>WNGQ01001132.1_pt1 | contig 27696 bp, 30 predicted proteins | sample 5407661 | NCBI WGS metagenome assembly WNGQ01 (sample SAMN13153382, study PRJNA577476) | soil metagenome | isolation source: 60 cm soil or saprolite under Garry oak tree replicate 2 | place: USA:California | collected 2016-06-15 | reverse complement strand
GTTCTTCTTCTCTCTCTTTGTGACGTTCGAGGTTTCGTTTCATCCCTCCAGAATGTCACAGAGGGGAGAAGAACTTCTTGAAGCTTTTTTCTCTTTCAAACTCTTGTTTTGTTCAGCTTTAAAAGTGCGGTTGTAGTGACGAAGCACCAGTGACTTGGTTCTCCCTGCAAAGGAGAATGCGAGGAGCCAGTGCTCCGGTTGCCAACCCGTGACAGCCTGCTTGGAAGGCGGGTGGTTGCAAGAACACCGTTTTCTTGGCACGATCAGCCTTCACAAGCTGATTGAGCAGTACACCCTCGTTTTCACGCACGTGTGAGCAAAGTTGTCACCTGCCTTTTTCGCGCCTGCCGGTAAAAGTTGTCACTTGCTGATGAAGGCAGGTACTCACGAGGTGTTGCACGTATCAAGAGTCTACCCTCCTAGTCTCCGAATGGGAAGGGATGCCATGGCCAGCCGATGGAGGGGAGTTACCGGACATCTCCCCACCTGTGCTATACTAGTGGGTAACCGTGAGCGTGTCCGATTGCGCCGTTCAGTTCGTTAGCAATTCCTGTAAGAGGAGTCGCTCTCCTCATGGGTAACCGTGAGCGTGTCCGGTAACCAGATCTCTGAGCGAGGCTGTTTGACAGCTGAGAGGAGTCTGAGATGACTTCCACCGTCGAGGGTGATACCCTGGTGTACCGCCAGGGAGAGCAGGAGCATATACTCACCGTCGGGACAGCCGCCTGGTTTGCCTGGTTGGAGAACGCTGCCACATTTTCATTTGTCAGCCCTCTTGGCAGCTTTACCGCCCGCCATGAGCGGTCAGGCCATCAGCGCGGGGGCCGGTACTGGAAAGCCTATCGCAAGCAGCACGGCAAGCTCTCTTCTCGCTATCTGGGCAAGTCTGAGACGCTCACGCTTGAGCGCTTGCAGGCCGCCGCCCAGGCACTGGCCGCTCTTCCCGTCGAGGCCTCCCATGGCAGAGCTACTCCCGCTGCTCCCCCCACCGCCTCATCAGGTGCAGGGAGTACGCATTCTGCTCCGTCCAATCCACTGCTCACGACCAAACTGCATCCGCCTCGTCCCCGCGCGCGGCTCGTGCCCCGCTCCCAGCTCGTCGAGCGGCTCCAACAGGGAGTGGGAGGCGCGCTCACGCTCCTCTCGGCCCCCGCCGGTTTTGGCAAAACGACGCTGCTGGCCCAATGGCGGGCTTCCACGCGCGCACCCGTCGCCTGGCTCTCGCTCGAGCCGGAGGACAATGAACTCACCCGTTTTCTCACCTACCTCATTGCCGCCCTGCAAACGCTTGATCCCCACCTTGGCGCTCCCGCACTCGCTTTGCTTCGCCCCCCACAGCCGACGGAACGAGAGACCGTGCTGACCGTGCTCGCCAACGACCTCCTGCGCTGGCAGGGGGAGGACTTCGCGCTCGTGCTCGATGACTACCACGTGGTCGAGGCTCCGGCCATTCATCAGGCCCTGACGTCTCTCGTGGAGCATCTGCCGCCCCAGATGCACCTCATCATTGTGACGCGCGCCGACCCTCCGCTGCCACTGGCTCGCTTGCGGGCCCGGGGACAGCTGAGCGAACTGCGTGCGGCCGAGTTACGCTTTCGCGCCGCCGAGGCCGGCATCTTTCTCGAGGAGGTGATGGGGCTCCACCTTGCGCAAGAAGACGTGGCCACCTTACAGGCCCACACCGAGGGCTGGATTGCCGGGCTGCAACTGGCCGCGCTCTCGCTGCAGGGTCGTGCCAATGCGTCCGACGTGCTCTCCGCCTTCAGCGGCAGTCATCGCTTCGTGCTGGACTACCTCTCCGAGGAGGTGCTCTCCCGCCAACCCACCGCGGTGCAGACGTTCCTGCTCTCCACCTCGATTTTGGAGCGCCTTTCTGGCTCGCTGTGTGACGCGGTCACCGGACAGGGGGAGAGCCAGGCCATGCTGGAGGCGCTTGAGCGGGCCAACCTCTTTGTGGCCGCCCTCGACGACGAGCGAGGGTGGTACCGCTACCACCACCTGTTCGCCGATCTGTTGCGCAGCCGCCTGCACCAGGCCATGCCTGCCCTCGTTCCCGAGCTGCATCGTCGCGCCAGTACCTGGTACGAGCAGCAGGACCTGGTCTTCCGTGGCCAGGCGCACACCGTGCTGAACTGGCTCGCTTCCCTGCCAGAGGGGCTCGTCCGGACACATCCCCGCCTGTGTCTTTCCCAGGCCCTGCTGCTGCTGTTCAGCGGCCACCTGGGAGAGGCCCTGCGGTGTTTGCAGGAGGCCGAGCAGTTGGCCTCGCACCTCACCCCGGCCGACGAGGAACCGGTCTTCCTGAACCAGGTCGCCACCGTGCAGGCATATATCCACTTCTTCCAGGGAGATCTTGCCCGCAGCGTGGCACTGGCACAACAGGCGTCGGATCAACTCGTCGAGCGGCCGGTGCACGTGCGAGAGGCTACCGGCTTGATTGCCGCCCATAGCGGGCTTCTCAGTGGCGATGTCAGGCGTGTCGGGGAGCAGCGCGTGGCTCGGCTTCCCTCGCCGCTCTCCGTCGGACGCGATGTCTTTGCGATGGAGGTGTTTGTGCACCTAACCGGCATCCTGCTGCAGGCGCGCCTGCTTCGACTCCAGGGTCGCTTACGACAGGCAGCGGCGACCTATGGGCAGATGACGCAGTTCCAGGGCGAGCACGAGGGAGCGCTCCTCCACCCCGGCTACTGCTTTGGCCTGGGAGAACTCCGCTACGAGTGGAACGACCTCGAGGCGGCCGAACGCCTCCTGCAACAGGGGAGAGAGGTGCTGGGTGGACCCCTGACGCTGGCGGCCGATGCCATTGCGCAGGGCTACGCGACCCTGGCACGCCTGTACCAGGCGCGCAATGACAACACCGGCGCCCTGGCGATTGTGGAGGCGTTCGCGAATCTGGCCTTTGCCCGCCAGTTTGCCCCCGCGCCGCTGGCCTTTGTCGAGGCCGTCCGCGCGCAGCTCGAGCTGATGGGAGGCCATCTTGCGGCGGCCGTGCACTGGGCGGAAGCCAGCGGTCTCTCGGTCTCGGACGAGCCTTGCTACCCACGCGAGCGGGAATACCTGACCTTCGCCCGCGTGCGCATCGCCCAGGGACGCCAGGAGCCAGCGGGGCCGTTTCTCTCGGAGGCCCTGCGCCTGCTGGCGCGCCTGCGAGCGGATGCCGAGGAGAAAGCACGCCTGGGCAGCACCCTGGAAATTCTCCTCCTGCAGGCGCTGGCGCTCTCCGCTCTTGGCAAGGGAACCGAAGCGCTTGCTGTCCTCGAGCGCGCCCTCACACAGGCCGAACCTCAGGGCTACATCCGCCTGTTTGTGGACGAGGGGGAACCGCTAGTGGCGTTACTGCGGCAGGCGTATGCCCATGGTATCACTCCTGACTATGTCGCCACCCTCCTCTCGGCCGCAGGGGCGCCGGCACTAGCTGCCCGCGCTCCTGCTGGCTCGCTTCTCGAACCGCTCACCGAGCGCGAACTCGAGATCTTACAGCTGCTGGTGGCGGGCCTGTCCAATGCCGCGATGGCGCGGGAGCTGGTCATCACCGTCGGCACGGTGAAAAGCCATGTCAACCACATCTATGGCAAACTGGGCGTCCAGAGTCGCTCCCAGGCGATAGCTCGCGCCCACACCTTGCACCTGCTCTAGGAGGGCGCACCACGACGCTCCTCTCCACGGGCCGCGCTTTCCCGCTTTGCTCCCTCACGATCAATCGTCCCCCTCCATCCATGTTGATGTCGCTGCTTCCGTGAAAATCAACCCCACAATCTACCCTTCGGTAGATGTGGCCCTGCCTGGTTGAGTGGCATACTGAGGGTAGAGCTGAAGAAGCACGAGACACACGGAAAGCCAGGAAGCACGATGAACTGGTATGAAATTCGCGTCCAGGGGCGCCTTGACCAGCGCTGGTCGGAGTGGTTCGACGGACTGGCCATCAGCTACGACGCCGAGGACAACACGAGGCTTTGCGGTCCCCTCGTTGATGAGGCGGCGCTGCACGGGGTGTTGATCAAGGTACGTGACCTGGCCTTGCCGCTGCTGGCAGTACAGAGAGTTGAGGCCCTCGGAGAAGAGCAAGAACGTCAGGCGCCTAACGCAGAGAAGTGAGAAAACAAAGGACAAGTCCATGAAGCCACAGATGCAGAAGAAAGCACAACGTGAACGGTCAACGTATGCGGACATCGCTGTGAGCGAGACAGACCTGCTCGCCAGGTGGGGCTTCGACCCGCAGGAGATCGCCTCACTGCGTCTTCCTACGGCAGTGGTACCAGACGGGCGGGAGTGATCGCGCCACGATGGTGCGGCACCTGGAATTTCTCCGGTTGCTGGTCAGCAGTGGCGAACTGCAACTCTAGCTATCGCGTCCTTCCTGGAAGCGACTCAAGCCACATCAGATGCACTTCCTAGAGCTGGTTGCATAGCTTGGGAGGCGTCTGCAGTCGCGCGTCGCCTCCCTGATCCAAAGCGCTTGTACAACGACCAGTCAAGCCGAACAACCAGCACCATGATCGGGGAAGAGCGGTCTGTGGCGCTCTCCTGGAGAAAGGACACCCAGAAGAGAGCATGTGTCGAGAAAAGGAGAACAGTTATGTCATTTATCACTAGGTTTATTCCCATGTCCGTCCTCAGTTGGGGCATCGCGATGCTGCTGCGCCTGGGTGTGCGTCTGACGATCTTCGGTCCGATGATGTTGCTCACGGTGCCCGGTCGCAAGACGGGAAAGGCTCGTACGACCCCTGTGGATCTGCATGAACACGATGGTCGTCGCTTTTTGATTGCTACCCACGGCATGGGCAGCTGGGTCTACAATCTCCGCACGACGGGCGAAGGCATCCTGAGCCTGGGGTGGAGCCGCCAGGCGTTTCGTGCGGTGGAACTGCCTCCAGAGGGAGGCGGGCCGGTAATCAAGGAGGTCTTGGGACCTCTTCTGGCCTCTGAAGGCGTGCGTGGAACGGCCCTGCGACAAAACTTTGGATTGACGGCAGACGCCTCGCTCAATGACTTTATCGAAGCGGCTAGATCCCACCCCGTTTTCGAGCTGAGCTTTCTCAGCAAGCCATCCTCCCAGAGGGAGTCGAACCCTTGGAGGGATCATGACATGGTGTCGTGACCCCTCCAAGGGGAACAGCACCTCAAGGAGTGAGCACATCCAAATCTGAAAAGTGTACGGTTAGCATAGGAACACGGGGGAAGCCTGGCAAAGCCATTTGACAACTGATGTTCTAGGAATCATCACCGATTCCGCTTTCCGAAAGGTGAATGCTATGGACAAGAAACGCATTGTCACGCTCTTCCTGATTGTGCTCATGGACACGGCAGGGGCAGCTACGATTGTTCCCCTCATCCCCGTCTACGTCCTCGCGCAATTTTATGCCACGCCTTTTCAGGCGGGCCAGCTGCTTGCAGCGTACTATGCGGCACAGATGCTGTCGGCGCCATGGCTGGGCAAGCTGTCGGACAGCTTTGGCCGGCGGCCCATCCTGCTGCTGAGTCAAACTGGGACCATCGTGTCCTACCTCCTGATTGTCCTGGCGGTTCCCTTGGGCGCGCTGCTCGATCGCGCTGGCCTGCGGCCTGGGATAGCCGCAGGGCTCCTGGTGATCTTCCTGGCACGCATCCTGGACGGCGTGACCGGTGGCAACGTCACGGTCGCGCAGGCCTATGCCAGTGACATCAGCACACCGGAGCAACGCACGCGTGCGCTCGGGTTGATCGGCGGTGCCTTCGGGCTCGGGTTTATCCTGGGTCCGGCCCTGGTCGGTCTGCTGGCGCTGCTGGCTCCCACCCTGCTAGTGGCTCCACTGCTGGGTGCAGCTCTGGCGAGTGGGGTGACGCTGCTCCTCACCCTGCTGTGGCTGCGTGAGCCGCTCCGCCGCGCAGACGGCAAGGCTATGGGCGCACCAGCTGGGGCAGTGCCGCTCGCTCAGGTGCTGCGGCGCCACCCGGTGCTGCTGGTGCTGGCACGCGCCCTGCTGATCGGATCGTATATGGCCGTCCTGGCAGGCACATTCTCGCTCTACGGCGACCGGGTGCTGTTTGCCGGGCAGCCTGCCGCCGCGGTGGTGCGCAACGTCGGCCTGATCCAGGCGCTGCTCGGCCTGGTGATGGTGCTCACGCAGGTTGCCGTGCTCAAGCCGCTGGTGAGCGCGATGGGCCTCTTCGTCTTCCCTGCGGTCGGGGCCGTCATCGCCTTCATGATTGCTTTCGGCTTCGGCTACGGGGTCAGCTGGCCCAGCCTGCAATCGCTCATGACGCGCCTGGGACCCCAACAGATGGCGGGCCGGATGCTCGCGTGTTGCAGTCGGTGAACAGCCTGGCCTTGATCCTGAGTATGCTGTGGGGAACCTATATGTTCCAAACCGTGAGCCCGCAGGCGGTCTTTGCGGTAAGTGCAGGGCTCCTGGCGTTGGCTGTCGTCCTGAGCGTGGGGACCCGGCACCACCACCCCGTGCGCGAAGCAGCCGGATCGTCTGACTCAGGAGCGGAGACCCCAGCCGAGGTGGCACCAATGGCCTCAGAATCGGGCCAGTTGACCTAACGGAATGAACCAGCAAACACGAAGGGGATGGGCCAGGTGCTCCCAAACCATAGCAAGCGCCTGCGCTTCTCCGAGGTGGCCCATGAACGCTGACACCGAGGCAGAGCCCACTTGCGGCGGCGCAGAGCAGCAAAGCACGGCCCGTTCCCTCACAGGAGGAACACGACCTTGACCTCTCAATCTACCCCATCGGACGAGCACCAGCCACGCGATGCGGCCTACTGGGCGCAGGATGCGGCCACCTTGCAGGTGGTGAGAGCGCCGACGGGAGCGCTCAATCTGAATGTGCAAGGACGCCGGGCCATGAGTCCCCTGCAGGGCTTCGGCCAGCTGTGGCAGAAAACCTTTCGCATTCGTCTGCACGGTGCGCAGGTCACGCCAGCCGAGGTCATCACTACCTGGAAGGAGCGCTTCCCGACCTTCTGGCCGAAGTGGGACCGCTTCTACCTACCGCTGACAGGCCTTGCTCCTGGCGAGGTGGCCCTCATCAACATGGTGATCCCTGGAGATCTCCCTCACGGTCTGCCGCTCTCCACTGGCGTGCTGGTGCTGTATGCCGACGAGGAGTCCTTCACGTTCATGAACCCGCAAGGGCACATGTTTGCCGGCTGGATCACCTTTAGCGCCTACGAAGAGGAGGGCTACACGGTGGCCCAGATTCAGATGCTCATCCGTCCCAACGATCTGGCCTATGAACTGGGCTTTCGCCTCTTTGCCTCGCGCTCGGAGAATAAGTTCTGGCAGTACACGCTTGCCTCGTTGGCAGCGCACTTCGGGGTGGGAGAACCGGTGCAGACGACGTGCGTCTGCATCGATCCACGGGTGCAGTGGTCGCAGTTCTGGAATATCTGGCAGAATGCGGCCATCCGCACGGTCCTGTACCGCATGCTGACGCCGCTCCGCTGGCTGCTCGCCTCTGTCAGCCACAGAGCTTCAACGGCAAGAGCACACGAGATGGCTGAACGAACCTATGGTACAGGCAGCATAGGGAAAGCGACTGGCTCTGGCATGGATAACGGAAGGAACCCATGCCAGGACAGGGATGTCTCACCGGCACCCGTTTCGGAATAGTCTCCATGGAGGGTGCGCAGCGGTGGCTCCGCAGCAGAAAGAAGCAATGACGTGTGCTGGAGAAAGGGACTCCAGCACGTTCTCAAGACAGGCATCGGCCTTGTCTCGACCAGCAGAGCGCAGGAGATTCTTGCATAGAAAGGAAACACAGCATGTCAACCATCACAACGACGCCGCAGCCTGCGATGTCTTCACCGCTGAAGCGTCTGATCACCCGATATCCGTTGCTCGCCTTCTTTGTCATCGCCTTTGCAGGGACCTGGATTGTCACATTGCCCCTGGTCCTGGCCCAGAATGGCCTGGGCCTGTTGCCCTACACGGTCCCGGCGCTTGGGCCCATTTCGCCGGCCTACTGGTTCTCTGTCCTGGCTGCGATCGCAGGGCCGACCCTGGCCTCCTTGACGGTCACCGCCATCACCACTGGTCAAGCAGGGGTGCGGCAGTTGCTGCGGCGCTATGTGCGCTGGCGGGTTGGTCTCCGCTGGTACCTGCTCGTGCTGGTTGGCGTGCCACTGATCCAACTGGCGTTCTCGAGCGTCTTCCTGGGGATCCCACCGCTGACGGCGTTCATCCAGCAGTGGCCGCTGTACTTCACCGCATTCCTGCCAGACACCCTGATCATTGTCGTGGCAGTGCAGATCTGGGAAGAAGGCGGCTGGTCGGGCTTCGCCGTCCCCGCCTTGCAGCAGCGCTTCGGGGCATGGCGCGCTTGTCTGGTGATCGGGCCCCTGTGGGCCTTGTGGCACCTGCCTTTCTTCTTTGTGCCCGGTCAGATTTTTGATCAGAAAGAAGGTGCCATCACCATGATGGTGCAGCTGGTGCTCATGATCATTGTCGCCATCCCGACCAGGATCATCATAACCTGGGTCTTCAACAACACGAAGGCCAGCATCCTCATCGCGATCCTCCTGCACGCGGCGTTGGATGCCAGCAATAGTGGGAATGCGTTCATCAAGCATCTCGTGCCCGCATCTCAACTCGGAGGCTACGGCCTTGGGGCAAATCTGCTCTTCCCGCTCGTCGCAATGGGAGTGCTGCTCATCTTCACGAAGGGCCGGCTCTCGTACAGGCCGGACCATGTCGGGCAGCCAGTAGCGGCGCCGCGACCGGCAGAGGCGTCTTCCGCGAACGTCTGACAGTGCAAAGTGGAGGCGCGGCTGCAAGAACCGCGTCTCCGAAAAGGAGAAGCACATGAAAAGAAATCTCTCCCGAATGCTTATCATAGCCGGTATGGTGTCCCGCCTCATGTTTCGCTTGCGTTGGCGACCACTCCTCACCATTCCAGCAGACGGCATGCGAGCAGGGATTGCTCGGCTGTCCTGGCTCCTTGGGTCATCGGTTCGGGAAAGAGACACGTCGAGGACGATAGACCCTTCCTTATACCTCTTGCACACCAAGTAAGGCGGGGGGAAAATCCCACGGGTTGCGCAACGAGATGAGAGCAAGCAAGCTGTAGAGCACGGAACGGCTCCATGAGCAATCTCGCTCACCTTGTTTCCTCGGCTTTCAATGTGAGAGAAGTTCCGCCACTCTGCACATCCTCTGAATGCAACAAAGCACGTTCCCGAGCCACTTCTGCTGCCGATGTGCATCTCGTTGCGCAACCCGTGGGTATCTCGAAGTAGTCAGGTTCTGCTGGACAGGAACCTCTTGTATACTCAAACGTGCATGGGGAGCGTCGTGTCACTGCACTGAGACCTTCGCAGAGGAAGTGCTGGCCGAAGAGAGGCCACGAGGCTCCACTCGGAGAAGTATATTTGTCCGAGGAGAAAGCTGATGGCGGCAGCCGGGATCAAAGGTCAAGCTGAGGCCAAACCGAGCGAGGTGGCAAAGGCTTCTGGAACGCCGAACAGTTTGATCGTCACCTGCTCAGATGTTGAAACGCGAGCATTGCGAGCCAGCCGCTCTTGCCACGAGAGACGAGTATGCGCCCGCTCGGCGCGAGAAAGAGGCGAAGGAGAAACGACGGGAGTGGCAGAGGCAGATCCTCCAGACTCCATTGGCACCTCCACGCGTTGGTGGCGAAGCAGTTGGATGCAGGCACGTCGATGAATCCTTCGACTCCAGTCATGCCATTGGAGGGGAGCGGAACCGATAGCCACTGGATGCAGGAGGACGCTCACCTGGCGCGGCTTCTTGGTGGCGGGGCCATTCCATTGACACTGCTCGCGCAGCGGGCAGGGGCGACAACTGCGAATGCTGGCCGCCTAGACCACGCGCAGGCTGCCATCGGCTTCTCGACGCTGCTCATGGGGGTGAAGCGGCTGCCCTGCTGGGCACCGGAGCGTCCCATCGGGTTGGAGAGGAAAGTCTGAGCCAGAGAAGCGGCCAGCTTTCCGAGGCGGGTGGCAGTGGTGGGTGGACCATACCCGGAGGCGGGAGCGGATGAGGCGGCGGCCTGCTCGTTCTGCGGCGGAGTGGCAGGAGTAAACTCGGTGATACGCATGGGAGTTGGCTCCAACTGATGTCCCAACGGACAGCGCGGAGGTTCCACACCCATTGCGACACGAGCTGCCAGCACTCCTGCCCCCAGGCCGAGTGAGAGCACCAACGATCGGGGTCCTGTTCGTCGTCTTCATCTGCCAGAGCAGGCTCAAAGGCGCCGCGATGCAGATACAGCTCGACGACATCGGAGGCGGTAAACCGAGGCTCGTGGCAGTGCGGTGAAGAACAGTTCGGAGACGACACCCGCACGCGTGACGCCAACAGGACTCTTTTTCTTGTCGGCAGGATGGGTGGCCACAACCACGCGACACCGCACTCCCTCGGGCCCTACCGGAACCTCAGGGCAATCGTAGAGGCTGCGCACGATCTGACTTTCTGGACGCTGCTGGAGTTGATCGGGGGGCAGGTGCAGACGCGCCTGGACGAGAGGGTGATCGAGCACCGTGTAGTCTTTGCCGCGTGTCACAAATGCGAAGCCAGCGAGATCGGAGAGCACAGCCCCCGTGCCATATTGGCCGTCGAGCCGCGAGCCTAGTGTGTGCCTGCGGAAGTTGGGACGCAGTGAGGTAGCGCGTAATCGCCGCGAGACCCTGACGCAGTTCCTCCCGGTAGCGACCGTTCCCCCGATTCCCGAACGAGCCGAGCCATTGGAAACTGTGGGCCTGGCTAATGACGGTTCGAGTCCGTACTACTTGCCCGCGCTTGCGTCCCCGGTAGCCAGGCGCACAGACGTCATCTAACCGGCGAAAAGCTGGGGGCAGTTCTTCACTCTGGGGCAAGGCACGTTGGCGGGCTGCCTCACGCGTGCCATCGATGTCAAAGACCACCCATGTCTTGCCCGCTCGATCCACCAGGTCCCCGGTTTGCTTGCCGTTTGCACCGGTGGGGTCGGTCGAGAGCGGACGGCTCTCGAGATCATCGAGAAAAAGCGCGCGGAGAGCCTCGACGGGTGCCTCGGTCAGCGCCGCCACAAAGCGTGAGAGGGTCGAGCGGGCTGGCAGCTGGTCACGCTCAAACAGGGCCATGAAGGGGACCGCGAAGGGCTGGAGCCTCTCGTAGAAGGCTTCCAGGGTGCGTTCGGAACTTCCGGCATAGCCGAAGAGGACCACGAGAAAATCGATCACTTCGTAGCAAACGCCTCGCCGTCGTGCAAAGCGCACGCCCTCGCTGATCTCGGACAGGACTCCGTGCTGGCGAAGATGCGCAGCCATCAGCACCACTTCGCCAAACCAGGAGGGGGGCGAGGGAACGAACTCGGCAGAGGTCTGGATGATTACCGATCCATCGGCGATACTGGTCATAGGTGCCTCCTTGAGGGAATGAGATTGTTTTTCCCTCTCAAAGAGGCACATTTTTATCCTGGCTCGCTACAAGTTAGCAGCTCGTTGCGCATCGCGTGGGAAAATGGGGAGTCGTCAAGATCTTCTCAGGCTCTCACGACGACCATCTCAGGGGACGGAGAAACGTCTTCTCTGGGTAACTCCTCAGGTATTCTTCTCAAGTGCCTCTCGTACCCTAGCGACACTTGGCGATTTTTCCTCGCTTCATGGCAAGCAACAGGTATTCCTTCTCTCTCTTAGAGGATGCTCATCTCCTTACGTGAACATCACGCCAACGACCCAAGGTGCAACGGAATGGTTCTTAAAATACTCCTCGAGGAGTATAGCTTTCCTGCCTTTTTCCTGTATACTTATGGCAGACGCATGCATGCAAAGCGTTTGAAGGACTCGCATGGTTTCCAGGGCAAGCATTGGGAGAAAGAGACAATGATGGCATTGGCAGGCATTGTTCTTCCGCCGCTCGTACTCGAGAGTTTGACCCTCAGCGGTGTGTTCTTGGCAACAATCGGGGCCCTCTTCCTGGCCTATGACCTGCTCGGGCGGGAGAATGGCCCTTTGCGCTGGTTCACCTTAGTCCTGACTTGTGGACTCGTCAGTGCCCTGATTTTCGTCCCAGTAAGCATGGTAGACTCCTTTCTCCTCAGTCATCAATGGGTCAATCTGGCTCATACCTTGCCACTGACACTGGCCGGCGGATTCATGGGATTTTACACGGTCATCTTAGTCGAATTACCCCCATCTACCATCAAACCTCCCATCTTTTCCTGGAAAGGGGGGCTGCTTGGGCTGGCACTGGCCCCCCTGTTCTGGTTCGTGGGTGTTCTCGCGGGCCCCCAATACGCTCTTCCTGCCCTGACCTTGAGCCTTGCATGCGCCATTCTCACGAGTATCTGGCAACGCCTTATCTGGGAACCAATTCAGGCCGTAGCCACTCCACCTGAGATTGGGCAGGATGTGGCCGGAGAAGAGCTCTTTATCTTCCCTCCCATGCCATCAAGCACCGTGCCATTCGAGGTGTGGAAGCCAGCGCATCCCCAGCCTCACGTTTTTTCACGCAAAGGATGGGTGTTTGGACTGCTGCTCGGACTCCTCATCTGGTTCGCCTTCTTCTTCATCGCGAACAAATCAGTCATCGCTTCTCTGCTCGAGAGTCTCCCCCTGGCGTTGCTCGGTGGAGTCATCTGCGGGACCTGGCGGTACATCAACTGGGAACCGCCTCATCCTAAGCCCCACCTCTTTTCGCGCAAAGGGTTTTGGACTGGGCTGGTCGCCGGATTTGTGCCCTGGCTCCTTTTTGCACTTGCACAGGATTACCCTTATTTCCCGAACGTTACCGGAGCTATCAAAGGGTTCGAGGGGATGCTAGGGATATGTGTAGCACTCTTGGTGGGAGGGTCCTATGCGTTAGCGAATGCAGCAGCGGGGAGTATCGCCCAGTACACGTTGTGGAAGGCCAATCAATTACCTCATCGGACCCTGGGAGCCATCGGACTGGTCCTCATCATGGTGGCTTTCGCTTTCCAAGCGGTGCAACCTCTGATCGACATACTCAACACTCGATGAGCCTTGGCCATCTCCAGGTGGGATTGCTCTTTCTCTGTGCTCTCTGTGTGGGTAGGACTTCCTCTCCTGAGCGAAGCCGACCGCATGTCGTTGGGAAGAGTCGCTGTCGTGCTCAAGCCAGACGATGTCAAGATGACGTAACGACACAGGAGGAGGTTACAAGATCTGCTAGAATAAGGTCATGAGAGAGGAAGAACGCATAGCCCAACTGGAAGCTCTGTGCTGGCTCCTCGAAACATCCGTTCTCGAAATCCGTCGTTTTCTCTGAACGGATGTCTCAAGGAGCCAGCACACCACCTCTCGGCTTCCACCGGCCACCTGCTATGGCATGATCGAGGTGGTATCTGGCAGGCAGCCATCAGCGAGACAGCGGGCGATCTGGGTAATCTTCCAGGCGCCATGCTCCACAGACAGCGTGAACTGAAAGTCCCGCTCATAGTCGTCACGATACCCGTTGGGTCCAATGGTCTTGAGCAGCAGCAGCACGGTCGCCGACGTATCGCTTACAACATCCACCCGACAGCGGACAATCGTGATGCGCACCAGGAAAGGTGGGGGTGCTGCCCGCTCCTTTTGCAGCGCCTTCGCGTACTGTTCCCAAGCCGTATTCAGATCCTGCCGTTCGATGGCCTCGCAGAACGTCGTGAGCACCTGAGCGGATGAGGGGGTGAGCGATGGAAACGGCGGAGGCTGAGGCGAGGACGAAGGGGTCGTTGGCAGGGAATCGCTGTGAGGCGAAGCGGTTGCCGCTCGGGGTCGCATCACTTCAGACCCGACAGTGGAAGCGGCGCGGACTTTGTGGAAGAGCACCACGCCCGCACTGAGCACGAGGAAAAGCGTGAGGCAGACCAGCAGGGTGAGCCGGGTCAAGAACCCCTGGTGCCGCGCTGCGAGGTGAAGGTCGGGGCTGCGCAAAGTAATGATCAGGATCAGCGCCACTTCTTTCTCGCCCCAACTGACGGCAAAGCAGCCTTCCGAGAGGATATCGCAGACACCTGTAATCTTCCAGGCATGGTCCTCCACCCCCATCGTCAAGCGATAGTCCACATCCCCACTACGTCTAAAACGGTCGGTAGAGCCAGCTGCAAACGTCAGCGTCAGGACAGTCAGGGCCGAGGGATCACCGCTCTGATCAGGAATGCTGCAGCGGGTAAACTTCCTCCAGGCTGCAAATGTCTCCGGTTCCGGATGCGCCTGTTGCAAGGAACGCGCGTACTGCTTCCAGGCCGTCTGATAATCCTGGGTGGTGATGGCATCACAAAACGTCGTCAGCACCTGCGTCATGGAACGGGCGAGCCGAGGCGTCGGCGTCGGATCCGGTGACGGGTCCGAGGTGGGCGGTGGCGCAGCCGTTGGCCCTCTTGTCGGGATGGAGGAAAAGGCGTGGCTCGCCACCTGCGGAGGTGAGGTCTGCCGGGCGTGGAACAGGATCTCGCCTCCACTCAGCAGGACAAAGACGATCAGGCACAGCAGGAGCACACGACGTGTCTCTCGGCGCTTCTGGTCAGCCGAGGCGTGCATGTCGCGCGTTCGCACCGCCATGATCCCCACTGGGAGCGCCAGCACCAGGATCACTGTCAGGATCTGCCAGATGGGGTCGCCGAACATTGCCAGGAGCGGATTCATGGGGTCGCCCTCCTTCCATCCGCAGGGGGTGCTCCTGCCTCTTGCGATGCTGGATGCACACCAGGTTCGCCCTGCCCTACTGCCTGGCTGGAGCGACCCACTTCCTCCTCCGGCACGTGCACGTGCCGGAACATGGACCAGAGGGTGAGGTCATAGGCAGCTTTGAGCGCCCCGGCCAGGATGAACGGTAACCCGAGCACAAGCCACGATCCCTGCAAGAGCAGCCCCGAGAACACCGGGCTGGTGGAGGAGCCAACGCTGCGTGCCAGAGAGGTCACGCTGGCAGCAGCGGTGCGCTCCTCTGGCTCCACCAGGGCCATCGTGTAGGCTTGACGAGTCGGCACGTCCATCTGCGAGAGCGCCTGGCGCACGAGCAGCAGTGTTGCCGCAACAGGAAAGGTGGGTGCGAAGGCCACCAGGGCCAGCAGGACATTCGATGGGAGATGGGTGAACACCATCGTGTTGAGCAAGCCGAAGCGCCGGGCGAGCGGCACCGCCGCCAGGAACGAGAGCGCCGAGAGGAGATTGGCCCCAAAGAACAGCGCGGAGAGCGTCGTGAGCGAAACGCCGAAGCGCAGGTGGAAGAAGAGCGCCATCAGGCTCTGCACCACCAACCCTCCAGCCAGCGCGTCCACACTGAAGAGCGCCGAAAGCACCCACACGATCCCGCGCGAACGATGCAGTGGAGGGACAAGACGCCGCCTCAAGCTTTGCCCCTGGATGGGAGGACGCCCAGGCGCTTCCACTGATGCAGACAGGCGCAGGGAGAGTCCAGCCACCACGAGGCCCAGCACCGCGTACGCTCCGAAGAGGAGGCGAATGCCGGAGGCAAGAGGGAGACCGATGCCCATCAGCAGAGCGGGCAGTCCTGCCGCCAGTGCTCCCACTGCCGCGCTGAGTGAGGCGACCAGGTTGTAGCGGGCGAAGAGGGCCGTTCGGTGTTCCGGGATCGTGACCTGCGCGATCATCGCCTGGTCGATGGGCAGAAAGGGCGCGGTCTCCGAAGCCGACGTACCGAGCGTGCCGAAGAACGCTGCCACCAGCAGCACCGGATAGCTCGTCACCAGCCCAAAGACCACGCCCGTTGCAGCCATGAGTAGCGAGAGCAGTGTCAAGGTGCGCCGCCGTCCCCAGCTGTCGGCCACCAGGCCGATCACATAGGTGCCGACCATATCGCCAACCAGCGAGACGGTGATCAGGACACCAATGGCCGCGGGTGAGAAGCCCTCGCCCGCCAGCACCACGCCCAAGATGACGGCCAGGAGTCCATAGGAAAGTTGCCGCAACCCGCGCATCAGCAGGATGAGTTGCGCATCACCAGGGTGCTCGCGCCTCTCAACGGGAAGCGCGTCTGCTCTCGCGGTCGGACTCACGGCCTCATCTCCCTCGTTTGACATCAGGTGCGCCTCAGCTTACGCGACAAAGTCGCCGTTGGGCTTGCCCTGGCGCACCATTTCCTGACAATAGGCGTAGAGCGCATCATAGACAATCCACGAGGCTTCATTCTGTTCGTGGTCGTCTTTGAACCCCAGGTGACGGAAGCCCTCGGCGATGGCCTCCAGTCCGGGTCCCTCGGGCTGGTTCCAGAGGGTATTGTCGGTATCCGCGCCGTTGACGATCTTGCCGAGCAAGACGAGCGCTGGATCATTCGTCAAGTGGTACTTCTTGAGGATGGCCTCGAACGAACACTCCTTGCCGTGATGGCCCAGTTCCACATGTTTCACGTCATAGGGCGTGGCCCCTTCGCGCTCGGCCACTTCCAGCACCTGGTCGGTCGGCACAAAGAGAAACTCCGCATCGTTGTCCACAAACTTTTTGATGAGCCAGGGGCAGGCCACGCGGTCAACTTTGACGTGTTCACGAGTAATCCACTTCATTGAAATGTTCTCCTTCTAGTTGCGTCGACATGCATCGACAGGACAGCGAAACGAACGAAAAGAGACGCACAACGGGATGGCTTAGGCTCCCTCGCGTTCTTCATACACAGCGACACGGCAACTCAGTAGGAAGACGTAGAGGCGCTCTCGCTTGGCATCAAAAGCGGTGGTATGCGTCCCCACCTCGGTCTGGATTTGCTCTTCGACCGTCATCGTCTCCGTGTTGACCACATCGATCACGCCTGGGTCCTCAATAGCCACGTAGAGATGTGACATCTGGGTGGTTGTGCCAGATGGCATCTGGGGCACCCGCAATCGGGAGCTTTGCCAGTTCGCTCCCGGTCGAGGTCTCCAGCGTCACAACGCTGCCTCCATCGCAGGCGATGAACGCCCGATGGCCCTCCTGATCCAGATCCAATCCGTGCGGCCCGACACCTGAAACCGGGAACTGGCCGAGCAGATCGAAGGTCGAGGCAGAGAGTACCGCTACCACAGCCGGTTCGCGGATATTCACGAGAAAACGCTCCCCAGCTGAGTGATACACGGCCCAGCGTGGCCGACCGGGAAGGGCCGCCGTCGCGATGACCTGGCCTGCCTGCGGATCAACCAGGCGCGCCGTGTTGTCCTGCACATCGGCCACCAGCAGGTGCTTGCGACGCGGGTCCCAGGCTCAGCCATTTGGGCGAGAGCCAACCGCGACTTCGCGCAGGACGGTTGTGAACACGGCATCAATCACCAGGAGCTTGCCCGCTCCGCGCGCAGCCGCAAAGGCAAGCTTCTCCTCCTGTGCCGCCAGCACACCGCTGGCTTCTGGGCAGCCAGGAATCGTCGCGAGGTGGCACAGGTGCTCTCCATCGACGACCTCGACGGTGCCCGCCGCGGTATTGGCGATGAAGACACGACCACTCTGGAGGGACACATCGCCATGATCGAAGTCTCCCTGCTGGTGAAATGGGAGATCGATGTGCTGGTGCAGAAGCAGCGTGTGAGTCATCGTTGTGCTCTTTCTTGCTAGATCGTGACGACATTGATCATAAAGGATACCAGGGTGAGCAGCACCCGCGCCTGCTCGAAACGGATGGCATCGGCAGGACGCCGGAAGGCAGCATACCAACCGACAAAGAGATAGGTCACCAGGGGACACAGCATATCATTGGGACGCGACCTTTGGGATGGGGTCGGTGTGGAGTCGCCCCGGTATTGCCTGCCGATCTCCACACCAGGACCGAGAGGCCCACGACCACTGCGACCAGTAAGCAACCGACCAGCGAATACACCTTGAAGCGTGTGCGCAGGGCAACCAGCACCAGCAGTGCCGCGCCAGCGGTGATGGCAGAGGTGAGCGCCATGTGCGCAAACGGAAAGACCGATGGGCTCGTCGACATACTTCCCTCCTCTTACACGTGCCAACGATTCACTCGCGATCTGGCTCACTGGCGAACTGCGCATACAGGGCGTCGTACAGCAGCCGACCCCGTTCCAGCGCAACCTGATCAGTGGGACTGATCAGGCGGAGACCCTGACAGATGACGTCCAGACCAGTCGCCGCCGGTTCCAGCATGACATCCTGCACGGTATCGGCCTCGTCCACGACGCGAGCAATGCGTTGCAAGACTGGATCGCGCAGATCGTACTCACCCAACATGGTGTGGAAGGTACAGTGGCCCCGGTGATGGGACATCCGCACTCCGGGGATGTCGAACGGTTCTGCTCCTTCAGGGAGTGGTTTCTGCCCGGCAGGAATAAACAGAAATTCAGCTTCTGGATCAAGGTATTTGGTGATCAGCCAGGCGCAGGCCATGCGGTCCACGCCCACCTGCTCCCAGGTGACCCATTTCATGATGTCAATCCTCCTCTCGCACTCATCAGTCGCTTCCTGACGTGGATACCTACCTCCGAGTGAAAGTAGTCCTGCGCCCGCACCTGCTGATACTTGCGGAAGAGCGCGACGAGGTCAGCGTCCTCCCGCTCCACCTCGTCCAGAATTTCTTGGTAGGCGCTCTCCACACGAGCCTGAAACTGCTGGACCAGCGCCTCTGCTTGCCCATTTAAGAGCAAGCGGGATTCCCACAAGTACGCTTCTCCCTCAAGTTCGCCAATCTCCACGGCCAACCACTGGAACTGCTCGCGCGTCCAGGGCGTAGCAGGCAGCACCCAGACGGCATCATGCAACAGCAACGCCCCCAGCCGTTTGAGTTTGCGCCAGACTGCAGCGCGGCTGGACGTGGGTTCGCGCGGGATTTTGTAGACGAGCAGCACCCACGATGTTTCCTGCGGCTGTTCCACGCGGCATCCCTCCTAGCGATGGAGCGCCCAGTACACGGCCAGGCCGATGACAGCGGCTCCCAACACGATGAACGGCTCCGGGATCTTTTTCCAGCGCCACAGGAGGACCAGCGTGACGAGCGCCAGCACCAGCGTGGGGATGTCCGTAATCGTGCGCCGTCCCAGCACGACGACCGCCCCGGTGATCGCGCCGATGGCGGCAGCGGTGACCCCTTGAACGAAGGCCGCGATGGCCGGGCGCTTTCCGTACTTGCGGAAGGCTGGCGCGGCGATGACCACAAACGCATAGCAGGGCAGGAACGTTCCCAGGGCCGCGACACACGCTCCGGCGAAGCCGGCCACCAGGAAGCCGATGAAGCCGGACGTAATCACCACAGGCCCCGGCGTAATCATGGCGACGGCCACCGCGTCCACGAACTGACGGTCGGTGAGCCAGTGGTGACCCTGCACCACGCCTCCGTAGAGAAAGGGGATGATGGCCAGCCCGCTGCCGAACACAAAGGCCCCGGCAAAGACAAAAAAGGTGAAGATGGCCCACAGGCTGCCCCCCGCAGTTGCTCCCATGCCAAACAAGACTGCCAGGGGAACAGGTGAGAGGCTCGTTGCCCCTGTCTTCCCTTTTCCCCAGAATTTCCAGAACGCCCTGGGAGGGGCTTTGACCAGCCAGACCAGGACGCCAGCAGCGAGGAAGAGGAGCACCTGTTCGGACTGGGTAATGATGGTCACCATAGCGGTGACGAGGTAGATCGCCCAGAGCAGCCAATCGCGACCGATGGTTTTGGTAGTGAGTTTGTAGGCGCTCTGCGCGATGATGCCGATCACGCTGGCACCCACACCATAGAAGACCGCCTGCATCCACGTAAGACCGCCGTAGAGCGTATAGAGCCAGCCGAGAGCGACCACCATCAGAAACGACGGCCAGATAAAGGCCAGTCCGACCAGCGTCGCTCCCAGTATCCTATAGCGAACGTAGCCCAGGTACATGGCCAACTGTGCAGCGAGCGGACCCGGACAGAGCTGGGCGAGAGCCAGGCCCTCCTTGTAGTCAGCTTCTGCAATCCAGCCACGCTGCTCGACAAGGTCACGCTGCATATAACCCACCAGGGCCACGGGACCACCAAAGCCAAGCATCCCCAGGCGTAAGAAATAGCGCACCAACTGCCAGAGCGAATAGGGGACACGCTCTGGTGCTTGTTCCACAGGCACTTCTACTATCTGTGGTGTGTCCATCTCCTCCTCGTCTCCCGAAGTGCTCACTTTCCCCGATAAATACAACCGTTATAGAAACGAGTAACCATGGTTATATTTTACTTGAGTTTCCACAAAAATGCAAGGGTCGACGAAACAAGCCTCTTACCCGGTCACAAACTCGTGCAGCATGATCCTTTTGGAAGCATTTAGCAGCCAGTTCGTTTGACTCTTAAGAGGTTCTGAGACCGGATATCGCTCGAGAGTGCTTGGATGACATTATCTCCTGATAGACGCAGCGCATCTTCTCCACGATGCGTCGCCACAGCCATTCCCGGTGCACCTCTTCCACTGCCGCAGCGCCTATATCCCGGCGCTGGGCTGGATTCTCCACGAACTGGAGCACGGCACGTGCCAGCGCCTCCACATCTCTCGGTGGGAAAAGGAGCCCTGTGCGCTCATGCTCCAGGATTTCTGCCGGCCCACCAATGGCGGATGCGACGATCGGCAAGCCGTGAAGCATACCCTCGAGAATCACCATTCCAAAGGGCTCGTACCAGCTTGGCACAACCAGGATATCAGCAGTATCATACCACTCCTCGGCTTCATCGGGAGCAAGCCAGCCCATGAAGGAAATCTGGCTGCGATACGGGGAGAGAGCAGGAGGAAGCCACCTGTGTTCCATCTCTGCTCCACTACAATGCCGGTGGCCGCCAATTAAGATGAAGCGAGAGGCTGGAGCTCTTGCCAGCACTGAGGGGATTGCGGAGAACAGATCTCCAATGCCCTTTCGCTCCACAAATCGACCGATGTAGAGCACCTGCAAGGGCTCACTTCGCCTCTTTTCTGGCCTCGCCCCGTGAGCCCTGCAATTGTCAGCAATGCCATTGCCCACAATCCTCACTCTATCTCCCACCCCCGGGCAGTACTGCATGAGCAGCTCCTTCTCACTTCGCGAGAGCGCAATTACGCGATCGGCCGTCGTAATAGCCGCTTCCTGGATTTCCCACTGCGTCAGGCACTCGGGAGGCCCCTGGCCGAGTTCGTACTCGGCGCGATCTAGCGAGTGGACCGTGTAGACCAGTGGTGTATGCGTCTGTTCTTGAATGGCCCGGGCGACCGGCCAGAGCCAAAAAGCATGTAAATGCACGACATCCGGTTGCCATTGCTCTACCAGGCGGATAGCGATTTCCGGCGCGTCATACCAGGAAGCAAGAACGATGGTCGCTCCTCCAGGATTGGTCACTCCCTCCTCCTGATCGGTCGTCACCTGTTCTGCCGGGACAGGTTGGCCATATCCTCCAAGGCCCGTCTCTCCGACGAGCAGCACCTTCACGGCCATTCCGGCGCCCTCGGAGGCGGTCACCAATCCGCCGACCGCTGTTCCGAGACCACCATAGATCACCGGAGGAAATTCTGTTGTCAGATGGAGAATCCGCATCCTTGACCTGCCTTCTCTCCTTACAGCTTCTTGAGCTGAATGTTGCGAAAGGCCACACGCCCTGTGTGTGTTTGCAGGCCAATGTATCTTGGAGCATCCACTGTGGCAGGCAAACCTCGATCAGGGTGCTGGCCATCTGAACCAACCGTGAAGGTGAACTGGGTGATTTGCTTCCCGTTCAAGAGAACCGTGTAGGTTTGTCCCTGCACGCGAATTTCGTATTCGTTCCACTGGCCGAGCGGTCGTATTGGTAATGCGTCAGGATTCATCGGCCCGGCGAAGTTATAGATTGCGCCCGTTTTGTGAATGGAAGCGCCGTCAGGTGCCGCCCGCTGATCGATCTGCACCTCGAAGCCGAAGTCGACCCCCACAAAGGCTGTGTTGTTGTAGCCTTTGCTGTCGGGATGTGGAAAGCGAATGAAGACGCCCGAGTTATCATCTTCCCGCCTGCTCAACCATTCGAGTTTCAAAATGAAGTCAGCCGGTGTCGGCTCGGTATACCAGTAGAGCCCAATGTCAGTCCCAGGGACAGCTTCCAGCGCGCCATACACAATGAGAAAGCGTCCGGGATTGTCCCTTCCCGGCTGGTTTTTGATGGTCGACATGCGCCACTTGTCCGAGTTGCTCCCATCGAAGAGCAGCGTGAAGCCATCGTCAGGATTAGGCAACGGTTGCGCCGCCAAATGATTCGCCAGCCGTCGAGCCAGAGCAGTTCCTGTCAGCATGGGATTGGGAGAGCCGAGGGCAGGGAAGAGGGCGGGAGCCGCGACGTAGGCGTTGGCGACGTGATGGAAGCGCCCATCGGTATTCGTGACCGATGTATTGGCATCGTCGCCCATCCGAAGCGTCCCCGCTTCGTGATGCGTCGTGCCCAAGCCATCGCGGCGTTGGTCAAAAGGTGCTACATCCGAGGCTGCCTGGTTCACTTGGACGGGTCGAAAGCCACCGGGTGTCAGCACCTCATATGGCCGAGAGCCTGCGAAGACCCTGGCCACGTCATCGGCTGCCTTGTCCATCGCGTCCCACATCTCGCGGTCCTTTGCCGTTTGCTGACTTTCCCCCTGTTGTGGCTGTCTGGGGTTGGCAATGCTGACGAAGGCGCGAGGTAAGCCATACTCGTCCGTCTCGCCGAGCGTGACCCGGCTATTGGGGTTCTGTGCTTGCATCTCCCCGATGCCGCGAACCGTGATCACGACCGTTGTGTCGTTGGCCCTGCGGAAGCGGTCGACCGTGTCGATATCCGGTATTTTCTTGAACAGTTCGGCTTCGGAATCCGTGCCCGGCTTGTCTAAGCCGGCTGCCGTGATCTGGAGATGGAAATGCCCGCTTGTTCCATCAGTGTAGGTGTGCCGGCCCTTGACAAAGAGCGCCGATGCCTGCAGGTTCCTGACTGCAGGATTGAGGGTCGCCACGGCCTCACGTGGGATGCGGATGGTCAGGTTAGAGCGCAGGTGCGCCATCAAGTTGCGTCCGATCAGGTTGGTGTTTGGCAGAGCCGGGAAGGAAATCAAGGCCAGGCGCGCGCTCTCAATCGTTCCCAGGGCAAGAATGACCACGCCATGATCGGGGACAGGCACGCTGCCCCGATTCGTGAGCACTTCGGTCACTCGTGTCATGCCCTGGTCTGTCGTTGTCACCAATCGCGTGACATGGCAATCCGGCACGATCATGAAGCGCTTCTTCACATCGTCGCCGCCCGACTCGAACTCCGCGGCTCGTGCTGCTGCTATCAATAATGGCGCGGAGCTAAACTTATTGAGTGGAAAGAAGCCTGCTCGTGGTGGACGCCCCTGGACAGCTAATGGAGCCTCCAATTTGGCCACATTCTTCTCGTTGGCCGGTACACCATTCAGATGAAGCGGTAACTCCTTCAACGGAATCGCTTCCGATACTTTCCCGTTATTGATCCCCTGGAAGAGCTGCTGGCGGAGCGCTCGATGCAGCGGCCCATCCATGAAATCGTTGGTCACATCGGTACCGATCTGCTGGCTAGCTTCATTGAAGTACCCATTGTTCAAGTCGGTCACGACAGCAGCTGGCCAGCGACCCGACATTTCGGCATCCAGGAGCTGAGGTGACCAGCCACCAAAGAACAGCGAGCGGCCGCCAATACAGTACGCGAGGCCTGGAAATCCGCCTGGCACGTCAGTGCGCCAGGGCACCCCCCACACTTCATTGCGAGGCGCGCCGGGATCGACGAGAGTGGGCCCCGGAACGTTGAGACCCAGCATCGGCAAATTCTGAACATGCTCGGTCAGCACGGAGCGCCCGGCCTCCAGCACGAGGATGCGATGGCTAAGCGTCAGGTCGTTGTTGAACAAGTGTTGCGCCAGAATTGGGCCAAAGCTGCCACCACCAACCACGATGACATCGAAGGGGCGAGCGTCTTCTTGAGAGCTACCGTCTGGGCGCAGCGCATGTACGTCTGCACTGTGGAGCGCCTCGTCCAATCCATTACAAACATAGCGCCCGATGACGTCGCTTGTGAAATCGGTGACTTGAGGAGTACTGCTTGTTGCCATAGTTCTTCCCTTTTTCGAATGCCGTTAACTCTACGGTGAAATCTGTGCCGATAGATAGACGCTGCGGGGCCAAACTTTTTGGGGGTCATCTTCTCGGTATGCTGAAGAGCAAATCACATTTCCCAAGCTGCAGTTTTTGGACATGAGGGACTTCCGTGGTAAATGGCAAAAAGGCGCTGACTATTGGGGATCCCTTCTCCTACCGTCTTGATCGGATTGGAAGCGCAGGAAATGAAACCCCCATGCAGGCAAATCCACATACAGGCCAACTGACTGCATTTCGCCGCCATCCCGCTCGAAGATATCGCCGCTGAGTACATCCGTCAGATACCACGTTCTTCCGGCCAGTTCGTTCCAGGGCATCTGAATGCGACCTTGCGATCGGTACTCCGAGAGGTTCACGATGACTACGTATCGCTCCCGGCCCAGGTCCCAACACCAGGCTCCCAGGTTGAAGTAGCTGCTATTGTCGGGCCAACCCGTGCTCTCGCACAGTTGCCACTCGCCCTCACGCAGTCCCGATCCCTTGACCGCTGCCAGCAGGGTGTGGTAGAACGCGCGCAAATCCGCATCAATCGGTTCGACCGGACGACGCCTTAGGAAAACCGGAGGCCTCACCCGCCGTCCTTCGCATTGGCCCTCGTACAGGAGTTTCGCTCCAGGCAGTGTCATCATCGTCACCGCGGCCGCGCGTTCTTTTTCCTGCGAGAACCTTGCCGCCACGCGCGCCTCGTCATGATTCTCAATGAAACGCACCAGTTTGTCCTGGTAATCGAGACCAGCGGTGAGATGCAGCCGAATGCTTTCCGCGCTGTCGTGTTCCAGCCGGTCGTAGAGCCGCTTGTCGTAGCAATAGTCGAAACTGAGCTGCATCAGCTCCCATTCCAGGTCCCAGTAGACTTCCGCCAGAAAAAGCACGGCGGGGTGCTGGAGCCGCACGGCGGCGATCACCTCGCGCCAGTACTCTTCTTCCGGGCGCCCATCGACGCGCCCATGCCATGTGTGCTCAAAGATATGGTTGAGCAGCAGCATCGCCATATCGCAGCGTATTCCGTCGCATTGCTCGGCAATCGAATTCAATGTTTCACCGGCTGCCTGAAGCAAGCCCGGACTGAACGCGTTGAGCTGTGCAACATCCTGCCATGGGGGAAAGTACGGGTCGTGTCCGTCGGCAATCACTGTTCCGCTCGCCTCAAAAAATGCGCTGGGTGCCTGCGCCAGGTCCTCGCTTGTCCCTTGCACAAAGTATTCGGGATGCTCGAAGACCCAGGGGTGATCCAGCGCAACATGGTTGGGCACAAAATCCAGGATCAAGCGCAGGCCTCGCTGCGCGAGTATCTGACGCGCCGCGGCGAGCCCCTCTGGTCCGCCGAGGTGCGCATCCACGACGTATCTTCGCACGCAGTAAGCCGAGCCGACATTATCAGCAGGAGTATACTCTGGTAGTGCCCGGAGGAAATCGGCTTGCAGGCCTACGTTTTCGTTCGAAATACGAATTCCCTCTTGGCTCCGCTCCCAGACGCCCATCAGCCATACGGCGTCAATACTTAGCGAGGCAAGCGCGTCCCACTGTTCCATTGGAACAGTACCTAGTGTGATGCCCTCTTTGTAATGGTGGCTCAATGAATTGAGCCACACGCAGGTATTGATCTCGTAAATGACGGGTCGCCGCGGCCACGATGTTTCCATGCCTCACCTCCAGTGCTCCGGACTTTCATTTGAAGGGATTTGCATTCGCCTGGAGATGGTCCCGTAACTGGCACAGGAAGCCGTTGGAGATTTGGCAATCAGGGTGATGACCATCTCACTGGCAATCTGTACCTCTTCAAGAACAACGTCGCAACGATCAGAAAGAATCGTCATAGTGGCACTCTCGCATGTGGAAAATGTCGAGGAGAGAAAAGTAGTACTTCCCTAGTCTATCACTTTTTTCACCAGTGAGGTCGATGCATGTAGCGAGCCGTTTAAAGGATACAAAAAAAGTTCTTCTCCATCAAACTTGATCAACACAAGGTGATCCTCTCCCGCTTTTTTGGAGTCTGAGAAAAGAAGGAAGAGTTCATCGAGTCGTCCCTGATGGGAAAGATGACGTTCCCATTCCTGAAACAGGGGTGTGTATGACTTCCCTACCTCGTAAGAGGCGCTGTTTCCCAACATCGTGTTAGGGAGAGGAGGACCTCCCGGGGCGAGTTCGCCGCTTCTGCCAAGCAAGCAGACGCTGCTGAGTCGAAGCTTCCCGCTGCATGAGCTCGACATAGTCCTGATAGGAGTAGGAGCGCTCATACAGCCCTTTGAGCGGCAACGAGCGAAGGATGCCCTGGGGATGGACCACCTGTAAACAATGCTCAGCGGCATGGATGCGTAAGGTCACCGGTTGCCCCGCCAGTTTACTGGAAACGTAGTACGAGCGCAGATCCACTTTGACAAAGCCCTGGCGATTCACCTGACGCACCACATGTTCCCCATCGGCCCAGGAAAGCCAGGCATCGGCATTGACCACATCGGGCACCTTGGGCAAGCTGGGTAAAGTGGGAAAGGCCACGCGCGGAGGCTGATTGCCACACGAGAGGCCTTGATGCGGGCGTTGCCAGTTGTAATGCTCGGCAAAGGACTCTGTGACCTCGCGCACCTGCTCCAGGGTCGTAGGACGATGGCGGGAAAGGCATTCCTCTTGATACGTCCGGTGATATCTTTCGACAAAGCCATTTTGTTGCGGGTGATGCGGCTCGCAGACCAGCACGGCTACGCCGAGGGAGTGACAGAAGCGGATCAAGGCCGTGGGAAAGTCTGAGCCTTGGGGGGCACCCACCCAGCGCGTATCGCGATCCAACGTGATGGAAGCGGGCAGCCCGTGATCAGCAAACGTCTGCGCTACGGCTTGCAAAGCGGTTTCTGCCGTGAAATCGGAGCGCACGTAACTGGCAAGGAGCACCGAGGTGCCCATGTCGATGATGTTGAGGGTCTCGACGACGTGTTGCTGTTTGCCCTCGGGATCCGGGGGAACGCTGGAGGCATCTTTGAAATCGAGTTGCCAGCGCTGCATGGGCTTGGGACGTTCCGCCGGCTCGCTGAGGTGAGGCAGAGGAGGAGCAATACGCCCCTGTTCTCGCAAGAGGCGATGAATGGTGCGCGTGGAGCGCGGCAAGCGCAGTCCCGCCTGTTGCAGGCTCTCATCGCGAGCCAGGTAGTACAAGATTGCCTTAGGGCCTGGGGTGCGTCCCAATCCTTCAGGCGGCTCGTCGCGAATATCCAGGAGTCGATCCACCACCACCGAGTCGAGCTCAGGGGGTGGATGGTGAGGAGCTCGAGAGAGGCCTCGTAAAACCTGCTCATCCTCAAGGGGAGCACTTGTGAGCCGTTTCTTCCATTTGTCCACCCAACTCAACGACATCCCGGTCGCCTGGGCCAACTGAGCTCGCGTCCAGCTGGGATGCAGGTGGAGCAAGCGGCGCAAATTCCCACGTGCCGCGTAGTAGAATGCTTCCATGACAGTCCACTCCTTTCTTTCAGGAAAATGGGTTTCTGAAAAGAGTGTACTGTCTTTTTTTTCCCCTTTCTACGATGTTGGGAAACAGCGCCTCTTACGAGGTAGGGAAGTCATACAGCTTGCGCCGCGTCGGCGGGCCAGTGGCGATCCACTCCGACTTAGAAGGCGACCCCCTCCTGCAGTTCTTCCAGATACCTGTTCCGTCGTGCAAAACGATTGACCGCATCCTCAAAACTCCTGATCGGATCCCTGAGCGCAGCAAGAGGCTGCATCAACCCTTGGAGCGCTCTGCACCCATGATGTGCTGGCAAATTGATTTCAAAG
>WNGQ01003446.1_pt2 | contig 27707 bp, 30 predicted proteins | sample 5407661 | NCBI WGS metagenome assembly WNGQ01 (sample SAMN13153382, study PRJNA577476) | soil metagenome | isolation source: 60 cm soil or saprolite under Garry oak tree replicate 2 | place: USA:California | collected 2016-06-15 | reverse complement strand
TTTCTGGGCCGCATAGACCATCAGGTGAAGATTCGCGGGTTTCGCGTGGAACCAGCGGAAGTTGAAGCGGTGTTGAAGCAGCATCCCGAAGTTAAGCAGGCAGTGATCGTGCCCGAGGACAATCCCGCCGGGGAGAAGCTGCTGGCGGCGTATGTTGTCCCTTCCAAACCGGTGGAAATCGGCGAGTTGCGTTCGTTCATGAGGCAGCGGCTTCCCGAGTACATGGTTCCCTCCCGGTTACTGATGCTGGAGGCTCTTCCGCTCAATCGGAACGGGAAAGTCGACTTGCCGGCTCTTGCCGCCCTCGCCGAGACTGGTCAGGAGATGGAGCGCGAACTCGTCGCACCGCGCAATCACGCGGAAGAGCAACTCGCCGCTATTTGGAGGGAAGTGCTGAAACAGGAGCGGATTGGCGTGCACGACAACTTTTTCGAGTTGGGTGGCCACTCTCTGCTGGCAACCCAGGTCATTTCACGTATTCGCTCCACGTTCCGCGTACAGTTTCCCATCATCGATTTCTTGTTAAGTCCAACCATCGCCGACCTGGCTGAAAAAATCAGCCAGTATCCTCGCGCCGAGACTGATGAAGAGGAAACGGAGCGACTATTGCGCGAACTCGAAGGTATGTCGGACGAGGAAGCCGAGAGGCTGCTGCCGGCCGAAATGGAAAGGGATGAAGCCGCCGGCGGCGGCACCCCCGAGTAGTTCTCGGCCGGACCTCAATTGCGAGACGTACCTCTGGGTTTGACAACCTTTTGCGCTAGAAAGCAGAATACCTGTTGTTCGCGGTTTTGCTTTCGCGCATCCAATCGCGGACTGAAAGCGCACAGAAGCGTGAGATGAACATTATAGCGTCCCAGCCCCGCTATTTGCGTACGCCCACGCGCTTGACCTCGGCAATAGGGTTTACGGCTGTAATTCTGCTAATTTGCGGGTCTTGCGGTGGCGGTTCGTCCCATTCGTCGAGTTTGAATGCCTTGGCCGCGGGTTCGTGCACTTTCAACGCAGGTGACAACACCTGCACCATGCAACACGACAGTACCACCCGACAGTATGTGGTGCATGTTCCCCCGCATTTCGTGCAGAATTCCAGCGCGTTGATTGTGGCGCTGCATCCCGCGCCGGGGACTGATACAGGATTCGCGCTCTTAAGCGGCTGGAGTTCGTACGCAGATGCGCTGCCCAGTCCACAGCCTGCTGTGATTTACCCGCAAGGTCTTTTGACCGCGGGCAACGCTGTCGAAACGCCACACTCCGCTTGGAATGCTTTCTTCTCCTGTCGTATATTTCCCCAGCCCTGTCCCGACGATTCCGATTTTATTCGACAGATCATTTTGACCGCACAGGCCAACCTTCACATGGATCCCAACAAGGTTTACGTAACAGGGTTCTCCTTGGGTTCGTTGATGACGGGTCGCGTAGCAGTTGATCAAGCGGACCTGGTCGCTGCGGTTGCGCAGTATGAGTTTCCTCTAGACGTAGAGGATGGACTTGGGGGTACACCTATCCCTACTGCCGGCGCCAATGGCAAGGTTGCGGCCCTCTATATTGACGGTGATCATGCCGGTGGTCCCAACGTTTGCGGATTTGCGCTACCTCCTCAGCCCAACGGAAGTCTTTACCAAAGTTCTGTCGACCAGGACATGGCTTACTGGACGAGCGCACAGAATAACAATTGCTCAGTTCTTAGCACGACATCCAAATTTTGCACCGGAGCCTATGATCCTAGCGGTTGGGGGATTCAGACCTCTTTGATTGAGAAGCATGCGTCAAGCTGCTCGCATGGTGCCGACGTGCAGATTTACAAGCTCTTGGGCGGAACTCATACGTACTATTGCTCCAACAACTCCGGATGCAGCGCGGTCGTGCATTTCAACAATTCTGTCTGCAGCTCCACCACTCCTTGCAACTCCAACCTAAACAACAGTACCGGCACCACTTTGAACGATATTATCTGGAATTTTTTTGTGGCCCACCCCAAACAATAATAAGGAGAACGTCAGTATGAGATCCCACGTGCCCGGCAAGTTGTGGGGATTCACCGGTTCTGTTTAGTATTTCTCATTTGTTTGGACCTTCGTACGCCTTTACGTCGTAAAATTCAACGCGTCCGCAGACAGGCGGAATCCATACAACTCGCAGCTTGCACAAAATCCGTCTCTGGGCACGACACTCGGCAATGTGATCTGGCTTTTTTCCAGAATCATCCGCAGCCCACGAATCCGGCGCTAAGCCGCACCCTGATGCATTCCCCAACTGCTGCTGAAGAATGTTTCCCGCCATAGGTCGGCTTGCAAGTACATCCATACGCGGAGGGCATCTCGCCGATTCCAGTTCTTTGCCTTTTGCCGCGGCGCGATGAAGTCGCGGATTGCGGTTCCGTCCCAAATGTTGTTCTCCAGGAACTCCTTATTGTTCACGCGTTCACGCGTTGCCACACCCACTGGCCTAGCTCCCCATTCAGCCAGCTTTCGATCGGGGACACAAATCCAAGCTTGGACTTGCGGGTGCGCACTTTCTCCGGCAACACTGTGCGCATGGCCTCGCGCAAGATCCGCTTAGTAAATCCTCCGCCTACTTTGCTTTAATCCGGCAGCGAGAAGGCATAACAAACCAGCCGCCAATCCATAAAGGGCATGCGGATTTCCACTCCATGCGCCATGGACAGCCGATCATACTTTCTCAGGATTGACTGAAGCACGCCGTGGTGAAACAACCAGTAGAGTTGGCGGTTGAGGGGAGAGACTGCGTTCATCGCCAGGCGCTCGTTGTTGTCCATCTCCGGGCCTGCTGTCGCGGTTAAAGATATCGTCCACGGGGATCTTTCTTCGTATCCCGTCAACAATTCATCCGCGCCATGCCCGTCGAGGGACACCACGATGCCATCCTTGCGCAGCGCGCGGTAGATTGCCCAAATCGGAAGCAGCAGGGCGGAGCCGATGACCTCGAAATCGTAAGCGTACTGAGCTAAGTCCTGAAGGAGCGTGTCGGCTTTCATCGCGACGTAGCGGGCATCGGCGCCAGCTTGCGCGATGGTAGCTTCGGCATATTCGCGTTCGTCCTGCCTGGTTCCTTCAAAGGTGGCAACGTAAGCGCGATGAAAGTCGTTCGTCCGCCGTTCGCTTCCACCAGCGTTATCTACTGCGGACAGCGCAGACACTGAACATAAGATCGAACTCGAATCCATTCCCCCGCTTAGGCACGTCGCAACCGGGACATCGGAGCGCAGTCTCGGTCTACAGGCATCGAAGCATAACTCGCGAAACCTCTCGGCCTGTTGTGGAAATCGTTTCGGAACATCGGTGAGATAGTCGAGGGTCCGCCACCAGCACCAGATCCGAGTTCGCGATGTGGAGACCAGCAAGTTGTGGCCGGGGCGGAGCAGCTTTACACCTTGCACGAGCGTTTCTTCTTCGGACTCTCTTCGTTCTCCCTAGCAGCGTAGTCGTGGAGATGCAAAAATGATTTAAGGTCCGACGCGAAGACAAATCTTCTGGGTTCACTCAGGTAATGCAGCGGCTTGATGCCGAAGCGATCGCGGGAGAGAAACAGTTCGCGACGCTGCGAATCCCAGATGGCGAACGCCCACATCCCGTTGAACTTCAGAACACAGTCCGCACCCCAGTGATGGTAGGCAGCGACGATTACCTCGGTGTCGGTCTCTGAGTGAAATGTTTGACCAAGCTTTAGCAATTCCCGGCGCAATTCCAGGAAGTTGAAAACCTCGCCATTGAACGTGATCCGGTAACGAACGTCCATCCAGCACGGACATCGGCTGTTTCCCGCTTTTGCTTAGATCGAGAATGGCAAGCCGCCGGTGCCCCAGCCCGACCCTGCCGTCGGTATAAATGCCGCTTCCATCTGGTCCGCGGTGCGCCAGTACATCTGTGATTCTTTGCACATCGCTGCGATCGCACAGACTACCGTCGAGATGAAGAATGCCAGCAATTCCACACATGCGACCGTTTACTACCTCATTGGAAGAGCAGCGGAAATGGTTCGCCTATTTTAATCCACCCCGGGGCAACTGATGGGGTGCTGGGTTGATCTGGATAGATTTCAAAACTGTAGCCGGATTGCTAACCACGTTGGAGTTACCCCCCTGCAGCCAGCCAGCAGGCCCAAATACACGAGTGCCGGCGTTATCCTCAGGCTTTTCATAAGCATTTTCAGGGCTATGACCTCGTAACCGAAATTAGGGGAGGGCGGAAACTATAAGCAGAGACACGGTAGGAGGTTTGCCAAATCGCGAAGCTTCAGTCTTACCCCAGACGTCTTTGTCTGGGGGAATTAACCCTCGTGGGGGATCCGCGAACCCTTTAACCAGAAACACTGTGCAAGTATTTTAACTTGGAGGGTCTTTGGCTTCACTGGAAGGGATAAATCCAGTAGTGTGTCTGGGCCAGTCGAAACCATCCCTGGGCGGTCACATCACCCCAAACGTGAGCGACGACGCATCTGACGCCGGTTTTGCGAAGTGCCCGGAGGACCTCGATCTGAGTCGCAGGATCAGACCTCCAAAACGTCTCGGCATCGTCCAGGTCAACCTCGGCGACGACTGTGACGCGTGACGCAATCCATGTTTGACCGCGGGTTCCATCGCAACCGCATGGGAAGGTAAGCGGCCCGCGCGGTCGAGATGAGGAGAGAGAGTGCAACTGCAACGACTACACCTTCAAGGAACCGTTTGTCTGTACGCCAGGCGCGAATTCCAATCAGAAGTCCGAGCCAGAGCAAAACAAAAAATGCTCCCACATAACGAGGCTCCACATGGATCGGTGCGTACAGGATCACTCCCGCCGCACCCACGATCCACAGCGGCCAGCCTTCCATCAGGTCCCGCGCAAGGCGAGAGCCAAGGCTCCCCAAGTAGCATGAGCAGCACAAAATCAGGAAGCCCAGCACCATTCCCCCCAGTTCGATGAAGATGTGTAAATAGACGGTCAGGTTCTGCTTGACTGCACGCAACTGATTGCGCAGCCCGAAAACCGGTTTCAGTCCCTCGGTCCAATAAGAGGGGTCGAAACGCAGAGGATGAGTAATCGAGATGCCGATGGAGAACTCGTAAGTCGCAGGCTTGGCAACGATCTGACGGGTCCGGTGCAACGGAGTTCCCGCGGCGCTCCCTGGGTTAGTCAGATACCAAGTGGGGCTCGCACGATCCGCGTACAGGATGTAGTTGAACTTTCCGCTTTCTCCCGCGGTGAAATGACCGCGAGACCGCGAAAGCGGGACGAAGTACAGGCTGCCAATCAGGAAGAAAACGATTCCTGAGCAAGCCGCCAGGGGAAGCGCGCGCCGCCAGTTTGGGCCGATCAACACACTGGCCGCGAGAATGACCACGCCAATCGGCAGCATCGGCGCCTTGGCCAAATAACTCACGCCCAAGACCGCACCCAGTACGACATGGGAACCCAGCGTGGAGTGACCTCCCCGCATGCCAACGAGAAGTGCAACCGCCAAGTAGAGAAAGCCAGACATCAACATGTCGGGCCGCAGACTTTCCAGTGTGATCTGGGAAATCGAAGCCCAAATGAATAGCGAATAGCCTAGTGTCAAAAAGACCCAGCGTGGCAGAGGTACACGCTGGGGAGAACGAGGTGAAACAAGTTCACGATCGATGCTGGAGAGGAGGAACTCAAACGAAGCGAAGGCAAACAGGAAAATCGCGATATTCAGAATGTGGTCGAACGCGATTTCCTGAAGCGCGCTGGGAGCAAAGATTCGCCGGAACACTCCCAGCACGGTCGGGTATAAAGGGCTCCACGTACCGTTGATCAGCCGGTGCCAGTCTTGGCCGTGCAGCACGCCATCGCTCATGTCCATGTACGAAACTGCATCGGCAGTCACAAAATAGCGGTTGGTCCAAGCCTCAAACACAGCAAGGCAAATTCCCAGCAGCCAAAATCCAATTCTTATTCCAAAATAGGACGGAGTGTCGAAAACTCCTTGGGACGGCTCGATCCCGGCCTCGGCAGACTTTCTCAGGACCTCATGCGTGCGAGTGTGGTTCATCTTTGATTTACGCGAAGAGGAAGAATCCGAGATTCATCCAGTGCGCGGCGACAATTTTGTTTGGCATAGGAATGGGAGAACACGTCGCACCATCCCAAGCAGAAGCGGATACAGAGGATTCCACACCCCATTGATCAGGCGGTGCCAATTCGGACTGGGGAGCACACCATCGCCTATGTCAAGATACGAGATTGAGTCGGTCGTAGCGAAATACCCAAACCTCCGCCGCGGCGACCAGAAATACAAGGCCCAGAAGGTGAACCGTGCATGTCTGATCGAGGTCGCAGCGGAATTACCGTGCAGACCTTGCGGGGAAGTTGGGTAGGCCAATTCCGGCGGCGCACTACCGCCAATACTCATTGCGTTCACGTTGAGAAGATAGCAAGGCGACGATGACAATTTCAAGCCATAGCAGAGATCCGCAGGCAGCGAGTGTTCCGTGCTTGCATTTGATCACCTGCAATTAATCGGGAAGGGCCGAGGGTAATAAACTTGCGCATGGGCACTCCTTTTTCAGCCCTAATTGTGATCTCATCTAGCGTTGTTCATCAGTTACAGGACTCAATGATGCGGCGCACTTTGGCATAGATATTGCTCTCTGATACTCATCCGCGCCGGGAGGCTCCAGTACTAATACCCCGCGGACCAGCAGACAGTCCAAAGATTTTGGCCACATAACGTTGTCAAGACGCTGGATTGTTTGAGAGTATACTAACGGTTAGGAGATGAATGAGCGCTGAAACCCAATGGAAGGGTTATCGCAACCCTGCTTTTAAACGAATTTTGTTGCCCGCTTTACTGGCCACGTTCGTGTCCGCGATGGCGCCGGCACAATCTACCTATTCACACGCTTCGGCCCGCGGGAGCTATCACAAAGTAGACCCGACTGAGCGAAAATCTCAGGGGCAAGTCAAGTACCTGCATCACGCGGGAACCGGCACGGCGGCAACGCCCAAACGTCAGACTGGACCATCACTCGAACAGCAACTGAACCAACTGGAAGGCCAGATGGGGCGTGGACCAGCTTCCACTGGCACCAGCAAGAGTTCAGCCACGATGAAATCGATGAACCTGCAGACGGTGAAAAATCGGCCCAATAACGCTCGATCCCGGCCGGCCGGCCGGAATTTGGCGCCACCCTCCGGAAAGACACACAACCCGAAAATCGGCTCATCGACTGTAAAATCCCGCTAGCGGTTTGCGGGAGGCGTTATGCGTTTCGGGTGAGAGTTGAAGAAATTCCAGATGATCTGCGCCAGATAAGTCCCCGTGCGGGAATTGAAATTTGGGTTGTAAGGCGCCAACTTGTTACCGGGAGGGGCAGTCAGCTCAACCCTATCGTTGTAATAACGGTGAAACCCTCCGATCAGAGTGTAAAACACGACTTCGGTTCCTGCGAAACAGCTGCTGGCTTTCTTCATCGTGACCTGGGTAGGCGTTCCGAGTTGGTCCCGGACAGGGGGGCCGTCACAGAGAGATCCTTTTGTAATCTCTCGGCAATTCAGGGCCGCAGATTTTGCCCAGTAGTTGAAGACTTCGTCTGCTGACCACCATCCCCTCTTCGTTCCGCAGTACGACATTCCGCGTGATTCTGTACTGTTGATGGTCAAAATGGAAACCGGGCCAGCCGGGGCCTGGTAATAAGGATTGTCCGGTTTACCAATGTAGTCGCCTTCATAGGCCGCTGCCGCGGCAAATAAGTCCGAATGGCGGCTGGCCATGAGGTGCGTAAACACAGCGCCGGCGGAGAATCCAGTTAGGAAAATTCGCTGTCGATTCAGTTTCAGATTACTGATTGCAGCTTCGATCAACTCCAGAGAGTAGGCCTCATCCGCACCGCACTTGGAGCCCCAGCCCGTTTCGCAGGTGTCGTTCTGAGCACCAACGAAGGCAAACCCATTCTCATCGGAAACTTGGAACCAGCCTGTATTGCCATAGAAGTGCTGGTTCTGGTACGCACCGTGATACATGAAGACCAATCCCTTATCGGGATCAAAATTCTGAGGCAGATGGATCATGTAAATGCGTTCCTGGCCGCTACTCACGGTGAAGGCGCACCCCAATTGGTTGCCATTAGAACCCGAACCTTTTTTTATCCAATTGCAGGTCGTTGTCTGGGCGAATGCCGCCAAGCTGAAAAGAATCGACACCGCAAGCCAGCACATTCTCGACCTGCTACGCTGCAATTGAAATCTGGGTGCCCTCATGATTCTGTTTTTCTCCAGCGGACGTATCCCGATTGTCAACCGATCAAGGGTCTTACTCCGGCGCGTTTTCCCCTGCTGCGGCGACTGGATGGGATGATTCTTCCCGGGAAGTGATGGACATTGCTGGTTCTTTAGCTGCATATTTCAGCAGACACCAGAGTGCCCGGAAGCCATCCTTCCATCCAATTTTCTTGCCTTCTTCATAAGTTCGTCCCCAATAGCTGATACCGACCTCATATATGCGCAGCCGCCGCTTGGCAATCTTCACCGTGATTTCTGGCTCAAATCCGAAACGGTCCTCTTCGATAGGAATCGACTGGAGTATCTCCCGGCGGAACATTTTGTAGCAGGTCTCCATATCGCTCAGGTTGATGTTGGTCAGGCAATTGGACAGCAGTGTGAGGATCGAATTTCCCACCGAATGCCAGAAATAAAGCACCCGGTGCGGGCCGGCTCCGAGAAACCGTGAACCGTAAACCACGTCAGCCTTGCCCTCCAGTAATGGGCCCAGCAGCGAATGGTATTCTGCGGGATCGTACTCGAGGTCAGCGTCCTGAATGACGATGAAGTCGCCGCTGGCCTCGCGGATTCCGCGCCTCAGGGCTGCGCCCTTCCCCATATTTTGGGGCTGCAGGAAAACTTTGATCTGAGGATGTGCCGCCTGCAGCTCCGCCAGGATCTCACGCGAACCATCTTGCGAACCGTCATCCACACAGAGCAGTTCAATATCGAGCGGGACGGCGAGCACACGCTCGACAACCGTGCGCAGGGTGGCACGCTCGTTGTAAACCGGCATGACGGCAGAAAGCTTCATGGGGTCTGTGCTGAGCAACAGTGTATGACACCAGCAGCGAGTCAGTCTTGGACCGCTAATGGTTTTTTAGCGGCAAGCCAACAACAAAAAAACCTCTGGTCTCCCAGAGGTCTCATTGCAGTGTGCCTCGCAAATCAGTGAGGCCCACCCATGCCGACCGGAGCTGTAGCTCCTGGACCAGCACTGGTGCCGCTGCTTCCAGGTCCGGGAGTCCCGCTCAACGCTGGACCGCCATTAGAAACATGATCGGTATACGCGACCCGTTCAGCGCCTGCACTGAGTGTCTTATCTCGTCCTTCGCCTTGTGCTTTCGCCGCTTGGTCTTTCCAAAGCAAGAACCGGTCCTGTGCGGCTGATATGTCGTTCTTGCTCACATCACCATCGGCCTTCACGCCATCGTAATTCACGTCATAAGCGTCTTTTACATCCTGGGCGGCGCTGTCCTTTTGACGAAGAAAATACTTATAGAGATTCCGATCCACCGCCCCGTTCAATTTTTTCGCGTCTTCCGCAATTTGTTTCCAGTCCGAGTTCTGCTCATTTGCGATTTCAGTGATGCTCTTACCGGTTTTCAACTTGGCGGCGACGTCCTCCATGTTAGTGCCCTTCTTGGCCAGTTCTTCCGCCAGAAACAATGAGCCATAGTTCAGCCCGGTATTACGGCGCTCCTCCACCAGCTTTGCGCGAGGCACACTCATCACCGCGGCAATTGTGAGATTCACGGCCCTACGCCCTGTGAAGTCAGCAGCCATTGCGGTGACCTTGTTCAGTTCTTTCTGTGCCTTCTGCTGGTCGTCACCGAATGCCGGAAGCGCGACTATCAGCGCGGTTAAGAATACTAGGAAGCGGGTTGGCTCTTCATACCGAGCACCTCCTGAACAAGGGTTGTAGACCAAACGAGGGCAAACGGAATCCCCTTTTACAAAAGGTTACAACCGCGCAGGTTGCCTATTGTGGCCCGCAAGGGATTAGTGTTCCATTCGGACCCGTGCGTAATATCCCTTGCGGCAGTTCGTCCGCAGGCCGTGTTTGAGAGGGACCACTTCCACTGTTCGATAGCTGCCATCCGCGCTGAATGCAGCCGGGTTGTAAGCCAGCACGTACTGATTACGAAGGGCTTTTTCAACGTTGCGGAATGCGGCAAAGAGTGTGCTTTCATCATGCGCGGGCAATAATGTCCCGCCAGTGGCTTCGGCAAGCTCTTTCAGAACAGCATCGCCGCCCCCGTTCGGATCTTGGTCTGAATAGTTTGTGCTCAGAGCGAATATCATGACTTCTCCGTGCACCGCGGCCTGTTCCGCCTGCTTGACCGTGGTCCTATTTACGGTATCCACGCCGTCGCTGATCAGTACGATCGCCCTGCGGGTGGTCTGGTCCTCCCGGGTCCCGCGGAGTTTGGTGGATGCCTCGAAGACCGCATCATAAAGGGATGTATTCCCCTCGGGCTTCACTTTCTTGAGGGCGCTCGAGAGTTTTTCTGTCTTGTCGGTCAGGTCCTGGATGACCTTTACTTTGTCGTTAAAAGCAACAACGAAGGCTTTGTCTATTCCCGGGCGCAGCATTTTCTTCAGAAAGGCGATGGCGGCGTTTTGTTCGAATCGGAAGCGGTATTCGACCGAAGCACTGGCATCGATGAGCACCGCCAAGTGCAGCGGGAGATCGCTACGTTGCTGGAAATAAGTGAGCCGGTTAGGTGCCTGATGATTGTCCAGCAACTGAAGATCAGTCGGGTGCAGATTGCTTATGAAACGGCCTCTTTTGTCCGTCACCGTAAAGGCCAGGTTCACCTCATTTACGGTCTTGGAGAGAGTCGCCGCCGGGGCGAGGAACTCAGATCCGGAAACACTTGCCACGGAGGGAACCTGGGCTGAAGCGGCCAAGCTCAAGCAGACGAACATAGCGCAGGCGAACAAACAGAAGACGACAAACCCCAGCCGGGAGTGCACGTTACTACCTCGAATTGTGGCGTCCACATGGCGAACTATGTAGATCGCGCACCCTATGATGCGGCGGGGAAAACTGCGGCTGCTCAAGAGTTGCAGTAGGAATATTTCTTGCCCGGGCGCCTTTACCTTGCCGCTGGTTCCGCTTCGTTTGTCAACAATTTTTTACACTACAGGTATTGGGAATGCATCCTTTGCCGGAGTACTCTGAATCTATCCCTGCACCCAGCTCGGTTCACAGCGGGAATCACAGTCGGTAGGAAAAGACCTGTATGCATAAAACCGGCGTTCGTCTTGCCTATACCGCCCTACTGCTTATTTTTGCGGCCCCCGGAAGTACCCAAGTTAGCTCGCGAGATCGAATTTTCCGACCGGTGGATGCGGCCCAAACTGCTGTGGTGAGGGGAACAGCTCACCCTCTGGCGGGGGCACAATTCGACCAAGGACGCACCGACCCAAGCCAGGCCCTTCACGGAGTGTCTTTGACCTTCCGGCTCTCGCCTGTGCAGCAAGCAGATCTAGACAGTCTCTTGCGGCAGCAGCAGGACCCTTCATCCCTCAATTACCGTAAGTGGCTGACTCCAGAACAGTACGCCGCGCGCTTCGGGATGACTCAGAATGATCTGGCAAAAGTCACGGCCTGGTTGCAGTCCCAGGGACTCACGGTGGACGGCATTTCCCGTAACCGCACGGAAGTTTCTTTCAGTGGCTCGGTTGGTCAAATCGAGTACGCCCTTCGGACGGAGATCCACAATTATTCCATCAACGGCGAACGCCACTTCGCCAACGCGACTGACGTGGCGTTGCCCGCGGCCTAAGCCGCGAATTCGCCGGGCCTTCTCGCGATTCACATCAAGCGTCACGGGAATTCACAACCTGATTCCCGCCGATTTTGCCAAGATTTACACGTTGCCTTCCCAGGACGGCGCGGGCCAGACTATCGCCGTGGTGGGACAAACTGACATCAGCAATACCGACATTGATGCCTTTCGCAGCGCTGCGGGCCTCGCTAAGAACGACCCTACCGTTATGCCTGTTCCGGGGACTGGATCGCTGGCGCACTTCAGCGGCGATGAATCAGAGGCTGACCTGGATCTGGAGTGGTCTGGCGGCGTGGCTCCGAGTGCAACCATCAAGTACGTCACGGTAGGCAACAACCAGAATTTCAGCGTCTTTGATTCGCTAAACTACGCGGTCCAACACATCGTCGCGCCTGTCATCAGCATTAGCTACGGGAATTGCGAGGCCAAGCTCGGCCGCGCCTTCGTGCTTACTATGCAGCAGTGGGCACAACAGGCCAATGTTCAGGGCCAAACCATAAGCGGCCCCAGCGGAGATGACGGCGCGGCCGATTGCGACAGCAAAGTCGCCTCCGCCACACACGGCCTGGCGGTAGACGCGCCCGCCAGCATCCCCGAGGTGACCGGCGTGGGCGGGACCGAGTTCACCGGTGATCCCGCGGCGGTTGTCCCATCAGGGAGCAGTTGTGCCCCGGCGACAACCTTCTGGGGCGGCTCCTGTGACCCGACGCCAGGAGTCGGAAATCCCACCGGCGCATCCGCCCTGGGCTATATTCCGGAGACAACTTGGAATGACGCTGTCACCTCGCAGGGATTTTCCTCCAGTGGTGGAGGCGCGAGCATTATCTTTGGTAAGCCCTCCTGGCAGGTCGGATCCGGGGTCCCCAACGACGGCAAGCGCGACGTGCCTGATGTCGCGCTCAGTGCTTCGCCCGGACATGATGGATATTTGATCTGTTCGCAGGATTTCTTCACCAGCGGTGGCTCAACCGCTACGAGCTGCACCAGCGGCTTCCGGGCCAGCGATCAGACACTGGCTCGTATCGGCGGAACTTCGGCCGGCGCACCGACATTTGCCGGAATTCTGGCTCTCATCAATCAGGCCACGGCGTCGAACGGCTTGGGAAACGTAAATCCCATGCTCTACAGCTTGGCCGCTAACCCCAGTTCTTCGAACGCATTCAACCCCGTCACCTCGGGCGACAACAAAGTCCCCTGCACGGCAGGGACAAGGAATTGCCCAAGCGGCGGGAAAATAGGCTTTATTGCCGGGCCCGGCTATGATCAGGTGACCGGTTTGGGCTCGCTCAACGTCAGCAATCTGATCACAGCCTGGCTTGCCGCCACGCCAAGCGCCGACTTTTCGATCGCTGGCCTGGTCAGCTCAGTGTCTGCACCGGGCCAGCAGGGTACGTCGACCATCACGGTTAGCGCGCTGAACGGCTTTACCGGCACTGTGAACCTGTCATGTGCGCCGAGCGTCGCCACAACGCGCATCAGCTGTTCTCTTAGTGCACCCAGCGTTGACCTGACCAGCTCAACTAAGACAGCCACAGTCACTATGAACATTGCTACCCTCGCAGATCTCCGGTTGCATCCGCACCGGCCATGGTTTGAAGCAAGCGGAGCCACACTATTTGCCGCTGTCATTCTGGGCGGCGTCCCCCTACGCCGCCGGAATTCGTCGGCGATCCTTGGACTGCTGGTATTTGTCTGTTTGAGTTTAGCCCTGGGATGTGGAGGCGGAAGCAGTAGCACCCAGCCGAGCCAGGGCGCGCCTGCTGTGACGTACATGATAAATGTGACGGGAGCGAGCGGTACGATCTCGCATACCACCGCTGTCAGTGTCACAGTGCAGTAACAAATCCGCGTGACGGTGATCAAGCTGGCAAGTGCCGGCGAACCAGGAAGGGCAGGGCCTTCACAGCTGCCGAAAAATGCGGACATCCAACTCGCTTTGAAAGGGCACGGCCTCGGGCCGTGCCGCAAGTCGTTTGATTTCGATATCGGCGCGGCTGGAAGCCGCGCCCTTTCAAAGCGAAACTTTTCGGCAACCTACTTCAGTCGCGCTCTTCCCATACAACATTTTTTGAATTTTCCGCACCTGCAAGGTAAAGTAACCGCACTCTCTCTCGCCGATAGTTAGACAGTGACTGCCTCCAAGACGATACCTGCCTTGAGCATCCCCGCTCCCGGCGCACGTTGTAGCTATGTCGCCCGACAGCCGATCTTGATGGCCGATGAAAAGGTGTTTGGCTACGAGCTTCTTTTTCGGGACGGTGTGGAAGACTATTTCCGCGCTACGGACGCCGACGCCGCCTCCCGCCAGACTCTGGACACCACCCTGCAGGTCGGGTTGGAGGTGCTTTGTAATGGCCGCCGTGGTTTCGTGAATTGTACTCGTGAAATTCTCCTCAAGGACTATATGACGCTGCTGCCTTCGTCGCTGGCAGTGGTGGAGTGCTCGAGTCGGTGCCGCCGGATGATCTCGTGATGGCGGCCCTGCATCGGCTGAAGCAGGCTGGCTACATGATCGCGCTCGATGATTTCACCATCGATGATCCGCGCACGCCGCTCACCGATTTCGCCAACACCCTGAAGGTGGACCTCCGCCAGAACACGCTGGAACAGGGCGCGGCCATCGCGAAACGTTATGGACCGTGGCGTTGTCGCATGCTGGCTGAGAAGGTCGAAAGCCGCGAAGAGTTCGTTGCTGCCAAAGCTGCCGGATTTGTTTATTTTCAGGGATATTTTTTCCGCCGGCCCGAAGTGCTGCAAAACAAAGAAATCCCCGCCAATCAACTCAATTATGTGCGCCTGTTGCAGGCAGTCTCCCAGCCTGAGCTTCAACTGCGCGAGCTGGAAAACCTCATCAAGACTGAAGCGTCCGTCTGTTATCGGCTGCTGCGTTATCTGAATTCGGCAGCATTCGGCATTCAGAACGAAGTGCATTCCATTCGTCACGCCTTGACTCTTCTCGGAGAGCGCGAAGTCCGGCGATGGATACGCTTGGTCGTTACCCTGACCGCTGGTGAGAAACGCTCAAGCGAACTACTTGTCTCCGCGATGACGCGGGCGCGCTTTTGCGAGTTACTTTCTCCGCGGGTGCCACCTGGCGAATCCGATCTGTTCCTAATGGGATTGCTTTCCATGATTGATGCCATTCTGGAAATTCCCATGACGCGACATACTGGAGACAGTCCCCGTCGACCACGAGACTAAGGCAGTGCTCTTGGGCGGCCCCAGCGCGCTTCGGCCCCTCTATCAGCTTATGCTGGCCCGGGAATCGGGCGATTGGGAGGCGACAGCCGAGTTTGCTCGCCAGCTTGGATTGAGCGACAGCGAAGTCGCGGAAACTTACTGGCAGGCTATGCAATGGGTACGTCAGATCAGCGCAGTTTGACTTGCTCCAAACCCCGAACCAATCCTGATGGGGTGAGGTCTCTCTCCCATAAATTAAGTCCGGAAACCGCGCTGTTTTGGTGTAAACTTTGGCCCGCGTTATTTCCTTGCGTTGGAGCGTTTCCATGAGAAGGTGTCAGTTTTTCCCCTTGGCGTTGACGTGTGTCTTCGCCGCGCTTTATGTTTTCCCGGCCGCCGCGACTGCGGAAGGCAAAACCCGTACCTACTACATCGCCGTGGATGAGATCGAGTGGGACTACACCCCCATGGGCGTGGACCAGATGATGGGCATGCCCTTCGACAAGATGGCGAAGATGTACGTCGAATCCGACAAGCACCAGATCGGCAGGGTGTACCATAAGGCGGTCTATCGCGAATACACCGACTCTACCTTCACCACGGTCAAGAAGCGCACTCCCGAGTGGGAGCATCTTGGACTGCTGGGCCCAGCCTTGCACGCCGAGGTCGGAGATACCATCCAGATCTTCTTCAAGAACAACGGGACTCAAAGCTACAGCATGCATCCGCACGGCGTGTTCTACGAAAAGTCGTCAGAGGGCTCGTATTACAACGATGGCGCCAACGATCCCACGCATAACGGAATCGTCGCTCCAGGCGCGACCCACGCCTACATTTGGAAAGTGCCGGAGCGCTCCGGACCAGGTCCCAACGACCCAAGTTCGATAGTCTGGCTTTATCATTCCCACAACTTCGAAGGCCACGATACCAATGCTGGACTAATCGGCACGATCATCATCACCCGCAAAGGTATGGCCCGTCCCGATGGAACTGCCAACGATGTTGACCGCGAGTTTGTCACTTCGTTTTTCATCATCGACGAAAACAACAGTTGGTATCTCAACCACAACATTCAGGCTCATACCACCGAGCCCAAGACGGTGAACAAGCTCGAAAACAGTCCGACAGACGCCGAAGGCAATTTTTCCATCGTCGGAAGTGGGTTCGTTTCTGCGAATATTCGTGCGACCATGAACGGCTATCTTTTCGGCAATATGCCGATGATGACCATGCATAAGGGCGAGCATGTGCGCTGGTATCTCATCAGCCTGGGAAACGGTTTCAACTTCCACACTCCGCATTGGCATGGGAACGTGGTGACCGTCAACGGATCGCGCACCGATGTACTATTTCTCTCTCCGGCGCAGATGGTCACCGCCGACATGGTGCCCGACGACGTCGGCACCTGGATGTACCACTGCCACGTCAGCGACCACATGGAGGCTGGAATGATGTCTATGTACCGGGTGCTGCCGTAACCCATCAGTCCGAAAAGTTGTAGCTCGACCCGTTCTTCCGGCACTCGCTGACGACCACGGGATCCCCCGATGCGCGGAGCAGGGAACTGGCAAAGTCCACCCTTTCAGAAGCGGCGATTTCAGGATCAGGAATCTCGCCGATAATTTCCTCCGCCAGCGAAGGCGAAATCTTGGCCGCAACTTGTATGCACCTTCGCCACAAATCCGCCGATGGCCAAGTGCCCTTGAAGGCCTTGTTAGGATCATCCGCATCGGTATCGTGAGCGTAGATTTTCTCGGCCGCCTTCAGCAGAGGTTTTAGCGCCTTCCGAGCCCCATCTTCATCGCCTAGATCCAAATATATTTTGGGCAGATTCGCAATCCCCGCTATCTGCTGCGGCGTCAACTGATCTTCAATTTTCAAAATCTCATCCAGCGCCGACTTGGCAACGGAAGGTTTTTTCTTGACTGCGCCCTTGGCAATTTCTGACAGCAGCTGGGCGCGGGGAGAGTCCTGCGACGGCCCCTGCACCGGCAGGCCTAGCGCGTCCGCCATCGCCTGAGCCGGGTCCTTCTCTGACTCCTTTGCGATCTCCATCATGCGCTGCCTGATTTGCTCCGCAACTTGTTGCGTCGCCATTCCCTCCGCCGCTTTGGGAGAATCGTCATCTGTGATTCCATACGAGTAGATGTTTCCCTGCGAGGTCAGCGATTCCATCCCTTTTGGATACTTCTTGAGCTGCGCCTGAAGCTCAGCGTCGTCGCGCAACAGCGACTCAGCTTTGTCTTTGTCCAGCTCTTCCAGGACTGGCAGAAGCTGAAACAGACGGAGCTCATAAGGCGACCTCAGAGCAACACTGCCCTCTGCAGACGCCATGGAATAGTGCGAGTGGGATTCCTGAGATTTCGTCTGCTCCAGCACTTTATCGATCGCTTCGAGGACAAGCGCGGGCGGCACGTGCATCCAAGTACGCTCGATGAAGCTGCCTACATCGTCCGTACTGAAGCTCCCGCCGTTCGCGTGTTGCTGAAAATTGCTCAACGCCTGGTTGAAGATCGTCATCCGGTCTGCCGACTGCTCCGGTCCAACGTTCAAGAGCAGATCGGCTGCTGCTGCGAAAGGATACTGCTTAGCATCCGTGAGCTGCGAGAGCATCGCCTCCGCTCGCGGCACGTTTTTTTTCTCAACGTAATGCTTGACCAACTCTGTGGCAATTCGCGTCCGCACCGGCTCTGTGGCGCGTGGCAGCAATTCTTCAGCCTCCGCGATCTTCTCTTTCTTGATCATCTCCGAAAGCACTCGTTCTTGTATCCAGCTTTTAATGTCGCCAGCACTCCCGATGGGACCACATTGGTCGCGATCCGGAGGGTCCTCAATTGCTTCGGAAGCAACGAACGAATCTTTCGCCACGCTCTCTGACTTCTTGGGGTCAATGGGCACATACGCGTACGACGCTCGCCAAAGCACGAATGCCCGCATGTCAGCCTCAAGGCCTCCGGCTTCGGCCGCCACCGCTTTCAGCAGACGCAGTCCTTGTTCTTGTTGAGGAGTGAGCTTCGGTGGTGCTGCCTTTTGCTTCGCCTGGCCGGCAGTGTCCGGAGTGCCGCGCTTTGCTGCTGGAGCAGTCTGCGCCGCACACCAGGTCGCAATCAACGTGACGGCAATCCACATCAACCAACGTGCTGGTGACGAACACCGTGCCTTCCGAAATGCAATCTTCTCCATGGCCGTTTGCGAGGACAAGATCATAGAACGTCCAAACCAATACAAAAGTTCAATAAAGTTGAACATGCCCTACGGTTACCTCTGTGTAAATCTCAATTGACTTCCCGCTTGCTTTGCGGCGCTGAGAGCGGTAGCATGATTAGGTTCCCAGCGGCCATGCCCCCTGGCTGGCCTCCCGCGCCCACTGGCTCCAGGCGCTTAACGGACACAGATCAAGTTCCAGCCGAAATGGGTTTTTCCTCACGCTACGCGTTTTTGCGCAACGCAAGGTACTACCCAATAGAGGTGAGTTTAGAGCCGTAAAATAAGTCCCCCTTCGAGCGGAGACTGAATAGGACTTACGAGAACAATATGAATGCAGGACCTGGACGCCCCTCCGGTGGAGGAGGGAGAAACAGGCGGCGGCGTGGTCGCCGTCCCCCTAGAGGCGGGAGTGGGAATCCCGCTGGCCGCGATCAACAGCACGGTGGAGTTTACAGCGCGCCGATGGACCATAGTTACCGCGCCGCTTTGGCCGGCGGAGGTAACGGCGCGCGCCCCGGACGATCGAGGCCCGGCTTTGCCCCCAATTATCCGCAGCCCGAACCTGAGCCGCTGCCGGTTCGCGAGGACGCTACACCTCGCATTTTTGCCTTTGTGGATGAACTCTTCTTTCAGGCTAAAATCCAAGAAACCGCGCGCAAACTGAATGTGAAGGTCGAATTCCTCAAGACCGAACAAGAGCTGTCTGACCGGCTCAAGCAGAATGGCGACGAGAAGCCATCGCTGATCATCTTCGACCTGAACAGCTCCAGTGTGAAGCCGCTCACCCTGATTCCAAAGCTAAAAACTAAGTTGAAGAAGGGGACGTCAATTATCGGGTTCCTATCTCATGTGCAAGGCGATTTGAAGCTGAAGGCCCACGAAGCTGGATGCGACATGGTGGTGCCACGGTCAGCTTTCTCTCAGAACCTGCCGCAACTCCTGCGGAGGCATGGGGCGCCTGACGAGGAGATAGTGAACTAGAATTTCCCGTCGCCTAACTTGGGAAATGAAAATGGACGTCCTGGCGTGAACTGATTGCCGTGCCATCCAGAGTGGCTGGTTTGAAATGCCAGTTCCTTAAAGTCGTAATTACCTTCTCGTCAATATCCTCTTGCAGTGAATGCAGTAGTCGAGTCTCCGTCACGTTGCCTTGTTCATCAATCGTGACCTCGACAATTACGTCCCCCTGAAGTCCCCGCGGCAACTGCCACGGATAGATTGGCGGATCAGGAAACACTATGGGTAAAGCCGGTCTGGCCTCGATGCCCGACCCAGGCCCATGGTAGAGGGAGCCGTAAGGCACGCCGGACCGCGCCGAAGCGCTCACTTTCTCAGGCACTTCCTTCGGAGATTTGGGAGTTTGCTTGGCTCGAAACAGGAGTTGTTTCGAAACCGGCTTCAGATCTGCTGTTCGTGGAAAGTAAACCAGCGTATCCGACTGGCCACGCTGACCCCAAGCCACAGAGGAAGACTTCACAAATACTGGAGTGCGATGCAGCCACAAAAATAGGATGAGGCAGTGGAGTAGAAACGAAGCGAGGAGTGAGAGAGTGCTTCTCCGGCTACCATGCTTTGGGATATTGAACATATGGGGACTCCGTCGTCGCTCAACCTATCCTGGGGGCCAGCGCAGGTTCCGTCCACCAAGCAGATGTACGTGCAGATGGAAGACCGACTGTCCTGATCCCGGGCCGACGTTCAGTACTGTCCGGTAACTGTCCTCAATTTTTCTTTCGCGCGCGATTTTTGCCGCGACAAGATGACATCGCCCGATGATTTCTGCATCGCTCGGGGTCGCTTCTTTTAATCCAGGCAAATGCTTTTTGGGGATGATCAGCACGTGGGTAGGCGCCTTGGGATCGATGTCCTCAAAAGCATAGGTGTGCTCGTCTTCATAAACTTTTTTCGAAGGAATGTCACCGCTGATGATCTTGCAAAATAAACAATCATTCATTTCGGCACCGCAAAGTTGAGAAGACTCTTACAGCCAGGCCAATGACCAACGGCCGACAACTGTTTAATCCAGTCTTACCAGAAAGATTGCTCCTTCATTTGTCTTAGCGTCGCGCATCACTTCTTCTGCTCGGGCGCGCAGATCGTCTTTCACTCGGACCCGCACCCACCAGTCGCCTACCGGGCTGTTGAAGGTCAGAACTTTGGCGGTCCGATACCGCCGCGTCAGATGGCCGGCCAAGTCTCGCGCAGCCTCCTCTTTTTCAAACGCGCCAATCTGCACCGCCCAGCGGCCCCCGGTCACGATGGGTTCGGGAGTCTTCAGCACCTCTAGCCGGACCTGCGCCGTACCCTTTTGCACCAGGCCAATCTTCTTCGCCGCGGCCTGCGAAAGGTCGACGATGCGGCCCTCAATAAATGGTCCGCGGTCGGTGATTCGCACGATCGCGGAACTTCCAGTCGCAGTGTCGGTGACCCGCACGATAGAGCCGAGCGGAAGGGTGCGGTGCGCCGCGGTCATGGCATGCATGTCGTAGATCTCGCCATTCGACCCGCGGCGGTTGTGATAAGGAGCGCCATACCAGCTGGCGATGCCGGTTTCGACCAGCAAAGGCTTGGTGTCCGTGGCAATCTCAATAGCTTCCTGCGTCTCGAGAGGCTTCGTTTCGCCTGATTCCGTTGAAGGCTGCTGCCCGATGGGAGGCGCGGGAGGGACGGCCACAGTGACTTGCTTGTGCCCGCAGCCGGACAGCAAAAGAACCAATGTCACGAGCAGTAAAGGTACCTTCACTTGCGGGTCTGCGAATGCTGTTCCATGTAGTTCGCCAATTCGTGCAGCTTTTCCGCAGCCGTGCGGATGGCCTTGGTCGAGTGCTGCCGGACCGCCGGTACCACTTCGTCGTTGAGGTATTTGATGAACTCGGCAGCTTCCTTCTCCAGCCGTTCGGTGGTCTCTCCCACCGTCTTGTTCACGCGTGCGGACGTATCTTCGACCTTGCGGTTGAAATCGCTCATAGTGCTCCGAGTCCTCGTTCCACAAATTAACGACCATGGGTAGACCAAACCATTATTCCGTGCCGCATACTCAGGGGTCAATGAGGAACTCCACGAATTCGTCCCGTACCCGTCCGTCCCTGGGGAAGGAAGCTATTTGTACTATCGAACCAGAAAGCCCGGGTAAACTTTTCGCGCCATTTGCTAAAGAGTGAGCGAAGCATGGCGAGCAAAGTACAATCGGTTCAGCCTCGATCATGAAGTCCGCTGCTGATTCCGATTCCAGCCATCCACCGCAACTTCGCCGAGCGCTCATCGCATGGTATGGCAAGAATCAACGCGACCTGCCCTGGCGCAGGACACGCGATCCGTACCGCATTTGGATTTCGGAGGTTATGCTCCAGCAGACCCGAGTCGCCGCGGTCATTCTGCGCTACGCGGAATTTCTCAAGCGGTTCCCCTCGGTACAGAAACTCGCTTCCGCACGCGAGTCCTCTGTGCTGGCTGAATGGAGCGGTTTGGGTTATTACCGCCGAGCGCGCAACTTGCATGCCGCCGCAAGAGTCATTGTCGGGGATCATGGCGGCAATTTCCCGCAGGATGCTGAAGCTTGGCGTGCCTTACCGGGAATCGGACGGTACACGGCCGCCGCCATCGCCAGCATTGCTTTCGACGAGCCAGTCGCGGTTCTCGATGGCAATGTTGAGCGTGTACTGCGGCGTCTGCTCGGAGGCACGCCTGCCAGTCAGGAATTATGGAGCGCAGCCCAGCAGTTACTGGATCGCAGGCGGCCAGGCGACTTCAACCAGGCCATGATGGAGTTGGGAGCAACCGTCTGCCTGCCCGGCCAACCACAATGCTCCGAATGCCCAATCAGAAAATTCTGCCGAACACGCGGACGCGGTGACTCAGTAACCCGTAGATCCCTCCAGCAAAAACGCAAAATCACGTATGCTCTTGCCCGTTGCCAGGATTCGATTCTCTTGGTTCGAAGATCCAAGAGCCACCGCTTGATGCCCGGCATGTGGGAGTTGCCTGGACTCGCATCACCCACTGCTACCGACGAACTGTTATTTTCTATGAGACACTCAATCACTGTCACCGACTTCAAAGTGCAAGTCGTCAGGAGAAAGAACATTTTGGCGGCTAAGGGCGCGTGGGTTGGAATCTCCCGGTTGACTCGGCTGCCGCTGACGGGTTTGGCGCGCAAAATCCTTCGGACCGCTGGAATCATCCAATAAATCGCAGTCCAAGTGAGGCCGGCCATGAAATGGCTGAGTAATCTATTCGGAGGAAGACAGATGCAAGCCCTTGCGGCGGGAACGGTGGCCCCGCAATTTGAATTATCGGCAATGGAGGGGTCAAAATTCTCTCTGGCCCAGGCTCTCTCTCGCGGGCCGGTACTGGCGGTATTTTTCAAAGTTTCTTGTCCGGTTTGCCAGTACGCATTCCCTTATTTCCAGCGCATTCATAAGGCGTACGGCAGCGAGAAACTCAGCGTGGTTGGTATTTCGCAAAACGAGAAGCGAGACACGGCTGATTTCATGAAGCGATTTGGCGTCACCTTTCCCGTCCTGCTGGACGACACCAAAAAATTTCCGGTGTCGAATGCCTACGGGCTGACGAATGTTCCGACCGCCTTCTGGATTTCCGAAGATGGAATAATCGAAATCTCCAGCGTGGGATGGGTGCGAAAGGAATTTGAAGAGATCTGGCGGAAAGCCGCATTGGCGAACGGGGGCGCGCCCAAGACCGTCTTTCAGCCCGCCGAGCAGGTGGCGGACTTCCGCCCTGGTTGAGGGTCCAGGAACTAGCCCGCAGGTTGCGGGCAATAAGCTGTCAGCCAGCAGTTCTCAGCTTTCAGCATTGCGACCCACCGCTAGGGCTGATAGCTGATAGCTAATAGCTCTCCCAGCTTCCCGTAGAATATCCAGTTCTGCTCATCCCGGTTTCAGGAGTCCCACTGAATGCGAAAGACTGTTTTCGTAGTCATCCCCCTCGCTCTGGTCCTCACTTTCTCCATCGCACAAGCCGCTCGCAAAGCCGCACGTACTTCCAACGCATCAGCGCATCTTCCAAGCGTCGCGATTGCCGCTCTGGAGAAGATTGAGCCTGAGCACATCCGGGCGCACGTGCGATTCCTCTCGCACGATCTTCTTGAGGGCCGCGGTACCGGCCAGCGTGGCGGAGACATTGCTGCCGAATATATTGCGACTCAGTTCTGGCTCTACGGACTGAAGGCGGCCGGGGACAACGGAACTTTTTTCCAGAGAGTGCCCATGGTTGGAATCACGCCCGCGCCCGAGACGACCTTCGAACTCGCCCCCGCCAAGGGAGATGCCATGCAACTTAAGCCGCTCGATCAATACGTCGCCTATGACGAGACCCAGCGGCCTTCCGATGACATAGACACCGAGATCGTCTACGTGGGATACGGCATTGAAGCCCCAGAATACCAATGGGACGACTACAAGGGCGTGGACGTGCGCGGCAAAGTCCTGTTGATGCTGGTGAATGAGCCCTCCTCTGACGATCCCAATTTTTTCAATGGCCGGGCGCTGACGTACTACGGCCGCTGGACATATAAGTATGAGGAGGCCGCGCGCAGGGGCGCAGTTGGAGCCATTCTGATTCACAAATCGGAGATGGCCAGTTATCCGTGGGAGGTAGTGCGCAATTCGAATTCCGGCGAGAAATCTTTTCTGAAGAGTGACGCGCCGCAGTTGAAGGCCGCTTCCTGGATCCAGTTGGACGTCGCCCGGCAACTGGCGCAAAAGTCCGGCATGGACCTCGACAAATTGATGGCCGACGCACAGTCGCGCAACTTCCGCCCAATGGCGCTTCCCGTCAAGCTGAAAGCACACATGGTGAGCAAAATCCGGCAAATATCGTCAAACAATGTCGTCGCTATGCTACCCGGCTCCGACCCAAAGCTTAAGAATGAAGCCGTCATCTACACGGCGCACTACGACCATTTGGGAGTTCGCCCCGATATGCCCGGCGACAACATCTATAACGGCGCGCGCGACAATGCCACGGGTTGCGGGATCCTGCTCGAATTGGCGCGAGTGTTTGCACAGGCACCGGCTAGGCCGCGACGCTCGGTCCTGTTCGCCTCAGTGACCGCCGAAGAGCAAGGACTGCTCGGGTCAGAATATCTTGGCGAACATCCGCCCGTTCCGGCGAGCAAAATTTCCCTCGACCTTAATTTCGATGATGTGCCGCCGCTCGGCGAGCCACAAGAAGTAGAGGTTTCAGGCTCGGAGCGTACCGCGTTCTATCCAACCGTGGAGGCCATGGCACAAGAATTCCGTCTGGCGATCCGGCCCGATTCGCATCCCGAAGCCGGACACTTCTACCGCTCCGACCACTTCAGCCTGGCCCGCGTGGGCGTTCCCGCGTTCTCCGTCAACGAAGGAATGAAATACAAAGGCCACAACACCGATTGGGGCATGCAGCAGGCAGAAGAGTTCACCAACAAGCACTATCACCAGCCCAGTGACGAATACAGTCCCAGCATGGACTTCAGAGGTGATGCGGCGATCACGCGCTTTGGTTTTGCGCTGGGATGGGCAGCGGCGTCACAAGCGAAACTGATCGGCTGGCAGAGTGGTGATGAGTTTGAGAAGGCCCGGGTACAGAGCCAGGGCGCGCACTGAGTGACTTTGGGTGCGGGATATTCACTGGCGTAAACTCATTGATTGCGGCAGCTACACTGAAAACACACACTCGGTCTATGCATTCATTCGAGAAACCTGATTTCCCAAAGCTGCCGGGTAAACTTCAAGAAGACCTTAGTAGGATCACTCCCAGTGTGGATGGAGACCTGACCTATTGGCCTTGTGCGGCACGCTTGAAGGATGGGACCGTTCTCGTCTGCGTCTACGTCGTACCCGAGTTGCCTTACATCAGGCATTGGGGCGTTTATCCCCAGCAAGATCGTGGAAAGAGTTACATCTCAGTTGCGGATGTGGACGCTCTCGCCGAGAGTCCCAGGCGTCTGCCCGCGCGGTTCGCGAACAAGTTATACAAGAGTGGTGAATCTGGTATGGGACGCACAATCTTTACCGTTGTCTTTGCAGACGGCTTCCCGTCAAGCCTACGGTGCAGGCAACGCTGTCGATTTTATCCACTATCCAGAGGGTAAGACCTCGAGCGATGTCGTAGATGTCCTGCCCCATGAGGGGCGCACAGCGGAGCCAGTATCCAGCAGAATACTATTGGTGCCTATTCGCTGCTTGAGAAGAGCATCGTTTCCTGGCGTAAACGTCGCGATTTCACCAGCGGCCCTGTGCACGCTTCGAACGAGTTCTGGACCGACCCTGCTGGAACTTCGTCGCATCCTGACACGTATCTGAAATCAGGAGAAACTGTCATGGCCGCTTTCTTTCTCTGGTGCATTCTGTTCGTGCTGTGCTGGCCGCTGGCGCTGCTCGCGTTGGTGCTCTACCCAATCGTCTGGTTGCTGCTATTGCCTGCCGTTCCGCATTCTGGGCATTGCGGTTCACGGAGTGCTGGCACTGGTCTGGGCTGTAGTGATGCTGCCGGTCCGTCTGCTAAGCGCGCCCTTTCGCCTGGTGTAGCCTGGAAAAAACGGGGAGCCGCTTTTGGTGGAGCAGCGCTTCCAGCGCTGCAATATAAGTTCCCCCCTAAATCTGTCATCCCGAGCGGAGCTGAATGATTCGCAACGCGAATCATTTGCGGAGTCGAGGGACCTGCTGTTTGCCTGCTGCGCCTGAGATGCCTGCGCAGAAAAGCAGGTCCCTCGGCTTCGCTCAGGATGACAGAGTAAACGTAGAAAAGGGTGCGGCTGAAAGCCGTGCACTTTCAATTACAGCACTGAATGACTAGCTCTCCATACTCTTAAGGCCTGGGCTCAAAATCAGCGTTGGCTCGGTTGCGCGCTGCACGTCATCCGCCGTAAGCCCTGGCGCAATCTCTTCCAGCACCAGCCCTTCCAGCGTCACGCGGATGTATGCCAGTTCCGTCACAATCGTATCCACAACTTTGGCCCCAGTCAGCGGCAGAGTGCATTTCTTCAGAATCTTGGGCTGGCCTTCGCGCGTAGTGTGCTCCATGGCGACGATCACTCGCCGCGCGCTGGCCACCAGATCCATCGCCCCGCCCATACCTTTCACCATTTTTCCGGGAATCATCCAGTTGGCCAGATTGCCTTCTTCATCCACCTCCATCGCACCCAGCACGCTGAGGTCAATGTGGCCTCCGCGGATCATCGCGAACGAGTCGGCGCTGGAAAAATAAGCTGTGCCTGGCATCTCGCTCACGGTTTCTTTTCCTGCATTGATAAGGTCGGGATCTTCCTGGCCCTCGATCGGATAAGGCCCAATGCCCAGCATTCCGTTCTCGCTTTGAAGAACAACTTGAATCCCAGGAGGCACATGGTTAGCCACCAGCGTAGGCATTCCGATGCCCAGATTCACATAGAATCCATCACGCAACTCGCGAGCAATGCGCTTCACGATGCGGTCGCGTTTATCGAGGTCTTTGGAAGGCTTGAACATATCGTCATTCGTTGTTGGCGCCGTTCGCCCTTCGCGCTGTTGGTTGATGATCTTGGCCGACGACCAACGACGAACGACCAACGACGTCCTTAACTTTTCCTCAGCGTTCTTCTCTCGATCCGCCTCTCATACACTTCGCCCTGGAATATCCGTTTTACGTGAACGCTGGGAGTATGCACCATGTCGGGATCGAGTTCTCCGACTTCGACCAGGTGCTCCACTTCAGCAACCGTGACTTTCGCAGCAGTTGCCATCATGGGATTGAAATTTCGTGCCGTCTTGCGATAGACCAAATTTCCCCAGGTATCACCCTTCCAGGCTTTCACTAAGGCAAAGTCCGCTCTCAGCGCGTGTTCCATCACGTAGATGCGGCCATCGAATTCCCGCGTTTCTTTGTTGTCTGCGACTATTGTGCCGACACCGGTGGGCGTAAAAAAGGCAGGAATACCCGCGCCTCCCGCCCGAATGCGCTCAGAAAATGTCCCCTGTGGCACAAGTTGCAAATCAATTTTATTTTCCAGCACCATCTCCTCGAGCAGTTTATTTTCCCCGACATAGGTGCCGATGTGCCTGCGAATCTGGCCGGCAGCGAGCAGAAGTCCCATTCCGTATCCGTCCACGCCGACATTGTTGCTGATGGTGGTGAGGTTCTTTGTGCCCTTACGGACCAGCGCGCGAATCAAGTTTTCCGGAATACCACAGAGGCCAAAGCCGCCAATCATGATGGTCGCGCCATCGGGTATGTCGCGGACCGCTTCATCGGCGCTGGCAAGAACTTTATTCATAGCGTGGAAATTCTAATGCAAATTCACCACGGGGAGATATGAAGAAAAACAGATGTGAAGTAAGTATATTAACGGCCCTTCTCTGTGCATCAGTGTCTCCGTGGTGAACGGTTCTTGAGCTTGTGCGCGCGCTCGAACTCCACCTCTAGCTCGGGGGTATCGAGGTTCTCACGAAGGTGTGCCAGCCGCTGCTCCAACTTGAGCAGTGCGTCGGCGATACTCTTCTTGTTGGTGATCGCGATGTCGCGCCACATGGAATAGGGGCTT
>WNGQ01001174.1_pt1 | contig 27707 bp, 23 predicted proteins | sample 5407661 | NCBI WGS metagenome assembly WNGQ01 (sample SAMN13153382, study PRJNA577476) | soil metagenome | isolation source: 60 cm soil or saprolite under Garry oak tree replicate 2 | place: USA:California | collected 2016-06-15 | reverse complement strand
ATTATGGCGCGTGGTGGAGGTGTCGGCATCAACCTTTCAACGCTGCGCCCGCGCGGCTCTTATATCAAGACGGTAAACGGTACAGCGTCGGGCCCATGTTCCTGGGCACAACTGTACTCAGTAGCCACGGGTGATGTGATCCAGCAGGGCGGAAGCCGGAGGGGCGCGTTAATGATCATGCTGGATGATAACCATCCTGATATAGAAGAGTTCATCACGGTGAAGCGCACCGCCGGGAAGATTGAACATGCCAATCTTTCGGTCTGTATCTCCGATAAGTTCATGGAAGCGGTGAAAGAGGATGCAGACTGGGATCTGATCTGGCAGAACGAGGTTAAGAAAACGGTTCGTGCCCGCCATCTATGGGACCTCATTTGCAAGTCAGCATGGGAGTCAGCAGAACCCGGCATGGTCTTCATGGATCGCTATAACAAAGAGTCTAACACATGGTATTACGAAGATATTAGATGTGTGAATCCGTGCGTTACCGGTGATACTCTTGTTTCTACTGAGCATGGATATACGTACGCACGCGACTTGCAGATAGGCATGAAAGTTCGCACGCCAGCCGGGCTAAAGCCCATCGAAAAGATGTATAACAATGGTCTTCAGCGCATCTATCGTGTGGAATTTTCCGACGGTGGCTATCTAGAAGGTACTGCCGATCACAAGCTTAAAGTTGTACGCGGCAAAAAGTATCAGTGGGTGCCCATCGCTGAGTTGGCCCAGGGCGATAAGGTTCTGGTCATAGCCAATGAAACCTTTGGCCCACGCCAGAGCCTTCCAAAGGAAGCGCTGGAGTATATCACCAAACGAGAACTCACCACCGCCAACTATTATGATCGCAAACTTGGTCTAATCGTTGGTGCTGTGCTAGGCGACGGCGTGCTGAGTGTAGTCCAATCTCGGAACAGCCACTCTAATCAATGCAAGGTAGCCTTTGGCGCTCATGAAGATGGCTGGTATGATACGTTCACAAACTTGATGACGGATATGAACATCCACACGCATCGCACGCTCGTTGAAAAAGTGTTTGTCGGTGAAGGGGGCGTGGCCGTCAAGCATGCAGCCGTGCGGCTCGAATGCTATAAATTGGCATCTTTGCTGGTGCGCATTGGTATGACACCCAACATCAAGGCGCCGCACAAAACCATTCCTGCTGCTTTCATGCGCATGGAAAAAGAATTCCTGGCAGGAATCCTCGATGGCCTCTTTTCGACGGACGGCAGTGTGCTCATGAAACAGGATAACCCGATGCTGCGCTTCCATACGTCATCATATGAACTGGCGCAGCAGGTACGTTTAATCCTGCTTCAGTTCGGCATCCACGGACGCATCTATCGCGCAACCCGCGATGAAGATCTAATGTACGATGGCCGTTCGATGTATGGCACGGGTGAGAAGTACGATATCCTCATCATGAACCAGGGTATTGCACGCTTTCACGCAGAGATTGGTCTAAGTCACCCAGAGAAAGCAGCACGCCTGAAAGAGATCGCCGAAGATTGGCATTGCATCGGCGGCACATGGACAGCATCGGTTGTCTCCGTTCAGGATACTGAGCGCGAGGAAGAGGTCTATGACCTCTACGAACCTGACACGCTCACCTGGGTCACGAATGGGTACTGCTCGCTAGATTGTGGTGAACAAGGCCTGCCGCCTTGGGGCGTTTGCAATCTGGGAGCCCTCAATCTATCAGCATTTGTCAAAGATGGGCAGATGGACTGGGAACGGCTTGCCGAAACCAGCAAAGTTGCGATGCGCTTCCTGGACAACGTGATCGATTCCAACGAGTACTTTATCGAAGAGAACAAACAGGCTCAGCTCGGTACACGCCGCACGGGACTGGGAACGATGGGCCTTGCTGATGCGCTGATCAAGATGAGAGTCGCTTATGGCAGCGAGGCATCGGTCCCGTTGATCGAGCGTATCTATACGACTATTCGTGACGCATCTTATGAGGCATCCTCTGACATCGCGGTAGAGAAGGGTTCATTCCCCCATTTCGATCAGGATAAGTACCTGCAAGGGCAGTTCATTAAGCGTCTACCCAAAGCGATACAGAAAAAGATCAAGGAGCAAGGTATTCGCAACGCGGTGCTTTTAACCCAGGCTCCGACAGGTACAACGAGCCTGCTATCGGGCGTCAGTTCGGGTATCGAGCCGGTATACGACTTCGCGATGGTGCGGCGTGACCGCACAGGTGAACATATACTCTATCATCCGCTGCTCCAGGCATGGCGGGATGAGCACCCCAACGAGCCGACGCCAGGCTATTTCGTTGCATCCAACGATCTCACGCCGGAAGAGCATGTACGAGTGCAGGCTACAGTTCAACGCTATACCGATTCTAGCATCAGCAAAACCGTCAATGCACCCAACAACCACACGGTGGAGCAAGTGCAGACACTCTACCGCCTGGCTTATGAGATGGGCTGTAAAGGTATCACCTATTACCGCGATGGGTCGCGTGATGCAGTTCTGACTCGCGTGGAGGACGAGAAGAAGGCCGCTGCCCAGCAAGAACCAGAGATGGAGCCGGTTGTATCAATTCAGCAGGGTATCAAGGCAAGGCCAGCGGTTGTGCAGGGTTACACCCGCCAGGTGAGTGCGCCTGAAGGGAAGATCAATGTCACGATCAATAGCGACGATCATGGACCATTGGAGGTATTCGTCAACGTTGGTAAAGCCGGGAGTGACATTGCTGCCCTTGCTGAAGCGTTGGGCCGCCTGATCTCACTGAACCTGCGTGTGCTCAGTCCACTCTCCCAGACTGATCGCGCAAAGGAGATTGCGGAACAATTGCGCGGTATCGGTGGCAGTCGCTCAGTTGGCTTCGGCATGCAGCAGGTACGTTCTCTGCCCGATGCAGTGGCGCGTGCGCTGGAGATGCACCTGGAGGCGTTGGAAGCCGAGCAGGAGGAGGTGGACAAGCCAGCAAGTGGGACCGACAGCAACACTTCGAACAATGGAAATGAGGCACATGTCGAAGATGCGACGCCGCCCCTCAGTTTGACCCATTTAAGCGTGACGGGTAATCTTTGTCCAAAGTGTGGCTGTAATACGCTGGTGTACGAGGAGGGCTGCCGGAAGTGCTATAGCTGCGGGCATAGCGAGTGTTAAGTTCGTACTAAGTTTTGGAACCTGGGCGCAATGTAGTGGGGCCTGGGAAGCGTCCTGGTGAAAACACACGTGTGTTTTCACCAGGACGTTAAATTAGGATAAGAGCTCTTCATAGGCCTCCTGAGCTTTCTCCCAGGTCTTCAGAAAGGCATAGGCCGTCCCAGATGGGCCTAGAGGCGTTCGATCTTCGAGGCCTCCAACATCGTCGCAACTGCTGGTGGTCTTGGAGTTAAGGTACGCGCCTGTTCGTCGTGCCCGGTGACGCCATCTACGGCAACACCTACCTGCACACAGTAGCGATCGGCGGCCTCAGCCTCTCCGGAGGCCCTCGCATGATACACTAACTCTGCGCCCGGTGCGCCTTCGTTCTGGAGCCTTGCCAGGGCACGCTGGTGCAAGACCTGCCGCCGCGCCGCGCCCAGCTCCGTGTAGACCACGTCGCGCATCAGTTCATGGGCGAAGCCATAGCTGGCCGGTCGGCCCCTCCCAGGGGCCTCCTCACGCAGTATGCCACTCCTGACGGCCTCATCCAGGGCCTCGAGGCCTGCCTGCACCTCCACCTCGGCCACCTGCCACAGGCGCTCGGCAGTCGCCAGGGTCCCCAACACGGCATTGGCCCTCACCAACTGGCGCGCTGACTGGGCGAGCCTCGCCAGCCGCGCCAGGATCATCGCACGTACCGAGGGCGGCACCAGCTCGCGCGGCGACCGCTCCTGCGCCACGATGGTCGCCATCTCCACAGCCAGCTCCAGCCGCCAGCTGCCATCGGCAGCCAGCCGTGGGACCAGCCACTGCCGCTCCCGCAAGAGCTTGAGCGTCTCCAGCAGGTACAACGGCTGCCCCCCCGTCTGCGCAAACAGGAAATCGCCCAGTGCCACCAGGGGCGTCTCCCGCCCCGCCACAGGCGATGCCTCTGGCCCTGCGGTGGAAGGCCGAGGAGGGATGTGTGCACCTGGCTTCCCTTCCCTCCTCGTGCCATGCGCTCTCTCTTCTACAATGGCCTCAAGGAGTTGGATGGTCTCCGCCTGGCTCAGCGGCTGCAAGGTCAGCTGTGCGACCGTTAGGTCCCGTCCCAGGTAGGCTAGCTCGGCAAAAAGCTGCGACTTGGGCTCCAGTCCTTCACTGCGCACCGTACCCAACAGCAGCACCCGTGTGCTATGCCCCTTCCAGTACCGACCCAGGTAGCGTAGCAGGTCGAGGGAGGCCCCATCGGCCCACTGCAGGTCCTCCAGCAGCAGCACCAGCGGCCCACGTTGCGCCAGGGCGTCCAGCAGGCGCGCCACCGCTTCAAAGAGCCGCATCTTGGTCCCCAATTCATCCTCGGCGGGGGCCGGGAGATCAGGATAACGCACGCGCAGCTCGGGCAGCAGGCGCGCCAGTTCGGCCAGCCAGAGATCCGAGAGCAGGTCCTCCGGCGCGTTTTCCGCCTCCAGCCGCCCCCGCAGGGCCTCGACCAGTGGCTGGTAGGGCAGGCGTCCCCCCATCTCGAAGGCCTGCCCGACGAGGACATCGGCGCCCTGAGCTCTGGCCCAGGCCTCCCACTCCCTGACCAGCCGCGTTTTGCCGATGCCGGCCTCCCCCACCACCAGCACGGCCTGCGGTTGCCTCAACCGCGCCTGCTGAAAGCTCTTGACCAACTGGCTGAAGGCTGTTGCCCGTCCGACGAGCGGGGCAGTCAACTCACCTGATGGTCGGCTCTCTGCCGTGGTGGCAAGGGAGGGACGGGCAGGAGAATTCCTCTGGCGGGCAGTCGCGATGGCGCGACCGTTGGAAGCCAGTGCGACGGTGTCCGCCGAAGGCTCGATCTGCAACTCCTGGGCCAGGCGTGCCCGGCAGGTGGCGTAGACCTGCAAGGCGGCTGTCGCATCGCCTAACGCCAGGTGCACGCGCATCAGGCGCCGATAAATCTCCTCCGAGAGCGGATCGAGCGCCAGCCAGCGCGTGAGGGTGACGCGGGCCGGCTCCAACTCCCCAGCAACCTCCTGCCAGCAGGAGAGCCGGTCGAAGAGGAGTTGCAGGCGCACCTGCCACCGTTGCTGTTGCTGCTGGACCCATTCATCAAAGGGGGCTTCCTCGCGCAGCCAGAAGCCATCGAGGAAGGGACCACGCACCAGGGAGAGGGCGCGCTGAATCTGGGCGGCCAGCGAGGCGCGCTGCGGCTCAGCGGGAACGGTGGAGAACTGGTGGGCCTGCTTATAGGCCTGCTGCACCACCTCGAGATCCAGCTCGAGGGGGGCCTGCCGGTCCAGGCCGATCAGGTCACGCTCACTGCGCAGATGGCTGTGCGGGTAAGCCGAGGCGGAGTCGGCGTCGGTGAGCAGGCTGCGCAGCAGGGCAATGGCGTTGCGCAAGGCCGTGCGCGCAGCGTGGGGCTCACTGTCGGGCCACAGAAAAGCAGCCAGATTGCTGCGGGGATGCATGCCGCCTTCAACTGCCAGGTAGAGCAGCAAAGCTTGCGCCTTGCGCAAGGGAAACGTGAGGCGGCTTTCGTTATGAAACACTTCTGGCGATCCGAGTACTGCCAAATGTAACACTCCCATCGCTTGTCCTCTTTCTCCAGGGGGGGTCTGTTGAAAAAATTTCAGCTCATCTCTTACGCTTCCAATTTGCCACTCATGACCAGGTACCGGAGAAACTCCAGGTAGCGCACGACCGCGGCGCGATCACTTCCCCCACTCTGATAGTGCTGCCGCAACCACAACAGAGAGATGATCTCATCTTCCGAATAGCCGCAGACGGTCAGAGCTTCGATGTTCTTGGCAGTTGTCTCTACGAGTTTTGTGCTTTCACGAATGTCTGTGAGAGTGGTGTGAGAAATCATCTTCTTATCCTTTCGCCATGCGCCGTCATCCAGCGCGTATCTTGTCTTGAGCGGTCAGTGCAGGCCTGTTCACGCCTGGCTTGTCAACTTCGCGGTTTGAGGGACCGTCGCTCATAGCACCTCTCCCGCCCCATGCCTCTCCAAGAACCCTGCTGCTCCTGAGCTTGTACTCGTGTGTGAACCTCGTTTGAGATACTCAGCATCACGACCGCACTCTGCAGAATACTCGAACCCATCCCCTCCGTGGTCGAGATGCCATCCAGACCCGGCATCTCGACATCCATCAGGATGATGGAGAGGAGCCAGCGATTGCACCAGCACTCGTACCTCCTCAGATAAGAGTATAGATGGACGCGCCTCGTGAAGTCATTGGCCATCAGTTCGCATGTCACTTCTACTTGCTTCACTTCTGGAGGTCAGGCAACAGGAGATCGTGAGCAAGATGCTCGTCGTCAGCTCGAAAATCTGCTATCATACCTAGAGGAAGAGAAGTAGGGAGATTGTATGGGTACACCTGGCATTGCCCCATACACAACCCCAGAGAGGCGTTGACCCGCTTGGAGCGCACACCCCCTAGGTACCAGTATAGCGGTGCTCACTGGGGAAGTCAGCGTCCAGCAGTTGGCATGTCACTTCCCCTCACTTCCCATCCATCGCTTGGCGCTGGTGGGTCATGCAGAAAGGATCGGTCGGAGATCGTGTCACTCCTACGTGGATCACCCGCCGCGATCTTCCGTTGGATGATGAAGAAGGCAAAGAGCGGTCGAAAGAAGAGATCTGTCTCATCAGCCGAGATCGTGCAGGGGAGTTTGCCCGCGGAGCCAGAGCAGAGACCTTTGCAGAACGGACAGAACGACCAACCAGCCCAGGTATTCTGACTCCCTACGAAACCTCCTTGCGAACCCGTTGGGCAGAAGGCGAGCGCAATGCGAGGGGCTTGTTCCACGTATTGCCAGCTCGCGGATCTCCTGGCTCACACATGACGATTGAACGGTTTCTCCTGGGTCTGCGTCGTATGGAGCACCAAGGGAGAGAAGTCAGCCATGCAGCACCATCTGTCGACCTGAGGCCACCTCGAGCCGTGGGATTGATGCTCCATCGCTCTAGCGAGCTCACGAAAGAAGAAAGCCTGGCTGAGAGCCAGGTTTGCCAGTTCCATCCCCAGGTGAGGCATCTCAATGCGTTGTTCCAACAATATGCCCAGATGCTGCGACATCGTCGAGGCGAAGAACGAGATCAGTGGCTCCACGCCGCATTTCATTCCGGTATCCCTCAATGACGGGCTTTTGTGAAGAAATTGCGTCAGGATCAGCAGGCCGTACAAGCCGGACTCATCCTCAAATGGAAGAACGCAATGGTCGAGGGACATGTCAATCGCTTAAAATTTCTCAAGCGAAGCATGTATGGTCGAGCGAATTTTGATTTGCTTGGGCTACGGGTTTTGCATCATCGAAAGTGGGCATGAACCGGGAAAATGGGTTCACTCCATCCTTCCATTGAAGTCTGCTGGCTACAGAAACACAAGGTGTACCTCATGGGCTCTTCCCCACATTAAGTGAGCCTGCTTGCTTCGATCTGCTCCGCCTTCGTGTCCTGCATCCCAGCGACCTGTTCCCACTCGTGGAGGCGAGCAGGAGGAGGGTTGCTCCAAGCAGTCTGCTGTTTGCTGTCTGGTTTGGCTTGAGGCAACCAGAGCGAGACATGGGAGGGCTGCATCGTCTCGCTAACCACGGCTTCCAATTCCTCTTGTAACTGCCCCAAGTCCACCTCATTGCGCAATTTGGCGCTAAATTGCGCCAGCGTGCGAGCAGCATCATACTTGCGCCGGTAAAAGCGGCGGTCGATGACTAGCTGAATACGCTTTCGCAAGGGCTGGAACAGGGCAGCAATGGCCAGTGTGGAGGCCACGATGACCAGGGGCTGCTCTGAGATGGTTCCTGTCACGAGATGCACCAGCGACTGGAGGCTGATAATCAGGCCGAAGTAAACCAGCGCCAGCGTCACCGTCAGGGTACCATAGACCAGCGTGCGATTGATAATGAGGTCGATGTCCCACAGCCGGTAGCGTAAAATGGCGATCCCTATAGTGAACGGGTAAAATAACGACGTACAGATGAAGACGAGGAGAAATACCAGGGGAAAGAGTGATCGAGGAAAGATCAACGTAGGCAAGAGCACTAGGACAGTCACTACGATGTTCGCTGTGAAGCCATAGACTACCCATTTGGTTTGTTAGCGCCGGGAAGCGTTGTTCAACAGGCGGTCATTCTACGAAGAAAGACCCTTAGCACAGTGAAAGGGGTTGTAAGAAAGCGGCTCACTTAAATTGAGGATGAGCCCCTGTGAGGTGATCAAAAACAAGCGTTTGTTCCTGCACATCTAGACGAAGAAGACGCGCACGTTGTATGCTGAACAGCGGGAGTTGTCCATTGGGCGATGAGCCAGGAACTATACAGTGTGAACGGACCGTTTTCTGGACGCGTGTCCATGTAAGGAAGGAGCAGAAGATGTCAGCATTGCTTTCTCTCCCTGCCATTGACGGTGTAGAGATTACGACGATTATGGATAACGCGCTAGACCTCATGATGGCCTCTACACCCGTCGCAAAACGTTTCCCCGTCCATCGAGAGCTATTTTCACCTCATCAGTTGCGTGCAGAGCATGGTGTCTCCCTGCTGGTCACCGCTCTCAATGAGGGGAAGCGGGAAACCATCCTGTTTGATACTGGAGTGACACCCGATGGGGCATTGCACAACCTGGCGTTGCTTGGTGTGGATCTTGGGAGCATTCAAGCCATTGTACTGAGTCATGGTCATACCGATCACACGCAAGGACTGGATGGCTTCCTTGACAAACTGGGGAAACGACACCTCCCTATCTTGCTCCATCCAGATGCCTTTCTCAAGCGGCGACTCGTGGTGAATGACCAGGTGAGCATCGATTTACCGCCTCCTTCCCTGCACGATCTGGAGCGTGAGGGGATTGAGCTGCTGGTTGAACGAGGCCCATCGTTTCTGATCAACGGGACGATCCTGATCACAGGACAGATTGAACGCACGACTGATTTTGAAAAGGGGTTGCAGATTCAAGAGGCCGAGGTAGATGGCTCCTGGCAGCCTGACCCGTGGGTGTATGACGACCAGGCCATGGTCATCAACGTGCGCAACAAAGGATTGGTGGTGATTACTGGCTGTGGACATGCCGGGGTCATTAATATTTTACACCAGGTCCGCTCACAAACAGGGGTGGAGCAGATTTATACCGTACTGGGGGGATTTCATCTGACAGGAGCCTTGTTCGAGCCCATCATTCCACAGACGGTCGAAGCACTGCGACAGTTCAATCCAGCGGTGGTTGTCCCGGCTCATTGCACTGGCTGGCGAGCGACGCAGCGGATAGCTCAGGCTCTGCCGGAGGCCTATACACCCAATAGTGTTGGGACGACGTTCAAGCTGATGGCGCCCTGAGCAACCTTTCGGGCTTCAAAGAAGTATCGCGCTGATCTATTGCATGAAAGGAATGACCCCCATCTGTTGCAGCAGACGCAACGTATCCCAGTTGCTCCAGGCCTCTTCGATCTTGCCATCGGTGATACGGTAAATATCGATCCCTGTAATGGTACCGTGTTTGCCAGTAGCGGCAATACCCATGATCGGACCCAAGTGAGTGCCCTCTATACTATAGCGGGTGACGACCCGCTCTCTTTCAGCCACCTGATCTTCAATCGTGAAATGCAGGTCGGGAAAAGCCGTACGAAACTGGGCAATGCTTTCTTTGATCCCCGCACGCCCCCTCAAGCCTGGGCGGGTAGGATCATGCAGGACATAGTTGGCAGCGATCAGTTCGTCTACGAGGCTCAAATCACCCTGGTTCCAAACCTCCTCTAGCCAGCGTTTAGCAAGAGCCTTGTTGTCTTCGGTTGCCATAGAAGAGACTCCTTTCGGCATTGGTACTACAAACAAGCCCTTCCTGCTTGTTGAGCGAACGAATGAGAGCTGTCCTCCACAGACATTGTACCATGACAAAACAGACCTCTGCTATTAGGGAACGGGACGAAGGATGGTGCTTTATCAGATTTCAAGGAGGCGATATACATTACCATGAGGTCTTGCATCAACGGATCGTTGGAATATGAGCAGAGGACAATCTATACAAACGTACGCGACTTTTGATGTGGTACATGGTACAAATTATTTATGTAACAGCTCAGGTGGGGTTGGCAAAGCTGCTAAAATAGGACGATGACAGCAGAAGAACGTCTCGCACAACTAGAGCAAGAAAACGTGCAGTTGAGAGCGGAGTTAATAGATGAATGCAACGAAGCGTGATCTGGAGGTCCTTCGTTGAAAAGTGCATCTCGTTGCACAACCCGTGGGCAGAGCCAAGATATGTGTCGAATTCTAAAATGAGAAAGAGGCAGACATGGCGAAGTAGTCACATATTGCATAGTAGACAGTAGCATGAAGTCATGCGTGTCAATACACACTTTAAGCTGGGTAAAAATGCCCAGCTTAAAGTGTGTATTGACACGCGCCCTACTGCGTGGTGATGCGCCCAATCTTGTCCCCATTGAACTCGGTGAACCACAGGTTGCCATCCGGCCCGGCCGCGATGCCCAATGGCTTGCAGCCAAATTTGTTCCCACACCTCGTGGGCAGGGGGAACGAGGCGAAACTGCCGCCGGTGGTGATGCGCCCGATGCTGTTCCCAAAGGACAAGGTGAACCACAGGTTGCCATCCGACCCGGCGGTAATCCCCCATGGCCCGCTAGTAGAGACGTGGAACTCAGTGACGAGGCCCGCAGTGGTGATGCGCCCAATGTTGCCAATATTGAATTCCGCAAACCAGAGGTTGCCATCCGGCCCGACCGTGATGCCCTCAGGCAGGCTGCTCTGTGTGGGGATGGGGAACTCGGTGAGGCTGCCACTGGTGGTGATACGCCCGATCTGGTTCCCGGCCCGCTCGGTGAACCACAGGTTGCCATCCGGCCCGGCGGTGATCTCCTGGGGCTGGCAGCCATTCGTGGACCGACAGTCCTTCTTTGGTAAGGGGAACTCGATGATGGCCCCGCTGGGCGTGATGCGCCCGATCTTGTTCCCATCACGCTCGGTGAACCACAGGTTGCCGTCCGGCCCGGCGGTGATGCCCTGAGGCCCGCTACTGGCCGTGGGGATGGGGAATGCGGTGACGCTGCCCGCAGTGGTGATGCGCCCAATGGCGTTCCCACTCAAAGCGGTAAACCAGAGGTTGCCATCCGGCCCAGCCGTGATGAACTGAGGCTCGCCCAAGGCCTGTGGGACAGGGAACCCGGTGACGCTGCCCGCGGGGGTGGGGAACTCGGTGATAGTGCCGGCTTTGGCCCAGGCGGGAGCGCTACTCAGGCTCAACAGGCCGACACAGGCGATCAGGGCGGTAAGCAGAGCGGTCAGGTGCGACCGCCAACGAGAATGGTTCATGTTTCTTCCTCCTTCTATCTAGTGTTGTGTCAAGAGGTGGTGTTCATGGGCATGCTGGCTTCTGAGCAGCGATCACTTCAGCATGGGCCGTTACCGCCGAGGCCACGGAACGCCAGCCGCCAGGAACCCGAAGCGACCGAGCCTTGGCGTCAACCACTGATCGACGGAGTAGTATCGACCGGCGGCGATTGCCAGCAGGACAGCGGAAAGGAGCGCATAGACCAGTGCTGTTCCGACATCGGTACTCTCCCCGAGCTTGTAGGGGCCTCCAAAGCCTTCTCCGACCGACCAGATGCCTAGAGACAGAAGAAGACTCACCACACATATCAGGTTAGTCAACAGGCCAAAGCTCAAGCAGATCGCGATGGCCGTCTCTGTCGAAGCCAGGACATAGGCAAACAGGTGTGGATTCGTATTGATGAGATGACTCCACAAGGAGATCCACGCCTGGATCGCGGCGGGTTGACCCTCCCCGGAGGCGGAGACGTGCTCGGAAAACGAGTTGATAAACGGCGGTTGCCACTTCAACCAAGCAGCAATGGCCCAGACCAAGCCAAAAGCAGCGCGCAACAACGCGATGGCTTTGGCACGCCAGGTGGAGATGTGCGTGCTGTCAGCATGGGCATGGGGCCCTGCGGTGAATATCCGTGAGTCGGGCGGAACGGTTTGTCTTGCCATTGAACCTCTTCCTTTCTCTCTCTTCAGCTGGCCCTCAGTCATCAGACGCCGTCCACTCCGCCTGTGCGCTCCATCCCAAGCGCAGTGCAGGGAACGAGAAGGACCTGCTTGGTGTCCATGCATGTCATCCGCAATTACATATACATACGTAGGGGCGTTACATAAATAAACCCATCATAAAGTACATTCTATAATATATATAGTTGAGTTCCAGGAGTATCCACCCGTAGATGGGCATGACCGCTAAAAGCAATGAACAATACTATTGGCTTGCCATTTATCTCAATATGAGCAATCAACCAGAAGAGAACATGGCTTTGATATGATACTCTTATGAGGGCTACCTTCCTTAATATGAATGTCTATTGTGATGAGAGGAGCGATGTCTTTGAACATTGAGCACCATCGACTTGCCTATAGGCATGTTGACGTCTTCAGTAAAATTCCCTTTTTAGGAGCGTATCTCGTAAGATATGGAAAGGCCCAGGCGGGAAAGGATATCATCCTTCATCAGGGCAGTTTTGTCGGTCGCCCCAGCCAAATCACAGTCCGCGTGACAGGCACCTCTGATGCGATCACCTCCGTTCAGGTTAGTGGAGATGTTGCGATGGTGGCAAGCGGAGTGATCGATACATCTGTGAGGTAGACCGCTCGAGTCAAGAGCATCGAAAAAAGCTTTGAGGTGTTCTCTTTTATGGCAAAGTGCGCGACCCTATTGATGATCTTTCTAGCCAGGAAATCGCTCGCAAAAACGCTCAAAAGCCGCCGAAACCTGGCGGCGCGTGTCCTCTAAACTACCGCTATTATCGATTACCTCATCCACCAGCGCCAATCGGCTTGCAACAGATGGCTGAGCAAGAATGCGCGCCCGCGCTTCTGCTTCACTGAACGCATTTCGTGCCATCAGGCGCGATAGTTGCTGCTCTTCCGTACAAATCACCAGCCACTTGCTCTGGCAGAAAGCTCCTGCGCCGCCTTCTAACAATTTCACAGCGTCAATTATAGCAATCCCCCCGTTACTGACCGTGGCTAACTCGCTCATCAGGGCAACACCCACTGCCGGGTGAACGATTGCCTCGAGCCGTTGCATAGCCTCAGTGTCATGAAAAACGATATCACCAAGCGCTTTGCGATCAACGCTCCCATCAGGTGCTAAAGCAGCAGCGCCAAAGGCCTCCCCTACCTTTATCGCGATCGGTTGGCCAGTTTGATAGAGCTGATGCACTACTGCATCAGCATCGATGTACTTCTCGGCTCCCAGTTCAAGCAACATGTGCCCAACGGCTGTTTTACCACAAGCGATATTGCCTGTCAGCCCAATAGTTCGCGGCATATGAGTTATGCTCCTACCGTAACAACAAACATTCTTCTACGAGTATATCACAGCGCGGGAGGGGCTTTACGCCCCTTTCCTACCCTCCAAAAAGTACTTCCCAGTTCAGGTTTTTTGCAAGGATGGCCATGAAGTATCGTACAATAGCAAAGTCATGAGCTGGTAAATACTACGCGATGTAAGGAGCAAGGCTATGGCCAGACGCCTGGGACTTGTCATTGGGGTCAATTCCTATCAGGACAGTGCCTTCCAACCACTACAATATGCCGAAACCGATGCACGTGCGATCGCCCAATGGTTGGTGAACACGCAAGGGGGCAAATGGGCCCCCTCTGATGTACAACTTGTACAGGGTGCGTATGCTTCACGCGAACTGGTCGAATCGCTCATCACTCAACTGTGCGTGAATATAGCCGAACCAGGGGACCTTGTCTTTGTTTACTTTGCCGGGCACACCTTCCTGGATGAAGTGAACGGCGAGGGATACCTGGCGCTCTCAAATACACACTACCAGCAGCCTGCCACAGGAATCCACCTTCCAACGTTAATCCGGCAATCTATGGCACGGAGCCAGGCATCTCAAGTCGTGTTTATATTCGATTGTTTCCAGACGGGCCAATCCTGGAGCAAGCAGCGCATGTCTCCCTACGATTTCAGACCGCTGATGGGCCCAACTGTTCTCAATGCGCTGCAACAAACAAGTGATCGCTTGATTCTCTGCTCCTGCCGCGGAAACGAGTTTACCCCTGAAGCGAGAGAAAAAAAACTGGGTGTTTTTGCCTATCGCATGATAGTTGGTCTCTGCGGGCCAGCTAGCGATCCAGCAAGCAAGCGGGTTACCCTCCAACGACTCAACGGGTTCCTTGTTAAGTCACTTGACGAACAACATCGCCCGCAACTCTTTGGACAGGAGCGCACGCCTGTCGTTCTGGTCGGAGACACGGCGCCTCTGGCTACACAGCAAAACGGCCAACCTGCTCAGTCACCAGCGGCATCTTCGTCTGCTGGGCAAACCGCGGCCACAGGTGAACTCACCGGCCAGGCGCTGCAAAGCGCAATCGCCACCGCGCAGATGTCGCCGACGACCTCCGGTCAGCTTCAGCTCTCAGCGGCAGATCGACAATGCGCCCTCCTCCTGAGACAGGCGCGCCAGTTGATTCAATTGCAGAACCCGGTAGAAGCCTTCGAATGCGTCGAGCAGGCGCTACAAATTGCCCCCAACAACGTCCAGGCGCTCATTCTCAAGGGGCAACTGCTTGGCACCGCCGGTCGTTTTCAAGAAGCCCTCAAGGCCGTTGAGCAAGTGTTGAAGATAGATACCAATAATGCTCTGGCCTGGAGTATGCGGGCTGCATTGTTGTCCAATACCGGTCATTATCAGATGGCATTGCAAGCTATCGAACTTTCACTTGAGCTTGATCCCAACAACCCCGAAACCTATTCCATCAAAACGAGCATTATGGGCCAGCTTGCCGCCATGCAGAGCCACAGTAACAGTAAAAAAATAAGGGCGCACACTCCCCCTGGACGAAGCGGTGCAGCCTCCTTCTTTAGCGGCCTGGGCATTCAAATTGTTGGCCTGGCGCTGGGTATTGCCGGCGCCGGCTTGCCAATCCTCCGACCTGGATTACCATTCATTCTGGCCCTGGCCTTGCAAAGCCTGGGACTGGCGATCCTCTGTATCAATGCAGTTCGCGGTAGTTTCCTCTATGGCTTCGCCCGTTTCTTCCTGACGCTGCTTACCAGTGGCGTTATCGCGGCTACCCTGGCGGCGGGAGTTATTCTTGGCGGAGCAAACAAGATCGGGACTGGCCGCATCTATACCATGATACTCCACAAACCAGTGATCCTGGTGCCCCTTCTCTTCCTGGCTATCTGGCTCGCAGCAGCGGCAGCAATACCACTGCTCCTTGGGTTTTTCAGTTTTATCGCTGGCTTGATCGTCGGTGTAAGAAGAAAGTGACCCTGAACCTTCCAGGTCATTCGCTCGCCATTTCCGCAAGCCGCTCCCACTCTACAAGCAGTTCATCCACGTGCGCCCTGCCCTCCTCGTAATCGGCTGCCAGTTGTGTCAATTGGGACGCGTCGGCATTGAGGGCAGCCTGGGATAACGCTTCCTCTACGGACCTTACACGCTCTTCCGCCTGTTCAATTTCACGCTCAACGTCTTCCAGGGTACGCTCTTTGACCTTTCCACCCTTCTTTCCCTTCGCTTTAACAGGAATCGGAGCAATCCTCGGTGCTGCAACTGACCCATTACGCTCATTCTTCTGACGGGACGAGACAGGAGAAGTGGGGATATCCAACACAATGGGCTGTTTACGCGTGCGGTATTCGGTATAGTTCCCCATATAGGGAATCAGGACCCCATCTTCGATAACCCACACCTTGGTCGCCAGGCTATCAATAAAGTAGCGGTCGTGCGAAACAAAGAGCAGCGTTCCCTCAAATTCCCCTAAGACTTCTTCAAGGAATTGACGCGATTGCAGATCAAGGTGATTTGTCGGCTCATCCAGGATGAGCAGGTTGGATCCTTGCAGCGTCAGTTTCGCTAGGGCTACGCGGCTGCGTTCTCCGCCGCTCAAGCTGCCAATTGGCTTGAAGACGTCATCGCCCGAAAAGAGGAAACGCCCAAGAAAGGTGCGCGCTCCTTCTTCACTCAGGGCGCTCACCTGGCGAATTTCGTCGATGATGCTCCGCTCGGCATATAGACCGGCATGCGTCTGTGAATAATATCCTATGCGAACATTATGACCTATCGAGACGTGACCACCCACAGGTGGCAGTTCACCAATGATTGTGCGCAAGAGCGTGGTCTTGCCGGAGCCATTTGGCCCAAGCAGGCCAACGCGGTCACCGCGTAACAACTCCAGGTCGGCTACCCTGACCAGCTCGGTGCGCACTTTCGCTTCATCAATAAACCCGGCCACAAGCTTTTGCGTCGAAATTACTACAAGGCCACTATCGACGACCGGGCTAAACTCGAAATGCATCTCGGGAAAATCCTGTGGACGCTCGACACGTTCCAGGCGATTAAGGAGTTTTTGTCGACCGCGCGCCTCACGGCTGCGCTGGCCTGCCTTGTAGCGGCGGATAAACTCTTCCGTATGAGCGATATGTACCTGCTGCGCCTCATATTCACGCTGGCGGCGTTCCATACGTTCCTCGCGCAGGTGAAGATACTTGGTATAGTTGCCGGGATATTCTTCAATATGACCAAAGGCCATTTCGATGGTGCGCGAAACAATCTTATCAAGAAAGTAGCGATCATGGGCTACTACAACCATCGCACCCTTCCAACTAGCAAGATATGTCTCTAACCATTCAAGAGCAGCCAGGTCAAGATGGTTTGTCGGCTCATCCAGCAAGAGGAGATCAGGCTCCTGCAAGAGTAGTTTGCCCAGAGCAGCACGCGTCTGCTGCCCTCCGCTGAGCTGCAGTACAGGTGATTCCTGCTGCTCCCGTGTGAAGCCAAGGCCGTCAAGCACCTGGTCTACGCGGTTCTCATATATATATCCACCTGCATGCTCAAAACGCGCCTGCAATTCGGCGTAGCGCTCTAGCAGTTCTTCGTGGAGAGCTGGATCAGCCTGGGCCGCAGGAGCAGCCATTGCCAGGCCGAGTTCGTGTAGTTCATACTCCCACTCACGCACTTCCGCGAAAACTGTAAGCATCTCTTCCCGCAGCGTATTTTCTGCTTGAAAGTCTGTGGCCTGCAGAAGATAGCCGATGCGTGTATTGCGAGCCACAGCCACCTTTCCCTCGTCAGGCTCCTCACGTCCCGCTAATATATTGAGTAACGTCGATTTACCGGCACCATTGGGACCTATCAGCCCGATGCGATTATCTTCATTGATTTGAAAGCTCACACCACTAAAAATGCGTTCCGCGCCGAACGATTTCCCTACCTGAATGACACTCACGATTGGCATTTGTCGTATCTCACCTGATTGTTGCATAAGAGCTATAGTTACATTCTTCTTTGGCGCAGCTAGCGTATCATATCACGACAATCCGTGCAAGCAGACATTAAACGAGAAATTAAGATATAGTTGGCTATGCTGAACCGATATGGTATACTGAAACGGCAGGCCTTTCTTTGCGAAGAAAGGAACATAGAAAGAAAAGAAAGAAGGCGGTGCCTCCCCCCATGAAAGAGCAGTCTCTAGATAACCTGTGGCTGGCACAAATGCTGTTCGATCTTGGAGCAGTACAGTTCGGAAACTTCACTGTGAGCGAATCCGCGGTCAGCTCACCCGTATTTGTAAACCCCAAGGTTCTCATCAGCAACCCAACCGCACTACGCGTTGCCAGTAAACTCATGCAACAAGAAATTAGCCTGGCTCAGTCTTTGCGTCGTCCGCGCGTTCATCCTTTTGGCGTCGTTGCTGGAGTACCGGTAGGAGGACTGCTATTGGCTTCAGCGTATTCACTGGAAACGAACATCCCTCTTATTTACGCCCGCAGTCGGCCAGAAGGCACTGGCAAACGTGGCATAGAAGGCCGTTTCACACCCGGTGACACCGCGCTCATCATTGACGACCTCATCACCAGGGGAAGTAGCGTCCTCGAAACAGCAGCGTTGCTGGAAGAAAACGGCTTGAAAATGAAAGATGTGATCGTGCTGATTGACCGCGAGCATGGAGCAGCCGAGCGTTTGCGCCATCATGGTTACAACCTGATCAGTATTTTGAAATTAGATATCATGCTCAATCACTACATGTCCAGGGGCCTGATCTCCGAGGAAACCTACCGCACGTGCGCTGAATACCTGCGCGGCAAACAGATAGAAAATCAATCCGCGTAAGCCGCTCTACCGCACAAGATCCTGGCGAGCAGGCAGAAAGAAAGGACGCCACCCTTTATCTGGATGGCGTCCTTTCTTTCTGCCTGTGATACGTCACTAACGCAAACGATCACTTCTCACAGCGACCGGCTAAAGACGCTGGGGCTGCTGCATAGGTGGTACATAGGGTGGGATAGTGTTGTGAGAACCATCACCATTCTCGGCTGCCGCAGATGCATGTTTCAGCGTCGATAGTATTGGTTCAACAAGGTCCAGTGGCAGAGGGAATATGATAGTAGAGTTCTTTTCAACGGCGATCTCCGTCAATGTCTGGAGATAGCGCAGTTGTAGAGCGGCGGGCTGGGAACTAATGACATTCGCAGCCTGTGCCAGTTGAGCCGAAGCCTGTAACTCACCCTCCGCGTGAATGACCTTGGCGCGCTTCTCTCGCTCTGCCTCGGCCTGCTTCGCCATTGCGCGCTGCATCGAAGCCGGCAGTTCAATATCTTTGATCTCCACGGCAGTCACTTTCACGCCCCAGCGTTCCGTGTGCTCATCGATAATGGTCTGCAGGTCGCGGTTGATCTTGGTGCGTTGCGCCAGCAATTCATCCAATTCAGACTGACCCAGGACGTTTCGCAGTGTCGTCTGTCCGATCTGCGACGTTGCTTGCATATAGTTCACCACATTGACGACGGCTGCTTTCGGATCGACCACGTAGAAGTAAACCACTGCCGCGACTTTGATAGTCACATTATCACGCGTAATCACTTCTTGCGGCGGTACCGTCAGCGTAACGATACGCAGATCGACTTTTATCATACGGGTAATGATGGGCGGGACCCAGAACAGGCCTGGTCCTTGCGCACCCGTCAATCGCCCCAGGATAAAGATCACTCCGCGCTCATATTGTTGCACTACACGTAGCCCAGAGAGGGCGAAAATTACTAAGATCAGCACTATCGTGCCAATCACGACTAAAAGAGTGGGATCCATGAAAATCCTCCTTCATGTCAAAACATTACTCAAGAGAGGTGGTAGAATGAGAATCAATATCTAAAACAGGGTAGTGGTAACGCACAGGTTGAACGCGTAGCCGTAATTCTTCCACAGAGATCACTTGCACTTCGCAGCCTTCATCAACAGAGGCAGTTGGATCATCAAGGAAAGCTGCCCAATCCTCGCCACCATAGCTTACGCGCCCTTCGGGTAGCAGCGGCGTCAACGCTACAGCCTTTGTGCCAATCATACCTTCAGTCCCTGTGGTGACAGGCCGGCGCTGCGCTCGTACCACCAGGGTAATCAAGGCGAAACTAATCAGGCCAATCACTGCGGCCATACTATACACTACAACAGGATTCACCATCGGCCCGTTATAAGGGCCACCACTATTAAAGAAGAGTAAAGCCCCAAAGACGAGTGAGATGATAGCTCCAACCGTCAATACCCCGTGCGCGGGTAGGCGCAGATCCATCACCAGCAGCACAAATGCTAGCAGCATCAAGGCGAAACCAGCCCAGTTAGGTGTGAGCGAACCTACTCCGAAAAGGAAGAGCACAAAGGCAATACCACCCGCTACACCGGGTAGAATGATCCCGGGATGAGAAATTTCCAGGTAGATGCCGATCATCGCGATGATGAAAAGCAGAAAGATCACGTTCGGGTCGAGCAGGAGGGCGTAGAAGTGATCAAAGAGCCCTGGCTCTATCGTCTGCACGCTGAGGCTAGCAGTATGTAATGTGACAGGGCCAGCACTAAGTATAGCCGTGTGTCCATTCACTTGGTCGAGCAGGTCACCCAGGCTGCTCGCCCTGTAATCGATAAGATGATTGTTATACGCAGTGACATCATCATACGAGGCGGACTTTGTAACCATCGCGGCCGCTAACGTAAAGTTACGGCCATAACGATCCTGAATGCCCTTCAGCGAAGCTACAAGGTCATTTTCTAACTTCGCCTTGAGCGTGCTGCCGATATCGGCCCCGCTACCCTCGATAGGGCTGGAAGCACCTATACGCGTCGTGGGAGCCATTGCGGCGACGGGTGCAGCCAGGGTAACCAACGCACCCGCAGAGGCGGCAAAACCACCTGCTGGCGAAACGTACGTAATAATTGGCACTGTGCTGCTCAGTTCGGCCTCGGTCATGGACTTCAGCGAAGCGAGGTCACCACCAGGTGTATTGACCTCGATAACAAGTGCCTGCGACCCATCACCCTCAGCGGTCGCAATGGCCTTTTTGAGGAAACTCAATGAGGCAGGATTGATCTCGCTATTCAACGTCATCATATCTACATGTGGTGACGCGGCACTGGCTGTTCGAGCAGATAGTGTACCAAATAATGAGACAACTACAACGATGAGAGCGCTCAAAAGAAGGAGATATAAATGACGAGCAGAGCTCTGGCGCGAATGCATAGCGTTATTCCTCCTACCATCAGGTAATAGAACGCGCCCCATAACTGAAACTATATTTCATATCTATCATAGCACAAACCAGTGAAAAACACGACTTCTTTCATATCCTTCATTGCTATTTGCTATAATAAAATATAGCACTTTGTTATGCCAATGTCAAGTGGTTGCAGAGATGTATCCTTCCCTAAATCAGGATTCGTGCCCAATAGGAGAGCACGAACCGTAGTTACCCGTTAAGTCTACCAATCGTTTTGCAATGTGCATACCTCACAAAAGAAGAAAAGAAGTGCACAACAGGAACGTTGGTACAAAGCGGATTGTAGCACCAGCGTTGAGCTAATGTCAATTAGAATCAGTGGCGTTGAGAGGCGGTCAAAACACCTTTGTTACATGAACAGGCATCGCACAAAAATATAGCCCAGGTGAAAAAAAACCTTCTCACAACCTGGGATGCTTTGCTGACGAGAAACGGCATCGTAGCATATTTGCCCATCATTGTCGTTTGTATTCTCATGTTCTGTGGGGCATCCTGGCAAATTTTCTGGCCCTCCACCGACGCGGCCCGCTATCAGTGTTATGCACTCGTCTTCTGGCTGGGGAGCTCTGCTACACAGATATTACCTGCCTCGCAATGTACGTTTCTCCACGCCTCCACGCTGGTACATGCGCCCTTTCATACGCTCCCACTTGAATATCCCCCTCTGACGCTGGTCATATTTTCTCTTTCGATGCTGGCCCCCATTCCATATTATCAGCTTGTTTTCGCCATGTGGATGGCGCTCACCTCGGCGTTGATCTACTGGTTGCTACTGCGCTATGGGCCGCGCGGCGCGGCACTTACCTTCGCTTTATTTGCCTTGGTTGGCGCGTGGGCAACTGCGGAAGGGCGCTTTGACCTGGTTCCCGCGGCCCTCACACTGCTCTGCGTACTCGCCGCCGAACGCAAACATTGGACAGCCGCGTATATCGCGTTGGCCTTTGGCACATTGCTCAAAATCTATCCACTCCTGCTTCTCCCAGCTTTGTTTATCGCTGAACAGCGCGCGGCAAAGAGCTTGTACATGCCGGTAGAGAAGGTAACCCTCAAGTCAGTAGCAACAGAACTCTGGCGCACGCTTCGCGGCATAGGCGCGTGGCGCTGGAAGAATAGCCTGGTCTTCTTTGGCATCGTGATCGGAATTACAGCCTTTTTCGCATTACTTGATTTCCAGGGCGCCGTTGTCAGCCAGCTCAGCTACTTCACCCATCGCCCGGTGCAGATCGAGTCCACAGGCAGTACCATTCTGTGGATCGCAGCATACTTCGGTTATCCTGCACACGTCGAGTACACCTTCGGCTCGCTGAATATCGTCAGCGCATTGGGCAATAGCGTCTCCCAATTCTTCTTGCTAGCCTTCGTACTGGGTTACATCTATACCATCTGGCTACAGTGGCGGGGAAAGCTGGATGTGGTACAGACCTTTATCGCGCTCCTGCTGGTCTTCATCGCGACAGGAAAAGTCTTCAGCCCTCAGTATCTTATCTGGGTTATGCCTTTACTGGCCTTCACAAATGCCCTGGACGGCTTCTGGCTGCTCTTTTGGGGAACGATCTCACTGCTGACCACCATTATCTACCCGTATCTCTACACGCGCACGCCAAACATACTCCTGGTTCAATTCGTTCCAGGTTTTATTCAGTTCGTTGCGGTGCGTGATGCGCTCTTCGTGTTAGTGACGCTCGCCTACCTCTTCAACTGGTTTCAAGTTCGCCGCCGTAAGCCGCTTCCCCCGGCATCGCCAGGAAAAGAGACCGGGCCCTTGCTTGAAAGCTAGGCAGGCCGTTCTCGCTGCTTCAGCAAATCTTTTCTGATTTCGTACGATAGCGCTGCATCTTGCAGAATACTTGTATCCACTTCCTGGACAAACATCGCCTCACTATTATGGTTCAGCATCGTCAAGGCACCCTTAAAAGGCACCGTTACTTGTGAGCGACCGATCAGATTTTCTTCCATTCCCTCTACATTCAGGCTACCGCCCGCGTTGGCATACACCAGGATAAGTTCATTTTCAAAGGCGCGCGCCACGCACAATGCATTCACCAGCTTGACTTCCGAATTGGCTTCATACTTGATGCCTTCGCCAGCGTCTTCAAAACACCAGTAGCTGGGGCAGATGACAATCTCCACGTCTTGCCGCACCATCGCGCGAAACAACTCAGGAAACATTAAATCCCAGCAAATTATCAAGCCAACCCTGCCAAAGTCTGTCGTGAAAACCGCGACCTCGTTACCGGGCGTGATATAACTCCTCTCCGGTAACCAGAGATTCACTTTCTGATATCTCCCCCTGATTGCTCCTGTCTTATCGATATAGTAGCTCGTGTTAAACCACCCGTTGGTGTCACCTTCAATGACAGAGCCGGGAACAAGGTCGATGTTGTACTGACGGGCCAGCTGCTGGAAGTGCTTGACGTAGCGTCGCTCGTAGTCAACATACGTTTTATTGCCGGATAATGGGCCGGTGACGAAATCTTCGGGGAAAACAATGATCTGCGCCTGCGCCGCAACGGCTGCTTGAATGAAGCGCTCGGCTTTCCTGAGATTTTCCTCTGGCGCAAACTGTTGAATGTCGAACTGCACGACGGCAACTTTGAATTGCATATATCCTCTCCCCCATGGACGTGTACGCCTTCGGCAAGCGCAATGATGAACCTGTCCCCGGGTATGTGGGCCAATAGAAAACGCACTATAAAATTGCCTTACGATTTTTCGACTCAAGAAACATTACACTATGTGCTCCGCAAAAGCAAGGATTCGCTTTCAGAACGGGATATGCTATACTTAGCCTATCACAGTAATTACCTGGGCAACCCATTAGCTCTTCCTGAAGGGACGGTAATTATGCCTGTTTCTACAACCAATTCCAGGCTGATCTATGACGCTCTGAAGGCCTGCGATGTGAAGATCATGTCTGCCCTGCCTGAGACATGGCTGGTACACCTCATCCGCATGGCGGACGAAGACCCTGACATGACGCTGATACGCATCGCCAAGGAGGAAGAAGCCGTCGGCATCTCTGCTGGGGCGCACCTGGCTGGTGTCAACTCCGCGCTGTTAATGCAAAACCACGGCTTCCTGGCAGCGATCAACCCGATTGTTTCGCTGGCGCTGCTATACAAGATTCCCCTGTTGATGCTGAACAGCTATCATCTTTGTCAGTTGTGGGTACAGGGATTGCTCGCTTCGTGATGACGCCTACGCGGCACGTCCACCCGTCACGGGTAGGGTGCTCCTCTTCCGGTTCTGGTGGTGGTGCTTGCTCAGGCAACTCGCTCAGGTCCGGCTCCGGTGCTGGCTCTGGTTCTCCCACAGGACCAAGACCACTCTTGTTCAGTAGTTCCTTGTTGGTCAACACCTCGCTTAGCGGGACAGACTGATCCCCAATCTGTAGCAGAGGTTCTTCGCTCTCTCCCTCTTCTGTCCATGGCGTTACGGCAGTATTCATGTTCTTCTCGCGCATCAGTTGTGCATCTCTCCATGTCAGCGCTTCATGAATGCCTGACGTGTTGAGCGTCGTATTTCGCCGTAGCTTCATGAGTCCACACTGCTGTACAATACTTTCCCACGTGCGCCTTGGAAGCGCTTGCAAAATGTCAAGCCTGTCACTTGTGGGGTAGAGCCGTTTCAGTGTAGCTGTCTCCATATCCGTCCATGGTGGTTTGGACCCTCGGTGGCGATAGATGCGGCATTCCAAGCTGTACGCAAACGGGGGACGGAGTTCAATAACCATCTCGACGATGTGTGGCGCGATCTCCCGCACGTTGACTGTCTTGACCATCAGTTGGATAAATCGTCTCTTGATCCCGAACTTTAGCTTGTCCCATCCTGTCAAGGCAAGGTCGAGCAACGATAGACATTCCTTCAATCCCTCTTGTTCGCTGTCTGCTTGCTGTCGTTTGGCTTCTAAAGCTTCTTTGTCTGCATGAAGGCGCTTGAGCCGCTTCGTTGCTTCCCGCACGCCAGGTTCGTACTCTTCTTCCAGTGCGACCTTCTTATCAAGAGTGGCCTCTCTGATGCCTTTGTCGATTTTGGCAAGATCTTTGGTGTAGGTATCTTCCTGCTCCGCTTTCTCTATTTGTGCGTCCAAGAGCTTCTGATGCAGGTCGTCTTCGAGCCCCTGTTTGTGAAGCCGCTCCAACTCTGCCAGCAGAACGCGAATGCAGGTGCTAAAATCTTTGTCGAGTTGTTTGATGGGCAGGACAAGTTCACTTGACTGGATACCACTGTCATACTTCCTGGCGACGTAGACTCCCCTTCCTGCCATGGCATAGACAGGAGTGCCGTCATTCGTAAGGACGTTCTCTAGCAGTGCGTTCTTACCTAATTTGTAGCGCCTATTCACAGGGGGCTTATTCTCGTTTGGGGAGCCGTTCAGATCCGTTGCCGCTAGCCGTGTGCGTGCAAATGCGAGGTCTGTGGGGGATATGATTGCAGGGTGAGCATCCCGACTCACCACGGTGTCATTGAAGCAGTACAGACCAACGTAGGCAGGATTGATCAAGAGGTTGATCAATCCTTGCCGTGTCTTAATGGGGTAGCCAACGCCTTCCACAAAGTCCAGTGCCAGGTGTGGTATCTCCTTGACGCCAGCAAACGGGGGGAATACAAAGCCGGTGGTATGCAACTCTCTGAATAACCTGTTCACGTTCCCCTCAAGTTCTTGCAAGCGCTTGTGAAGCCATCGCACAAGACGGGCGTGTGGCTCGTAGACTGCGTAGTGCCGTCTCTCGCCTTTCTCTCCAATGACGATGTAGCCTGGGGGTACGCAATGACCGCCGTAAGAGACATGTTCTTGGACAGCCAGGAGACGCGCAGGATTCGCCTTGAGGTAAATTTGGTCGAGTTGATGGGCGGCTTCCTTAAATTTCTCGATAAGCGCATCCATTTCTTGTTTTGAATCGGGGAAGTATTCGGTCTCCATGGTGATAACCACAATGCCGTACTCTTCGCACATGTGCACGAAATCTGTGTAGTACACCCGTGTCAGGTCTCTGTACAATCTGGACGCGTCAAACGCGGCAATGGCACCGATCTCTCCATGTTCGGCCATTGTATAGACGCGATCCAGTCCCATACGCTCATCACGTCGTTTCTGCCCGCTCTTCCCCTTGTCCATGTCGATTTTTCTGATCATGGCGTCGTTATCTAGCCAGCCCATACTGATAAGACGATCACGCAGCCAACTATCCTGTTGGATCTCTTTTGATATCTTGTTTCGCCTGACCTGGGTCAGCGTTGATTGCCGGATGTATTGTGCGACTGGCTTACTGGTCGGCAGTTCTCGTTTTTGCCTGGTGTACTTGACCGCCTCAATAAGCTTTTTCTCCGTTATATCTCTCACTGCCTGACCTCCTGGCTCAACTGTCCTGCGCTTTCTCAGCATCCAGCGCTTCATAATCCTGACGAGTAATGCCAAGCGCCTTACACACGCTCACAATCGTTCTCGCTGCCACATGCTCCTTACGGTTCATTTTGTACAGCGTCGGGGTAGAGATGCCCGCTTGTGCCGCTACCTGAGTCGGGCTTAGGCCCCTCGACTCCCATAATTCTCGTAGGGTCATATGCCCCTCACTTTATTAAAGTTTACTAAGAATTAGTATAACATACTTTTGCCACGACTACCAGGAATGGGAGAACAGTTACGCATCTTTGCAGGTCGCAAAGATGCGCCACTCTCCATGAGTGGCGCATCTTGAGCGGTGAGAGCTTAAAACAGCGTTCTAATTGTCGGATCGACCAGCACATTCAGCACCATCGGCCCGGAGCTTTCAAACGATCTGGTTAATGTCGGGGCTAGATCTTCAGCCCGTGCGATACGCATAGCCTCGCAACCGAATCCCCTAGCAATCGACTCGATATCTATATTGGGCAAATCGACGCCTGGCGGCGCATCAACATCAAACATGCGGCCAAAGGATTTTAAGGCCGCGTACTCCTGGTTGTTAAATACGACAAACGTAATGGGCAGGCGATACTGCGCGGCGTTCCACAAGCCTTGTATTGAGTACATACTTGACCCGTCACCGACCAAGCAAATAACCCGGTGCGTGGGGTCGGCCAATGCAATGCCAACAGCGGCAGGTAGGGCATAGCCCAGACCGCCGCTGGCTCCGGTATAAAAGCCGTTGCTGTGGCGAATGGGCAGGTAGTCATGCAGTTCGGTGCGATGGGATGGAGTCTCTTCGACGATCATTGCATCCTGTGGCATGAGCTGCGCCACGGTGTGCATGACAAAGCCTGCTGGTATGGGTTCGCGAGCTTCGGGAACAGGCGGGCGCACACGTGGGGCAGGTGTGGCTCGTATCGAGGGTTCTACCAGTGCCATTAAATGGGAGAGCCCCAGGCGTAGCGTACTGAGAAGACTGGTGCCCACAGGTGCCCAGGAGGCAGCTTCAGGATCGTCGATAAGCTGAAAAACTTGCACACCTGCGGGGACAAACGGCCCCTCACTATACGCGTGATACGTAAAGATGTGACGGAGGCAAGAAGCCCGCGAAAAGCGGGTGATCTTCTGGAAAACTAGCCCGCGCAGCCCATGGGCTCTCCCAGACGGCGGCGCGTGTCCGTTCAGCCAATTCCACAACATGGTCCCAGGCACCGTCGCGATCCACACTTGGCCCGACAATGAAGGCCGGTTGCTTGCTGCCGTTGAGTGCGTCTGCAAGTCGCTGGAGCGCTTCTGGATCAGGCGCAAACTCGAAGTTGAGCTTGCGCGGTGCGATGGGTTCCGCTTCGACATCCCAGTCGTCAATCGGAATGGAGACAAACGTTGGGCCACAGGGCTTTTGCATGGCGAAATAGTACGCACGTGCAATGGCGGCAGGCACGTCCTGTGCCCGTGCTGGCTCACAACTCCATTTTACATAGGGTTTGGGAAATAGGGTGGCGTCTTTGGCAAAAAGATACGGTTCAGTCAGGTGCATCGCACGCGTCTGCTGGCCTGCGGTTATCACCAGTGGGGTCTGATTGCGGTAGGCAGTAAAGATATTAGCCATCGCGTGCCCCACGCCAGCCGCAGAGTGCAAATTGACAAAGGCAGCGTTGCGGGTAGCCT
>WNGQ01001126.1_pt1 | contig 27758 bp, 25 predicted proteins | sample 5407661 | NCBI WGS metagenome assembly WNGQ01 (sample SAMN13153382, study PRJNA577476) | soil metagenome | isolation source: 60 cm soil or saprolite under Garry oak tree replicate 2 | place: USA:California | collected 2016-06-15 | reverse complement strand
AGATCACCGACGAGGTGCACTGGGCCGACGTTTACGGAGCGGACGGGACGCTGACCACGTTCTCGATGGGGAAAAAGACCGTCGGCAAATGGTCGGTCATGCACGACGAGGTTTGTCACGACCGCGGCACGGAGTTTAAGGGCTGCTACCAGGTCTGGATTTCCGGCAAGAAGGTCGAGCTGCGGCGCGAGGGATCGAGCCTGCCGCTCGAAGGCGTGCTGCAGCCGCCTGCGAGGCGCAGGTGACCGCGCGGCCGAGATCGCCTCGTATGCGGGTCCAAGAGCCATGCAGCATCCGATGTCGATCGCTCCCATGACCTCGGTCCGGCAGCACACGCCTCTGCTGCAGATCGCCGGTCTGACCAAGCGCTATGGCGAGGAGCGGGTGCTCGACGACGTGAGCTTTTCGGTGCATCCCGCCGAGGTGCTCGGCCTGATCGGACCGAACGGAGCCGGCAAGACGACGCTGCTCGAAGCCGTGGCCGCGCTCATTCCGGTGGATTGCGGCGCCGTCCTCTGGCGCGGGGCGGCGTCCGCTCCGGCGCATCGGCGCGGATCGATCTTCTATCTGCCCGAAGGGATTCGCCCCTGGCAGGAGCAATATGTCGCGCGCGTGCTGAAGTTCTTCGCGGCCGTATACGGGCGCTCGCGAGCGCAAATTGCCGAGGCAGTCGCCGCCGTCGGTCTCGGTCCGGCGCTGCGCAAACCGGTGTTCGCGCTCTCCAAGGGCTACGCGCGCCGGCTGATGTGGGCGCTCGCGCTGCTCTGCCCGCAACCGCTGCTGCTCCTGGATGAGCCGTTCGACGGCTTCGATCTCAAGCAAACCCGCGAGATGATGACGGTCCTACGCCGAACGGCGGCAGCGGGTCGAACCATCGTGCTCTCGACCCATCAGCTCGTCGACGCCGAGCGCGTATGCGACCGTTTCGTGCTGCTCGCCGGCGGTCGCGTTCGCGGCGAGGGCACGCTCGACGAGCTGCGGGCATGGACCGGCGTTTCCACGGGATTGGAGGACATGTTTCTTGCGCTCGCCTGACACCATCGCGGCGCTGCGGGCGCCGTTCGGCGCGCTGCTCGCCAAGGAGATTTGGCAAATCCTCGGCGGCCGCGCGCTGTGGACGATGCTGCTCCTGCTCGGCCCGCTCATCGGCTACAGCTTCGTTCAGGCGGTCTCGCTTTACGCCGAGGCGAGCCTGGCCGCGGAGCAATCGCCCGCGCTTGCCAGCAGCCTCTCGCCGCTCGACGGCGTGCTCGTCCCCACCTTCGGCGCGTTCTACGTCGCCGTCACGCTGCTGTTTCCGTTCGTGGCGATCCGCGTGCTCGGACACGAGAAGGAAACCGGCGCGCTGCGGCTCCTCATCCAATTGCCGTACCGGACCTCGACTCTGATTGCCGCCAAGCTTGCGGCCACGCTCGCCGCCTGGGTGATCGCCGCCGTTCCCGTGCTTTCGGCGCTGGCGGCCTGGATATTCGTCGGCGGGCATCTCGACGCGCCGGAAACGCTCAATCTCCTATTCGGGCATTTTCTGTTCGGGCTGCTGGTCGGCGCGCTGGCGTTGTTCGCGGCGTCGATATCGGAAAGCGCGGCGACCGCGGCGATCGTCACGCTCGCCGTCACGATCGGCTCCTGGGTGCTCGACTTCACGGTGGCGGGACGCCCCGGCTTTTTCGACTGGCTGTCGCGCTTGTCGCTGACCCAGGCGCTGCGCACATTCGAACAGGGCCTGCTCTCCGCGAGTCTCGTTGCCGGCATCCTTGCCGCCGTGGCGGCGCTCGCGGCGCTCGCCGCGGTGTGGCTGCCCCCGGGAGTTCCGACCCGCGGGAAGCTCGCGCGTTCGCTGGGTTGCCTGCTCGCGGCCGGCGTGGCGCTGGCCATTGCGGCGCAGCTGCGGGCCTCGCTCGACGTCACCGCGGACCGGCGCAATTCGTTTCCGGCCGCCGACCAGCGCACCTTGCGCGAGCTGCGCGAGCCGTTGATCGTGACGGTGCACCTCGCGCCGGAAGATCCGCGCTATGTCGACTTGCGGCGCAATGTGCTCGCAAAGCTCGAGCGAACGCTGCCGAACGTCACATTGCGTCTCGCCGGCGAGCGGCAAAGTGTCCTCGGCGGCAGCGGCGAGGAGTCCTACGGCGTAGTCGATTACGATTATGGCGGCCGGCTCGCCAGCACTCGATCGACCAGTCCGCGCGAAGTCTTGCCGCTGCTCTACGGCCTCGCCGGCGTCCCGCTCCCCGCCCCCGCAACGGGGGAGGAATATCCCGGCCACCCGCTGGTCGCGAATGCGGACGCAAGCCTCGCCTGGTTCCTGTGCGGCCTGCCGCTGCTGATCATCGCGGCCTGGTGGTGGAGCCAGCGGCCGCCTGGATCCAGACTGACACTCGTACAAGATGGAGACCCGTCATGAATCGAGCGCAGACGATACCAACGCTGTTTTGTGCCTTGCTCGGCCTGTCCTCTGTGGCGCTGGCGGCACAGCAGACCGTGAAAGCCGACCTGTCGCACGAAACCGTCGGCGCCGAGCCCATGTCGTTCCTGAGCGTGGTCGGAGTTTGGCGGATCGAAACCGAGAACGGCAGAAACGTCCTCACGGTGGACGGCCGCCAATGGAAGGAGGGCCAATCCTCCGCCGGCCTTGCCGACAAGGCGCGCGCGCTCTACGGCGAGCGCTACGCCGAATTTCTCGATCGCGTTCAGGCCTACGCGTATTTCCCCTATGTGGTGTTCAAAGATGTGCAGGAGTTCCGCAACGGAGAAATTACCGTGCGCTTCGAGGGACTCTCCGGCCGCATCGACCAGGGCGCCGGAATCCTGTTCAACCTGAAGCCCAACGGGGACTATCTGACGATCCGCGCAAATTGTCTGGAAAACAACCTCGTGCTGTGGAAATTCGAAAAAGGCAAGCGCTCGTCGGTGAAATGGGTTCGGAACACGCCGACCGCGTCCCGGCAATGGCACGACCTCAAGGTTCGCATCGCCGGCAACAAGGTCGAAGGCTATCTCGACGGCAAGCTCTATCTCGAGCATACGCTGCCGGCGCCGGTTTCCGGCCGCATCGGACTGTGGTCCAAGGCGGACAGCCACATGTATTTCGCCGATTATGCGGCGACGCCCGCGGACTAGGATGGGTTGAGCGGCTTCGGCCGGCGCGATTCCCGGCGTGCTTCGGCACCTGGCGAATTTGGATGCTCACAGGAGCTTGCCGCGTGACCCGGACTTCCAGGATCGAAACCGATGGCGGCGCCGCGGGCCACGGCGTCTCCGAGCGCGAAGCGTTGCGGGTGTGGCTGCGCATCGCTTTGCTCAGCTTCGGCGGGCCGGCCGGCCAGATTGCGGCCATGCATCGCATCCTGGTCGAGGAGAAGCGCTGGATTTCCGAGCGGCGGTTCCTGCATGCGCTCAATTACTGCATGCTGCTGCCAGGTCCCGAGGCCCAGCAGCTCGCGACCTACGTCGGCTGGCTGATGCATCGCACCCGCGGCGGCATCGTCGCCGGCGGCCTGTTCGTCGTGCCCGGCATCGTGTCGATCATGGCGCTGAGCTACGTGTACGCCGGCTGGGGCAGAGTCCAGATCATCCAAGCGCTGTTCTTCGGGCTCAAGGCCGCGGTCCTGGCGATCGTGCTCGAAGCCGTGGTCCGCATCGGCAGGCGCGCGCTCAAGAACTCGATCATGATCGCGCTCGCCGCGGCAGCCTTCGTCGGCATCTTTTTCTTCAGCGTCCCCTTCCCGCTGATCGTGTTCGGCGCGGCCCTGATCGGCTTCCTCGGCGACCTCGCCGGCATCACCGCGTTCCGGGTCGGCGGCGGACACGCTGCCGGCAAAGGCGACGCGGCGTTGCTCGACAGCCGGCTCGGAGACGAGCTGCCCGAGCACGCTCGCCCGACGGTCGCCCGGTCGCTGCGCGCATCCGCGGTGTGGCTCGTTCCGGTCGTGGCGCTCCTGGTCGCGCTCGGCGCCTCGAATGTGTTCAGCCAGATCGCGGTGTTCTTCAGCAAGATGGCGCTCGTGACCTTCGGCGGCGCCTACGCGGTGCTGGCCTATGTGGCCCAGCAAGCGGTCGAGCACTATCACTGGCTCCGGCCCCGCGAGATGCTCGATGGCCTCGGCATGGCCGAGACCACGCCGGGTCCGCTGATCATGGTGCTGCAATTCGTGGGCTTCATGGCGGCCTACCGCGATCCCGGCACGCTCCCACCGATGCTGGCCGCCACGCTTGGGGGGCTGCTCGCAACCTGGGTCACGTTCACGCCGTGCTTCCTGTGGATCTTCCTGGGCGCGCCGTTCGTCGAGGTGCTGCGCGAGAACAAGCCGATCAATGCCGCGCTTTCCGCGCTCACCGCCGCGGTCGTCGGCGTGGTGCTCAATCTGGCGATCTGGTTCGCGATCCATACGATCTTCCAGGAGGTTCGGCCGGTGCGCGGCTTCGGGCTCGCGTTCGAGGCGCCCGTGCTCGGGAGCGTCGATCCTTGGGCGCTCGCGCTCTCGGTTGTCGCGATGGTCGCCATCTTCCGGTTCAAGATCGGCATGATCCCGACCATCGCTCTATGCTCCGGCACCGGGATCGTTCTGTTCCTGGCGGGGGTCACGGCGTGACACGACGCGCGTTCACTTGCAGCGTCAGCCTCATGTGGCCCGACTGCAACCACCGTCCAATGTCCGGCCGTGAGCATTGAAAGGAGATGGTCATGCGAGCGATTGCCGTCTTTCTGCTGGTGCTGAGCATGTGTGGCGTCAATGATACGGTACGAGCCGAGCAATCGAGCAGCTGCAAACAATGTCGCGATCAGCAGCGAGCCTGCATGGCAAATTATTCGGGAAAAACCTGCAAGACTGAGTACGACATCTGCATGAAGTCCTGCCAGCGGAAATAATCAACAGGCTCCAGCACTATGGGGGAAGCGCAAGGCGACGCGCTTTCCAGGATGGCGCCCAACGACGGAACCCTGCCATGACGTTCGCGATGAAGCCCCTGCCCTGCGATCCGAGCCGCGTGCGCGGAATGTCCGAGCGGCTGATTATCTCTCATTACGAGAACAACTACGGCGGCGCGGTGAAGCGCCTCAACCTCATCGCCGAGAAGCTCGCCGAACTCGACCCGGCGAACGCTGCCGGCTTTTTGATCAACGGACTCAAGCGTGAGGAGCTCATCGCGATGAATTCGATGATTCTGCATGAGCTGTTTTTCGACGGCCTCGGCGAGCAAAGCGGCCCCGGAGCCGTTCTGCGCGAGGCGCTGGCGCGCGATTTCGGCTCCTACGAGCGCTGGCGCTCGGAATTCATCGCGATGGGCAAGGCGCTCGGCGGCGGCTCCGGTTGGGTCCTCCTGTCGTGGTCGCCGCGCGATCGCAAGCTCGTCAATCAATGGGCGTCGGACCATTGCCACTCGCTCGCCGGCGGCACGCCGATCCTGGCGCTCGACATGTACGAGCATTCCTATCATATCGATTTCGGCGCAAAGGCCGCGACCTACGTGGACACTTTCATGGACGCCATTCGCTGGGACAACGTCGGTCGGCTGTATGCCGCGGCCGCCGGCGCCGCAGGCAGCGCGACCGGCGCCTAGCGTTCAACATGGCCGCGGCGATCTCCGAGCCCTCGCCTGCAGCGCGACGCCCCGACGTCTTCTATCTCTACGCGGCACGGGCGGCGCGGGGCATCGGCGATGGCTTCGCCTTCATCATCCTGCCCGCGTATCTTTCCGAGCTCGGCTTCGATCCGTTCCGAATCGGCATGGTCGCGACCGCGGCACTGCTGGGCTCGGCCGCGACGACGCTGGCGGTGGGGTTCCTCGCCGCGCGCTACGACCTGCGGAATCTGCTGCTGATCGGCGCCCTGGTCATGGCGCTGACGGGGCTCGCCGTCGCCAATTCTCACGCCCTCGTTCTGATTCTCATCATTGTCTTCATCGGCAGCTTGAATCCCTCGACCGGGGATCTCGGCATGATCGTGCCGCTGGAGCACGCGATGTTGGCGCGCGGCGCGGCGGACACGGACCGCACCCGGATTTTTGCCCGCTACAGCCTGATCGGCACGGCCTCGACCGCGGCGGGCGCGCTCGCGGCCGCCACGCCGGATTTCGCGGTTTCGCTCGGGGCGAGCCGGCTCGGGGCGCTCGAGGCCATGTTCTACGTCTACGCGGCGCTCGGCGCGATCGGCGTGCTTTTGTACTGGCGCCTGCCGCACGCGCCGCAGCAAGCCAATACGCGCCTCGCCGGCCTCGGGCCATCGCGCCGGATCGTCTACAAGCTCGCGGCCCTGTTCAGCCTCGATGCGTTCGCCGGCGGGTTCGTCGTGCCGTCGATCCTGGCGCTGTGGCTGTTCGAGCGCTTCGACCTCTCGCTCGCGGTGGCGAGCGTGTTCTTCTTCTGGACCAACGTGCTCAGCGCGCTGTCCTATCCGGTTGCGGTGCGGCTCGCGCGGCGCTTCGGGCTCGTCAACACCATGGTGTTCACCCACATTCCGTCGAGCCTTTGCCTGGTGCTGGCCGCGTTCTCGCCCAGTCTGCCGATCGTGCTCGGCCTGCTGCTCGTCCGGGCGGCGCTCGCCCAGATGGACGTGCCGACGCGCACCTCGTACGTAATGGCCGTGGTCACTCCGGCCGAGCGCACCGCGGCTGCCAGCGTGACGGCGGTGCCGCGCAGCCTCGCGTCATCGATCAGTCCCACGCTTTCCGGCGCGCTGCTCGCCACCTCGTTTGCCGGCCTGCCGCTCGTCGCCTGCGGCGTGCTCAAGATCGTCTATGATATCGCCCTGCTGCTCTCGTTCCGCCACGTAAAACCGCCCGAAGAGCGCAGCACGAGCGAGGTCTCCTGATGCGCTCGGAATGCGGGCACCGTCGATCTTTGCCGGAGCCGCCGCTCAGGCGATCCCGAGCCGCCGCAGCACCTGCTCGGTCGTTCGCGAGCAGCGGACGCCCGCGAACGGAAACGCATCGGTGAGCGCCGACGCGATCTCATGATCGAGCGCGTCCTGCAAAAGCCGGCGCGCCCGGTAAAGCCGTGTCTTGACGGTCTGCGGTTTGATGGCGAGAACGCCCGCCGTTTCCTCGATGTCCATGCCTTCGACCACGCGCAGCACGAACACCGTGCGAAACGCCGCAGGCAAATCGTCGATCGCGCGCTCGAGGATCCGGCGGATTTCCCGCTGGGCAATGGTGCGTTCGGGATCGACCTCTGTTTGCATCGACGGGAACGGGATGACTTCGGCGCGCGCGGAAGGCTGATCGTCGAGAATCGAAAGTGCCAGCATCGGTCGAAGCCGCCGTTTACGGCCCAGCGCCTCGTTCAGCGCGATGCGTGTCAGCCAGGTGGAGAGGCTGGACTCGCCCCGGAACCGGTCGAGATGGGTGAAGGCGCGAACATAGGCTTCCTGAACCACGTCCTCGGCTTCGCTGTCGTTGCCCAGCACGCCGCGAGCGACGCGATAAAGCCGCCGATTGTGCCGCCGCGTGATGAGCCGGACGGCGTCCCCGTTCCCGCCGCGCGCCTGCTCGACGAGCGCGGTCTCGTCGAGTGCTTCGACTTGTGGCTTGCGAGCGGTGGGATCCTTGCGCATTCAAGTCCCTCGAGCGAGACGTTGTCCGGGGATTCGCCGGTTGATGGCGGCGCGCGCGCCTAGCCCGCGTCCTGACCGAAATAGCTGCATGCCTCATTGCGGCTGTCACGATACACGGTGACGCGTCGCACGCGGCCTGCATGCTGAACCCGCTCCCAAATGAATTTCGCGAGATTTTCCAGCGTCGGGGCCCCCAGCGCCTCGATGCGATTGAGCAGCTTGTGATCGAGCATTTGTTGCACATCGCAGATGCTGCGCTCGAATTGCCCGAGATCCACGATCATTCCGGTCTGCGGATCCGGCTCACCGCAAATCGCGATCTCCGCGCGGAACGAGTGCCCATGGATCTCCTCGCTGGCGGTCCCCAAGGTCGTGCCGGCGATCGCATGGGCGGCTTCGAACCGGAACGATTTGGTCAGCTCCCACATCACCGGATTCCCAGCAACTTGTGGGTCTGGAGGCTCAAGCTCCATTGCGGGTGCTCGAGACAATATTCGACGGCCCGCGCGGTGTTCTCCTCGAGTTCCGGACCATCCATCGGCTGCAGCGAGAACCGCTTGAAGCCAAGATCGGCATAAGCCTCGGGCGGCGCCCCGGGCTGCGGGTACACGAGCTTGAGTTCATCCCCGCAGCGGACCCGAAGCTCGGTTCCGGCTTTCGGACTGACGCAGATCCAATCGAGGCTGGGGGGCGGCTCGATCGTGCCGTTGGTCTCGACCGCCACCTCGAATTCCCGGGAATGGAGCGCATCGAGCAAGCGGCCGTCGACCTGCAACAGCGGCTCGCCCCCGGTCAGCACCGCGAACCGGTTAATTCTTCCGGTCCCCCATTCCTGTTCGATCGCCGCGGCGAGATCCTCGGCGGAGGCATAGCGGCCGCCGCGGGTTCCGTCGGTGCCGACGAAATCGGTGTCGCAAAAGCGGCATGTCGCGGTCGCCCGATCGGCCTCCCGGCCGGACCAGAGGTTACAGCCCGCGAAGCGACAGAATACGGCCGGACGGCCGGCCTGCGCTCCCTCGCCCTGGAGCGTCCGGAAGATTTCCTTGACCGCATAGGCCACGCGCCGCTCTCCTCCGATTTGCTCGGCAGGCTCGACCGGCAGTTAGGCGCCGGGTGACCTCGCGTTCAATATACAAACGCGTGCGATGCATCGCCGCACTTAGTTCTTCAGGAATTTTAGGATCGTCTCGAAGAACTGCAGCCGGTTCTTCTCGAACAGCACGAAGTGGGTGGCATCGGGAATGAGCACGCTCTGCTTCGCCGAAGCATGGACGAGGTCGTGCATCAGGCCTTCCCGGTCCTCGGGAAACGACCAGGTATCGTAGTTGCCGGCGATCACCAGGGTGGGCGCATAGATGTTCGCCGCGTTCCATAGCGGGCGCCCGGTGGCCTGATAGAACGAATCCTCCAGCACCCCGTTCGGCGCGCGCAGGCTCGCAGGATTGCGGCTGTTGCTGGTCGGATCCGTCGCCATGCACTCCTTCCAGAATTCGACCGGAACCGCGGGATCGCGATATTCGTCCTTGTTTTCGACCGGGATTTCCCCGTTCCAGCGGCCGGTATTGGCGGCCTCCGAAGCCAGACGATAGGCGCCGAGCGAAAAATTGAACTCGTGCGGCTTGCGCTTGTTCTGCAGCGCGCTGCCCGGTCCCAAATTGGTGTGGTCGTTGAAATTGTAGAGCGGCGCGTACAGCACGAGCTTGTGCACGTTCTCGCTGTGCAGCGAGGCATAATAGCCGGCCATCATCGCGCCCCAGGACCAGCCGATCAACGTCACCTTGCCGACGCCGCGCCGGGACTTGATTTGGTTCACCATGGCCTCGATGTCGCGTAGCGCCAGGAACGAGCGCGTGACCGGGGGATTCTTCGCGGCTGGCTCGTCCATCGCCTTGTCGCGACTCGAATAGCCGTAGTTGCGATAATCGCCCATGTAGACCACATAGCCGCGCTTGACCATCCAATCGGCCCACGAGTAGTCCTGATAGGAGAGATCGAAATCGCAGGTGGAAGGCGCCGTCGCGCCGTGCAGGAACAGAACGACGTTGTCGTTGGTGAAGCGCGTATTCCCCTCGGCCATCTTCTCGCGCACGAACAGCTTGATGCCGGGATCGAGCGCATCGATCTGGGTGTCGGTCTTGACGATCTTGGCGTCCTGTGCGGATGCAATGCCGGGCGCCGCAAGCGACAGCGCGAACAGCGCGCATGCAAGTTGGCTCCTGGGAAACGGCCTCATGCGAGACGTCGGGCGTGAACGTTGCATTGCTTCCTGCCCCCTATTTTTCTGGAGAAACATCCAGCATTGGAGCGAGCATCTACTTTGATATCAGATACTAACGCGGTGCCGTCCCGGATGGCAAGATCAGCGCAAAGCTGCTCATGACGGCGCGCGCCCGGCAACCACCCGGCTGCCGCGGTCGCGCCGGTTCTCTGTCTGGAATCTACGATCCGAGCGCCGACGGACTGCTTGCGGGCGCACGCCCTACGTGCGCCGGACGTCGGACACTCCGACGTGGTGCCAGTACACCAGCTCTTACCGATGTCGGGGCGAAGGAATCGTCGACGGTCGAGTGACAGAGCGAATATTGAATTCCCATCAGGTCGGCGGCGCCCGCGACCTTGGGGAGCCTGAAGGCCGCGCGCCGGGGGCTTGGGATCAACCAACGTGAGGCAGTCATGTGCCAGCCATAAAGCTGGACAGGACGAGCGGGCTGCGCTCGATAGGGTATTCTACCTTCCGATTAAGGCAGATTGAACCGGCGGGTAATGAAAAGGTGGAGGTCGACCAGCTTGCGCTGTCTGGCTGGATCGCACCGCCGCTTATTCCTCCAATGGCCCGGTCTTTCACAAGGATCGGGGCCGTTTTCTTTGCTGGCGGCATTTCCGGCTTAGAAACCAATGCCGGCCCGGCGGAACTCCGCCGCAAAGGCTCCGCGGAGCATTCCCGCAAACGCATTGCTGCGCCCCCTACGGATCGAAGTGGTCCTGCGGCCGTCGAGAACGGCGTTCAGGTTGGACCATGGCACGTACGGAAGCGCTTGCACCGCAAAAAGTTCCAGGCCGCAGCGAGTCGCGATCCTTCGCAGCTGCATCGGCGAAGGGTGATTTGTTGGCGGCGCATCCCGATCCCGGTCGACGAGGCGCTTGACTCAGAAAACCGGATTCCAGGGATGCAACGAGATGACGATCAGGCGGCCGCTCGCCGTCAGCACACGCTCCACCCCAACAAACGCTGCGGGTTGATCAGAAAGATGTTCGAGCGCGCCGATGAGCAGTACGAGCTCGAATCGCTCGCGACAGTTCAGGCAGAATTCAGCTGCGTCGCCGACCTGGAAGCGCAAATGCGCCATCGAAGCGTTCCGCTGCGCGTGTGAGATCATACCTGAACTGATATCCACACCGACTCCACCAAAAATGCTATCGGCGAGGTGAAGCAAAGTTTGGCCGGTGCCACAGCCGAGATCGAGCACACGCGGTCGACCCAGCTCGCGGCAAACGGTCTGAAGATAACTAATACGAGCTGTGAATTCCGACGCGCGCGGCGAAGCGGGACCGTGCTCCGCGTCCCAGGTCGTTGCAATCGCATCGAATTGCCGTCGAAAATCCGGCGATGGAGTGATGTTGCAAGGCTTTGCCACCCAGATCCTCCGCGATCGAATGTAGCCTCCTTCCTTTTTGATTATCGGGGAACTTTCATGTATGCGCTCAGTTCCGCAGAAGAACCAAATTGAGGTTCCCCATAACAGGTAGTCGGAATTGGGCAGCATCGATCTCTGATCGCGATGTATTATCTGTGCGCCTTGTCGCGGTCGGGAACAAAATGTGTTCTTTGGGATTGCTCCGTCGTCCATAGCCTGAAAAGCTGTTGCTAAATAGTGCTAAAGCAACCGATCGGGAGAAACAGCACAGTGGCAAAGACGCAAGAACTGGGAGTGATCGGCCTTGGCAAAATGGGAGGCGGGTTGGCTCAACAGGCAATCGAGAAGGGCATGCGGGTTGTGGGTCTGTCTCGTGGCGGCGCGTCTTCCGCGCTGAAACGGGCTGGATTGAATGAAATCAACGATGTCGCGGGATTCCGCGATCAGCTGAACGCGCCGCGGTTCGTGCTTCTATATGTTCCTGCGGGGCGGGTCGTTGATTCCCTTCTGGAGGACCTCGGCAAGTATTTGCAGAGTGGCGACATTATTGCGGACGGAGGAAATTCCTACTGGGGCGATTCCATTCGACGATATCAGCGCCTGCGCCAAAAGGGCATCCATTTTGTCGATGCCGGAACCTCCGGTGGCCTCGAGGGTGCCCGCCACGGCGCTTGTTTCATGGTCGGCGGCGAGCGAGAGCCAGTGGCACGTATCGAGCCCATCTTGCGGGCGCTGGCCACGGAGGGCGGTTATGTGCATGCAGGGGGCCCTGGGGCAGGTCACTTCGTCAAACTTGTCCATAACGGCATTGAGTTCGGCATGCTGCAGGCGATTGCGGAAGGATTCGACCTACTCCAGCGCTATCATCAGCCGCTGGACACTACCTCAATACTGGAGTGCTGGCGGCATGGTTCCGTCATCCGCTCTTGGTTGATCGATCTACTCGCCGAGGCTTACCGGGCAGATCCGACACTTGAGCGACCCAGCTCTTATGTCGAGGACACAGGTGAGGTGAACTGGCTGGTGGACGATGCGCTGCGAATGGAGGTGGCGGTGCCGGTCATCAGCCAATCCGTGATGCAGCTCTTTGCGTCACGCGATGCGCCGAAGAATTGGGCCCGAGCCATTATCATGATGCGGCATGGTTTCGGTGGTCATCCGTTCGGGCCACAGGAAAGCATCGCGCGCGAACGCCGCGAGGGGCGCGTTGGAGGCGTCTTCCGGCCGGATGACGCCGCTCGCAACTCGTCCAATTAATCTCGTTCGCGAGCCAAGTCATAGTTTGCAGTGCAACTCCCCATGGCCGGAGTCTCTTCGGCAACCCGCTTGCAGGAAGGCAAAGCCGATAGGGTATTACGTGTGCCGGACGTCGGACACTCCGACGTGGTGCCGATACACCAGCTCCCAGCCTTTCCAGCCGTTGAACAGCAAGAGCAGCACCGTGACGAGCGAAATCCAAATGCCCCAGGGAAATACTCCGGCGGCGGCGCCCGAGCGGTAGCGGATGTACCAATTGATCAGCGTCAAGACGACGGCGATCAGATTGCCGATCATGTGCTGCCACGCGTCGCCGATATCGCGGATGCGCGCATCTGCGAAGAAGTCGGTGAAGCCGGCAAGCGCCGCGACCAGCGCCATGATCACTCCGGCGCCCAGCAGCCACATCGATACCGTGGCCCAATTCGCATTGCCGGTGCTCCAGAAAACCAGATCCGTCACCAACGCCGTGACCATGAACACGACGGGAAACGGGATCAGCATCGGGTGGATGGGATGGCCCGCGATGCTGGCGGTGCTCTTGGGATTGCCGTTCGGCATGGCATGCCTCCTTGGATAACGATGAAAACCTCCGGGGCCGCTGCACCAAGCGAAGCGCCCGCGGACCTCGTGCCGCGGGCGCCATGGCGGCGAGCTCAAATGCCCTTCAGATACTCGACGAGATCCTTCTTGTCCGCGTCGCGCAGCTGCAGATTGAGAAACCTGTCGTAATGGTTCACCACGTCGGCGAGCGTGGCGAATCGTCCGTCGTGATAGAACCCGCCCTTCTGGTGGCTCCACAGTCCCGCCAGCGGCGCCGTGCGATATTTGTGGGTCGGCGAGCGGTCGGCTTGGAACGAGTCGACACCGATCTCGTCCGGCGCGTGCAGATTGTTGCCGGGCTCCGTGAACAACGGCGGAACGTGACAGTCCGCGCAACGCGCGGCACCGTTGAAGAGCGCCTTGCCGCGCTCGAACGCTGCCTTGTCGTATGAGCCGGCGGGCGGCTTGGGCGCCGGGATCGAGAGCTGATAGAAATGCAGCGCCGCCAGCTTGCTCGTGATCCGGTCCGGCTTTGCGCGCGTGTTCCCCGCGCCGCTCTTGGCCGCGACCGGGAATTGCTGCGCGTCGTTGAAGCGGGCGTCCCAGAACGTCCCGGCGCCGTGCATCTCGGTCGCGCCCACGTAGGCGTTCCAGTAGGGCACCGAGCCGAAGCCGGTCCAGGTGTGGAGGTTGACCCCGGCGAGGCCGAACGCCGGCGGGATCAGGGTGCCGGCCTGCTTGCCGTCCGGCCGCATCGCCTTGCCGTCCTTGTCGAGTTCCGCATCGAACCGGCCCGGGCCCCAGCTGGTCAGCACCTTCTTCACGGTATCGACGTCGACGCCGAGCAGATCGGTGAACGGCGAGAGATTCGGCGCCAGCGACACGATCTTGCCGATGTCGAGGTCGCGGGCGGCCCAGCCGTCGAGCCGCTTGCCGATGCCGGGGGCGAACGAATCGTCGACGGTCGAATGACAAAGCGAGCACTGGATGCCCATGGATTTGACGCCCCCGTCCGGATTGGTGCGCGCCGTGACGCCGACGACTGCGTTGAGCTTGAGCAGCGCGATGGTGGTGGCCGGATCGTTCAAATCGACCTTGCCGGCCTTGAGTTGTTTCTGCAGTGCGGCCGGCACCGCGTCGGCATCGACCTTGAGGCCGACCGCGAGCGCGGTTTTCGGCGACACGCCGGGACCGACCCCGCCCTGCTTCCCGCCCGCGATCGCCTTGTTCAGCTCGAGCGCGTCTCCCCAGAATGCCTCGCTGCCGAAGGTGTCGTAGCGGAAGATCTGCCTGCCCTGTTCGAGCATGGTTTGCGCGTGATCGGTGATCTGTGCGTCGAATCCGGCAGGCGCGGGTCCGACGGCCGCGCCGCGTTTCGGCGGAGCGGCAATGGCGATGACCGCGGAAAGGACGGCAGCCGCGGCGACGGCGGAAACAATCGCGAGCTTCGAATTCATGACGCGCTCCCTCGGGCCAATGTCCGCATCTCGCGGACAAGCGGCGAGCCTCGTTGTGAGGCGCGGCCGTCAAATTAGATTGCGGAGATCGAGGAAAGTTCCCGGATTTGCCTGCACCGGTTCAGAAAATGCGCATCCGGGAATGCGCATCACGCAATTTGTGTTACTTTTGTAACACTGCGAGCGGAATGAGTTAGCCCCAACTTGAATTCGCGAAAGCCAAAATCGTGCGGGACGGTTACGGCGAGAGCTTCGCGAGGGCCTCCATATCCAGCACCAGGTGGCCGCGGGCCGTGTACTCCACCATCCCCTGGCGACGAAGCGCATTGAGGGCCGTCGAAATTCGTTCTCGCCGCGCCCCCACCATCTGCGCGATTTCCTCCTGTGTGAGATAGGTCGGAATCTCGGCCCGTGAACCGGACCGCTCGCCTATTCTCGCCGCCAGACTCATCAGGACTTTGGCCAGTCGATGCACGATGTCGTCGAGTGCCAAGGTATTGATTTGCGCATAGGCATCTTTCAATGCCCGGCAGAACCCATCCAGCAGTATCGGCACGAATTCAGGTCTTGTTTGGAGGAACTCCAGCACTTCCTCGGCCGGCACCAGAACCGCGTCTGTCTGCTCCAGCGCCACGGCGCGGTCGGAGCGCTGCGGTTCGGAAATGCTGAGCTCGCCGACAATATCCCCGGCTTTTCGCACGTCGTAAATCACTTCATGGCCGCCCGGTGAAATTGCCCCTAGCTTCACGAAGCCATTCTGCAGAAATACGCACGTTCGGTCCCTGTCGCCCAAATTGTAGATCAGTTGGTCCTTTTTGAACGTCGTCACCTTCCGGTTCGGCAAGAACGCCGCGAAAAACTTCCCGCGAAAGATCGAAGCCAATGCAGCAGAAAACCCGGCCTGACCACCGAGCGATCGCTCGAATTCCGAGGACAGTTCTCTCGGGCTCGTCCCGGCCGGCCCGGGAAGATCGGCATCGGGTCGCGTCATCGCAGCCTCCCAGCACTGCATTGCGAGTGTTACAAGAGTAACAGAAAATCCGTTCCGCTATTCCATCCCGGCGTTACGAGGGCCCGGATTGCCGAGGAGCTATGAGCGTCGATCGACCTTCGCAAGCGGTCGCGTCCCGTGGAGGCATCATGCCGAGGCAGCAAGACGCCCGCGGCGAAAGCGATTCCCGTGCGAATACGGAAAGCCGGCGCGGCGTGAGGATTGGTCCGATCAGGCCACAGCTCTTACAGATTGGAAGCGTTCCAACTGGCCGCGCGATCCCATCGGGTAATTGCCTTCGCGGATCAAACATGCTGCTGTAGGCTGCGGCCATCGTCAATCGGCAAGTCGGGGAGAGCCAATGTTTCCGGGAACGCGATCGATCCATGTCCTGAGCCTGTGCGCGCTGCTCGGCGCCGCCACTATCGCCCTTGCGCATGGACCCGGCCAGCCGGCGCACCAACGTTTCGAAGAGGGCGATCTCAAGCTCGAAAGCGGCGAGGTGATCAAGGATTTCTCCATCTCCTACGTCACGCACGGCAAGCTGAACGAGAAGAAAAGCAATGCGATCCTGATGACCTCCTCGATCGCCGGGAACCACCACCGCATCGATTTCCTGATCGGGCCGGGCAAGGCGCTCGACACCGACAAGTATTTCATCATTGCGACGGATGCGATCGGCAATGGGCTGTCGACTTCGCCCAGCAACAGCAAGAGTCAGCACGGCACCAAGTTCCCGCATTTCACCATGCGCGACATGGTCGAATCGCAGTACCGGCTGGTGAAGGAGCATTTCGGGATCACGCGTCTGCTCGCGGTTTCCGGGGCATCGATGGGCGGAATGCAGACGCTGCAATGGGGCGTGAGTCATCCCGACATGATGGATGCCCTGATTGCGCTCACGCCGATGGCGCGCACGCCGGCATGGTCGGTCGCCGTCAACGAGGCGACCCGGAAGGCACTCACTGCCGACGCCGCCTACAACAATGGCGACTACACCCAGCAACCGGAGAAGGGTTGGCGCGCCTGGGTCGACGTACTGCTCACGCTTGCGACCCGGACCCCGGAGGGCCTGAAGGCCGAATTTCCCAAGAGCCTCGATGTGGTCGATTGGATCCAGGGCTTCGAGCAGACCTGGCTCAAGAGCGGCTTCGACGCCAACAACTGGATTTGGCAGACCTGGGCCTATGACCGCCACGACGTCGGCACGACGCCGGGTTTCGACGGCGACACCATCAAGGCGCTCAAGAGCATCAAGGCAAAGGCGTTGCTGATGAACGCCCCGGGCGACCTCTACAATCCGACCAAGGAGGCCGCGGAAGCCGCCGAGCAGATCGCGAATGCGAAATACGTTTTGATGCCGTCGCTCCAGGGGCATTTCGCCGCTTCCCCGGCAAAGCCCGCCGATGTGGAGTTCATGAACCGGGAAGTCGCCGGATTTCTCGACGTCGTCACCGAGGGCGGCAAGAAGCTGCAGTGAGCGATCATCCCGGCGAGCACCGGGAGCGCGCTTCCACAACGGCGGTCACGCGGCGGTCCTGACGCATATTGGTGTGTCCGGATGGCGAGCCCGGCCGCTGTAACGGCACAAGGGCCGGCATCGGTATTTGAGCGCCACGATCCGCCGCCGCGAGCCCCGGCAACTACGCCTCTTCGATCCGTTCACGCACGCCAGCAAGCGTTCTCATGCGCTCCTGCGGCGTCAAGCTGAATTTACGGCCGGGTCGTCGGCAACCATGTCGATTTGACGCCGTTGTCCTGGCGGGGCAAGGCGATCGTTTGTTGTTTGGAGCTTGCAATGGAGCAAAAAGAAGCCGGTGCGCCGAAGCGGCGTTATCTGACGCGACGATTCTGGCGCAGCGCCTTGGGATTCTGGAGCCGGCATGGCGATCGCGCCGCGTGGCTGCTCACCATTGCCCTTCTCATCGTCATCGTGACGCAGCTCGCGATTCAGTATCAGCTCACGGTCTGGAACCGGAGCATCTTCGACGCACTGGAGAAGCGCGATGGCCACGCCGTGCTGGTCCAGTCGCTGGTCTTTCCGGCGCTTGCGGCCGTAAGCGTCGTGTCCTGGATGCTCGTGGTCTACGCGCGCATGACCATGGAGCGGCACTGGCGCGCGTGGATGAACGCCCACGTGGTCGATCGCTGGCTCGGCAACGGCCACTATTATCAACTCAATCTCGTCGAAGGCGAGGGCCACAAGAACCCCGAATACCGCATCGCCGACGATCTGCGCGTTGCGACCGAATCGCCGGTCGAATTCGCCTCCGGGATCGTCTCGGCGGTGCTCGCTGCGATCACCTTCGTGGTCGTGCTGTGGACCATCGGCGGCGCACTCTCGTTCGATCTCGCCGGCGCGAGCATCACGATTCCGGGTTTTCTGGTGGTCGCCGCGGTATTGTATGCGTTCATCGCCAGCGGCTCGATGGTCGTCATCGGCCGGCGACTCGTCCGCGCTTCCGAGGGCAAGAACCAAGCCGAAGCCGAATACCGCTACGCCCTCACCCGGCTGCGCGAGAACGGCGAAAGCATTGCGCTGCTCGGTGGCGAGCAGGAGGAACGAACGGGGCTCGACAATTCCTTGCGCACCGTGCTGCTGCGCTGGCGCGATATCTGCTTCCAGCAGATGCGCACGACGATCGTCTATCAAGGCAGCGGCATTCTCGCTCCCGTGCTGCCGATCATTCTTTGCGCACCGAAATTCCTCGACGGCTCCATGACGCTCGGCCAAGTCATGCAGGCGGCTTCCGCCTTCGTCATCGTGCAGCAGGCTTTCGGTTGGCTGGTCGAGAATTACCCGCGCTTTGCGGATTGGAGCGCCTCGGCGCACCGCGCCGGCTCACTGCTGATTTCACTGGATCACCTGCGGCGGGCTGAAGCGGGCGAAGGGTTTGGCCGGATCAGTCGCGACACCACCACCGGGTCGGCGATCACCCTGCGCAATGTCTCGGTCACGCTCGACGACGGCACCGCGGTCGTCAGCGAGGCGGAAGTTTCCATCGCTCCCGGCGAGCGAGTGCTGGTCGTCGGCGATTCAGGGACCGGCAAGAGCACCTTGGTGCGCGCCATCGCCGGGCTGTGGCCGTGGGGGGAAGGTGAGGTGCTGGTGCAATCCGACGCCCGGCTGTTTCTGCTGCCGCAGCGGCCCTATGTCCCGCTCGGAACGTTGCGTCGCGCCACGACCTATCCGGCCTCGCCCGACGAGGTCAGCGAGGAAGCGATCGTCGAAGCGCTGAAGCTCGTCGGCCTCGAGCATCTGGTCGAGCGCCTCGATGAAGAAATCCCATGGGAGCAAACCTTGTCGGGAGGCGAGAAGCAGCGCCTGGCGTTTGCCAGATTGCTCATTCACCGCCCGGATCTCATCGTGCTCGACGAGGCGACCTCCGCGCTCGACCCGCCCAGCCAGGAAGCATTGATGCAGCTGCTCACCGAGCGGCTGCACGCGACGCTGGTGAGCGTCGGCCACCGGCCCGAACTCGAGGCCTTTCACGAGCGCAAGCTGATGCTGGAGGCCCATGCGGGCGGGGCGCGACTCGTGCGCGACGAGGATCTGCCCAGCCCCGAGCGCAAGCATTTCCGATGGCGCTGGCGGCACCGCTCCCGCGGCGAGGATGTCGACAGCCTCTCCGGCGCACATTGAGCGATTGCAACCCGTAATACGCTTCGCCTGTCCCGGCCAGGAGCTCACCGCCATCTGTCCCGCAGAGACGGCACGCCATGCCCAAATTGTAGGCGGAACAAACGCTTGTTCAGGCAGTTCGAATTGGGTGCCCGCGCCGCGGCCGAGCTTCCCTGGCGCGCGCCCGACCGAGCATAGCCGATGACCGAGCCGACACCTGCTGATCCGATCGCCGACAACGTGCCTTGGGACAGCGCCGGGGCTGTCGAAATCGGCTTCGATATTCCGGAGCGTTACAACGCGAGCGAAGTTCTATTCCAAAACCTGAGCGAGGGTCGCGGCGATCGCCTCGCCGCCATCGGACCAGCGGGTCGGCGCAGTTACGCGGAATTGTGCGAGGACGCCTCGCGCTGGGGCAACGCGCTGTTGTCGCTTGGCCTCACCCGCGGCGACCGCGTTCTGCTGCTGCTCGATGATACGCCGGCCTATCCGGCAGTTTTCTTTGGCGCGGTTCGAGCGGGCCTGGTCCCGCTCCTCATCAACTTGCTCACGCCGCCCGATCTCCTGCAGTTCCATCTGGCGGATTCAGGCGCCCGCGTGGCCGTCGCGGAGGCCGTATTTTGCGATCGGTTCGACGACAGCTTGCGCAGGTACGAAATTGGAAACCCTGATCATCGTCAATGGCAAGGCAAGCGTCGACGTTCCGGTCGAGACAAAACAAGCCGATGCTTGGCTCTCGACCTTCTCCGACCGGCTGCCGCCGGCGAACACCCACCGCAACGAGATGGCGCTTTGGATGTACACTTCCGGGTCGACGGGGCGACCGAAGGGAATCGTGCATCTGCAGCACGACATGGCCTACACGGCGCACTCCTATGGGCGCCACGTCCTCAAGCTCACTCCGAATGATGTCTGCTTTTCGCCGCCCAAGATCTTCTTCTCTTACGGATTCGGCAATTCGATCACATTTCCCTATTCCGTGGGCGCCACGTCGCTACTGATGCCTGGGAAACCCGAACCGGCGCCGATTTTTGCCGCGATCGCGCAATATCGCCCGACGGTTTTCTTCGGGCTCCCGACGCTCTATACGATTCTGACCAAGGCTCCGGAAATTCGCGAAGCGGATTTTTCCTCGCTGCGCCTCGCCGTTTCGGCCGCTGAAATTCTTTCGCCGGACGTTTTCAATGCCTGGAAGGCGCTGACCGGGCTCGAGATCGTCGAGTGCCTCGGCTCGACCGAGCTGCTGAACGTCTATCTCTCCAATATACCAGAGAAGAAAAGGCTGGGCGCCGTAGGCGTTCGCGTCCCCGGTTACGAACTCGTGCTCAAGGATCAACGCGGCGAGGACATCGCCGACGGTCGGGAAGGGGTTTTGTGGGTTCGCGGTCACTCCAGCACGCCACTCTATTGGAATAGCCCGGAGAAGACCGCGGAGGTCATACGCGAAGGCGGGTGGATCTGTAGCGGCGATCGGTTTGTGCGCGATGCGGACGGCTTCTATTTTTTCCGCGGTCGTGACGATGAACTCGTGAAGATTTCCGGCCAGTGGGTCCATCCGCTCGAAGTTCAGCTCTGCCTCGCCGATCACCCCGCGGTACGGGAATGCGCGGTTCTCGCGCTTGAACTGCCCGATCGTCGCATGACGTTGAAGGCTTTCGTCGCCATGAACGACGATGCCTTCGACCCGGAGCAGGCGACGCGCATGTTGCAGGATCACGTGAAGCACAAGCTGCTTCCGTACAAATATCCGCGAATAATCCAGTTTTTGCCCGAACTCCCGAAAACGGGAACCGGAAAGATCGATCGGCAAACGTTGTCGCAGAGCGCCGTCATCGACGCCTCGCCGAGTTTGATCCCGACCGCGGTTTATCCCGAGGGTTTCCGCCGTTCGCCCGGTGCGGATCCGAGCGCGACCGCTGCGCTTGCCAAGGGAGTAACTCCGTGAGACCTCCACACCACCCTCCCCTCACGAACGATTCCCGGCCGAAGAGCTCGGGTCGAGATAGCACTTGGCTGGCTCTGCACGACAGCAATGGCAGACGGAGGCCTGCATGACCGTGTCCAAGACCAGCGTCGCACTCGGCAATCTGCGGTCGGTCGTCATCCTGCTGGTAATCGGCTTCCATTCCGTGCTGGCTTATCTCGGTTCCAACCCCGCTTCGCCGTCGCCCTTCGACAGCCCCCCGTACAAATGGTTGTCGATCGCCATCATCGACAAGGATCGCTGGTTCGGCTTCGACTTGTTCTGCGCCTTCCAATACGTGTTCCTGATGCCTTTCATGTTTCTTCTTTCCGGACTGTTCGTCTGGCCGAGTCTGTCCCGCAAGGGAAGCAGCAGCTTTGTCCATGAACGCCTGTTGCGGCTCGGCGTGCCGTTTGTTTTGGGAGTCTGGCTGTTGATGCCGCTCGCACATTACCCGGTATACCGCGTCACGGCGGTTGATCCGAGTTGGTCCGCATTCTGGTCGCACTGGATGGCGCTGCCGATCTCGCCCAGCGGACCGCTGTGGTTCTTGTGGGAGTTGTTGGCGCTCGACATCGCCGCGGCTGCGCTTTACCGGTTTGCTCCGCGTTCGGGCGACTTTCTCGGCCGGTTATCGGCTGGCGCCGGCGAAGCTCCGGTCCGATACTTCACCGCTCTCGTGATCATCTCGCTGCTCGCCTACGTCCCGCTGGCTTCCACCTTCAAGCCGTGGCAATGGAGCCAAATCGGCCCGTTCGGCTTTCAACCCGGCCGCTTGCTGCACTACGTCGTCTATTTCTTCGCCGGTGTCGGCATCGGAGCGCATGGGTTCGACCGGGGTCTCTTCAGATCGGACGGAATGCTCGCACGGCGATGGCTGCGCTGGCTCTGCGCAGCGCCCGCCGCGTTTGCGATTTGGATGCTTGCAACCGCACTGACGTTCAAAGCCGAGAGTGCAAGCCTGCTGCTGTTCGAAATCGCCGCCGAGCTGGCATTCGTGCTGTCGAGCGCGACCGCCTGCTTCGCCTTTGCGGCGGTATTCGTGCGCTTCGCTGCCAGACCGTGGCCGCTTTTCGACAACCTGTCGGAGCACGCCTACGGCATGTATCTGGTGCATTATGTGTTCGTGCTCTGGCTGCAATACCTGCTGCTCGGCGTGGCGCTGGTCGCCGTTGCGAAGGGCGCGATCGTGTTCACCGGCAGCGTCATCCTGAGCTGGGCCGCGACCGCGGTATTGTGTTGCATTCCGATTGGCGCCCGCCTCATACGCGGGCAGGGGCGCGCATTGGCGCGATCGTCGTAGCATTCGGCGAGAGCTGCGGCAGCGGCAACACCGGAGCGATGTCTTGCGCTGCGCCGCGCGATATCGAGAACGCGCCAGTGAGGAGACCCACGCAAACTGGTATCATGAAAATAGCTCGCGGCGTTCCACTTTCCAACAACGCGGCCGCATGAGGTCCGAGCTGCCGCGGCAACCAAGCTCACGAAGCTGAGGCACTGACAAGAACCTCGGGCCGTGCGTTGGCGCGCGTTCCTCGCACCGGATTGCTGCAGCGCGATATCTCCACCTGCCGGCAGCCAAGCCGAAAGTGGCGGGCCCACCGCAGCAAGCTATGGACGCGAATGAGCCGATCCGACGGACCGCTTGCGTTTCCATCCCGGAACTACCAGGAACTTACCTTTCGTGACCCGCGTTTGACTGGTAACATAGAACCTTTGCTCTGCTAGGAGGCAAATCATGCCCAATCCGAAAACCACGGCGCAAATCGCCGGTCACCCGATTCACCCCATGCTCATCCCGTTTCCGATTGCGTTCTTCGTGGCAGCCTTTGTCTGCGATCTGGCGTTCTGGCGCACCGGCAACGCAATGTGGGCGACTGGCGCGCTTTGGCTGATCGGAGCCGGCCTGATCATGGCGGCGCTGGCCGCCCTCGCCGGCCTCACGGATTTGCTAGGCGATCAGCGCATCCGCGATCTGAGCGACACATGGTGGCACGCCGGAGGCAACGTTGTCGCCGTCGTGATCGAGCTCGTCAGCTGGTACCTGCGCTATTCGCAAGGAACTGCAGCGGTCCTGCCTGCCGGTCTCGTTCTGTCGCTGATCGTGGTATGCATCCTGCTCTTCACTGGGTGGAAGGGGTGGGACATGGTCTACCGCGGCCGCGTCGGCATCGCCGAATCGCCCGGGCCCTGAATCGTATTCCAACTCTGGCAACCTGCTCAGCAATTGTGCCTGCGCGCCGTGTCGACGAGAGCTGACGGCGTTTACCCGCCCATCGAGCATTACGCGATCATCGGCGACTGCCGGACCGCCGCGCTCGTTTCGCGGGATGGGTCGATCGACTGGCTTTGCCTTCCGGATTTTTCCGCGCCTTCGGTGTTTGCTTCGGTTCTGGATCGTGAGCGGGGCGGACGCTTTTCGATCCGACCCGTCGAGGAGTTTTCCGTCAAACGCCGATACCTCGGCTTCTCCCCGGTTCTGGAGACGACATTCCAAACCAACAGCGGCACCGTCCGCATCCTCGACGCGCTTCCCGTGATCGATGGCCTCGACTCGCTCAATCCGATGCGGGAGATCCTGCGAATCGCCGAGGGCGTCGCTGGAGAGGTCGAGCTTGCGATCCGGCTGGATCCTCGACCCGGCTACGGTCGTCACCGGCCGATGCCGAAACGCCGCGGTCGGCTGGGCTGGTGCTACAGCTGGTTCGACGAACTCTTGCTGGTGCAGGCCGAAGTCGAGCTTCATTGCCAGGATTCCGCGCTGAACGGCTCGGTTCGCATCAAAGCGGGAGAGCGAAGCTGCCTCAGCCTCGCCTATGTAAAGGGCGACCCCGGAATCATCCTTCCGCTCGGCGGTGCCGCCGCGGAACGCGTCGATCGGACCGTTGTTTGGTGGCGGTCCTGGACCGATGCTTGCAGCTACGGTGGGCCGCATCGTGAAGCAGTATTGCGCAGCGCCGTCACGCTCAAGCTGCTCAGCTTCGCGCTGTCAGGAGCCATTATCGCGGCTCCGACCACCTCGCTGCCCGAGGCAATCGGCGGCGAGCGCAACTGGGACTACCGGTATTGTTGGCTTCGAGACGCCGGCCTGACGATGGCGGCTCTCACCGAGCTGGGGTTCCACGATGAGGCGCGCGCGTTTCTCAGCTGGCTGTTGCACGCGACCCGCCTGACCTGGCCGAAACTTTGCGTTCTGTATGATGTCTACGGCAGGACGAATCTGGCGGAACAATGCCTCGATCAGCTGGAGGGCTATCGTCGATCTCGGCCCGTGCGCATCGGCAACGGCGCCTACACGCAACTACAGCTCGACGCCTACGGCCAAGTCGTTCTCGCCGCCCACGCGTTCCATGCCGGAGGCGGGAGACTGGAGTCCGTGGAGGGCCGGATGCTCGCCGGCTTGGGAACCGTCATAGCCGAGTGCTGGCGGGAATCGGATCATGGCATCTGGGAAATCGCCGATCCTCGCCGCCACTACACGTTTTCGAAAGTCATGTGTTGGGTGGCGTTCGATTGCCTGCTGAGGCTGCACGAGCAAGGCGCTATCCGGTTACGGCAGCGGCACGCCGAATCTTTTCGCCGAGAGCGGCAAGCCGTCGCCGAGATGATCGAGGCGAGAGGATACCATGCGGCCAGCCGCAGTTACGCGAGCGAGCTCGACGGCAGCGACGTGGATGCGAGCCTGCTGTTGCTGCCATCGCTGCACTACAAGGATGCGACCGACCCTCGCATGGTCTCGACCTATAAACGCATTTGCGAGCGGCTCGGCCGGGATGGTCTGCTCTATCGTTACGAGGAGGGCTATGACCGGCTCGGATCTCGAGAAGGGGCGTTCGGAATTTGCGGTTTTTGGGCCATTGAGAATTTGGCGCGGCGCGGTCAGGTGGACGAGGCCGTGCGCGCGTTCGAGCATATGCTCGCGTTTGCCAACGATCTCGGGCTGTTCGGCGAGGAGATCGATTCCGAGACCGGCGCGGCGCTCGGCAATTTCCCGCAAGCGTTCACGCACGCCGGCTTGATCAATGCCGCACTCGCGATCGAGAAGGCTCGCGGCGTCCGGAGCTAAATGAATGGGCAACAACTCCGGCTCGCTCGCATATTTGGTCCTGTGGGGACTGATAGCCACCGTGACCATGACGTCCATTCTCGAGGGCAGCCGCGGCCTCGGCTTCTCCCGGCTGAGCCTGCCGTTCCTGGTCGGAACATTTTTCACCGGACGGCGCCAACGGGGGATGGTGTTGGGTTTTGCCGTTTACACGATCGGCGGCTGGCTATTCGCTTTTCTTTACTTCCTGCTGTTCGCGAGCGTCGGCATTTACACATGGTGGTTCGGTGCGCTCGCGGGTTTCCTCCACGGCTTGTTCCTGCTGGTTGCCGCGCTTCCGCTGCTGCCGTACGTGCATCCCCGCATGGCCTCGGAGTATCACGGCGCCACCTCGATCCGTCAGCTCGAGCCGCCCGGATTCCTGGCCATGAACTACGGTTATGGGACGCCCGCCGCGACGCTGCTGGGGCAGACCGTCTATGGCGCTACGCTCGGCGGGTTTTTGCAGCTGCACAACGCGATGAGCCCATGATGCGGAGCCAGTGATGCCAAGGCCGCAGCCCAGAACCGTTGTCGTAACCGGCGCATCGGCGGGAATAGGCCGCGCCGTCGCTTTGGCTTTTGCTCGCCGCGGCTGGCAAATCGGGTTGATCGCTCGCAGTAAGCACGGCTTGGACGGCGCGAGGAAGGAAATCGAGCTCGCAGGCGGGCAGGCAATGGCGATCTCGGCCGACGTTGCCGATGCCGATGCGATTTTCACAGCGGCAGATCAAATCAACGAGCGCTGGGGCGGGATCGACGTTTGGGTAAACAATGCGATGGCGACGATATTCTCGCCCTTTGCCGAGATCTCGCCGGCAGAATATCGACGAGCCACCGAAGTCACGTATCTAGGGTATGTGTTCGGGACTATGGCGGCGTTACGCTGCATGCGCCCAAGAAACCGTGGGACGATCGTTCAGGTCGGATCGGCATTGAGTTACCGAGCGATTCCGCTGCAGTCCGCCTATTGCGGCGCCAAGTTTGCGATCAGAGGATTTACGGAAGCATTGCGAAGCGAGCTCCGGCACCAACGGAGCGGCATCCGGATCACGATGGTACAGCTCCCGGCCGTGAACACGCCGCAGTTTGATTGGGCCCGGAACAAGTTGCCTTTCCGACTGCAGCCCGTGCCGCCGATCCATCAGCCCGAGGCGGTCGCCGAAGCAATCCTTCGCGCCAGCCAGAAAGCCCCGCGCGAGCTGTGGGTCGGTTTTACAACCATACAAGCGATTCTTGGCAATATGGTATTGCCCGGATTGCTCGACAGATGGCTCGCGCGCAGAGGATACGATGGCCAGCTCACGTCCGAGCCCGAACTTTCCGTGCGTGCCGGCAATCTTTTCGCACCTGTTGCGGACATGCATGCCGCACACGGGCGCTTTGATGATCGGGCGCGCGGCCGGGTATCCGCGTTGAATCCGGCTGTCCTGCGAAGCGCGATCCCCGCAGCGGCGCTCATCATAATCGCCGCTGCGATCATTTTCACGCGCAGTCTCGTTGAGTGAACGATTTAAAATGACAGCAAAAAAGCCCCGCCCGATTCCGGGCGGGGCTCTTCACCCTCGATCGAGCCGCCTGCCTAGACCGGAATGATGGCGACGATCTCGAAGGTGAACGGATCCACGATCACGAGCTCATCGTCAAACACGAAGAACCGGAAGTGGCGGAATCGCGGGACGATGAACACGATGTCCTCCGGGATCACGAACAGGCGGAAGCTGCGCGGCACGAATACGCCGATGCGAATGTCGAAATTGACGTTCGTGACCCGAAATCGCGAGAAATCGCGATGCAGGACGACGTTGTGGATTCGCGCGCGCTGCTGGCTTGTGAGCGAAATACGGCTTCGCGTGCCGGCCTGCGCGAACGCCTGCGTGCCGCGATGGCTACGCGTCACACCGGTCTGGATGCCGGTGCGGCTGGTGGTCTTGAGATTTTGTCCATGCATGCGCGTCCGGCCGCGCTGCTCGGCGAACGCACGGCCGCGCTGAGCGTGCAAGGCTCCCGTCTGCATGCTGCGACCTCGGGATCCCAGATGTTCGCTACGCATCGCGTGTTGGGAGCCGACCCCGCGCTGCGCGTGCAGCGCGCCGCCGCCCCCGCCGAACGATCGCGCGTGCGACGGACTGAAGCCGCCGCCGGACCGGCCCTGCATTTGGACGTGGCCGCCACCGCCGCCTCCGCCTCCACCGCGGGCGGAGAAACCGCCGCCGCCCTGACTCTGGTGCATGCGTTGGCCGCCGCCTCCGCCGCCCCCGCCTTGTGCGGACGCGAGCGTGACACCGGCGACGAGCGTCGCCGCTGCCGTCGCGACCAGCAACGAATTCATCCACGTGCTCCTCATGCGAACCTCCCTTTGCTGGATCTCTTAGATTGTGTCTTCACAACGCGGGGGGGGCACGCAAAGTTCTCAGGTGGGTCGGAAAAGTTCCGAAAAAATATTCGATTGTTTGAAAGCGGACGGCCGTTAGGACCTAATTACCTGCATCGTGAACATCCGTTCAGGCTGCACGTCGCTCCAACGATGCAACATAACTACAGATGATTGCCGCCCGACGGACCTGAACAAATGTTCAGGACAACGCCGCAGCGCTTGCGCTCTCGGCACCGACGTTCCGAGTGGCCATGGCGGCAATGCCGCGGGACGGAC
>WNGQ01001693.1_pt1 | contig 27788 bp, 29 predicted proteins | sample 5407661 | NCBI WGS metagenome assembly WNGQ01 (sample SAMN13153382, study PRJNA577476) | soil metagenome | isolation source: 60 cm soil or saprolite under Garry oak tree replicate 2 | place: USA:California | collected 2016-06-15 | reverse complement strand
GCGGCCTCGGCCGGAGTGCCGATCAGGAGCCCGTGATAGACCCAGCCGGGCTGATAGCGGGCCACGTTGCCCCACGCGGTGACGGTGAGATCGCTCGCGGAACAGGCAAGCCGCACACCTGGCACGCCGAGGGGGCCGAAGACGAGTCGTCGGAGCGCCGCGTCCATTTCCTCGCCTGTCGCCTCTTCGATCAGGCGGCGGACGAAGAAGTATCCGACATTCGAGTAAGCCCACCCCCGCCCGGGCGAGAAGAGAAGCGTGTCCGAGGAGACTCGCCGCAGGAGCTCGTCCGCGCTCCACGGCTCGGCCCGTCGCGCCACCGCCTCGTGATACGCGGGAAGCCCGCCATAGTCCGGAAGACCGGCCGTATGCTGCAGGAGCTGGCGCAAGGTGAAAGGCCGCCCCGCGAGCGATGCGTCGAGCTCGAGCCTTCCTCCCGCCACGAGAACGAGCGCGCCCGCGGCCAGGGCGGCCTTCGTGAGACTCCACCACGGCGCGGGTGGAGAGAGCTGATCATGATGACCGAGCTCTCCGCCACGGACGATCGCGGTCAGGCCCGTGAAGGTGATCATGTCGCCTCGCGGGAAGGTTTGGCCGTCTCCCAGGGTCTCTACTTGGATTTCGCCAGCAGCTCCAGCGTCGCCTCCGCAACCACGGCCGGCTGCTCGCGCGGCATGAAGTGGCCGGCCGCGGGCACTACCCGGCCCTCCGTGCCCGCGGGAAACAGCGACATGAGGCGCTCCGACCGGCGCGTGAGATCGACCCCGTCCTCGGCGCCCCAGAGCGCCACGCTGGGCACGGTGATGGGCGGCCGCTCCGCGAGGCGGCGCTCCATGGCGTCGAAGCGTGGCTCGCCCGGCGCGTTGCCGTGGCGATGGCGATACGAATGGATCACCACCTCGACGAAATCGGGATTGTCGAACGAGGGCGCCGTGCGGTCCCAGGTGGCGTCGTCGAACCGCCAGGTGGGCGACCAGGTTTGCCAGAGGAAGCGGCAGATCTCGCGCCGCTTCTGCTCAAGGCCCCGGCGGCCACGCTCCGTGTTGAAATACCACTGATACCAGCTGGCGCGCTCCTCGGCCGCGGAGGCGGGAGGCGACGGCGCCACCGTGTTCTGCACGTTGTAGCCGCCGATGGTGACAAGCGCGCGCACGCGCTCGGGCGCCATGATGGCGGCGATGCAGGCCGCGCGCCCGCCCCAGTCATAGCCCGCGAGGGTGACCTGCGGCAGAGCGAGCGCCTGCATGAAGTCGAGCAGGTCCTGGCCGATGGCCGCCTGCTGCGCCATGCGCGGCGCCGCCGGGTCGAGGAAGCGCGTGGGCCCGTAGCCGCGCAGGTACGGCACGAGCACGCGATGGCCGGCCGCCGCAAGGGCCGGCGCCACCCCATCCCAGGCGCGCGCGTCGTCGGGGAAGCCGTGCAGGAGGATGATGGGGGCGTCCGCCGCGTCGCCGTGCTCCTCGTAGGCGATCTCAAGGACGGGAGTGCGGACGATGCGCGTCTCGGGCGACACGCCCGCAGACTACACGGTCAGTGACGCGTGGGCAACGAGGGGAAGACGTCAGAGCGGTCGCACCGGCAGGCAGAGCTCGCACCGGAAGACGCCGGGCTTCCCGTCCACGCCGGCGTGCCCGCGATAGACCTCGACGCAGGGACGGTCATCGGGCTGGTAACCGCTTTCCGGCAGCCACGCGCTGAACACCTGGTTCCAGGCCTCGCTGATCTCGTGGGCTCCGCCCATGAACTGCGAGACCGCGACCTTGCCTCCGGGGAGATCGACGACATTGACCCACTTGTCGGAGGGGAAGTCCTCCGGCACCACGACACACGCATCGTAGCGGCACTTCTCCGCGGCCGTGATGTGGGGGTCGTCATAGCCGATTCCAAGCTTGATGGCGGTGTCCGAGGCGAGGCCGCGCGCCTCCATCCACTTCTGGAACTTCACCCACAGCTCGGGAATGCCGTGCGGTCCATAGGGACCGACATAACGCATGTAGGCGACGTGGTATGGCGGCAGCTCTCTGACCTGAATGCTCATGGCTTCCTCCTCGCGGCGTTTGCGAAGAGGATCCGGCCGGCGCGCCCGGGATGCTTTGCCTGGCTTGCGAACCTGTTTGCTTGGATTGCGCTCGTCCCGGTGGCGCGCGCTCCAGCGCGCGGCCCCGCCATCCCGCCAGGCCGTCGCGCTCATGCCGAACCGCGCGCGGAAGGCCCGCGCGAACGTCGCCGCTGACGAGAACCCGTGGTCCAGCGCCACTTCGAGCACGCTCTGGTCCGGATGCGCGGTCAGGGCGACGGCGGCCCGTTCGATCCTCAGCCGCTGGATGAAGCCGAACAGCGTCTCTCCGGTGGTCGCCTTGAAGACCCGGTGGAAATGGAAGGGAGAGAAGGCGGCGACGCCCGCCAGCCTCGAGAGGGAGAGCTCCTCGGCGAGATGTCGACGAATATGATCGATGACGCGGTTGACCCGCTTCTCGTACTCGACCCGGTCAGGGCCGGTCACGGATCGAAAAATCTCCGGTGACGCCTCAGGTGCGCTCGAGGATGTGCAGTCCCCTTCCCCGGTCGATGAGATAGAGGAGCCCGCGGTCGTCCACCTCCACGTCGTTGCTCGACACGCGCGCCGAACCCTCCGGAGGCTCCGGGAGAAAATGGGCGACCTCCCGTGGCGCGTGCGGGTTGGCGATGTCCACGATGCGGAGGCCGTGGGCGAACCATGCCACAGGGATCTCGGGTCCGGTCACTCGCTCGCAGGGCTGATGGCAGCCGGTGAACTCCGGCTGGGGGCTGCCGTCGATGCCCGCGACCTGGAAGCTCGCGAACGGGGTGGGGCGCCGCTCGTCGGTGATGTCCACGATCCAGAGGAAAGACGGTGATCCCGGCTCGAGCTTGGCGACGTCCTCGTCCGCCACCATCATCACGCGCCGGCCGTGGAGGGGGAAAGGCACGGGCAGCGCCGTGTGCGTCGGCGTGATGAAGGGCGGGCTCCAGTCGAGCCCGGAGACGAACGTAGGCTTGGCCATGTCCTCGATATCGAGGATGACGAAGCCCCCGTGCCAGTAGCTCACATAGAGGCGATTGGCGAGGCGGATCGGGTGGTGGCAGCGGTGCTGCCGGCCTTCCCACGAAGCGGTCTCGCCGCCCGCCGTCCATTGCCCCGGCATCCACCAGCGGCCCACCTCTTGCGGGCGGCTCGGGTCGGCGAGGTCGAGGATCAACACGATATTGCCGACGTACCCGTCCATCTCGGGAGAGAGGTAGGCGTAGCGGCCGTCGAAGGTGAAGCGATGGACTCCCGCGCCGCCGCAGGCCCAGAAGGTGATCTCGCGGGGCCGACTCGGATCCGAGACGTCGTAGATCCCGAGCCCGCCCTTTGCGCCGGCGGGCGGCCGGTGGGCTGGCTGGGCCTCGCGATTCACGAGCATGAGATCGTTGGCCGCGCGGACCTTGTGCGAGTGCGTGCCCGCGGGAACCTCGAGGGTGGCGAGCTGCTTGGGCGCCGCGGGATCGCTCACATCGACGAGCGTCGTGCCGTGCGGGGCCTTCATGTGCGCGATGTAGGCGACCTCGCGGTCGACGACGACCTGGCCGCCCCCCGGGCAATCGAAATATCCCACCTGCTTCAATCCGTGCGCGCTGGCCACACCGGTCATCTTTGCCTCCGTTTAAGTCAGGGGGGAGCGATCGCCGCTCCTCCCCCGACACCCCCCCACCGATAAGGCTCGCGGAAGGTGTTCAGTGCTCTATGCGTCGTGCCTACCTATGAGTCGGGGGTGCGATCGCCGCTCCTCCCCCGACACCCCCCCACCGATAAGGCTCGCGGAAGGTGTTCAGTGCTCTATGCGTCGTGCCTATGAGTCACGGGGAGAGATCGCCTGTCTTGTTAAGGGTTGGCTCGGCTCGCTTTCGGCTGCACCTCACACTGCAATCCCCGACACGTCTTGCCTGGTGACGGCCTGATTCAAGGTGTCCTCGTCTCTACGCGTCTTGCTTGATGATTTCCTGGATCTTGTCGGGGGGCACGGCGATCTTCACGCCGGCGCGCTCTTCCTGCAAGAGCATGGCGACCCGTGAGTCGCGCGCGCCCCATCCGCGATTGAGCGCTTCCGTCAGCTCATCGAGGGCGAGATTGGCCATGCGCATGGGCACACCCAGCTCGCGCGCGAGCGCGGTGGCCAGCGTGACATCCTTGTGGGCCAGCTTGAGGCTGAAGGCCGGCGGCTCGAAGGTGCCGGGCAGGAACTGATCGATGAGGCCATCGAAGGTGCGTCGACGGCCGCCCGCCCCTTGGCGCACCGCCTTCCAGAGGCCGAGGGGCTCCACACCCGCCTTGACGCCCATGGTGAAGACCTCGGCCAGCGCGGTCTGGATGGCATAGCCCGCGCAGTTGTGCACGAGCTTGGCCACGGAGCCGGCCCCGATGGGGCCGACGTAGTAGGGCTGGTCGCCGATCGCGTCCAGCACGGGCTTGAAGCGGTCGTAGATTTCCTTGTCGCCGCCGACCCAGAGGGCGAGCTTGCGCGTCCTGGCCCCCTTGGGGCCTCCGCTCACCGGCGCGTCGAGGAGGTGCAGCCCCCTGTCCTTGAAGAGGGCGTGAAGGCGCCGGATGAGCGCGGGCGAGTTGGTCGAGAGATCGAAGTAGGCCGCCCCCTTGCGCATGCCCGAGACGAGTCCGTCCGCGCCCAGGGCCACCGCCTCGACCTCGACGGGCCCCGGCAGCGAGGTGAACACCACCTCGACGGCCGCGGCGACCTCGCGCGGAGTGTCCTTCCACTGCGCCCCCGCGTCGACATGAGGCTTGGCCACCTCGCGGCGCACATCGTGCACCCACAGCTCGTGCTTGGCGGCCTGCAGGTTGGACGCCATGCTGGCGCCCATGGTGCCGAGTCCGATGAATCCGACCTTCATGCCGTCTTCTCCTCGAAGACCTGCTTGACCACCTTGGCGGCGGACATGGCGCTGGGCCAGCCCGCGTAGAACGCCATGTGGGTGATGATCTCGGAGATCTCCTCTTTGCTGACGCCGTTGGCAAGGGCGCGCTCGGTATGGCCCTTGAGCTGCTCGGGTCGGTACATGGCGATGAGGGCCGCCACCGTGATGAGGCTGCGGTCCCGCTTGGAGAGCCCGGGGCCTCGGGATGACTGAACGGACCTCGTTGCGGGCAGATGGCACGATTGCCGGCTTGCTCATACGGCCTCCTTGAGCCTGGGATTCACGCCTCACACGCGTGGCATCCTCGCACGAGACGCAAGACTTCGCCATGCCCACCCGAGCGGGTGGGTCTAGGATGTTTCCTCGGGGGTGTCCATGCCAACCTCGTATCTTTCTCCAAAGGCACGAATCGCCAGGAGCCCCATTCACGGCCGGGGCCTCTTTGCCTCAAGGGCCATCCGCAAGGGCGAGATCGTGGCCATCAAGGGCGGTCACGTTCTGGACCGCCGGACCCTGCAGCGGATCCGCCGCCGGATCGCCGAGTCCTATCTGCAGATCGATGACGAGTTCTACATCGGCGCGGTCACGGGCCGCGAGGTCCGGAGGAACAAGATGTTCATCAATCACTCGTGCGAGCCCAATGTGGGGATCCGAGGGCAGATCACCTTCGTCACCCTTCGCGGGATCAAGGCGGGCGAAGAGCTGACCTACGACTGGGCCATGGAGGAGAATTCGCCCACGGTGACGGCGTGTCGCTGCGGGGCCCGACGCTGCCGGAAGACCCTGACGGGGCAGGACTGGAGGATCCCGCGCCTGCGGAGGCGATACCGCGGCTACTTCTCGGCCTATATCCAGGCAAAGATCGATCCGAGGTAGTCAGTGGGTGGCCGTCCGGGCACCGCCCGTCAGAGCTGGCTTCGAACCGGCACCGTGAGGAACTCGAGAAAGCGTCTCCACAGGCTGCGCGCGCGCCAGCTCTGAGGATCGGTGGGGCGTGCGTGGGTGAGGTCGTCTTCGAACACCTTCTCGAGGCGTTCCGCAATCTCCCGGTCATAGGCGATCAGGCTGATTTCGTCGTTGAGCGCCAGGGAGCGATTGTCCATGTTGGCGCTCCCCACCATGGCCCACGCGCCGTCGATGGTCATCGTCTTGGCATGGAGGAGTCCGGCCTGGTACTCGAAGATCTCCACCCCGGCATCGAGGAGACGGCCGAACCCCGCGCTGCTCGCGGCCACCACCAGCTCGTGATCGATGGCCCCCGGCAGCAGCAGTACGACACGCACGCCGCGCGCTCGCGCGCTGAGCAGCGCATCTCGGATCGTCTCGTCGGGCACGAAGTAGGGGTTGGTAAGATAGATCGACCGGCGTGCGGAGGAAATGGAGAAGAGGTACATCGTGTACATGGTCAGGCTGCCGCGTCCGGGCGAGCTGCGGAGGACCTGCGCCCGCACCTCGCCGCGACGCTCCTGGCGCGGAAAGTACGCCGGGCCGCCCAGGGCCTTCCCGGTGGTCTCCAGCCAGTTCTCGACGAATGCGGCCTGCAGATCGGTGACCGCGTGGCCCTCGATCCGGACGTCGGTCTGTCGCCAGTATCCCTCGCGCCGCCCATTGCCCATCCACTTCGAGCTGGCTCCGGAGCTCCCCGTGAACCCGATGCGTCCGTCGACCACGAGAATGCGACGATGATTGCGATTGTTGATCTCGCCGATCGTCGGCACCTCCACGGGATGGAAGCTGGCCACCTCGCACCCGGCCTCGGTCAGACTGTCTCGAAGCTCGGCGGGCATGCCCAGCGATCCGATCCCATCCACGAGCACGTGGCCGCGGACGCCCGCCCGACAACGCTCACTCATGGCCTTGACGAGGGCGCGCGCGGGCGGGCCCGTCTCGTAGAAGTACTGCGCGTACGTGAACGTGCTCTGCGCCGAGCGAATGGCCTCGAGCTGAGCCGGGAAGATCTGCTCACCGTTGAGGAGCAGATCGACGCGGTTGCCCCACCGGATCGGCGCCGCCGTGTACGCCTCGAACGTCGGGGCAAAGGAGGGATCCCCGATCTCGACCTCGGGGAAGACGAGAGGCAGGGGGCCCCGTGCGCACCCAGCCAGCGCGGCGCTCAGCGCGCCGGCAACCACGAGCAGGCACAGGTGGGCCTTGACGGGGTCGCGCCGAGGCCGACGGCCATAGGAAGTCATGCCTGCCCGTACCTCGATAGCGTACGATGCACGAGTCTGTTGACGGTGACCTCCGATGCCGGATAGCCCACAGTGACCCCTCGCGAACGAATTATTGCCCATCGGGTCGGGGCCCACAACCGACATTGGGGCTAGAGGAGTGCGATCGATGAGGAGTGGGGGAGCCAGTATCAGCCTCCTGAGGGTCGCGGCCATCGCGATCATGGTGGCGCTGGCCGGCTGTGCCACGCCGCGCAGCCGCGTGGCCACGCCGCCTCCCGAGCCCATGGCCGACGCGATCCAGCGAGGCCCGGCCTCCTGGTATGGTGAGCCCCATCATGGCCGGCGCACGGCGAGCGGTGAGATCTACGACATGCACCAGCTCACGGCCGCGCACCCTACCCTGCCCTTCGGCACGCGCGTGCTCGTGACGAATCTCAAGAACGATCGCTCGGTCGAGGTGCGGATCAATGATCGCGGGCCCCACGTGGCCGGTCGCATCATCGACGTGTCATACGCCGCCGCGCAGAAGCTGGATGCCCTCTCCCGGGGGTCCTTCCCGGCGTGGATTCGCGTGCTTTCCGTGCCGCCCCGATAGTCGTCGCGGGCCGTTCCCCCAGGCTACGTCGGCTTTTCGGCGCGGAAGTACAGGAACAGCGCGGCGTGATCGCGCCAGCCGCGCTGACTGGGATGGGCCCGGCAGTACTCTTCAGACGGCCGCGGTTCTTCGATCTGCCTGAGCACGAAGCCGGCGTCGATGAGCCCGTTGACGTATTCCGAGAGGGTGCGATCGAACCTCGGCACGGCGAACTCCGGCGCCTCCGGCGGGGCATCCGTGAAGCGCCAGCGCTCGACCCAGCCGGCGGGATTGAAATACTCGCTGATCATCCACTTGACCTTGACCCCGTCCTCGTTGCGAAGCCACCTGCCTCCCTTGGTGATGAAACAGGGATGCGTGATGCTGAAGACGAGGAGCCCACCGGGGCGAAGCACGCGGAAGCTCTCCCGCATCGCGAGGTCGAAGCGAGGGCCGTCCATGAGCGCCATGAACGAGATCACCGCGTCGAAGCGTCCGGGCGGGAACACGCCGAGGTCCGTGTACGAGGTGCGCACGTACTGAATTCCCAGCGGCGCGCGGCGCTCTTCTGCGAGGGCCAGCCCGATCATGCGCTCCGAGATGTCCACCCCAGTGAGGTGCGCCCCGCGGCGCGCGAGGATCCGCGTGTTGTGCCCTTCTCCGCATCCCGCGTCGAGGACCTGCTTGCCGCGGAGATCGCCGGCGAACTCCAGGAAGGCCGGGTTGTTCAGGAGCTCGCGGGCGATGTCGTGACCCTCGCGGACTTCCCGGCTCCACACCTCCGCGTTCTCGTTCCAGTAGCGGGCGACGTCTTCTTCGGAAAACCCCGCGTCGGTCATGGCCCCCGATCCTGCCAGACGGCCGGTCAAGCGGTCAAACCCCGATCACTAGCTGTCGCTAGCGCACTCGCCAGTGGCCCTCGACCCACACATAACCACCGCGCCGCGGCGCCCAGTGTCCAGGGGCCCACACATAGCCCGGCGTGGCCGGGACGGCCCAGTAGCCCGGCACCCAGGTGTAGCCCCCGCGTCGCCATGCCCAGTGCCCCGCCACCCAGACGTACGCGGGACCCGGAGCTCCGGGAACGACCTCCACTTGCGGTGGGGGCAGCGGCGGGGGCGTCCTCACCACGACAGGCTCGGCCACCACACAACCCGTGAGAAGGATCGCCGCGGCCAGCCCCATCACGACGGCGCGAAGCGAATGCCAGCTCATCGGCGGCTCGATTGCGCGACGGCGGGCGCCGCTACAACGCCGATCTTCATGAGGTTCCTCCCGGAGAGTACGCGACGGGCGTGCCACGAGGGATCTGTCCGTGTAGCTTAGCGCAAGATCAGCGAGCGGGTGAACCGGGAAAGGAGGCCCTGCGAGATCGTCAGTCTCGGCCCTCGGCGATGAACGGCTCATAGCCTCTGGCCATCAGCTCGCGCAGCTTGGCCAGCGCCTCCGCGCGACTGGGGAAGGGGCCGACGCGGACCCTGGCCAGCAATTCCGCCGGATGCGCGGCCGTGCTCGTGAGCGGCCCATGCAGCGCAGTCACGCCCTGGCGGCGGAGCCGCTCCGCGAGCTGAACCGCGGCATCCACCGTCCTGAAAGCGCCGACCTGAACCCAGTAGTAGGTGCTGGCCACCCGGCTCTTGCTGGGCGGTGCCGCGTGGTCCGCTTTCGCGGGCTCGGGTCTCGCAGTGTCGGATCTCGCGGCGTCAACCCTCTGAGGCTCAGGCCTGGCGGCCTCCTGCGCCTTCACCGGTATCTTCTCTTCCTTCGTGGCCTCTTCGTCGCCCGCGCGCACCGCGAGGTGCAGCTCCCGGCGGATGCCCGGCTGCGAGATGACGGCCGGCGAAAGAAGGAGCGGGCCGATCGGCTCCGGGACGCGCGGGCTCCGCGTGGAGATCTCGGCCGGGGCCACGACCGGCACCACCGCTGGGCTCGGCACGGCAGCCACGAGCACGGGCTGGGACGCGTCAGCCGAATCGGTCCGCATTCTCGCGAGAAGGTCCGTCCAGGAGGCCGTGCGCAGGATGCGATTGAATTGCGCCCGGTAGTTCGCGACGAGGCTCACGCCGTCGATGACCACGTCTCGCACCGCCCAGCGGTCGCCTCGCCGGACCATCGAGTAGTCCACGGGAAGCTCGCTCCCGTTGCGGGTCAGGAGTGTGGTCGCGACGGTGGCCGAGTCGCCCACGACGGACTCGCCCAGATACTGGATCTTCACGCCGTCGGCCACGCTCGCCTTCGAACCGATCACCGCGACGTAGCCGCGCTCGAGGAACCCTGCGAAGAGCTTGACGAACTCCTTCTGCTGCTCGAGCGTTCTCGATTGCCACATGGGGCCAAGGGCGAGCGCGGCGGCCCCCTGGACGTCGAAGACCTCGTTGACCAGGGCCAGAATGGCCTGACGGGGCTCGTCCAGCCCACGCTCTGGATCCACGGAGCGCAGGACGGTATTGGCACGAGAGAAGAACACCTCCAGCGCGACGGCGGGCGAGACGGCCCAGGACGGCTGAGCCCAGGCCAGCTGGGAGCCAAGAAGCCCCAGCGCCGCAGCGAGGGCCACCACCAAGGGCCTCCGACAGGGCATACGCTGCGAGAATAGTCCTATCGGGGCGCTTGCCCACCATCTTTTTTGGCCTGGGCCCGGCCCCTTGCGCCCGACGACGTGCCGTCCGCCCGGCCCGGGAATGCGCCGCGGGGCGCTAGCCCCCAGGACTCATCGGCGCGGTGTTGAATCCCCAAGCTCCCGGCCCGCATTCGCGTGTTCTGGAACGAGGCAACGCTCCATGTACCCCGTATCCTCACGATCACGAACGTCTGTACGGAACATCGCTCAACCGGGATTATGGTCTCCTCAGGAAACACCACACCGCCCAGCGTCTGCATCAAAGCAACCTCGGGAGTCACGAATCGGAGCGCCTTGACCTTCGCGAGGTAACGGGTGCCCCTCAAGGTCGTCTCGAAGAGATGCTGCATGACTGCCTCGATCTGGGGGCGCCCCTGCAGGCATGAGCCCTCGAAGAAAACGATGTCCCCGTCATCAGCGAACTCGGCGGCCAGAGCCCGGCCGTCTCCGCGCTCCCACGCAGCGAGCACCCGTTGAAGCAGACTCGGCAGCTTGGATTCCACGACGTCGGGCCCCACGTCCTTCTTGATCATCGAGTCAGCTCGCGAGCCACGAGATGGAGACGCCGAGCAATCGCAGGGTTCCCGCGACCCGCTCCGGCGTGCCGAGATCGCACCACGTCAGCGTCGGCACCTTCGACACCACGAGGGGCAGGGCGCCGAACTCCAGGACGGCCCGGGAGAAATTTGCCGTCGGCGCGAACAGATAGGCCTGTCGAATGGCCCACGGCTCGTGCTGAGCGCCGAGGAAGAGATCCATTCGGGTCAATCGGTCGTGCAGGAGGGGCACGCAGTGGTGACCGGCCTCGACGAGAGCGCCCACTCTCGCCGCGAACACGAACATGCTCCAGAGGCAGCCATCCTGAAAGAGGATGTCCGCCAGCTCCTGGGACGGCTTCTCTTGAAAGCGGCGGATCCGGCGCAGTGGACCCCGGGGCGTCCAGGCCACGGTCTCGCCAGGCTCGATCCAGCCGTACTCCGACTCGGGCTCCGTGGCCTGAGCGCCGAGGACGATGATCGGCTCCGGGCGATGACGGGCGGATCTCGCCACGTCGGCCACGTGGCACATGAAGGCGGACTCCTCCAGGACAAAGTGGTCGGAGGGGAACACCACCACGGTGGCTTCCGGGTCACGAAGCCGGATCCAGTGAGCGGGCAGGAAAATCCCGGCCGCCGTGCCGCGGTCATAGGGCTGAGCCAGCACGTGTGGCCTCGGAGCACCCCGCAGCTCGGCCTCCACGTATCGCGCGTGGCTCGCGAGGGTGACCACGACGGTACGCTCGGGCGGAATGAGCAGGCCAACCCGATCGAGGGTCTGGCGGAGAAGGGACCGCGCCCCGACCAGAGCCGCATACTGCTTCGGACGATCGTCACCGTACAGGCGGCGGGTGAGGCTGCGCAGGCGCACGCCTTCACCTCCCGCCAGGACAATGGCCCAGAGGTTGCCGTGTTCGCTCACCGGTGATTCCATCGAAGCTGTCCACGTCGCTGGCGCTGAGATCAATTCGTTCATGATGCCTCCCGTGAGAAGACCACGCCCCTGGTCACAGGCGATGCCTGTGCCCGCCACACCTCAGGAGTTCGAGCGCCGGCTAGGAGGAGGGCGGACTGCGAGTGGCGTCGGGACGAAGCAGGCGGGGCGGGAGATCAGCGGGCTCCGCGGCCGCGACAGGCGCCGCGGCGACGGGAAGCGGCCCCAGGGAGCCGGCGGGCGGCTCCGGAGTGGCGCCGCTCCAGGAGACGATTCGAGCGATCACATCATCGAAGTCGGCGTCGTCGTAGATCCCGGGCTGCCACGTCTGATCGGGCGGGTTCGCGTGGGCGAATGCCACCAGCGTGAGCAACAGCAGGCCGAGCAGCGGAACGAGCGTCATTCGATATCGCACGGGTGCCAGGCTACGCCACGATGGGGACGCTCGCAAGTGAAGTTGCGGTGACATCTCGAGCAGGCGGCCGGAGGTCCGTGACACGGCGCGTGCCACCGAGTATGAGGAGCCGTCGCTTCCTGCCGATGGGCATCGCATCTTCCTCCTTCAGGTTCGGCCACTGCAGAGCCTCATCCCGGCATCCGGGGACGGCGACGCAGCGAGGATGGGAGGCTCGTGTGAACATCGTGTGTGTCACGCGTAAAGTAGTGTGAAGTTGCCGCGAGCCCTCCGAGCAATCGCTTGACACGCACGCGATCGGGGCGTAGCTCTGAGACCGTCATGAACAAGGACGCTGTCAAGCCACCCCTCTCCCAGGCCATCCTGGTCGTGGTCACTCTCGGCGTCCTCGCTGTGCTGACGGGGCTCGCGTACGCGAGTCCACCGGATGCGTCGTGGATCCCCGGTATCTACGACAATGCGGACCTCGACGATGTCGTCGTGCTCGTCACGGCGGCGAGCGGGGTCGTCGGGCCCGTGGATCTGGCCGGTCTTCACGCGATTCCACCTCCGACCGCCACCGCGGTGCTGCCTTCCGAGAAGACACCCGTCAGCGCCTGCCCCGCTCCTCTCCACGCTCGCGCGCCTCCTCTCGCGTAGACCCGACTCTCGCTGTCTCTCGGTCTGTCCGCCGCACGCGCCCCGCTGAAGGGGCGCGCGAATAGGCGAGCCGCAGCCCGACACGAGCACCCTGCCAATCACGTGAGCGAATCACGTGGAGGAGGACACGATCATGATCAGAATCCACACGTGCGTCAGCGTCGTCGCGATTCTTGGCGCCGCGCTTGGCGGAACCGTGGCCGGTACCGGAGGAATTGCCGTGGCCGCCAGTGCCGACGATCCGACCACCTTCGAGCGAAACTCGGCAGCACCCCGGCAAGCGGCGACGCTCGGGGACCAGTATTTCCACGTCGAATGGACGGCCGAGGCGGTACAGCCGGGCATATCCAGGCTCACGGGGTACGTCTACAACGACTACGGCGAGGCCGCCCAGGACGTCGACCTGCAGATCACAACCGTGAACGCCGCCGGGCAGCCCGTCAGAAACGTGGTCGAGCGAATCGGCGACATCGTCCCGTCGAGAGGCCGAAGCTACTTCGACTTCCGGGTCCCGGCCAGCTCCTCGTATCAGCTCAGCGTGACGTCGTTCGAGTTCCTGGAGCCTCCGAGCAGCAAGTAGGCGGATCGGGCCGGGCGCGAGGGCGGCGGTGGTCCATCGTCGCCGTCCCGCGCCCGGCTCTGCATTTTCCGCGACGCGGGAAGGAGCGGTCCATTGGCGACCGGCCTGTGCTACGGTGGGCGCGGCGTTTCGCCACCAGCCGTCTGGAGGGGACCGCATGACCGAGACACCCGCGCGCTTCACGCTCATCACGGCCGCCCGCCTCCTCGATGGCACGGGCTCCCGACCCATCGAGCAAGCCGCCCTGCTCGTGGAGGGCGATCGCATCGTCAGCCTCGGTCGCCAGGCCGATGTTCGCGTCACCGACGGGGCCTCGGTGGATCGGCGAGAGTATGCGGAGGGCACGATCCTCCCCGGCCTGGTGGACGCGCACACGCATCTGGTCGCGCCCGGCGACGGCACGCTCGGCGACGACGTCGCCAAGGAAGACGACGACATCCTGCTCTTGCAGGCGGCGAAGAACGCCCGTACGCTTCTGCATTCAGGCGTGACGACGCTGCGCGAGAACGGGGCCAAGGGGCAGGTGGCGTTCTCGCTCCGCGAGGGCATCCGCCGCCAGCTCGCCCCCGGGCCGCGCATGGTCATCTGTGGGCGTCCCATCGCCATCACGGGCGGGCACATGGGTTATTTCGGGTCCGAGGCCGACGGCGAGGCGGCCGTGCGCGCCGAAGTGCGGAAGCTCCTCAAGGAAGGCGCCGACTACATCAAGATCGTGGCGAGCGGCGGCTCCACGCGCACCTCTGACCCGAACCGCGCCTCGTACACGGTGGCCGAGCTGGTGGCCATGACGGACGAGGCCCATCGTCACGGCAAGCTCACGGCCGCGCATTGCACCTCGGCGCAGGCCGTCCAGAACTGCCTCGACGCCGACGTGGACATGATCATCCACTGCATCTTCACGGAGCCCGACGGCACCTACCGGTTCCGTCCCGATCTCGTCGAGCGCCTCGTGGCGGCCAAGGCCTGGGTCAACCCGACGCTCTACGTGATGAAGGCGGGAATCGAAAGACTGCGCGAAGCGCGCGAGCGCGAGGGACAGCTCACCCCGGACCTCGTGGCGAAGCTCGAGGACTCTCGGCGGGCGCTCGACGTGCGGGTGGACGCGGTGCGCCGGATGAGCGAGGCGGGCGTCCGCATGACGGCGGGCTCGGACTCGCCCTGGGGCTGGTATGCGCCGGGCGAGTTCGTGCACGAAATCCACATGCTCGCCCAGGCGGGGCTGTCCTATTCGGACGCCATCGTGGCGGGCACCGCGGGGGCGGCGGACTCCATTGGCGTGGGCGGCCTCGCCGGACGTCTGGCCCCCGGCCGGCTCGCCGACTTCATGGTCGTGCGCGGCGACCCGACTCGGGAGATCACCGCCCTCTGGGACGTGCTCGACGTCTATCAGGCGGGCCGCCGCATCGAGCGCGGCGTGCGCTAGCTTTTTTTAGTCAGGGGGGGAGCGCCGCCGGTCTTGCTAAGGGTTGGCTCGGCTGGCCTTCGGCTGCACCTCACACTGCAATCCCCGACACCCCCCATCGTTAAAGCTCTCTCCGCCCGATCTAGTACAAATGGCACGCGGCCTGATGACCCGCGCCGACCTCGCGGAGCGCCGGGCGCTCCACGCGGCAACGATCGAACGCGAACGGGCAGCGCGGGTGGAAGCGGCAGCCGGACGGCACGGCCAGCGGGCTCGCCACCTCGCCCTTCGGGATGATCCGCTCGCGGCGCAGCGTCGGATCAGCGACGGGAGCGGCCGACAACAACCCCTGCGTGTAGGGATGCTTGGGCTCGCGGTGGATGGCGTCGCGGGCACCCAGCTCCACGATCTCGCCCAGGTACATCACAGCCACGCGGTCTGACATGTGCAGGACCACGTGAAGGTCGTGCGAGATGAAGAGATAGGTCAGGCCGAATCGGCGGCGGAGATCCATCAGGAGATTCAAGACCTGGGCCTGGATCGACACGTCGAGGGCGGAGACCGGCTCGTCGGCCACGATGAGGCTCGGGTGCAGCGCCAAGGCGGCCGCGATTCCGATGCGCTGGCGCTGGCCCCCGGAGAGCTCGTGCGGGTAGCGCTGGGCAAACGTGGGATCGAGCCCGACGACCTCGAGAAGCTCGGCGACCCGGCGGCGCTGCCCCGACGCATCCCCCTGTCGGTAGATGGCGAGCGGCTCGGCGATGATGACTCCCACCCGCATCCGTGGATTGAGCGAGCCGAACGGGTCCTGGAAGACGATCTGCATGCGCTGCCGCGCGGCCCAGAGCTCGCGTGGCGAGAGCGCGACGAGATCCCTTCCCTCGAAGCGGATGTGGCCGCCGCTCGGCTCGAGGAGCCGAAGGATGAGTCGGCCGGTGGTCGACTTGCCGCAGCCCGACTCGCCCACGAGTCCCAGCGTCTCGCCCGGCTCGAGCGCAAAGCTGACGCCGTCCACGGCGCGAATCACGCGGCGCCGCCGCGCGAGCCACGTCCCGCCCACGTCGAACTGCTTCGCGAGATCGTGAACCTCGAGGAGTGGGCCCGTCATCAGACGGTCACCGGGCAGGCCACGAAGTGTCCCCGCTCCCGCTCCTCGAGAGCGGGCTCGTCCCGGAGGCAGCTCGGGAGGGCGTAGGAGCAGCGCGGGGCGAAGCGGCAGCCCACGCCCGCCTGGCGAGTGTCGGGCGGCACGCCTTCGATGGAGACGAGCGGCTGCCCGAATCGGCTCGGATGAGGCAGGCACTGGAGCAGCCCCCGCGTGTACGGATGGAGGGGGCGGGCGAAGAGGTTTTCCACGGGGGCAAGCTCGACGATGCGCCCCGCGTAGATGACGGCGACCCGGTGACACAGCTCGGCCACCACACCCAGATCGTGAGTGATGAGGAGGACGGCCATGCCGCGCTCGGCCTGCAGCCGGCGCAAGAGATCGAGAATCTGAGCCTGGATGGTGACGTCGAGGGCCGTGGTCGGCTCGTCGGCGATCAGGAGGGCGGGCCCCGAGGCCAGCGCCATGGCGATCATGGCCCGCTGGCGCAGCCCGCCCGAGAGCTGGTGCGGATAGTCCCGCGCGCGCTGACGGGGCGACGGAATCTGGACGAGATCCAGCATGGCCACGGTGCGCGCCCAGGCCTCGTGGCGGCCGGCGCTGCCGTGGGCCATGACGGCGGAGGCGATCTGATCGCCGATGGAGAACACGGGGTTGAGGGAGGTCATCGGCTCCTGGAAGACCATGGCGATCCGCGCGCCGCGCACGCGGCGCATCGCCTCGGCGTCCTTGGCGAGCAGGTCCTCGCCCTCGAAAAGCACGCGACCGGCGGCCACCCGCCCGGGAGGCGGCACCAGCCGCATGATGGACAGCGAGGTGACGCTCTTTCCGCAGCCGCTCTCCCCCACGAGCCCGAGGACCTCGCCGCGCTCGATGGCGAAGCTCACGCCGTCCACGGCGCGGAGCACGCCCTGCGCCGTCGCGAAATGGGTCTCGAGGCCCTGCACGTCGAGGAGCGCCGACATGTCAGACCTTGAGACGCGGATCGAGCGTATCGCGCAGCCAGTCGCCGAGAAGATTGACGGCCAGCACGGTCAGCATGATCGCGAGCCCGGGGAAGGTGGCGAGCCACCACGCGGTGGCGATGTAGTTCCGTCCATCCGCGAGCATCCAGCCCCAGGTGGGCGTGGGCGGCTGCACGCCGAGCCCGAGGAAGGACAGGGCCGACTCGTAGATGATCATGAAGGCCAGCTCGAGCGTGGCCACGACGATGATCGGGGTCAGCGCGTTGGGCAGCACGTGGCGGAGGAGGAGACGCAGCGACCGGTTGCCGCGCGCCCGCGCCCCGCTCACGAACTCGCGCTCGCGGATGGAGAGCACGTCGGCGCGAACGATCCGCGCGAACTGCACCCAGCGGGTGACGGCCATCACCAGGATCACGTTGAGGAGGCTCGGGCCGAGCGCGAAGACGACGCCCATGGCGAGCAGGATGTACGGGATGGCCAGGAACACATCCGCCACGCGCATGACCACGGCATCGGTGCGGCCTCCATGGAAGCCCGCCAGGAGGCCGAGCGAGACGCCGATCAGAGCGGAGAGCGTCACCGCGGACAGCCCCACGCCGAGGGAGATCCGACCGCCGTAGACGATGCGGCTCAAGATGTCCCGCCCGAGGTGGTCGGTGCCGAGCGGATGCTCTCGCAGCCCGCGCGCCTCCCAGGCGGGCGGCCGCAGACGCTTCATGAGCATCTGGCGCGCGGGATCCCACGGGGCGATCTGGGGGGCGAGGACAGCCGCCCCGCTCATGATGAGAAGCACGGTGAGCCCGAAGACAGCGCGGAAGCTCGGGCGACGGCGGGCGAGCCGCGCCGGGGCCTCGAGGGCCGTCACTGCCGTGGCGCTCGCCGCCTCGCTCATCGCGCGCGCCGGACGAAGACGATGCGTGGGTCGAGGTAGGTGTAGATGAGGTCCATGACCAGGTTGATGAGGACGAAGAGCGTGGCGAGCATGGCCACGATGGCCTGCACGAGCGGGTAGTCGCGGCTGAAGATCGCGTCCACGGCGAGGCGACCGACCCCGGGCCACGCGAAGATCGTCTCCGTGATGACGGCGCCGCCGAGAAGAATGCCGAACTCGAGGCCGACGATGGTGACCAGGGGGATCGCGGCATTCTTGAGCGCGTACTTGTAGGTGACCACGAAGGCCCGCACGCCGGCGGCGCGGGCGGTACGGACGTAGTCCTGGGCGAGGACCTCGAGCATGCCGGAGCGCGCCATGCGCGCGATCCGGGCCATGGAAAATGCGCCGAGGGCGGTGGCGGGCAGGACGAGCGAGCTCAGACCGTCGCGCCCCGCCGCGGGAAACCAGCCCAGCCCGACGGCGAAGACCATGATGAGGAGGAGCCCGAGCCAGTAGACGGGCATCGCCTGCCCGATGAGGACGCCCACCGAGCAGATCGCGTCGAGGAGAGAATTGCGGCGGAGGGCGGCCAGGATGCCCGCGGGGACGGCCACCAGGAGAGCGAGGGCGAGGCCGGCCGCCGTGAGCTGGAGCGTGGCGGGAAGCGTCTGGGCGATGAGGGTGAGCGCGGGGACCTGGTGCTTGAAGGAGAGACCGAAGTCGCCGCGAACGGCCCGGGAGAGGAATCGCGCGTACTGCATCCACAGCGGATCGTCGAGCCCCAGAAGGGCGCGAAGCTGCCGGACGTCCTCCTCTCGCGCCTCCAGGGGCAGAAGGAGACGCGTGGGATCCCCGGTCAGGTGAAGCAGCCCGAACACGATCACGGATACGCCGAGGAGGACGAAGACACTCTGGAGAAGACGGCGGCCCAGGTAGGCGAGCATTCTACGGCTCTCCCCTCCTCCTAGTCAGCCCTCGCCTCGCCGCCCGAAGCGGGCGTCTCAGCTCGAACTGCGGCCCTCTCCCCAGAGGGGAGAGGGATTCCTTTGGCTCACTCCCAGGGGGGGACATTACTGACCCTCCCTCCCGCGAGCTGAGGTTCCTCATCCCTCTCCCCCGTGGGGGGAGAGGGCAGGGTGAGGGGGTGGCGCAAGAGCGAAACTAAAACGCGATTTCGGTCAGCCGTATCGACTCGTCGCCGCGCGGCGTCCACTTGATGCGCGCGTTGACGCCGTAGATGTCCATCTGCTGGTACCCGAAGATGTACGGCGCCTCCTCGCGAATGAGCCGCAGGAGCTGGCTGTACAGCTGCTTCCGCTTCTCCGTGTTCATCTCGGCCCGCGCCTGCTCCATGAGCTTGTCCACCTCGGGGTTCGAGTACTGGGAGACGGGCTCGCCCGTGCGCAGGTTCGGCGTCACCCAGTGGTCGGGGTCGAGGCTGGGCAGGCACCAGCCGCTCATGGCGATGTCCTCGGTCTTGTGGTCGAGGATGGTGCGCACGTAGGCGCCCCACTCCGCGATGACCTTCACGTTGGCCTTGATGCCGTTGTCGTTGAGCTGCCCCGCCACCGCCTGCGCGATGTCCTTGTCCATGGCCCACCGGCCGTTGGGAGCCTGGATGGTCACGCTCAGGTTCGATTGCCCGGCCGCGGCGAGGAGCTCCTTCGCCTTCTTGGGGTTGTATTCGTAGAAGGGGATGCTCGGGTCGTAGCCCCACACGTTGGGCGGCATCCAGGAGTTGAGGCGCTTGCCGTTGCCGAGCAGCACGGCGTCGACGATGCCCTGCATGTCGACGGCGTGGTTCAGGGCCTGGCGCACGCGCTTGTCCGTGATGGGCCCGCCCTTGATGGTGGCGATGGCGAACGAGATGATGCGGCAGCTCGGCGTCTTCTCGATGCGGAGGTTCTTGCTCGCCTGGACGGCCTGGACCTGATCCGGGGGCACGTTGACGATGAGATCGGCCTGGCCCGTCTGGAGGGCGGCGATTCGCGACCCCAGCTCGGGGATGGGCTTCCAGGTCGCCCGCCGCACCGCGGGCTTGCCGCTCCAGTGGGCGTCATTCGCCTCGACCACGATCCGGTCGTTCTTCGCCCACTCCACGAACTTGAAGGGCCCCGTCCCCACCGGCTTGAGGTTGGCCTGCGCGTCGCCCACCTGCGCCACGTATTTCGGCGCGAGCTGGTACATGAGCGTCATCCGCGCCGGCATCGAGGGGTCGGGAACCTTGGTGTGGAATCGCACCGTGAAGGGATCGACGATCTCCACCGCCTCGATCGTGCTGAACCAGCCCTTCTGCGGCGACTTGAAATCCGCTCGGTTGATGCGCTCGAAGGAGAACTTCACCGCGGTGGCGTCGAAGGCCTCGCCGTTGTGGAACTTCACGCCCTGCCGGAGCTTGACCTCCCACACCTTGTCGCCCACGAGCTTGTAAGAGGTCGCGAGGGCGGGCACGAGCTGGAGCTGCTTGTCGCGCGTGAGAAGGGTGTCGTAGATCGACCCGTTGATGATCAGGGTCACGATGTTGTTCGTCATCTGCACGTCGAGGAACTCGGCGTCGATGCCCTGGGCGATGGTGACCTCGCGCTCGCCCGCCGCCCACACGTGGGCGCGCGCCGCCAGGCCCACCCCCGCGAGGGCTGCGAAGATGGCCAGGACCGATGCCACGGATCTGATCACTCGCCGCATGGAGGCCTCCTTGGGTGTCAAGGGTCTGCGCGTGTCGCCGGGGTCAGCGTCGAGCCGGAACAGCGGGGTGATGGTATGTCTGGCTCGAGAGGGTGTCAAGGAGACGTGGATCACTTTTCGGGACGTCGTCACCCCTCAGGCGAGAGGATGCCCATCTCGGCGTCGACGTCACGCCGCCTTCATCGACGTCGACGCCGAGATGGGCCCGGGACGCTATTCCGGACGTCGACGTACCCGGTGTGTCATCTCTGTGGCGCGTCGAGGTTGACCGGCTTGAGCTTCGAAGCGAGCTCCGCCGGCACGTCGGCCCGCAGGGCGACGGTCAGCCCGTCGTCACGCGGTCTGGAGGCGGCCTGCTTCTTCAACGTGACGCTCACGTCATTGGGCTCCAGCGTCCACATGGCGCCGGTCGCCGGGTCGACGATGAGATAGCCCATGCCGCCGACGAGCAGGTTGCCGCCGAGATACCAGCCCCCCGGCGTTCCCTCGAGGGTGATCGCTTCCGTCTTGTAGCCGGGCTTCTCGAAGGTCACCTGGTACTTGGCCTTCTTGAAGTAGCCCGCGCCTCGCTTCAAGGAAGCAGTGAAGGGCGTCGATCCGACCTGGATCTCCTTCCCCGCCCGGACGTCGGTGATCACGACCCTCGCCTCCGAGGGCTCCGACTTGAAGGACACCTTCTGCTCGGAGCCTTTGACGATCGAGGCACAGCCGGTCGCGACCAGCGCCACGAGGACCAGAGCGATGCTCATGGCGAATCCTGCCATCGACGATTGCTTCATGACGCTCCTTCAGCCTGGGTATCAGGCACTTGATGACATGCACGGCACTCCCGCCAGGGGGAGACAGTCCGAGGACAAGCGCATCACGTCGATCTCAGCATCGGCCGGCGCGCGCCTTCAGGCACGGCCTTCCGACGATACTGCCATCAAATTTCTGCTCCCGGAGCGTTGATTCTTTGGCCAGCCGCGTCATGCATCGTGGGGCCGAGTCCTTTCGGCACCTGCGGATCAGTGGGAGGCGACGTCGCCCACGACTCTCACGCGGGTGCGCAGCGAGTTGCCGGGGAGATAGGCCAAGGGAAGATCCTCGACCTCGACGACCTGGAGACTCGCCGGATCGGCCCCGGCCCGCACGGCGCGCTCCTCGGCGAGCTGCCGGGCGCGGGCGATCGCCTCCTCGCGTGACAGGCCCTGGAAGATCTGGTCGACCTCGCCGCTGACCTGGGCGATGGCGGCGCCCACGGCATTGGCCACGGCCTGATGCGGCACGTGCACCACCTCGGAGACGCCGGCCAGCCGCTCGGGAATGACGAAGCACCCGCCCCCGACGGCGATGAGGGGGACGGGAGCCGCCTCCGTCTTCATCCTGTCCACGCCCTCCTCGAGCATGGCGGCGATGCGCGCCAGCGTCCGCTCGACGAGCGACGTGGGAAGATCGGCCACGCGCTCGCGCGTGCCCAGATCGAGGAGCCGGGCTGCCACCCCGATGTCCGTGACGGTCAGGTCGGGGCCCCCGAAGACACGGCCCCGCTCGGTCAGCCGGTACCCGACGCTGAGCGGCCCGACGGTAAGAGGCTCGGAAGCGACGAGGCTTCCGCCGCCGAGCCCGAGGGAGAGCAGGTCGGGCATGCGGAAGAGCGTGCGCACGCCGCCGATCTCGACCACGTTGTTGGCCTCGCGCGGAAACCCGTGGCGCAGGGCCCCGATATCGGTCGTGGTGCCGCCCACGTCCACGACGATGGCGTCGTCACGCTTCGACAGGAAGGCGGCGCCGCGCATGCTGTTGGTCGGCCCCGAGGCGAAGCTGTAGACGGGGAACTGCCGCGCCTGCTCGGCGGGCAGGACGGTGCCATCGTTCTGCGTGATGTAGAGCGGCGCCCGGATCTCGCTCCGGATCAGGGCCTCCATGAAGCCTCGGGTCGTCCGACCCGCGAGGTCGACGAGGCAGGCGTTCAGGAGTGTCGCGTTCTCTCGCTCGAGCAACCCGATCCTTCCGAGGTCGTGCGAGCAGGTGATGGAGAGCCCGGGGCATTCTTCCCGCAAGATGCGGGCCGCCTCTTCCTCGCAGCTTGGATTGAGAGGCGAGAACACGGAGGCGATGGCCGCCGCCGTCAGGCCGCGCTCGCGGATGCGCCGGCCCGCCTGCCGGACAGCCGCCGTGTCGAGAGGCACGATCGGGCGGCCGTCGTACTCGTGGCCCCCCTCGACCATGAAGACCTCGCCCCGGACGAGGCGGGCCAGATCTTCCGGCCAGTCCTCGAAGGGGGGCAGCGAGGCGCTGGCGGGAAGCCCGATGCGGAGGGCAGCCACCGGGGACAGGTCGCGCCGCTGGACCACGGCGTTGGTGAAGTGCGTGGTGCCGATCATGACCGCGTCGACGCCGCCCGCGCGGGCGGGCATTGCAGCCGTCAACAACCCGAGAGCGCTCACGATCCCCGTGGTGACGTCGGGCGTGGTCGGCGTCTTGGTCGCGTGCACGACGCGATCGTCCTCGAGGAGGACCGCGTCCGTGTTGGTGCCGCCCACGTCGATGCCGATGCGACGCATCAGGCGAACACCGAGACGAAGTCGAGGTCGTAGCCGAAGGCACGCGGGCCGACGTGCTCGATCCCCTTCGGCGTGAGCAGAATGGGCGGGGCGGGCAGGGCGATCACCGTGACGCGCTGCCCGTAGCGAAGCGTCTCGGTGCCGATGGCATCGCCCGAGACCGTGTCGATCACGCAGATGAGATCGGGCGTGGTGGCGCACGGCGCCCCGTCGAGCCAGGCGACGGCGAACTCGTTCTGGAAAGCCAGGCGCATCGTGTGCCCGCGAAAGTCATCCAGGCCGTCGATCGTCGCCGTGCCGCGGAGGAACCCCTCGGTGGCGCGGCGCTCGACGTCCTGGATCTTGCCCGCGAAGAGTCGCAGACCACCTTCCAGGGCGAGCACGGCCTGGATCGGGTCCTCGTGCGCGCGGCGGGCGGCGCGCACCGCGTGGCCGATGCGGAGGGCCTTCGAGGTCGAGTAGAGGATGGCGCACTCCTTGACCTCCTTGCCGGTGCGCGGAGCCTTGCACGTGGAGGCGATGGAGCCGACGGCCACGCAGGCGGTTCGCGAGAGCCGCTCCATCCACTTCCACGAGGCGGCGCGCGCCACCACCACGGCGTTGTCGCGGACGTCCACGAGCGTGAGCGGGTACATCTGGAGATCGTGGATGGCGAAGCTCGTCATCTGCGCCTCCGGGAAGGCGCGGCCCATGCAGTCCGCGTCCACCACGGGCAGGCCGAGGAGGGCCGCCGCCATGAACGGCTGGAGCGAATTGCCTCCGCCGATCTCCAGCGACATGACGGCGCGGAAGCGCCGCCCGATCACGTCTTCCATCATGCGCACGGCCTGGGCGATGGTCCGCGGATCGGTCAGCCGCTCCTGGCCGACGAGCGGCGCGCCCATGTTGGAGACCACGGCGACGCGATCCTCGTCGGCGAGATCGGCCGGGTCCATGAGCGACACCACGGTACCCTCGCGGTAGAGGCGCCGCAGGTTCAGGAGGGCCAGATACGGGCTCCCCCCGCCTCCCGTGCCGAGAATCCACGCCCCGATGGCGATCGACTCGATCTCGTCCAGGCTGACGGGGCGGAGCGGCGCCATCGAGCTCAGAACCCGGCAAACTCTTCGAGGCCCATCAGCCGCGCGATGCCCAGGACGAGGACGAGCACCACCCCGATGGCGAAGGCGGAGACGGCGGCCGCCGTGGGGTCGAACGAGTACTTCAGGTACGCGAAGAGCTCGATGGGCAGCGGGGTCAGCTTGGCCGCGGTCAGGAAGAGCGAGAGGGTGAAGTTGTCGAAGGAAATGGCGAAGGCGAAGATCGCGCCCGCCACCACCCCCGGCTTGATCACGCCCAGGGTGACCTCGAAGAAGGCGCGGAGCGGCGAGGCGCCCAGGCTCCGGGCCGCCTCCTCGAGGGCGGGGTCGAAGTGGTAGAGGGTGGCCGAGGCGGTCCGGATCACGTAGGGCGCGGTGACCACGACGTGGCCGACGAGGAGCGCCCAGTACGTCTGCGCCCAGCCCAGCATGGTGAAGAACTGGAGCATGGCCACGCCGGTCAGGATCTGGGGCAGCAGGAGCGGAGACATGACGAAGGCGTTGAGGCCGTCACGGCCCCGGAACCGTCCGCGCACGAGGGCGACGGCGGCGGGGAGGCCGATGAGGACGGAGAGTGCCGCCGTGGCGACGCCGAGATGGGTCGACAGCCAGAGCGCCTGCATGAACTCCCGGCGCGCGAAGAAGTTGGCGAACCACTTGAGGGAGAAGCCCTGCGGGGGAAAGGTGAAGTAGTTGCCGGCGTTGAAGGCGGCCAGCACCACCACGACGAGGGGCAGCAGGAGAAAGGCGTACACGGCGGTGGTGGCGGCGCGCAGCATCAGCGAATGCCCCGGAGGGCGCGCTCGGTGGCGCGGATGTAGAGCGCGATCAGGATCACGGACAGCACGAGGAGGACGAAGGCGTTGGCGGCGCCGAAGGGCCAGTCGAAGACCGAGAGCATCTGCTCGTAGATGATCATGGGCAAGACCTGGACCTTGAACCCGCCGAGCAGGATGGGCACCACGAAGGAGCTGATGGCCAGCGAGAAGACGAGGAGCGAGCCGGCGAGGATGCCGGGCAGAGAGAGGGGCAGCGTCACCTCGAGGAAGGCGCGAAAGGGCGAGGCGCCCAGCGTCATGGCCGCCTCGAGGAGATGGGGATCGAGGCGCTTGAGGACACCCGTGAGCGACAGGACCATGAAGGGCAGGAAGACGTGGACGAGCGCCACGGTGACGCCGAAGCGGTTGTACATGAGGGGGAGCGGCTTGGCGCGCCAGCCGCCGTCGATCAGCATGGCGTTGACGAGGCCGCGGTCGGCGAGGAGGATCATCCAGCCGTAGCAGCGAATGACGATGCCCACGAGGAGCGGGGAGAGCACGAAGACGAGGAGCACCGGCTTCCAGCGGCTCGTCGTGCGGGCGAGGTGCCAGGCGAGCGGATATCCCATGAGGAGGGCGGCGGCCGTGGTGATGGCGCCCAGGACCAGCGTGTCCCAGAGCACGCCCAGGTAGAAGCTGTCGGAGAAGAAGCGCGTGTACTGCAGGAGGGTGGGCTGCCACGAGATCTGGCCGAAGGACTCTCGCGTGAAGCTGATCCCGAGCATCAAGACGAGGGGAGCGCTGAAGAAGACCACGAGAAGCAGGACGAGCGGCCCGAGGAGCATGGCCGCGGGCGGCACCCGGCTCAGAGCCCGCACAGCTCCGCCACCACGCGCGCCACGAGGAGATTGGCGACGAGCACGGGAACACCGAGCTCGCGCTGGAGAGTGTCGCGCGTCTTCCGCCTGAACCCGATGCAATCCATGACGACGAGCCCGGCCTGACCCTCGCGGAGGGCGATGCAGGCGCCGTGCAGGGCCGCCGGATCCTCCTCTTGGTAGGGGGAGAGCGGCACGACGACCGGGTCGAAGCCCACGGAACGCCAGCGCGCCTCCGTCTGGGGGACGTGACGCAGCGACGGCGTGAGGATGCCCAGCCGTCCTTCCCACGACAGACCGCGAAGGAGGCCGAGCAAGACCTCCTGGGGCTCGACGAAGGGACGGCGCGAGCGGAATCGCGGGAAGGCGCCCGTGCACAGCAGCGCGGTCATGGTCACACCGAAGGTTTCAAGCTCATCGATGAGAGCCTGCACCCGCGCCACCATGTGGCGCTTGGCCACGAACACGCTCGAGCCGTCGGCGAGACGGGTGACGAGGAGGTCGTCGTCGGGCTCCGGGGCAAGAGCGGCGATCTCACGCGGAGACAGGCCGTCGAGAGCGCCCCGCTCTCGGATCTCCACACCCGGGCCGAGGATCTCGACCATGTCCGGCACCACGTCCGAGCGCGGCGACTGACCGATCGTGATCATGCCGACAATGGGGCGCATGTCCTGCTCTCCTAGTCGAGAACTTTCATGAGCGTGTCCTCCACATCGTAAGGCCCCCTCACCCTGCCCTCTCCCCCGCGACGGGGAAGAGGGATCGAGGTAATCCCGCCGTGCATCCCTCTCCCCCATTGGGGGAGAGGGCAGGGTGAGGGGGTCACGTCAGCGCGCATAACTCGCCTACCCGTCCAGGACCCGGGCATCGTCCGCGGCCCAGCCGGCCCGTACGCGCGCGCCGGGAGCGAAACGGGTCTCTCCAATCTCCACGGCCTGGAGCTCGAGCCCTTCCTCCGTCCGGAGCACGTACCGCACGGTCTCGCCCTGGTACACGACGTGCGCGACGGCCGCCGCGACCACATTGTCCGCCCGCCCGTCGGGCTCGAGCCTGACCCGCTCCGGCCGGAGGGCGAGCGTCACCGAGGCGCCGGGCCCGCCCGCGGGGGCGGCCGTACGCACGCGCGCCCGTCCCCACTCCACCTCGGTGCCTGTGAGGACGCGCACGGGCAAGAGATTCGTGGTTCCGATGAAGCCGGCCACGAAGACCGTGCGCGGGCTCTCGTAGATGTCGCGCGGCGGACCGATCTGCTCGAGCCGGCCGTCTCGCATGACGGCGATGCGATCGGACATGGTCAGCGCCTCGCCCTGGTCGTGGGTGACGTAGATCGTGGTGATGCCGACCTCACGCTGCAGGCTCTTGAGCTCGATCTGCATGTGGTCGCGCAGCTGCTTGTCGAGGGCGCCGAGGGGCTCGTCGAGAAGGAGGACGGCAGGGCGCGTGACGAGGGCCCGGGCGAGGGCGACCCGCTGCTGCTCGCCGCCGGAGAGCTCGCGAGGATACCGCGCGCCATACGCGGGCAACCGGACGAGCTCGAGCGCCTCGCCGACCCGACGCTCGAGCTGGGCGCGCTCCACGCCCGCCATGCGGAGCCCAAAGGCCACGTTCTGAAAAACGGTGCGATGCGGGAAGAGCGCGTAGTGCTGGAAGACCATGCCCACGCGCCGGCGATGGGCCGGAACGTCGTTGACCCGGCTCCCCTTGATGAGGACATCGCCCGCGGACGGCTCGACGAACCCCGCCACCGCGCGGAGGGTCGTCGTCTTGCCGCAGCCCGACGGGCCCAGGAGCGTGAAGAACTCGCCGGCGTGGACGGCGAGCGACACGCCGTCCAGGGCCAGGGTCTCGCCGTAGCGCTTGACGAGCGAGCGAAGCTCGACGTCCGGCGGCGGAGCGACGCTCAGCGCAGCTCCTTGTTCCAGCGCTCGGTCCACTGGGGGCGCTGCCGGGCGATCTTGGCCCAGTCGAAGAGCACGAGCTTGTCGACGTCGGCGGGGCCGCTGATGATCTTCCGCGCCACCTCGGGCGGCAGCTTGACCGTCTTGTTGGTGGGGCTGAAGAAGAGCTCGGTGGCGAAGGCGGTCTGCACCTC
>WNGQ01001122.1_pt1 | contig 27796 bp, 21 predicted proteins | sample 5407661 | NCBI WGS metagenome assembly WNGQ01 (sample SAMN13153382, study PRJNA577476) | soil metagenome | isolation source: 60 cm soil or saprolite under Garry oak tree replicate 2 | place: USA:California | collected 2016-06-15 | reverse complement strand
AATGGAACATGAAACGAACGCATCATTGCAACGAACTGGGTCCGGCGCACATCGGCCAAACTGTGACTTTGGCCGGTTGGGTCCATTCCCGGCGCGACCTGGGCGGTCTGATCTTCATTGACGTGCGCGACCGGGAAGGGCGCACCCAGACCGTTTTTGATCCGTCGGATTTGCCGGCGGGGATTTTTGAGCAAGCCGCCGCGCTGCGCAGCGAGTGCGTGGTCGGCATTACCGGCAAAGTGTCCGCGCGCCCCGCCGGCACAAACAACCCGAAAATCGCCACTGGCGAAATCGAAGTCGTGGCGGCAGCCCTTGAGGTCTTGAACCTGGCTGAAGTGCTGCCGTTCCCGGTGGACGACCCGGAAGTGGCCGGCAAAGTGAATGAGGAACTGCGCCTCAAGTATCGCTACCTGGACTTGCGGAGGCCGGAAATGGCTCGCAACTTGCGCCTGCGCAGCAAGGTGGCTGCCGCCACGCGCCTGTTCATGGATGAACAAGGCTTCCTGGAAGTCGAAACTCCGATCCTCTTCAAGAGCACGCCCGAAGGCGCCCGCGAGTTCCTGGTGCCAAACCGCCGCGATCCGGGGACCTTCTATGCTTTGCCCCAGTCCCCTCAGCAGTTCAAACAGATTCTCATGGTCGCAGGCGTTGAGCGCTATTACCAACTGGCCCGCTGCTTCCGTGATGAAGACCAGCGCGCCGACCGCCAACTGGAATTCACGCAGATTGACATCGAAATGTCCTTCATCGAGCGCGAGGATATCTACAACCTGGTCGAGGGCCTGCTGAAACGGATTTGGAAAACGGCGCTGAACCTCGATGTGCCGACCCCGTTCAAACGGCTTTCGTTCCAGCAAGCCATCAACCGTTTCGGCGTTGACAAGCCCGACGCGCGCTTCGGCATGGAGTTGGCAGACTTCACGGAAGAATTTCGCGCCAGCGCCTTTAAGGTGTTCAGCGGCGCCATTGCCAATCACGGCGTCGTCAAGGCCCTCAACGCCAAAGGATTCGCCGGCGCGACCCAGGGCCAGGTGGACGCCATGACCGAACTGGCCCGGAGCTTCGGCGCCAAAGGACTGGCTTATATCAAAGTCGAAGGCGGGGAATGGAAATCGCCCATCGTAAAATTCTTTAACGAGGCCGAGAAAGCCGCGCTGACGAACAAATTGGCCATCGAGGAAGGCGACTTGATTTTGTTCGCTGCCGACCAGTGGTTGACCGCCTGCGAAATCCTCGGCAGGCTTCGCCTCTACTGCGCCGAGGTGCTCAAAAGCCAGGGCAAACTCAGCGTGCCCGCTGGTCGCTTCGACTTTCTCTGGGTCGTTGACTTTCCGCTGGTCAGTTTCGATAAGGAACAAAATCGATGGTACTCCAGTCATCATCCGTTCACCGCGCCGGTGGCGGAGGACATACCGATGCTCAAGCATGATCCGAGGAAGGTTCGCGGCCAGCACTATGACGTGGTGGTCAACGGGTGGGAACTGGGCGGCGGCTCGATCCGTATCCATCAGCCGGACGTGCAGAAGACCGTGTTTGAGGAGGTACTGCAGATCCCGCCGGACATGGTGAAGGCGCGGTTCGGCTACCTGCTGGAGGCCTTCCGTTACGGTGCGCCGCCGCACGGGGGAATCGCGCTGGGCTTCGATCGCCTTCTCGCCATCCTCTGCGGCACGCCCAGCATCCGCGACGTGATCGCCTTCCCCAAGACCGCCAAAGGCGTGGATTTGATGACCGACGCGCCTGCTGCGGTGGAACCGAAGCAACTGCGCGAGTTGCACCTGGAGTTGAAAGCAGCCCAGAAACAGTAGGGCGGTGTGGGTGAAAAGGGCAAGTGCGGTCGCGAGCGAGAGAAGGGCCAGTTTCGGGCTTACGGAGGGTTTGGCAACGAGGTGGCGGCCGAATCGGTTCTTGAATAGCGTTGTTTGTATAGCATTGGGATTTTTTGGTTTACTGTCAAAATTGGTTTGTCTGCTCATAGTCTTCCTCTTACTACCACGTATGCAGCAGGCAAAACCTATCAAGAAATTTCAAATTGTTTTGTTGGCGTATTTGCTGGCTTGCGGTCCGCTTTCGGTTGTCTTACTCTTGCTCGGAATGAAGACCGTCACTGATTTGGAGGAGTTTAACGGCAAGGTGGCGGGACATCGGCAGCCACCCGCTAGCGGATTGGCTTTGCAGCAGTCCAGATCCAGTGATGATGCTCGGGCATGGAAACGCGCATTGGGCCTCCTGCCCATTCGCAAAGGAGTTTATCGCTTTCGCACACATGAAGAAGCCGACGAGTGGCTATGGCAGATGCTCACACGCCGCCCTTGAGCCCCGATGAATGTCGGGAGCCTACCCTTGAGGATCTCGTAAAGCTTTGCCGCGCCCTCAACGAGGCTGGCGCTCGATATATCGTCATTGGGGGCTTCGCCATCCGCGCCGCGGGATATATCCGCAACACGATGGATGTGGATTTACTGGTCGAGACTGGAATGGATAACGAGCAGCGGGTCATCCGCGGTCTGATGGTCTTGCCGGATCAAGCAGTACGCGAAGTTAAACCAGGCGAGATCCAGGAGTTTGGTGTCGTGCGTGTGGCGGACGAAATCCTGGTCGATCTGATGAAAAGCGGATGTGGTGTCACTTACGCCGACGCCATTCCAGACGCAGTTTGGCATGAAATCGAAGGAGTGCGCATTCCTTTTGCCTCGCCTCAAGCTCTGTGGCGGATGAAGCAGACTCGCCGAGAGAGAGATATCCCCGACCGTCTCTTTCTGACTCAATTGCTAAAGGCTAGAACTTCGCGCGCTAATGCTTCTCAAACCGAATTAGAAAAGCCGCGATCCTTGCGCCAATGGCTGAAGCGCCTTTTTCATGGCGGCGGCGCATAGGACGACCCGCCGAACATTGCATGAGTACCAGCAATGGGAATTACGCAGAACAACTACCGGTAAACTTCTTCGCCTGCGCTACCTGGTTGGGATCGAGCGCAGCCCAAGCGTATGCCGAATCAGGTGTGGGTGGTTGGTGATAAGTCCATCAACCCCCGCGGCAAGCAAGCGTTTGGCCTGTCGCTGATGGTTGACCGTATAGACCCACACTCTAAACCCTCTCTCGTGAGCGAGCCGGACCGAGCCTTTGGACACCTTTTGGCTCCAGACCACCACCTTCGCACCAGTCTTGCGCGCCTGGTTCAGCCACGCGAGAGTGAGTTTCCTGGAAACGCCAAAGGCCCTTCGGCCCCCAGGCAGCACCCTGGCCGGACCCAGCGCTCCCAGCACTTGCGCGGGCTCTTGCCGATGGAACGAACGAAGGAACTCCCAATCGAATGACTGCACGATGACCCTGTTGACCAGGCCCTTCTCGCGCAATAGCCTGATGCAGGTGGCGGCATCACCCGCTTTGCGTTCAATCAACGCGACGCTGCCGGGCAGGATGAAATCCAGCGCCTCAGTCAGCAATGGCACCTTCGCTCCGGCGAACCGCGGGCCGAACCAGCGGCCAGCGTCCAGGCCTTGAATCTCCGCGGCGGTTTTCGCCACCACTCTCAAGTGCCGACGCTTCCAACGTTGGAAAGCGTCCGTCGTGCGATCCAGTTCCGCATCGTGGATGACCACCGGCACGCCTTCTTTGGTGTGACGATAATCCAGCTCGACGAGGTCGGCGCCGGCGTCCATCGCGAGCTTGAAGGACGGCAGTGTGTTCTCCGGTGCAAGCTGGCAAGAGCCGCGATGCCCAATCACCAGTGGCCGCCGACTGGCGATCAGCCCCAAGGCGGGCAAACTTTCGCATTCACCCTCTCCTAGGGCAGAGGGCCGGGGTGAGGACGAAGCTGCTTGGGTCAAGAGGATTGCTTCTTCGGCTCGATTGGCATGGCAAGTTGCTCTTCGAGGCCCGCTTTCCACTCATCGGCGAGTTCGTGCAAAGTGTGGCCGGTGTGCTCTTTCCACAGGTCCTCGTGGTACTTGCCCTGGCGCATCGCCGCGTTCAACTGCTTGACGATGTCCTGGTCGTATTTCTCGGTGACCCAATTGAGGAAGTTCGCCGTGACTCGGTAGCCCCCGTCGTATCGCGGGGAAAAGTTGCGCCGGGTTCGCATCCAGATTAGGTCGGCGCCGTGGCTCTGCGGCTCGTACTTGAACCAGCGGATGTAGTCCGGGATTCCCTCCACCAACCATCCTGGGGAGCGCGTGACGCTGGGGTTGTTGCGCCGCGCGTTTCCGTATTGTTGCACGATGTGTACCTCTTCATGCACCAGGGCGCCGATGGCTTCGCCAGACAGTTCGGTTTGCAGCCAGGTTGAGTTGGCGGTGACTCGCGTGCCGCCAGTGGCAGCCACGCCTTTGCCAGGTCTGATAATCACCTTGAACTGCCTGGGTGCGGTGTATGCCTCACTCGGAATCATCGCCACGATTTTCGGGTACCACTCGGCAAGCACTGGGGCCAGACTGTTTTCGGCCCAATCCTTCAGGTTTGGCGCCGCCGAAGTGTCAATGGAGATCTCGCAATAGCCGTCAGCCGAGTGCATGATGAAAGCTGGCTCGGATGCGCCCTCGCCGGCTCCGGCGTCGCTATCGTTGCCGATGACGTCAATTTCGCTATAGAAAGTGTTGCCGAAAGCGTCGTCATTCTCCGTGCGGCCGATGTCGAACAAGAGATAGCGATACTTGCCGATGTTTCCGTCGGAATCGGAGATGCCCACGCCGTATTGTCCGCCGCCTTCGCCCTGCTTGGGCCGCGTATCAACCTTGGCGATTAGTTTCCACCCGCACTTTTCCGGGTCGGTCGCCTTCCTGGGCTGGGAGTTGAAGGCCTCAGCCTTTCCATCGGCAGCGTAAAGTTTATAGACCTGCGGTCCGCGCGTATTGGGATGCCAGGAGTAAGTGTTGATCTGTTTGATCTCGATCAGTTTGCCCAGGTCAACCCGCAGCCGCCCGCCCTCTGTGCCGGCGTTAAAAAAGAAATTCTCGGCCGGCTCATCTTCCTCGGTGGGGAGTTTGCCGTCGTGCAGTCTGTCCAGATCGCCGCCGTTGTCATCCCTCTCCCCGTCCAGGATGGTGAACCGCGCGTTGGTGGCTGCGTCGTTCTTCGAGGGCGTGGGGACATTTTTGAATTTGAAGGCGGCACTGGCGTTCTCGTTGGAGTTATGGTCCACCACAATCTTGATCTCGGCGCGGGCGAAGGCTCCGAAGGCGAGGACAGAAGCGCTGAGAGCCAATGAGATGAGAGATTTCATTCGGTTCTTCATTTACTTGGTTGTCCTCAACAATACAGCATAGCGGTCCCGAATCAAAAAGATAAACTAACAAACCGATTGCGAATTGATTGGGAAAAGCTTCAAAGCCTGGCGCTGGCGGAAGTGGAGAAGACACTCGCCGCCTTGCCCGCTGCGCTCCGCCTGCGCGCGCAAGCGGTGCCGGTCACCTTCGAGCGACATCCCAATCCGGCCCAGTGTCGCGACGGCATCGAGCCGGACACGCTCGGGCTGTTCGTTGGGCCGGCGTTCGCCGACGAGCAGAACACGGCATCGCCGTTACCGCCGCAGATCATTCTTTTTCTGGAGAACATTTGGGACCAGGCCGAGGCCGACCAAGGACTATTCCGCGAAGAGGTCCACACCACTTTTCTGCACGAGTTGGGTCATTATCTCGGCCTGGATGAGGATGGCCTGGCGGAGCGCGGGTTGGAGTGACAATCCAAGCTCCACGCTCCAATCCCCGCGTCACGATTCTGTGGCCAGGCAAGAAACACCAGCGCAGGCGGTCAAGCGGTCCGCCAGGATGAATTCATGAGTGCCCTCAATCGCCCTTAGGGTCTGTGCAATAATAAGTACCGAGCCGGGGGCGTAATTCAAACACCTTGGTAGGCGCCCCTCTCCACGGCCCTCCCCGTTCGTTCCTCACAGGGAGAGGGAGAAGAGGCGCTAAAATCGGAAGTTGTTTTTGCACGAGCCCTTAGAAGGAAGGAAAACCGTTAAATTGAAACGGTTGAATGCGTCCTGTGTCCCTCATTCACCCAGCTAAAGCAAGCTAGAGCAGGGTGCTAATGCTAGGAATTCGCGTTTCTTGAACGCGCGCTGAACGGTCCGCTCTTGGATTCAATTCCTGCCTTTCTCTTCTCAAGGAAACAATCCCCTTATTCGTTTGGCTTCCAGCACGCGTTTTATCCCCAAACTCAGCGCGGCCAAGCGCAGTGGGAGCTTTTGTTTCCTGCTTAAACTCACGACCTGCGTGTAGGCCGTTTCCAGAATCCGGAACAACTTATCCACCACTTCGGTCTCGCCCCAGAAAAAGCTCTGCAAGTCCTGCACCCATTCGAAGTAGGACACAATCACGCCGCCGGCGTTACACAGCACGTCCGGGATCACGAAAATTTCCGGGCGCTGATTCAGTATCAGATCGGCCTCGGGTGTGGTTGGGCCATTGGCGGCTTCCGCCAGGACGCGGCAGTGGATTTTGCCCGCGTTCGCCTCGGTGATCTGCCGTTCCAGAGCGGCGGGCACGAGGATGTCGCACGCAAGCCCCAGGAGCTGGTCGTTGGTGAGCGGTTCGGATTCGGGAAAGCCAGCAACGGTGTTGTTTTTGGCGATGTGTTTTTCCAGGTCCCAGAGCTCCAACCCGCCGGAGTTGTAAATCGCGCCCTGCACGTCGCTGACGGCAATGACCTTCACACCGTAGCGGGCGAGCGAGAGCGCGGCGATGGAGCCGACGTTGCCGAAGCCTTGCACCACCGCTGTAGCTTTGCTCATATCCAGCCCGATGGTGTCGGAAGCGCGGTTGACCAGATAGCCGACGCCGCGACCGGTGGCCTCGCGCCGGCCCAGCGAACCGCCCAGGCCGACGGGCTTGCCAGTGACGATGCTTGGCACCGTGGCGCCCACATGGACAGAATAAGTATCCATCATCCAGGCCATGACTTGTTCATTGGTGCCGAGGTCCGGCGCCATTACATCCACCTGCGGACCGATGAACGGCGTCATTTCCTGCGTGTAACGGCGGGTCAGGCGCTCGAGTTCGTTCCTGGACATTTTTGACGGGTCACAGGCGATGCCACCCTTGGCGCCGCCGTAAGGCAGGCCCGTCAGGGCGCATTTCCAGCTCATCCACATCGCCAGTGCCGCCACTTCGCCGAGGGTCACGTCGGGATGATAGCGCAAGCCGCCCTTGGTGGGCCCGAGGGTCAAATGATGTTGCACGCGATAGCCCATGAAGACCTTCGTCGAGCCGTCGTCACAATGGATGGGCAACGCGACGGTCATCGAACGTTTTGGAAATTTGAGGCGGTCACGCTCCGATTCAGGAATCTGCAAGTGGTCAGCGACAAGATCAAACTGCCGGCACGCCATGCGGAACGTCGGGTGGTCGTAGATTTCCATGGGGGAAGAGTAAGCCGGAAGGCTGGCGGTCCGCAAAGTCAAAGGAGATAAATGAGTTGCTTGGCTACATGGGCTATATGATTAATAATTCGACTGCGCTGAAGCCATCGAATTAGGTTGAGTTGACCGGGTGGTTCAGGTATGGGATACGGTCGAATTCAGATGCAGATGGAAAAACAGCCGACCAACAGGCCCCGCGAAGATTTGCGCACAGTTTTCCTTGAGTGCTGGCAACGGCTGCCCAACAAAGGTTTTTTCCTGGCCCTCCTGGCTGCGTGGCTGGCATTATTTCACTTTCAGGGCAACTCCACCCTAGGCTACATCCGAACCCCGTCGTTGTTGCTTTGGATGTACAAGGCGTATCATCCAAGCGATGTGTGGCCCGGGGACTCCGACGATGCCCACGGGCTGCTGGTGCCGTTTGTGGTGTTAGGACTGTTCTGGTGGAAACGCAGACAGTTGCTGGAGCTGCCGCTCAAGACCTGGTGGCCTGGCTTGCTGCTGGTGAGTCTGGGCCTGGCGCTGCATGTTCTGGGCTATGCCGTCCAACAACCGCGCATTTCCATCATTGCTTTGTTCACAGGCATCTATGGCCTGATGGGTTTGGCCTGGGGCCGGCAGTGGCTGCGGGCGAGTTTCTTTCCGTTTTTCTTATTCGCCTTCTGTGTTCCACTTGGTTCTTTGGCCCAACCCATTACTTTCCCGCTGCGGCTTCTGGTGTGCCGGCTGGTGGAGTTGGTATCGCAGTCTGTGCTGGCGACGGATATTATCCGAGACGGCACAATCCTGAGGGACTCGACGGGCCAATATCAGTATGAGGTGGCGGCGGCTTGCAGCGGGATTCGCAGCCTGATCGCCACCCTGGCATTGGCGATGATTTACGCCTTGATGTCCACGCCCAAGTGGTGGAAGCGCGCGCTGTTAATGGCTTCGGCGTTTCCCCTGGCGGTCATTGGAAACGTGTTGCGAATGTTGAGCATCGTAGTTGCCGCCGAGGTTGGCGGCCAACAAGCGGGCGAATACATACACCAAGGGGGGCCCGGTGGAGTGCTTAGCCTGCTGCCGTATCTGCTTTCGTTTGCGGGCCTGTTGTTGCTTGGTCACTGGCTGCGCGAGCGGGAGTTGGAAGGCGGCTTGCCATTGGAGGCCAAGGCCACATGAACAAACAGAATTGGGTCATGTTGCTGCTGGCGCTGGCCTTGATGTGCGGCACGGCGAACCTATTGCGCCAAATCCACACGCACCAAAGGCTTGGACCGCCCGGTGTTAAAACCAGCCCGCTGGCCGATGGCGACAGGCTCCGGGTGGATCTGCCTGAGAGCGTGCTGGATTGGAAATCCGAACCGGTAGAAGTGGACAAGATCGTGCTGGGCGTACTCCCCAAGGACACCAGCTTTGGCCAGAGACGTTACACGGCGCCGGATGGCTTCGAGACTATGGTCAATGTCGTGCTGATGGGGGGTGATCGGACCAGCCATCACAAGCCGCAGTTCTGCCTGGAAGGCACCGGCTGGCATATTGATTCGGCTGCTTCGACGCAAACGACGGTGCGCATGGAGCGGCCATTGGTTTATGAATTGCCGGTGGTCAAGTTGATTGTGACCAAAGAAGTCAAAGCCAACGGACGTAGTCTGACGGCGCGGGGAGTTTATGTGTATTGGTACGTGGCTGACGGCGAGATCAGTGCCAGCATGTCCGGGGTGCAACGCATGTGGTGGATGGCCAGAGACCTGGCGCGCAGCGGGGTGTTGCAACGATGGGCCTACATCACTTGCTTTTCGGTCTGTTACCCAGGTCAGGAGCAGGCGACCTTCGAGCGGATGAAGGGCTTCATTGCCGCCTCGGTTCCTGAATTCCAGTTGGCGCCACGGCCAGCGGAGCCAACGGTCACCGCGCGGCGATGAGATCGCCCAGAGACGCAACGCTCGCCCTGCCCTGGCCCGCTGACACGGATCTGTTCGGCGTGGCGCGGATTCTCTGCCTTACGCAGCCAGGCGACCCTGAACACATACTCGGTTTCCGGAGAGGGAGGTTCACGGTGCGCTTCGCAAGCTTTTGTAGTCGTGGCCGGCACGCGCTCCGAAAAAGGGTTGCGCTTGCCCGGCCAGGTTTGGTAAGAACGATGCTCACCGAAAGTTGCTGAAACCATGCTGCGCCGCCATCGCCAGGTTTGGAAACAAATCCATCAGTTGCTGGATACAGGTCTGTTCGTTTTGGGCTTCTGGCTGGCGTTTGTGTTGCGCTCGGACCCCGACGTTGTAGCGTTCCTTCACCTGGATCCCAATCCCCAGTCCTTTGAATCGTATGGCCGGCTCTATTTAATTCTGATTCCGTTTTCATTTTTCGCGCTGGAGGCGCAGGGCTTCTACAATCGCCCGCTGCTGTGCTCGCGCCGCACGACCTTCTGGCAACTATCCAAGGGATGTCTGCTGATCGTACTCAGTCTGATCCTGGCGCTGTTCTTTTTCCGCCTGCTCATCGCCCGTTGGGTGGTCATCTGGTTTGGGGCGATCAGTTTCCTGCTGGTGTTTACGAAAGAGGAAGTACTGCGCCTGGCTTTCAAAAGCAGATTTTCCCTGGCCCAATACCGCCGCCGCATTATACTGGTGGGCGCCGGCGGCGAAACCAGCCACCTCCGGGCCGAACTCAAAGCCAACTCGCATGAGGAAATCGAAATCCTGGCGGAGCTGAACCTGAAGGAAACCCCGGTGCAGCGGCTGGTGGAAATGCTGCACGAATACTCCGTCAACGGCGTCATCCTCAGCGCCCGGCACTCTTCATTCGAGCAGGTCGAGGCGATCATCCGTGCTTGCGAGTTGGAGGGCGTGGAGGCCTGGCTCATTACCGACTTTTTCAAGACCCAGATCTCACACACCAGCCTGGATGAATTTTATGGCCGGCCAGTGCTGGTGTTCCGCAGCACGCCCGAGGCCTCCTGGCAGAGTGTCTTCAAACAGGTGATTGATTACATAGGCGCGGTGGTTCTGCTCTTGGTTTCGGCGCTGCCCTTTGCAGTGGTGTCCTTGCTGATTAAGCTGACCTCGCCCGGCCCGGTGCTGTTTCGGCAGAAACGGGCCGGACTCAACGGGCAGCCGTTCACGATGTATAAGTTTCGCACGATGGTCTCGAACGCCGAGCAACTCAAGCACGAGCTGGCGGCACTGAACGAAATGTCCGGCCCGGTCTTCAAGATGACCAACGACCCGCGGGTCACGCCCATTGGCCGCTGGCTGCGCAGAACCAGCCTGGACGAATTCCCCCAGCTCTTCAACGTGCTGCGCGGCGAGATGAGCCTGGTGGGACCGCGGCCGCTGCCGGTGGACGAGGTTCAGCGCCTCGATGACCTGGCGCATCGCCGCCGGCTCAGCGTTAAACCGGGGCTGACCTGTTTATGGCAGATCAGTGGCCGCAACGAGCTAAGCGATTTCAAGGAATGGGTGCGCCTGGACCTGGAGTACATTGACAACTGGTCGCTGTGGCTGGACCTGAAAATCCTATGGCGCACAGTGCCGATTGTGCTGTCAGGGACCGGAGCCCGGTAGCGTGAATAGTGAGTGGCGAAAAACCGCGGGCGTTTTATGATGATTGCGAAATCATTTCGGGGCTTGAACGGGTACAGACTGGCGCAAGCCGAAACAGACAAGGTGGTTGGGGCGCGGCCCAACATCCACCATTCACTATTTACCAATTAGCTGCTGATGCCCAAAAGACTCAAGCCGGCTTCCTCGCCGCCCATGTCGGTTGTCACCGGCGCCGCCGGGTTCCTCGGGTCGCATCTGGTTGACTTGCTGCTGGCGCGCGGTCACCAGGTCATCGGCATTGACAATTTCGTGACCGGCAGGGTGGATAACATCTCGCACCTGGGCGGCAACGGGCGCTTCAAGTTTATCCAGCAGGATGTGACGGAGTTCATTTTCCTGCACGGGCCGGTGGATTACGTCTGGCACTTTGCTTCTCCTGCGAGTCCCATTGACTACTTGGAGTTACCCATTCAAACCTTGAAAGTCGGTTCCCTCGGGACGCACAAAGCTCTGGGCTTGGCCAAGAATAAAAAGGCCCGTTTTTTACTCGCCTCCACTTCGGAGATTTATGGCGATCCGCTCGTGCATCCGCAGCGCGAAGATTACTGGGGCAACGTTAATCCGATTGGCCCGCGCGGCTGCTATGATGAAGCCAAGCGCTTTGCCGAGGCGCTAACGATGGCCTATCACAAAGAGCATGGCGTCCCGGCCCGCATCGTGCGCATCTTTAATACCTATGGTCCCCGCATGCGTCTGCACGATGGCCGCGTGGTCCCTGCCTTCATCAGCCAGGCCCTCAAGAACCGGCCAATAACGGTCTTCGGCGATGGCAGCCAGACCCGCAGTTTCTGCTACGTCTCGGATTTGATTGAAGGCATCTACCGGCTAATGATGAGCTCCTACGAGCTGCCGATGAACATCGGCAACCCCGATGAAATGACCGTCCTGCAGTTCGCCAAGGAAATCGTCCGCGCCACTGGTTCGCGCAGCAGAATCGTTTTCAAGCCCTTGCCTCAGGACGACCCCCGCCAGCGCCGTCCGGACATTTCGCTGGCACAAAGTTATTTGAAGTGGGGACCCAAAGTTCCACTCGCGGCAGGGCTGGTGAAAACCATCGAATACTTCCGAAACAAAGTCTGAGGATCAACTCCTCGACTGGTTCGCCCCTCTTGACGCTTCAACGCTTCAATCCAGTTTGCTGCCGTGCTACACGCACCCGGCTGCTCTCTGACTGGATCGCCGCAAGTACCGCGACAAGTAAGTTTCGTTACATCGTGCAGAGCGCGGGTAGGGCGCGTCACTCCGTGCGCGCCGTTCGGAAAGCTGTCTGCGGACCGCGGCGCGCACGGAGTGACGCGCCCTACCACGTCTCGAAGTTTGCTGGTCACAGTACTAGTGGCCCAGGTTTAAGAGGGCCTACGGAGCGCGGGGTATACGCGCATAAACGCAGTGCTTCCCGGTTGCGGCGATGCCTTGCTGTGCTACACGTATCTTCTTTGCACGTCGCGCTGCTTCTCTACGCCCTCGGTCTCAGGAATTCATTAGGGAAGGACCAGGATTGGCCGAATGCGGGCGGGGACAAAGGTTGCTCACGGTACTCCACACTCAGCCAAATCAGCCGTCGAAATGTGAAGGCCTTGCAGGTCGCGTGGACTTATCACACCGGCGACGCGGGAAAGGACACGACCATCGAGTGCACGCCGATCGTGATCGGCGGTGTGATGTTTCTGACGACTCCAACCTGCAGAGTCGCCGCCCTTGATGCCGACACCGGGCGCGAACGGTGGAAGTACGATCCCTACGCAGCGGTAAAGATAAGCCAGCCGCGAGCATCCGGCGGCGTGAACCGCGGCGTGGCCTACTGGACCGATGGCAGGCAAGCGCGAATCCTCCTGGGCGCTCCGGACGGGCGGCTCATCTCACTTGATGCGAAGACCGGACGGCCCGACCTGGCTTTCGGCAAGGCGGGAATAGTGGATTTGCGCGAAGGGATGGACATGGATCTCAACGGAGTCAATTACGGGCCGACCTCAGCGCCTGCGGTGTACCGGGACATCGTAATTCTGGGGTTCTCTTGCCCCGAAGGCGGCCGGCCAGCGCCGGGCGATCCGCGCGCCTTCGATGTGCGGACCGGCAAGGAGCTGTGGCGTTTCCACACCATTCCACGCCCTGGCGAATTCGGTCACGAGACCTGGGAAGGCGATTCGTGGAAGCGCGCCGGAGCGGCCAACAACTGGGGCGGCACGAGCGTGGATGAGAAACGCGGCCTGGTTTTCCTGGGCACCGGCTCTGCCTCGCCTGACTTCTATGGGGGCGACCGCAAAGGTGATAACCTCTTTGCGAATTGCACGCTGTGCCTGGACGCACTCACCGGCAAGCGGGTTTGGCACTTCCAGACGCTCCGGCACGATCTCTGGGACCATGATCTGCCGTTCTGTCCGAACCTGGTTACTCTGACGCACAACGGTCGCAAGCGAGACGCCGCCGCACAGGTCACTAAGACCGGGTTCGTGTTCCTCTTCGACCGTCTGAGCGGCGAGCCTATTTTTCCGGTGGAGGACCGCCCAGTGCCGGCGTCGGATATTCCAGGCGAACAGGCCGCGCGCACGCAGCCCTTCCCGGTAAGGCCCCCGCCCTTTAGCCGGCAGTTTGTGGGCGAATCGGGCTTGACGGATCTCTCGCCGGAAGCCCATGAGGAAGTGCTGAAGCGATTCCGCACCTATCGAGGCGGCCCGACCTGCACACCGCCCAGCACCAACGGCACCGTGGTTGTCCCGGGATTCCACGGTGGGGCCACTTGGAGCGGGGCCTCCTTCGACCCGGCGACCGGGGTCCTCTACGTCAACTCCAACAACCAGCCCAACGTGGTTATGCTGCTTGAACAGAAGCCAGGCAGCCGCGAAGCGTTTGCTCCCACCGGTTACAATCGGTTTCTGGACACGAATGGCTATCCGGCCATCAAACCGCCCTGGGGCCAGCTCAACGCCATTCATCTAAACAAAGGCGAGTTCCTCTGGCGCGTGCCGCTCGGGGAGTACCCTGAGCTAACCGCGCGAGGCATCCCCCGGACGGGCACCGAAAATTTCGGCGGAACGATCGTGACCGGGGGCGGGCTGGTTTTCATCGGCGGATCCAAGGATGAGAAGTTCCACGCCTTTGACAAACAAACGGGCAAATTGCTTTGGGAGTTCAAGCTTGAAGCCGGCGCCTATGCTACGCCTTGCACCTACATGGTCATGGGCCGCCAGTATGTCGCCATCGCGGCGGGTGGCGGAGGTAAGTTGGCGACAAAATCGGGTGATGCCTACGTCGCCTTTGCCCTGCCGAGTCGCTGAACCCACGGTAAGGACGTCCCGATTCCGAATCGGGACGTCCCTGATCTCGCTTACGTCCCCTTTCTCCCTGCCGAATCGCTGAACCGGAGGACGGGCCGAAATCCAAGCCCGAAAGCCCAATGCGTTTGAGCAAATCGTTCGTGGAGCGCACACGGCAAGTCCGCGAAGCGGACGAACCTGAATAGCCGTGGGTGCCAACCCACGGATCACCGCCCCAAAAACCCCTCGACCCTGAAAGGGTCGAACATCCCCGCCAACACCGCGAACGCCCCCAAAAATCTTCTGCCATTTTGACTCACGTTTTGTCAGCCGCGCCGCCAGCCCAATGCGTTTGAGCAAATCGTTCGTGGAATGGTGCGCGGCAGTGGTGCCCTAAGCTTCCTGTAAAAACCAATCGGGTGCAGACTCCAAGCGCGCCAGAAAACAGAAGGCGAAAGGCAACTATGAAACGTCAACTACCCGCTACAGATCGACTGTCGCTTTCCACTTGCTAATTCGGCCGGTCAGAGTACAAAGGTACTCGTCTGCCCGCACGAGTACGCTGGCTTGTTTCACCAGCCAACGCCCCTCGCGCACAGTTTCTGTTTGGAACGAACCGACCGGTAACGACTAAACCTTGGCTCCATGAAGACACGATGCTCAGAACTCGTTCGATTCCTCTCCATCCTGTTCCTGGCCGTTTGGGCGCTAACGCCACGGGTCTCGGCTCAACCCGGACCCAGTCTTGGGCTGCGACTCTCCGCGACGAATGTTTGGGTGGAGCGGACGCTGCTGCAAGCACAGGGGGCCGGCACTGTGTGGACTGATCCGTCGGCCCCCACGCCGGGCCAGCGGTTTTACCGTGCCGTATCGGTTCCCGCACCGGCGGACACCAACCTGGTGTTCATCCAGCCAGGGACCTTCACGATGGGCAGCCCGACGAACGAGGCTGAGCGGTCTTCGGACGAGGTCCAGCACCTGGTGACCATCAGCCGGGGTTTTTGGGTGGAGAAGTTTTTGGTGACCCAAGGGGATTACCTCGCTGTGGTGGGGAGCAATCCGAGCTACTTCCGTAACGGCATGGACGGAACAAATAACGGCGGCACTGGGAGCACGATTACCAACGAACTGAGTCATCCGGTGGAGCAGGCGAGTTGGTTTGATGCGACCAATTATTGCGCGTTGCGGACGCAGCAGGAGCGGGCGATGGGGCTGATTCCCACGAATTATGTGTATCGGTTGCCGACGGAATCGGAGTGGGAGTATGCGGACCGAGCGGGGACGACGACGGCGTTCTATTTGGGGAGCGCTTTACGGTCCGGACAGGCGAACTTCTATGGGCATGGCGAATACGATGCGTCAGTGGGCACGACCAATAATCCGAACGGAATCTTGCTGGGCATCACGACCCCGGTAGGTAGCTATGCAGCGAACCGGTGGGGATTGTATGACATGATTGGGAATGTTTTTGAGTGGTGTCAGGACTGGTATGGGGCGTATCCGGGCGCGGGTGTCATTGACCCGCAGGGGGCGATTACGGGCTCGTACCGCGTGATTCGCGGCGGCGACTGGCGCAGCCTCGCCTGGAGCTGCCGGTCAGCGGACCGCGGCGACGACGACCCGGGCTACCGGGTCAGCGACATCGGTTTCCGGGTTCTGCTCGCCCCAGGTCAGCCGTGAGCGGGCAGGGCCAGGCGGAGCGAGGGACGAGCGTAGCCTGCCTGCGGAGGAGCAGCGGCACTGGAGCTCTGCGTTCCGGCGCCGCGCCAAGCGGCCGTCAATGCGCCACACTAGGTCGTCCAGCCTTTGCGGTTTTCGCGGCGAATGAAGGGCGCGGCTTCAGGGGCGTTCTTGGCAAGCATTTTCGGGCCGTCCCATTCCAGCTTCTTGCCCACGCGCAGGGCGACGCAGCCGAGCAGGATGATCTCGGTCAGGTAGGCGGCGATATCAAAATCGGAGTAACCGGGCTTTCCGCCTTTGCAGGCGGCGATCCATTCAAGATGATGGCGCTTATCGCCATCGCCTTCGTGCTCGTTGCGCGGGATGGTCTGCGGAATAGCCTTAACGGCTTCGTGGTTTCTGCCGTCCACCAGTTCCTTTTCGTCCTTGAGTTTGAGGAAGAATCGCGCGCCGTAGTCATCAGGGGAGAATAACTTGCCTTTGTCGCCAATGAGCAGACAGCCGCTGTCAGGAACTTTGTCGAGCATTTCTTTGATCTCGGCTGTCTGGTCCGGGCCGGGTTTCCAACCGCCATCATGCCACCAGAAGGTCAGCGCCGGCAGACCTTCGCGCGCAGGGAACTCGAAGCGAATCTTTGAGCTCTTGGGATAACTTTCCTTATTGATGCCGGAAGATTCGGCTTGGATCTCGGTTGGGTAACCGAGCTTGAGGGCGCGAAAAGGCATGTTCGCGGTGTGGCAGGCCATGTCGCCCAAGGCGCCGGTGCCGAAGTCCTGCCAGCCGCGCCAGACGAACGGATGATAGACTCTGCGTTCCTCACCCGGGGCGTGGCCTTCCGGCCACTGTGCTTTGTAAGGGCGTATCGGCGCCGGGCCTAGCCACAGGTCCCAATCGAGACTGGGAGGAACCGGGTCCTGTCCGGCGGGCCGATCCACGCCTTGCGGCCAAATCGGGCGATTGCTCCACACATGGACCTCGCGGACCGGGCCGATCAACCCGGCCTGGACCACTTCGACTGCGCGGCGCAAGCCGTCCTCGGCGCTGCCTTGATTGCCCATCTGCGTGGCCACTGCATGTTCTTTGGCCAGCTTCCGCAGCAAGCGCGCCTCATAGACCGTCTGCACCAAAGGTTTTTGGCAATAAACGTGTTTGCCCATCCGCATCGCCGCGGCGGCAATGGTCGCGTGCAGGTGATCGGGCGTGGCAATGATCACGGCATCCAGGGATTTTTCCTGGTCCAGCATCTTGCGAAAATCCTTATAGAATTTTGCTTGTGGATATTTCTGGCGCTCGTCCTTAGCCATCTTCTCGTCCACGTCGCACAAGGCGACGATGTTTTCGTCGGCGCAACAGGCCAGGTCGCTGGAGCCTTTGCCACCGACGCCAACGCCGGCGATGTTCAATTTTTCATTAGCCGAAACGCCGCGGGGGCGCGCGTTGAGACGGCCTGCAAGAGCGGTGGCGCTGGTTGCCAGAGCTGAGTAATAAATGAATTGGCGGCGAGTCATCGAAGCCAGCCGGGGGGGGTTCGTTTTCATAGTCTCTTCCTACACACTTGGGGCAAGTTGGGCAAGCAAATGTTGCGCTTAAAGTTTCCAGCCCTTGCGATACTGGCGCCTGACGTACTGCGCCGCCTCGGGGGCGTTTCTGGCCTTCATCTTCAGGCCGTCCCATCCCAGCTTCTTGCCCACGCGCAGGGCGACGCAGCCGAGCAGGATGATCTCCGTCAGGTATGCGGCGACATCGAAGTCTGAGTAGCCGGGCTGGCCGCCTTTGCAGGCGTCAATCCACTCCTGATGCTGTCGCTCGTCGGGCGCACCTTGGAAGGCATTGCGGGGGATGGTCTGCGGGACGGCCTTGACGGCTTCGTGGTCGGTGGCCCGTGTGAGTTCCTTGTCGTCCTTGAGTTTGGCGAAAAAGCGGAAGTCCTGATCGCCATCTTCGGGCGAAAACAGTTGGCCTTTGTCGCCGAGCAGCAGGCAACCGCTCTCGGAAACTCTGTCCAGAAGCGTTTCGATGTCGGCTGTGACTTCTTTTGGGGGCTTGTTGCCGCCGTCAAACCACCAGAAGCTGAGCGGCGGCAGGCCTTCACGAGCGGGAAACTCAAAACGGATTTTCGAGTTTCTGGGGTACATTTCTTTGTTCATCCCGGAAGACTCTGCTTCAATCTCAGTCGGGTAGCCCAGCTTGAGCGCGCGGAAGGGCCAGTTGACTGTGTGGCAGGCCATGTCGCCCAGCGCGCCGGTGCCGAAGTCCTGCCAGCCGCGCCAGGTAAATGGCTGATACACTCCGCCGCGCCCCCGCCGGCCACCGCCATCAGTTGAATCATCGGGCCGCTGCGCTTTGTAAGGCCGCCACGGCGCAGTGCCGAGCCAGAGGTCCCAATCCAGAGTCTGTGGCACCGGATCGGAGCCGGGGGGCCGATCCAGGCCCTGGGGCCAAATTGGCCGGTTTGTCCACACGTAAGCCTGACGCACCGGGCCGATCAAGCCTGCGTGAACCACCTCGACCGCCCGGCGCAAACCGTCGGAGGCGCTGCCTTGATTGCCCATTTGCGTGGCGACTTTATATTTCCTGGCCAAGTCACGCAGCATTCGCGCTTCGTAAACATCATGGGTGAGCGGCTTCTGGCAATAGACGTGCTTGCCCATCTTGATCGCCATCGCGGCGATGGCAGCGTGCATGTGGTCGGGTGTGGCGATGTCAATGGCATCGAGGGACTTCTCCTTCTCGAGCATCTGGCGATAGTCCTTATAGACTTTTGCATCCGGGTGGTTCTGGCGCTGCCGGCCCAGAGCGATTTGGCTCACGTCGCACAAAGCCACAATGTTTTCGCTCGAACACCAGTGGATGTCGCTCGAACCTTTTCCTCCGCAGCCGATGCAGCCGATATTCAACTTTGCGTTGGGTGAGACCCGACGCGGTTGGGGTCTGGCGTGGCCGGTCAAAGCGGTGGCGCCGGCGGCAAGCGCCGAGTAATATATGAAACGCCGGCGCGTTATTGCCGGCATTCGAGGAGGTTGACGAGTTGGCATGGCATTACTTCTACTCCTGGCGCTGCCTTCGCACAAGCAGAGAGCTCACTCCCAAATCCTCGCCTAAGAAAAGGATTCAAACCGCGGAATACGCGGAATACGCGGAAAAATGGAACACTTCCGCGTATTTCGCGTATTCCGCGGTCCTCTCGCCTTTCTATTTTGGCGACGTGTTTGAATCCTCAGCATGTTGCGCCGTCTTGTCGGGGGCAGCCGCCGTTAGGCGACGATTCGGGTCATTGATACTCATTGATACTGCTCCAAAATCGGCCTGATGATGGCCGTCCAGACGGCGTAACCCCGTGCGTTTGGATGCAGACCGTCCGGGAGGAACAAATCTGGCCGTGGCCGGCCTTCTTGGGTCAACATGGGCGTGAAAACATCAATGAAACGGAGCTTGTCTTCGGCTTCGACGTACTTCTTAACGAGCCGATTGGTGGTCTTAATCAAGTCCAGATATTTCTCGCGAGCGGGGCAAGGCTTGATGGAGATGTAAGCGATCTGTGTCTGCGGCAGCGCAGCGCGGATTTTCCGGACAAAGGCTCTGAAGTCCACAAGAACCTCTTCCGGCGATCTGCCGGCGGCGATGTCATTGTCACCGGCGTAGAGCAAGACCAGTCTGGGCTTGTAAGGAATCACGATGCGCTCCGCAAAGGCGACGGAATCGGCGAGATGAGAGCCCCCGAAGCCGCGGTTGAGCACTTTGTGCCCGGGAAAATCCTCCGCCAGGGTCTGCCATTTTCGGATGCTGGAGCTGCCAATGAACAGGACGGCGTCGTGCGGCGGCGGGTTGGTTTCGTCAGCCGCCTCAAAAGCCCTTATCTCGCTTTCCCATTGGGCCGCGTGTAGGTTGGACTCGGCCGCGGGTACGTCGAGGGAGGCAAGGATGGCAATAATCGCTAAAACCGCTGAGGCCGGCCAAAGTCTTAAGTGAAGAGATCGTGTTTGCATGACGTGATTTTGCGAAGGGCGCGGTGGTCCGTCAAAGGACTTGTTTTGCCTTTTGCCAGTTTGGTTTTTCCGTCATGGTTTCGGGGTGGAACCGTTGAGTGCCGAAGAGATTCGCCGCGCCGTTCAGTTCGCGCTGGCCGAGGACATCGGCCGCGGCGATGTTACCACACTGGCAACAGTGCCGGAAAATGCGGCGGCCACTGGGCTGATGCGCGCCCGCGAGCCGCTGGTGGTTGCCGGGCTGGCTTTTGCGGAGGCCGCGTTCCGCGAGCTTTCGGCAGAAGTGAAAATCGTATGCTCCGCCGAAGACGGCCAGCGCATCACGCCGGAAACGCCGTTGCTCAGGGTTACCGGATCCGCCCGCGCGCTCCTGGGCGCTGAACGTGTCGCTTTGAATTTCGTTCAGCGACTTTCCGGGGTGGCGACTTTGACGGCGCAGTTTGTGGAAGCCGTCAAAGGCACGCGCGCCCAGATTCTGGATACGCGCAAGACCACGCCTGGCTGGCGGCGGTTGGAAAAATACGCGGTCAGGTGCGGCGGGGGGCGGAACCACCGCCTGGGTCTGTTCGACATGGTGCTGATCAAGGACAACCACCTCGCGATGCTGAAAACGGAGCCACCCAATCCGATTGCAGCCGCCGTCGCGCGCGCGCGGGCCCAATATCCTCACTTGCAGGTGGAAGTTGAGGCCGACACACTTGAGCAAGTGGACCAGGCGCTGGCAGCGGGCGCCAATCTGATCCTGCTCGACAACATGAATCCCGTTCAGTTGCGTTTGGCGGTGCAGAAAGCCAAAGGCCGCGCGCAGACCGAAGCGAGCGGGGGAGTAAGTCTGGCCGCGGTTCGGGCCATTGCCGAGACCGGTGTGGACTTTGTTTCGGTCGGCGCGCTCACCCACTCGGCGCGCGCCGTGGATGTCGGCTTGGACTTTGAGCCATGAACTGATCAAGAGTGACTGATGAGTGACTGCCAATCACCAATCGCCGATTAGCGTTCACCCACTACATGAGTCTCGACGCACGAATCCTCAAGGCGTTGCGCGCGGCGGACGACGGCGCTGTGTCCGGCACCGAGCTCTCTCAGCGCCTTGGCGTCACTCGCGCGGCGATTTGGGCCCGCATCGAGGAACTGCGTTGCCTGGGGTACGATATCGAGGCCAGCCCGCACCTGGGTTATCGGCTGCTGGACACGCCCGATGTTTTGCACGCCGATGACCTGATTTCGCGCCTGGGCAAAACCCGAGTCATTGGCCGCGATATCCATGTCTTTCAACAGACTACTTCGACCAACGACGTAATCGACAAGCTCGCCCGCGACGGCGTCCAGGAGGGCAGCGTGGTGTTCGCCGAAGCACAGAGCAGAGGCAGAGGACGCTTGGGCCGAAAATGGCTTTCACCCGCCCGAAAAGGGCTCTGGTTTTCAGTTCTCCTCCGGCCGGATTTGCGCCCACAGGATACCACGCAACTCACCGTCGCCTCAGCTACTGCGCTACGGCGGGCCATACAAGCCCATACCGGACTCAAGCCCGAAATCAAATGGCCCAACGATCTCCTGATTTGCGGCAAGAAGGTAGCCGGCATCCTCACTGAGCTTAATGGCGAGCTGGACCACGTTAAGTACGTCATTCTCGGGATCGGCGTGAATGTAAATCTGAGCCCCGGCGACTTCCCGCCCGAAGTTCGCAAGGCAGCCACCTCGCTCAAAATGGAGCTGGGCAAACCAGTCCGTCGGCCCGAACTGGCCGTGGCAATCTTGCGCGAGCTGGACCAGGATTACACCCGGATCACCGCCGGTCGCTTCGCGACGGTGGCCGATGAATGGGAAGCGCATTGCACCACTCTCGGCCATCAGGTAATCATCCGCACGGGCGTTCGTCAAATGCGTGGCCGCGCCGAATCGCTGGGGGAGGATGGCGCGCTGCTGATGCGCACCGACCACGGCCACTTGGAGCGGATAGTGGGCGGAGATGTGACGCTGGAAGAATAGAGGGAGTGAAGGAGTGAGAAACAATCGAAGGGTTGGAAGGTTGGACAGTTGGGATGCTGAGAAACGCATCAGACCCGAAGGCCAATACTCCATCACCGCAATTCTGTACCACTCCATCGCGGCATGATCCTGCTGTTCGACATCGGCAACACCCACACGCACGTGGGATTGGCCAACGCCCGGCGCGTGTTGAAACAGGTGAACATTCCAACGGCTGATTGGTCGAGCAGTGCTGCAAGACGGCGACTGGTCGGATTGGCTGGTCGCGCTCGTTTGGAAGGGGCGGCGGTGTGCAGCGTGGTGCCCAGGGCCACGCCGCTGGTTCGCAAGACAATGAAGCAGCTTTGGAACTTGGAATGCCTCGAGCTGACAACCAAGACCTTGCGCGGTGTGGGGATCGATTATCCGAAGCCCAAAACTATCGGCCCGGATCGCCTGGCCAATGCGGTAGCGGTCCGCCACCGTTTTGGGGCGCCGGCGGTCGTGGTTGATTTCGGCACGGCCGTGACGTTCGACGTGGTCAATGGCGCCGGCGATTACGTTGGCGGTATCATCGCGCCGGGATTGGCGGCCATGACGGATTATTTGCACGAAAAGACCGCGTTGCTGCCGCGGATCAAAATTCGCGAGACAAAAAGCGCGATTGGCAAGAGCACCGAGCAGGCGATGCGGGTCGGGGCGGTGCGCGGTTATCGAGGCATGATTCGCGAACTGCTGCTGGAGCTGAAGCGGGAACTCAAGACTCATCGTTTGCCGGTCGTGGCCACTGGGGGCTACGCCAAACTGATGGCGGCGAAGCTCCCGCAGATCGCTGCGGTGGAGCCGCTCCTGACGCTCGAAGGGCTGCGGCTGGTTTGGCAGGCCAACTCTTCTGCTCGCCGCGCATGAACCGAATCACCGAACGCTTCGCCCGGCTCAAACGCGAGAAACAAAAGGGGTTCATTGTGTATATAGGCGCCGGCGATCCGAACCTCGCGGCCACGCGGCAACTGGCGTTGGCGTTCGACAAACTGGGCGTAGATGTGCTGGAACTGGGCGTGCCCTTCAGCGATCCGCTGGCGGATGGCTTGGTCAATCAACTTGCGGCCCAACGCGGTTTGGAATCAGGCACAACCCCGCCGAAAGTTTTGGAGACGGTGGCCGCGATTCGCAAGGAGTCGGAGATTCCCATCGTACTCTATATCTACTTCAACCTGATGCATCGTTGCGGTGTGGAGCGATTCATCCAGGACGCGGCGAGGGCGGGAGTGGACGGGTTGCTGGCGCTCGATTTGCCGCCCGAGGAAAGCGACAACTACGAAAGCCTGATGCGCCGGGCCGGCATGTGCAATATTTACCTGGTCGCTCCAACAACGCCCGATGACCGCATCGAATTTATTGTCAAGCGCGGCACCGGGTTCATCTATTACGTTTCGCGCGAAGGCGTGACCGGGATGCAGCAGAGCGTTTCTGAGACAATCGCCCTAATGACCGCCAAAATCCGCGCGCATACCGACTTGCCCGTAGCTGTGGGGTTTGGCATTTCGAATGCCGACCAGGTGAGATTTGTAGCGCAGCATGCTGAAGCTATTGTAGTAGGAAGCGCGATCGTGAACCAAATCGCGGCCTGCGGCGATTGCCCGGATCTAACGACCCGTGTGGCAGAGTTCGCGCAGCCGTTGGCCAAAGCGTTGAAACATATCCGAGACGAGAACTCAAACTCTTGAGTCGAAATTTCGGCTGCCAGATTAACCAAGCCTTATGAGAGCCAAGACTCCCACAAACGCAAAGGATCGTTTCGTCATCATCATGGCCGGTGGCAAGGGCGAACGCTTTTGGCCGGTGAGCCGGGAAAAGACGCCGAAACAACTGATCACTCTTCTGGGTGACCGCTCGTTCCTTCAGCAGGCAGTTGACCGCGTCCTGGCGCTGGTCTCGATTAAGAACGTTTTGGTCATCACCAACGCCGCGCAGGCGCCAGAGGTCCGCAGGCAACTGCCGAAACTGCCGAAAGAAAATCTTATCGCAGAACCCGTTGGCCGCGACACCTGCGCTGCGGTCACCCTCGGGGCCGCGCTGGTGGGCGCCCGTTCAACCACCGGGGTGATGGCGGTGCTGCCGGCTGACCACGTCATTGGCGACGAGAAGGAATTTCAGCACGTCCTGTCTGATGGGTTCGACCTGGCTGGCCGCGGCCAAGCGATCATCACCATTGGCATCAAGCCGACTGAGCCGGCTACGGGTTACGGTTACATTCGCGTAGGCGAAGCGTTGCCGCCGCCCCAGGGCGTCAGGGCCTATAAGACCGCCTTCCATCGCGCGGAGCAGTTCGTCGAAAAACCGCACCTGGACAAAGCGTTGGAGTATTTGAACAGCGGTCAATATCGCTGGAACGCCGGCATGTTCATTTGGTCGTTTGTGACCATCACAGAAGGGTTGCAGAAACATCAACCGGAAATGTACAAAGCTTGCCAGCGCTGGTTCAAAGTGGCGGCCAACCCCGCTAAACTCAACCGATTGCTGGCAAAGGAGTATCCTGGCCTAAAAAAGATCTCCATCGACTTCGCGCTGATGGAGCACGCGCACAACGTCATCGTAGCCAATGGCCCTTTTGAGTGGGACGATCTTGGCTCGTGGACGGCTCTGGGGCGCCATTTGAAACCCGATGCGGAGGGTAACTGCGCGGTGGCAGATTTCGTGCATGTGGATGCTGCGCGCAACATCATCTTCGATGCCCGCACCAAGGACCGGCGCGCGCCGATCGCCGTGGTTGGCTTGCGCGACTCTATCCTGGTTCAGACCGACGATGCCACGCTATTGGCTCACAAGAGCCAGGCGCAGAAAGTCAAGGAGTTGGTTAAGAGGCTGGCGGAGGATCCAAAACTGAAAAGGCTGGTTTGATCCACCGTACCGAAATGCTGAAATGCTGAAATGCTGAAACCCTCCGGCCTACTTAGCTTTTCAGCTTTTCAGTATTTCAGCAGCCACGGCTATTCACGGATGACCGCCTCAAGGGCCTGTTTGAACTGTCGCACCAACTTCTCATGTGCGGCGTTCACTTCCGCATCCGTCAACGTCCGGTCCGCGCTGCGATAGGTGAAAGCGTAGGCCACGCTCTTCTGGCCGGGTGGAACATGCTTGCCGCGGAACACGTCGAATAGCTCGACGGATTCCAAGTTAGCAGGTCTAGCTTGTTTCACCGTTTGCAGCACTGCCTCATGAGTGATTGCTTCGGATACCAGCATGGCGACGTCGCGGCGAATGGACGGAAACGCCGGGAGCGGCGTAAAAGACCTAGCGGCATTCCGGCGAGCGAGCAGCACGTCCAGGTTTAGTTCCGCCAGCAACACCGCGTCGCGCAGGTCATACCGCTTGGCCAGCGGCGGAAGCAATTGGCCGAACTCACCCACCTGGAATTTACCGAGCTGAATGGTAGCGGATTCCATCAAGAACGTCGTGCTATCCGGTCGGCGCGCGTACGCCATGCCGCGCAGGCCGAACTGGTCGAAAAACTCCTCGAGAAAACCTTTCAAATCGTAAATGTCGAACTGCGCCTCGCGTTCAGAACCGCTCCAGAATAATGGGTTACGCTCACCGGTGAGGGCGATTGCCAGGCGGCGCTCTTCGCGGGGGCCAGCGGGCGTAGCGTGGTCGGGTGGATCGGCAGACGAGGATTCCTGCCCCACGTTGTTTTGCGTGAAGACGCGGCCAAGTTCGAACAGGGCTACGTGCGGGTTCTTGTGGCTAAGATTATACCGGAGCGCGTCGAGGAGGCCGGGCAGCAAACTGGGGCGTAACACGCTCATGTCGCTGCTCAAAGGGTTAGCCAGAGGCAGAAGGGCATCGCCTGCCACCAGTTTGGCTGCCGAATCCGAAATCAGGGTCTGGCCCTGGGCTTCGTACAATCCAAGTCCGATCAGGATACGCCGTGCCTCAGCGAGTTGGTAGTGCTCCGCATCGTAAGGATTCGATCCTCTGGCGCCACGTGGGGGAGTGTGTGGGATTTTCTCGACGCCGTAAAGGCGCGCGACCTCTTCGATGAGGTCTATTTCCCTTTTCAAGTCCACACGAAATGAAGGCACGCGAAAAACCGCAGCCTCCGGAGCACGAACATCGGGGGATGCGGCAATTGGCGCAGCGGTAATGATTTCGATGCCCAGTCGCTGCAGACATTCATTCTGCTGTTCCATCGGGACATTGATGCCGAGCAACGCGCTGGTTCGGCTGTGGCGCAAGGCGATTTGCCTGGGCTCGACCGGTGCCGGGTAAGCGTCCGCGACACCAGAGGCGAGTTCTCCGCCTGCGGTTTCCAAAATCAGTTGAGCGGCGCGGCGGCTGGCCCAGTCGCAGATGCCGATGTCGGCGCCGCGCTCGAAACGATACGAAGATTCTGTGCGCAGTCCCAGCTTGCGGGAAGTGGCTCGAATGTTCTGAGGTTTGAAATAGGCGCTTTCGATGAGGACATCCGCCGTGTTGAGACTAATCTCGCTGTTTTGGCCGCCCATAACGCCGGCCAGCGCCACCGCTTTGGTTTCATCGGCAATCAGGAGCATTTGATTGGTGAGCGTCCGCTCCTGCCCGTCAAGGGTCATGAACTTTTCGCCTTCAACGGCCCGGCGGATAATGATTGTGGGGCGGGCGCGCCCGTCTGCGGTGGCCAGCAGGTGGTAGTCAAATGCGTGCAATGGCTGGCCGATTTCGAGCATCAGGTAATTGGTCACATCCACCACGTTGTTGATGCTGCGAAGGCCGACTTTTTCCAACGTGTTCTTCAGCCAATCCGGGCTGCGGCTAACTTTAACGCCGCAAACAACGCGGGCGGTGTAGCGCGGGCATAAATCAGGAGCCTCGATACGAATGGAAACCAGGTCGGAAGCGTAATGCGTGAGCTGTGATTCTTGAGGCCTGCTGGCCGATGGTTGAAGGGCGATTGGCGATCGGTGGACTTCAACATCAGGCAGGCGCAGCGGCTTGCCTGTGACGGCGCTGATTTCGCGAGCTATGCCGACGACGCTGTTCAGGTCGGGCCGGTTTGGCGTGATTTCCAGATCATAAACCACGTCAGCGCCGGCGCGCCCCAGGTATTCGGCAAAAGGCTGGCCGACCTTGGCATCTTCACGGAGGATGAGCAGCCCATTTACCTCGTCTCCGAGGCCAAGCTCCTGGGGCGAACACAACATGCCATGCGATTCTGCACCGCGGATTTTGCCGACCTTGATCGTCAGCGGTTGCCGGCCAGGCGCCGACGGGAGGGAAAAGCCGGGCAGGATAAGCGGCACCTTGTCACCCGGCTTTAAATTGTGCGCCCCGCAGACGATCTGGCGCTGGCCCTTGCCATCATCCACGCGGCAGAGCGAAAGTTTGTCGGCATTGGGATGTTTATCACGCGTGAGGACTTGCGCCACGACGACACCCTCAAACTCACCGGCGATTTTCTCGACGCGTTCGACCTCGATCCCCAGCATCGTCAGCCGCTCGGCGAGTTCCTCCGGCGACCAATCGAAATCTACGTACTGCTTGAGCCAATCGAGGGTAACTTTCATTTGGCGACCCGATTCGCAAAATCATCTCGACTGAAAACGCAAATGCCACTGAGGCCGTAACGAATATCGCGATGCGCTCCATGCCGATCAGGCAGACCCAAATCGGCCTTGGGGACGCGGGACATTCTTATCTTCATCTGTAATGCGCGAATCAGAATTGTTTCAGAAACCGCAAATCATTCTCGTAAAACAGGCGGATGTCATTGATCCCATACCGAATCATGGCAATGCGTTCGATGCCGAACCCGAAGGCCCAGCCGCTCCACACTTCCGGGTCGTAGCCGACAGTCTCAAAGACCGCCGGGTGCACCATGCCGCAGCCTGCAATTTCGAGCCATTCCTTGCCCATCTTGCGCGTCAGCGGGCTGCTGAAATCAATTTCAAAGCTTGGTTCGGTGTAGCTGAAATAGTGCGGGCGGAAACGGAT
>WNGQ01001121.1_pt1 | contig 27824 bp, 23 predicted proteins | sample 5407661 | NCBI WGS metagenome assembly WNGQ01 (sample SAMN13153382, study PRJNA577476) | soil metagenome | isolation source: 60 cm soil or saprolite under Garry oak tree replicate 2 | place: USA:California | collected 2016-06-15 | reverse complement strand
GGCGCGGGCTATGCCACCAGCGTGCGCGTCGGGAAGATCCTGGAAGAGGCCGATCGCAAGGCGGCCAGGTTCCTCGGCTGCGAGCCGCACGAGGTGATCTTCGGGCCGAACATGACCACGCTGAACTTCGCGCTGTCCCGGACCGCCGCCCGGGCGTTCCGGCCCGGCGACGAGATCCTGGTGTCCTGCCTGGACCACGACGCCGGGGTCGCCCCCTGGCTGGAGATCGCTCACGACCGGGACCTGGTCGTCCGGCACGTCGCGCTGCACGACGACACCACGCTCGACTTCGCGGACCTGGAGCGCAAGCTCGGGCCGCGCACCAAGGTGGTGGCGTTCGCCTGGGCCTCGAACGCGGTCGGGACCGTCACCGACGCCCGGCGGGTATGCCAGCTCGCGCACGACGCCGGGGCGCTCGCCTGGGTGGACGCGGTCCACTACGCGGCGCACGAGCCGATCGACGTCCGCGCCGTCGGCGCCGACATGCTCATCTGCTCGCCGTACAAGTTCTGCGGGCCGCACCTCGGCGTCGCCTGCGGCCGGGCCGAGGTGCTCGGGCAGTGGCGGCCGTACAAGGCGCGCCCGGCGCCCACCAGGCCGCTGGGGCGCGGCTTCGAGACCGGCACGCAGCCCTATGAGCTGCTCGCCGGGTTCAACGCGACCATCGACTACCTCGACTCGATCGGGGGCTTCGCCGCGATCGCCCCCTACGAGCGCTCGCTGGGCCAGCGGTTCCTCGACGGCCTGTCCGACGTGGTCACCGTCTACGGGCGGCCCGGGATGGACGGCCGCGTGCCGACGTTCCTGGTCAACGTGGACGGCGTGGCCGCCGAGGAGGTGGCCGCGCGGCTGGCCGCCGAGCAGATCGGGGTCTGGGCGCACGACTCGTGGTACTCGCTCGGCCTGTACCAGGGTCTCGGCTACACCGGCAAGTCGGCCCGGATCGGCTTCATCCACTACAACTCGCCGGGCGAGGTCGACCGTCTGACCGAGGCCTTGAACGGCCTGCGGTTATCCGGGCTATCCCGGGGAGCCGGGTTATCCCGAGGAACCGGGCTATCTCGAGGAACCGGGTTATCCCGGGGATCCGCCCAGGATCTCGGCGAGTTTGCCCAGGTTGATATTGCCGCCCGAGACCACGCACACGATCTTCCCGGTCCCGGCCCGGCCGCTCAGCGCGGCCGCCGGCGCGAGCGCGCCCGCGCCCTCGGCGATGACCCGGACCCGCTCGGCGAGTATGCGCACCGCGGCGGCGACCTCGGCGACCGGGACGGCCACGGCGTCGTCGACGAGCGGCGCCACCAGCGGCCACATGCTGTCAAGCACACGCCGGCTGCCGGAGCCGTCCACGAACGAGGGGTGGTAGTCGACGTCGACCGGGTGCCCGGCGGCGAGCGCCGCCGCCATCGCGGCCGCGGTGTCCGGCTCGGCCGTGATGATCTTCGTGCCGGGCCGCAGCGCCTTGACCGCGCTGGCGATGCCCGTGGTCAGCCCGCCCCCGCCATACGGGATCACGACCGCGTCTGGGTCGGGCAGGTCCTCGAGAATCTCGAGCCCGATTGTGCCGTTGCCGGCCATCACCGCGGGATCCTGCACGGGATGCACGAACAGTCCGTCCAGCCCGTCCAGGTGGCTGGTGACGATGACGTTCCACCAGTCGTCGTAGGGAATCTTCCGCACCCGCCCGCCCAGGCGCTCGATCGCGGCGAGCTTCGCCTCGGGCGCGTGGTCGGGCACCACGATCGTGGCCGGGACGCCGAGCTCGCGCGCCGTCCACGCGATGCCCTGCGCCATGTTCCCCGCGCTGGCGGTGACCAGGCCCTTGGCCCGCGCGCCGGCCGGCGCGAGCATGACCGCGTTGGTCGCGCCGCGGATCTTGAACGAGTTGACGGGCTGCAGGTTCTCCAGCTTGAGGTAGATCTCGGCCGGGGCGTCCTCGACGTGCAGCCGCACCAGCGGCGTGCGGACCACCGAGCCGGCGATCCGCGCCCGGGCCGCTTCGATCTCCGTCAGCGCGATCACGGCTGCCCCTCCCCGGCCAGGCCGGCCACGGCCGCCTCGATCGCGGTCCGCTCCGCCCCGGTGACCGGCTGCCGCAGCGCCTCGGCGACCGGGGCCAGGTGCTCCGGGCGGCCCGGGCCGATCACGACCTGGGCGACCCGGTCATCGTCCAGCAGCCAGCCGAGCGCGAGCCCGGCCAGCGAGGTGCCGCGGCCCGCGGCGATCGCCTGCAGCCGGTCCAGCGCGTCGAAGATCGGGCCGGTGACGAACTCCTGGTACGGCTCGGGCCGCTGGGTCATCCGCGACCCGGCCGGGTACGGCACGCCGCGGCGGTACTTGCCGGTGAGCCAGCCGCCCGCCAGCGGACTGAACGCCAGGTAGGCGACGCCCCGCCCGGCGCAAAGCGGCAACACTTCCTGCTCGTCCCGCCGCGCCAGCAGCGAGTGGCTGTTCTGCACTGCCTGCGGCGCGCCTGCCGCGAGGGCGGCCGTGAGCTGGGGCGCGTCGAAGTTACTGACGCCGTACGCGCCGATCAGGCCGTCGGCCTGGGCGGCGCTGAACGCTCCGAAGGTTTCCGCCAGCGGGACATCCGGGTCGTACTCGTGCGCGAGGTACAGGTCGACGTGGCCAACGCCCAGCCGGTCCAGGCTCGAGCGGAGCTGACGGGCGACCCGGTCCGGCTTCAGCCCGTGATCCGCGCCGGACTCCATCGGGTTGAAGGTCTTGGTGGTGAGCCGAGGCCGGACCCCGCGCGCGGCCATCCAGCGGCCGATCGCCCGCTCGCTGCGGCCGCCGCCATAGGCGTCGGCGGTGTCGAACCAGCCGATACCGGATTCCCAGGCCGCGTCCATCAGCGCGAACGCCTGGTCCTCGGTCAGCCCTCGGCCGAAGAACTCCGGCGCCGAGCCCACCCCGCCGAAGTTCCCGCATCCCAGGGCGATGCGCGAGACGGTGAGCCCTGGATTATCCCCCAGCATGAGCCTCGCAGCCTCTCGTAAGGACGGCATCACCCTAGCGGGGCCGTCCTGACCCGTCCAGCCCAGGCTGGCCGGCGCGATGTCACGTAGTTCCCGGATCTGTCGTGTCCTAGGCTCGCGTCATGCCGAGTTCCTGGAAACTCCGCACCGGATGGACATCACCTGCTCCCTCCCCGGCCGCACCGCCGAGGCCGTGTGGCGCCATCCGCCGCTCACCCCCCGCAAGCTCCAGCACCTGCACTGCCCCAGTTTAGGTACCCGATGCCGAGTGCGTCACCCGCCGTATATCTGCGGGCCGCTTAGCGCTGATGATCAACTCCCTCTTTCTTTTTCCCAGCGCTGGATCAGCCCGAGCAGACGATATTCTCGTTCGGTGCCCGCCGCACAGCAAATCACGTCGCAATAGCCCTTGGAAGAGGGGGCGCTGGCCCACATTATGGCTTTTCCTGGGTCGTCGGTAATGCCGATGTACTGGCCGGATGCATCCAGGCAGGCCAAGTGACGATACCCAAGGCTTTGCAGCCAGGCCAGGTCGACGTCTGGGGCCTGGTGAAGCAAACGGGGCTCGAGCTCGAAGTACACAACGGGCCGATCCTCACGGAGGACGGCTCCGGCACCTCGCAAGACCTCCATGTCGTAGCCGTCTGTGTCCACCTTGATAAAGCTCGCCCGGCCCCGATGCCGCATCACGTCATCCAGCGTGCGCATCTTCGCCAGCTGCCTGCCGAGAGGCTCGAAGCCGCAGTAGTGGATGTTGAGGACCGACGCCGAGGTGGTGTTGTTGTAGAGCCAAATCTCTCCCGGGCATTGTCCGAGGGCGACTGGAACGATCTGCGCATGGGAGAACCCAGCCTCATTTAGATTGTGCCGCAGGCAGGAGAGGTAGCGCGCGGAAGGCTCGATGGCGATCGCCCGGGCCGCCGGTCGGACAGCGAGCATCTGGAGCAGGCTTGCTCCCACATTGCTGCCGACATCGACTATCCAGGCATCGTCTTCGACCAGCCCTGCCAGGTCGCGCAGTGCGGGTGTCCACTCAGTCCCGCTGCTGATCTGCGCGCCGATCCAGCTGCTCGCAGGATAGACGAAGCGCTGCCCCAGATATGTCGCGACGCGATGGCGGGACGAGACGCCTTGATCGACCATGAGCCGGGCCATCCTCGGACGGTCCGGCTCATAGTCGCTAGACATCTCGCTTGCTAAGGCCCTGGCTGTGTCAGGCCCACCACTTGTGCCACATCGCGCTGTCGTCGCCGATGACGAACGTGTCGATGCGGTTGGGGCCCCATGAAACGGCGGCTGGGCCTCCTGCGCATCCTCCTCCAAGGTTCTCGAAGCCTTGCCAGGCCGAGCCGTCCCACCACTTGTGCCACATGGCACTGTTGGTGCCGATCACGAACGTGTCGATGCGATTGGGGGCCCATGACGACGCACCGATGCCGCCTATGTCAGCTCCGCATACTCCCCCCAGGCTCTCCCAGCCTCGCCAGGCCGAGCCGTCCCACCACTTGTGCCACAGGGCGTGGTCGGTGCCGATCACGAAAAGATCCAAGCGGTCAGCGGCCCACGACGAGACAGCCACTTCGTGGCCCATGCAGATCCCGCCCAGGCTCTCCCAGTCCTTCCAGGTTGAGCCGTCCCACCACTTGTGCCACATGGCGCGGTCGGTGCCGATGACGAACGTGTCGATGCGGTTGGGGCCCCATGAGACGGCGGCTGGGCCGCCCATGCAGACCCCGCCCAGGCGCTCCCAGTCCTTCCAGACCGAGCCCTCCCAGTACTTGTGCCACAGGGCGCTGTCTTCGCCGATGACGAACGTGTCGAGTCGATCCGCCGCCCACGATGAAACGGCAGGGCCGCCGGTACATCCTCCGCCCAGGTTCTCGAAGTTACTCCATGCCATGAAATCCTCCCCCGAGAGACTCCTACGTCGTAATACTGATATCTCAATGCCCGGCGTATGTCTAGAGCGGTTCGGATTAATGTACTGCTCCGCCCGTTTCGCAAATGCCTTTTTTCGCACATGCTCCCTAATGCCTGGCGCGAACAGATCGCATCATGCTGATGTAACCGTTGCACTAGTAACACAAAGCGAACATCTAGGTGAATGTCTGATAAATCGGCGCTGGGGTCAGATGCCTGACTGGCGGGCTGGCGGTGTGTCGTTAGGTTGTGGCTTCCCGGCGGGCGGAAAGTGGCATAACACCCGGTAGGAGCCGGCCCTGAGAAGGTGCTTCGGCGCTCGCGAGGTGAGAGTGTGGAGACACCATGATCGCAACCAGCTGGACCGCCCGCTGGAAAGCCGCCCGGCTGGTCCGTATCGGGCTTCTGGGTGCCGTTGTCCTGCTGGTCCCGCTGGTCCTGGTGGCGGCCATTGCGGTCTTCGCGACTTCCCGCCCGGCTGCCGCGGCCAGGGGCGGGGACCACTGGATGACCAGCTGGAGCGCCAGCCCGCAGCACGCCATGCCCGGCACGGCCGCCGCGGCCGGCTTCGATAACCAAACGGTTCGCGAGATCATCGTCACCAGCGTCGGCGGCGATCCGATCAGGCTCGAGCTGACCAACGCCTTCGGCGCGTCGCCGCTGCAAGTCGGCCACGTGACGGTGGCGGTGGCGGACCTGGGCGCTGAGGTGGTGCCCGGCACGATCCACCCGGTGTCATTCGGTGGCGGCGCGTCGGTCCGGATCCCGCCTGGCGCGCAGGTCCTCAGCGATCCGGTGGGCATGCAGGTGTGGCCGCTGCAGGAGCTGGCGGTGAGCGTGTACCTGCCGGGCCGGACCGGCGCGGCCACGCTCCATTCCGACGCCCAGCAGGTCAACTGGGTGTCGGTAGCCGGTGATCACGCCGCCGAGGCGGGGGCGGGGGCGTTCCCGGTCGAGGGCCTGTCGTGGTACTACCTCAGCGGCCTCATCGTGCGATCCGCCGGAGCGGCCGGGACCGTGGTCGCGTTCGGCGACTCGATCACCGACGGCCTGCAGTCGACGGTCGGCGCCAATCTCCGCTGGCCCAACGACCTGGCCCGGAGATTGGATATGCTGGCCGGCCTCGCGCTGGCGGTGGCGGACGAGGGGATCGGCGGCAACCGGGTGCTGACCGGCTCGCGGTGCTGCGGTGCCAGCGCCGAGGCGCGGTTCGCGCGGGATGCCCTGGACCAGCCCGGTGTCCGGGACATCATCGTGCTGGAGGGGATCAACGACATCGGGTTCAGCGCGGGCCCGCCGGACTCGGACACCGATATCAGCGCGGGCCAGATCATCGCCGGGTACGAGCGGCTGATCGCCCAGGCGCACGCCCGGGAGCTGAGGATATTCGGCGCGACCCTGCTGCCGTTCCAGGGAGCGGGGTATTACACCGCGGCGGGCGAAGCCACGCGCGAGGCGGTGAACGCCTGGATCCGCACCAGCGGCGCCTTCGACGGCGTCATCGACTTCGACGCGGTGATGCGCGACCCGGCCGACCCGCTAAGGCTGAACCCCGCGTACGACTCCGGTGATCACCTGCACCCCGATGACGCCGGCTACCAGGCCATGGCCAACGCCATCAACCTGGAGATGCTGCTGCCGCCGCCGCGGTAGCGGCCCTGCTGTCAGCTAGCGTGGGCGGAGCGACCGGTCGCGGAGCCTTCCCGCACGATCTCTCCGCTGATGTTCCGGTTGGCGGTGGAGGCCAGGAACACGATCAGTTCCGCGACGTCTTCTGGTTCGGAGAGCCGCCTGCTTGGCACCCGTCCGGCGATGGCGTCCCGGATCTGCGGCGGCGCGTTCCGGCGGACGCGGTCGGTGAGGGTGAGCCCGGCTGCGACGACGTTGACTAGGATGTCTTCGCGGCCCAGTTCCCAGGCCAGGCTGCGGGCGAGCCCGGCCAGACCGGCCTTGGCTGCTGCGTAGGCGGCGGCGCCTTCCCAACCTTCCTCGCCCGCCCCGGAGGACACCAGGACGATCCGGCCCCAGCCACGGCCGTGCATGGCCGGGACGGCCGCCTGGAGGAGCGCGAAGGGCCCGGCCAGGTCGGTGTCGAGCATGGTCCGCCAATGCGCCGCCGTCTCGTCCTCGAAGCGGCCGCCCCGCCGAGCGTTGCGGTCCCGGCCACCCGCGCAGTTGACCAGGACATCGATGCCTCCCCATTGGTCGGTGACCTGGCGGACGAGTTCCACGGCGCTGTCGTCGGAGCCAAGGTCGAAGGGGAGGGCAGCCGCCGCAGACCCGGCGGCTTCGATCTCCGCGGTGCACTTGGCCGCGGCTGACTGGTCCGCGTGATAGGTGACGGCGACTCGCGCGCCTTCCCGGCCGAACGCAAGCGCCGCCGCGCGGCCGATGCCCGAGGACCCGCCGGTGACGACGACGACCCGGTTGGCCAGCCCAGTCTGCATGTCAAGACCTCCTGAGGCATTTAATGGTAGATAACCATGAAGGTAATCTACCATTAAATGCCCCGCCTATCCTAGGCATGGTGAGAACTCAGCGCACCGGTGGGGAACTTGCGGCCGACCATCTGGAGCTGGTCCGGGAGGTGGTCGGCCTCTGGGTCCAGATGCAGTCACGCCTGCAGGCGCACTTCGCTGCATTGGCTGCTGAGCACTCACTGTCAGCGATTCAGGCAAAGGTCCTCATCCAGCTCGATCAGGGTGGCGCGGTGACGATGCGCGCACTCGCCGACCGGCTCCAGTACGACCCATCGAACCTGACCAGCGTCATCGACCGGCTGGAAGAGCTGGGCGCCGTCGAACGGCGCCAAGACCCGCATGACCGGCGCGTGAAAGGCATCATCCTCACCGACACCGGCCTCAGCCTCCGCACGGCGTTCTGGCAGCGGCTCATCAGCGAGGCCGGCCCGCTTGGCGCACTCGGCACGCGGCAACTCGCCGAGCTCCGCTCCCTGCTGGAACTGGCCCTGGCCGGGCCGCACCAGCAATCCGGTCCCACCAGCCAGGCCTTCACCCGCCCGACCTAGATGGGGACAGCCCCGATCCCTACCCGGCGCCGGGCATCAGGATCATGCGCTAGGGCGTGACACCAGGTCCGTTCGGGATCATTCCCCGGGTCACCACGGCTGGCTGTTGCTGGTGAAGTGGGTCAGCGTGTCGATGTCCTCGGCCTTGTAGACGTGGCGCGGCGGAGTGGCGAAGGTGGCGTAGGGCCGGACCCGGATCACCACCCGGTTCTCCTCGCGGGCCATCCGCTCGATCTCGGGCATCTTGGCGGACCCCACCTCCTGGCCGGCCATCAGGTCGATGACCCGGCGCAGCACGTCCACGGTCTGGCCGAAGTCCTCCTCGAGCGTGGCGTCCCCGTAGACCTGCAGGTAGGTGAGGGGCCACTGCTCGTCGAGGATGCACAGGCTGACCTTCGGGTTGCGCCGCACGGCGAGCGCCTTGCCGCGGGCCGCCATGGTCGAGATCAGCAGGTCGTCGCCGTCCAGGACGTAGTACACCACGGTCATGGCAGGCCCGTCGTTCGTGCGGTTGTACCCGAAGATGCAGGTCCTGTGCTTCCGCACGAACTCCCGGCGCTCGATTCGGTCCATGCTGCCCCTTCCGGTGACGCCTGCTGACGTCACAAAGGTAAACGAAGCGGCGGTGGTCATCGATCCTCCCGCGGACGACCAGGGCCGCGTGCGGCTCCGCGCCAGGCTGGTAGATGGTGGTGCCCGGCGGGTTCTCGGTCCTTTCCCCTTCCGCGCGTAGCGCGCGGGCCACCTCCGGCGGCAGTCGCGCCAGGAAGCTGCGGCTGAAGGGCTCCTCGACTTCAGGGTCAGCCACCTAGTCCCCCAGAGCGCACCATTACGCGGCAAAGACGTAGGTCTGGAAGTGTAATCCCGCGGCCGGACCTAGGCGGCGAGGCCGGCGTAGCGGCCGCGGCCGGCGATGAGACCCTGTCCGAAGCGTTCTGGTCCGTCGCGCGCCAGCTGCGCGAGACCTCCCAGAAGACCTTGGCTCCCTGGGACATCACCCCTTCTCACCTGCGTGCCCTGCGCGTGCTCACGCGCCACGGGATGATGCGCCTGTCGGAGCTGTCAGACCACCTGCACATCGCGCCGCGCTCCACCACGGAGGTCGTCGACGCCCTCGAATCCCGGGACCTGGTTAAGCGGCGCCCCGACCCCGACGACCGGCGGGCCACGCTGGTCGAGCTGACCGAACACGGCGCCAGCGTCCTCGACGCGATCCGCGGAACCGAGTCCGAACGGGTCTTTGGCCGGCTGAGCCCGGCCGACCGCGCCCACCTCGCCCGCATTCTGCGCGAGCTCCGGGACTGATCAGCGGGCGACCGGTGCCTTCGGTGATGCGTTGAGCGGCACGGCGTTGAGCGGCACGGCGTTGAGCGGTGCGGTCAGGGCGGCGTTGACGGGCAGGTCGGCGGGCATGGTGAGCGCAGGCATCGCGGGCACGGACGGCAGGCTGTGGTCGGCCTGGGCTTTCCCGGCCGACGGCTCGGCCCCGGTGACGGGCCGGGCGGCGCGGTCGAAGAAACGAAGCAGTTCCACCGGGACGGGCATGACCAGGGTGCTGTTCTTCTCGGCGGCGACCTCGACGACGGTCTGCAGGAGCCGGAGCTGAAGGGCGGCCGGGTCGGCGGACATGACGTTGGCGGCCTGGGCGAGCTTCTTGGACGCCTGGTACTCGCCGTCGGCGGAGATGATCCGCGCGCGTCGCTCGCGTTCGGCCTCCGCCTGGCGGGACATCGATCGTTTCATCGAGTCAGGCAGTGAGATGTCCTTGACCTCGACCCGCTCCACCCGGACACCCCAGGGTTCCTCGGTGGGGGCGTCGATGACCTCCTTGAGCTTGGCGTTGACCTTGTCCCGTTCGGACAGCAGCTGGTCCAGGTCGCTGTGGCCGATCACCGATCGCAGCGACGTCTGGGCGACCTGGGACACCGCGTAGGTGTAGTTCTGCACGTTGATGATCGCCTTGACCGGGTCGATGACCCGGTAGTAGACGACCGCGTCCACCCGCACGGTGACGTTGTCGCGGGTGATGCCCTCCTGGCCGGGTACCGTCGCCGTGATGATCTGCATGTTGACCTTGCGGATCCGGTCCGTCAGGGGGTTAACCCAGGTCAGCCCCGGTTGGCGGATGTCGGGCAGCAGTTTGCCCCAGCGGAAGACGACGCCTTGCTCGTACTGATTAATGACCTTGAAGCCGAACATCTCGGCCGTCCCATCCCTGGCGCATGGTGCACCGGGCTCACCGGGCCCGCGGACGGCACCGGCGTGACTGCCAGCGTTCGGAATGCCCCTGGACCCTTCTCCTAAGTTATCGCATACCAGCGGGACGTGGCTGGTAGGGCGAAGGGCTCAGCTAGCGGCGGTTCCCGCGGGCATCGGCGGCATGCGCACCCGGGGTGCGGGCTGGCATGGTAGGGTTCAGTAGTTCTGGTTGTGGTAGAAATTCGTGTCGTGTCACAGCGCCCGCGAAGTTTCTGACAGCGGGCGCCGCGGATTTCCAGAGTCCGGCTTTTGAATACAGGCGGCCGCAGCAGCTGGGGTTCGCGCATGCGGATCCCGAAAGTCGTTCAGTAGGAGAAAGCGCAAAATGCCTCAGGGTACAGTGAAGTGGTTCAACGCCGACAAGGGCTATGGTTTCATCGCCCCCGATGACGGCACGAGCGATGTCTTCGTTCACCACTCCGTTATTCAGGCTGACGGTTACCGTAGCCTCCAGGACAACCAGCGGGTGGAATTCACCGCCAGCCAGGGCACCAAGGGTCCCCAGGCTGACTTCGTCCAGCCGATCTGACCGTCCAGCGCAGCGGTGGGGCGCGCTAGCCATCGGCTAGGCGCTCCGCCGCGTCGCCTCACCACGAATGCGTGCACCGGCGGCCCGATAAGCGGCGCAGGAAAAGCACGATTAGCACGATAATGACAATGAGAACCAGGGTTCCGATTCCGATGTACACGGGGCCTCCTCTCAGAGCGGCCGGCGGTGCCGGCGTATCGGGAGCGGCTACCCGGCTCGGCCCGGGTTAACCGGCTATCACCCCACGGAACATTCTGTGGCGAGTGTCCACGCGCTCAACCGGCTCTGACCCTCCCGGTGACGCGTGCGGTTGCCGTCGGCCCGGCACCTCGACGGTCCGTTCGGAAAGAACCGTAAGCAGGCCAGGCGGCTAGGACGGTTGCGGTGCCAGCTCGGCGCACGCGCGCCGGCTGGCGTAATGGGCGGCGGCCTGCCGCTCGCTGGCGCCGCGGTCGGCGATGGGCTGGCCGGTGCCGGAGACGACCGCGGGGATGAACCGTGCGTTCAGCGGCGCGTGCGGGTGGACGGTGAGTTCCAGGACGCCGGTGGCGGTGCTGTAGGAGTGTTCCCACCACAGGAAGTTGCCCATGCCGTAGGCGACGAAGGTGCGGCCGAGCCAGCCGGAGCCCTGCAGCATGTGCGCGTGGGCGCCGATGATAATGCTGGCTCCGGCGGCGGCGAGCTGGGGCGCCAGCGACAGCTGGGCCGGATCCGGGCACGCCTGGCCCTCGGTGCCCCAGTGCATGAACACGATGACGATGCTGGCCAGTCGCTTAGCGGTCCGCACCGCCGTAAGGGTCCGGCCCAGGTCGATCGAGTTGGCCTCACCGGGCCGGCTGGGAGTCGCCACCCATGAAGAGGCGAGCTCGGCGACCTGCGAGACGCCGATCACGGCGATCTTCACGCCCTTGATCGTGGTCAGGTACGGCGCCCAGGCCGCGGCGGCGTTGACCCCGATCCCCACGTAAGGGAACCTGGCGGCCCGGGCCGCCGCCAGCGTGTCCGACAGGCCGGCCGGACCGTAGTCCAGGACGTGGTTGTTCGCCATCGTGACCAGGTCGATGCCGGCGTCGCGCAGCGCGGTGAAGGCGTTCGGCCGGGCGCGGAAGTGGTAGGTCTTCGGCTGCGGCGTGCCGCGGCTGGTAACGGCCGTCTCCAGGTTCACCGCGGCGAAATCAGCCGACCGCAGCACCGTCGCGATCGGTCCGAACGAGGTGGCCGGGTTGCCCAGCAGTCGCGCGGTGCGCCCGGCGAAGTTGACGTCCCCGGCGAACGCCAGCGTGATGCCGTCCGTAGCTGCACCAGTATGGCCTCGCGTCCCGGCCAGCCCAGCCCGATGAGGCGCCGCCCGATGAGGCGCCGCCCGGTGCGGTGCCGCCCGGCTGGCCGTGGCCGCGGCCCGGGGCGCGGACGGAGCCGTCGTACAGGCTGCCGCGGGGAGCAGGGCCAGGCAACCAGATACCACGGCGAGCAGCGGGCGGATCACCATCAGCACAGCCTAAGGGTGGTCGGCTAGGGCTAGGCGTGCTCCTGAGACACACGAGGCAATCCGTAACACGGCGCACACACCCCGTTTACGCGGGTGCGGCGATTCGTGGTTACCTTGGACACTCTGGGAGATGCCGCTCCACCGAAAGCGGGTGAAGAGCCATGAGCACATCACGTAACCCTGAGCTGGCGGCGCCCGCGCCTGGGCGGCAGTCGGCCTACGGCGCGCACGCCCGGTCCTACGAGGGTGATACCGCCGCATTCCAGCCCTATCGCCGCGCTGTCGTCGAGGCGCTCCCGCTCCGCCGCGGGCAGGTGGTCCTCGACGTGGGCTGCGGGACCGGGCTGTGTTGCGGCCTGCTGCGGGAGAAGGTAGGCCCCCGGGGAGGTGTCGTCGGCATCGAGGAGTCGCCGGAGATGGTGGCGCTGGCGCGCGAGCACATCGCCTGCGAAGGCTGGGGAAACGTCACGGTCGTGCATGCGCCGGCCGAGGACGCCCACATCGGGCTGACTGCCGACGCCGCTCTTTTTTGTGCCGTCCACGACATCCTGCAATCACCGGGTGCGCTGCGCAACGTCATGACCAAGCTGCGTCCGGGGGCATGGGTAGCGGCCGGCGGAGGCAAATGGGCCGCGCCGATGATGGTGGCCCTGAACTCGGTGGTCAGCATGCTTCACGCTCCCTACGTTCGGAGCTTCAGCGGATTCGACCGGCCGTGGCGGCATCTGGAGCAGATGGTCCAGGACGTTCAGGTCCGTGAGATGGCGTTCGGCAGCGGCTACATCATGACCGGCCGCGCGCCCGCGTAACCCGGGCGGCATGCGCACTAGTCCCAGGCGCATCCTCAGTATTCCCAGGCATATCCTCAGTCACCGGGGCCAGGCGGGGCCAGTCCGCGAGCATACTCACCACCAGTACGGGTAGAACGTATACCATCCGGGCCTTCGGTCCTGTCGCTTGCGCGAAGTCGGTACGCGTGGTCCAGATGCAATGGCGGATCGTTGGCCGGGCGCCGATGGCTGGCTCTCGCTGACTGGCATCGTAGGGGAGTGAGGGCCGTGCGGCAGGTGCCCGGGGCGCCCGCGACTCCGCGTACGCGCCTGGCTGAGCTGCCAGGCCGCGGGGTCACGCGGGTATGGGAGTGCACCGGTCCGCCCGGCGCCGAGACACTCATGCTTATCCACGGGGTGACGTTCACGGCCGAACTGAACTGGGGAAAGGTCTTCGCGCCGCTCTCACGGCATTTCCGCGTGATCGCCATCGACCTGCGCGGCCACGGCGACGGGATCAGCGCCGGTCCGCGGTTCCGGCTCGAGGAGTGCGCCGACGACATCGCCGCGCTGGCGGAGGTCCTCGGCATCGGCAAGTTCATCGCGGTGGGCTATTCCATGGGCGGCATGGTCGCTCAGCTGTTGTACCGGCGGCACCCGGAGCTGTTGTCAGGCCTGGTCCTGTGCGCCACCGCCCGCAACGTCCTGGGTTCGCCGGCGGAGAAGCTGGTCGCCCTCTCGCTGCCGACGGCGGCCGCGGCCATCCGGTGGAACCCGTTCCTGCAGCCGATGAGCGCCGAAGTTCTCGGGATGGCGCTGCTGGGTCCCGTTGACGACCCGGAAACCGCCAGGCAAGCCCGCGCTCAGCTGAGGCGGACCACGCTCGCCACCTCCTTCTCGGCTATCCAGGCCGTGTGCGAGTTCACGTCGCACAGGTGGATCGGGCAAGTCGATGTCCCCACGGCGGTGGTGGTCACGTCCCGGGACCGCATCGTGCCGGTCAGCCGTCAGCTGAAGCTGGCCCGGGCGATTCCCGGCGCGTCGGTCCACGAGGTGGACGCTGACCACGCGGTCTGCGTCACAAAGCCGCAGGTGTTCGCCCAGGCACTGCTCCAGGCCTGCTGGTCAGTAGAGGCCGGCCTCGCCGGACATGCGCCGGCTCTGATCAACGCGGCACTCTGAATCGTCCGTCCTGCGGCCCCGCGTACCCGCTGATGGCGGCGCGGCCGGACGGTGATGCGGAAGCTCCTAGAGGGGCAGGAGAACCCGAATGCGCCGCCAGGTTCGGGGGGGCTCGTTGGCTGTGGTTCAAAATCCGTCAGCTGACCGATGTCTTGCGGTGCAACTTGCAGCACCATTTGTCATGAAAGCGGCACCGAGCACTTCAGTAAGGGGCTCGGACCTCCCGGGAGCAGCCGCGCAGAGTGACCAGCGCTCTCCCGGACCAGCTCGAACCGGCCCACTAAGGAACCTTATGAACGCGATGGCGCCGACTCGCCCGACCGAGATGCACGGATGCCGCGTCCGGCTGAGCACGGGACCGGCCGCGCCTGCCGAAGGGCGCCGCCAGGTCCGGGCGGCCATCTGTGCCTGGGACATCCCCGTCGACCCGGACGTCGCGGTCCTGCTCACCAGCGAACTGGTGACCAATGCCGTCAGGCACGAGCCGGGCGAGACCGTCACGCTTGCCGTCACCTCCTCCCGCGGTCAGCTGCGCGTCGATGTCCACGACACGGCGTGCTCCTTGCCGGTGCTTATCGACGTCCCGGCCGATGCGGAAGCCGGGCGGGGCCTGATGCTGGTCGCCACGCTGTCGGCCAAGTGGGGCGTCTACCGCACCCCTGCGGGCAAGGCCGTGTACTTCACTCTTGCGTTCCAGCCCGAGCTTGCCGAGGGCGGCGAACGCGGCCCGCAGGGGTTACAAACGTGGGGACGGTGAGTCATACACCCCCGGCGCCTCACCGTCCCCACCGAACGGCCTGCGATCCCGCACCGGGATCACCTCGGCGCGATGGTGCGCAGGGCCGACTCACGGGCTATGTCGATCCGCGAATGGACGTCGAGCTTCTTCAGGATGTGCGAGACGTGGGTCGCGACGGTCCGCCGGGATAGCAGCAGCCGGGCGGCGATCTCCGGGTTGGACAATCCCTCCTCCACGAATGCGGCGATCTTGATCTCGGTCGCGGTGAGGCTGTCCCAGCCACTGCGCGCCCGCCGGTGTTTGGCGTGCGGCCCGCGCCGGATGCCGTGGGCGCGGAACGTAGCCTGCAGCCGGGCGACATCCGCGGCCGCGCCCAGGGAGGTGTAGACCTCCACGGAGCTGGTGAACGCGGCCCGCGCCTGGCCGCGGTCGTCGGCGTCGACGAAGTGTTCTGCCGCCGCCTCCAGCGCCTTCGCCCTCAGCAGCGGGCGGCCGGCGTCGTCATAACGCTCCGCGGCCGTGAGCAGCCGGGAGGCATCATGGTCCAGCAGGCCGCGGCAATAGAGCGCGTCCGCCTGCTGATGCGGGATCTCCGATCCGGCGGAGAGTGCGTCGGCGTGGCCCGCGGCGGCCTGCGCGGTGCTCAGGTCGCCGGTCTCGGTGGCGAGGCGGACGGCGTCGGCAAGTAGGTCCTCGATCTCCTCGAGTTCTTCCGTGTTGCCGTCGAAAGCGTCTGTGAGCGCGCCTAGAGCCTCCGGCAGTGCGCCGTCATGCTCGCAGTCCAAGCTGCGTGCGAGTGCCAATGGGCCGATAACCCGGTGCCCGAGCCCTTTGGCGTGCGGGACGGCAGCAGCGAGGTAGCGGCGCGCCGCGCTGGTATCGCCGCGATGGAAGCTGATCACGGCGGCGATGCCGAGTTCGCAGCAGGCCGCAGCGGGTTCCTTCAGGTCCTCATGCACGATTTCTAGCTCGGCTAGGGCCTCGTCCCATCGCCCCGTTTCGAAGAGCAACTGGCCCAGGGCGCCGTGGGCCTGAGCCAGCCGGAACGTCGTGCCGACCTGGTCGGCGAGGTGCCGTGCCTGCCCGGCCGCGGCCAGTGCCTCCTCGTACCGGTCGAGATTGCCCAGCGTGACGGCCTTGTTGATCTGCAGTAGGAACCGCAGGTCGGTCAGTGCCGGATCGGACCGGGTCACGATCAGCGCCCGGTCGAACAGCGGCAGCGCGTCGGTCATGTGCCCCTGCACCGCGGTCACGATCGCCAGCACGTGCAACGCCCAGCCCATGGCCCAGTTGTCGCCCGCCTCCGACGCCGCCGCGAGCGCGCTGGTGGCGACCCGGCCGGCCGTTTCGACCTCGCCGAGGTTGCTATGCGTGCGCGCGGCGAGTACAAGCAGCCGGGCGCGGTGCCGGGCCGAGATCCCAGGGGACGTCAGCGCCCGGTCCAGCGTGGCCAGGGACTCTGCGGACTCACCCGCCAGCATCCGGCACTGCGCCAGCGTCCAGTGCAGGTCCACGAGGAGATCGGGCTCGGCGGCATGCTCCAGCGCGAGGTTCGCCACCTGCTCGGCTGCTGCCCTGTCACCGATACGGTAGAGAGCGTCGGCGAGCCGACTGGCCAGCCAGCCATACTGGGCCGAGTCAGCTGGGGAACCGGCGACCGCCCGCGTGAGGAGTTCGGCCGCGACCCCGGGTGCCTGGCCGACCAGTGGGTCCGCGGTGCGGGCCAGCCAGCTCAGCATCCACTCATCCACCGGCTCGATCGCGTCGCCAGGTCCGCCGACCGCCCGCAGCATCTGCCGCGCCACCCGGTCCGGCGGCGCGCCCGCCTCGGCCAGGGCGCGCCCAGCATCGCGGTGCCAGGCGGCGCGCACCGGCGCCGGCATCTCGTCGTACAGCGCCGCCCGGATCAGCGGATGCCGGAACCCCAGGCCGTGGCCGGACTCGGCCAGCACGCCGACGGCGCATGCCTCGTCGACCGCCGGGATCAGGTCCGCCACGCCGCGGCCAAGCACGATCGCCAGGTCAATGACCGCGAATTCCGTGCCAAGCAGGGCCGCCGCCCGCAGCACCTCGCGCACCGGCCCGGCCACAAAGCCAAGGCGGTCCGCTATGGCCGCCGATAGGGAACCTGGCGCGGAACCGCCCGCCAGCTCGGCGGCGCCCGCCTCGGTGACGGTCAGACCGGAACTGCGGGCCAGCGCGGCGACGAGCTCGGTGAGGTAGAGCGGATTGCCTGCCGCCCCGTCGGCGAGCCGCAGCAGGTTGCCGTCGGGCTTGCCGCCGGCCAGGTCGGTCACCAGGTCGGCCACCGCTGCCCCGGCCAGCCCGGTGAGCTGGAGCCGGGCGGCGTCGTCCACCATGCGCCGCAGCGCCAGCAGGTCATCCCGCTGGGGCGCCGGGCGCATCATCCCGACCAGCAGCAGCGGCACCTGCTGCGCCGACCTCGCCAGCCGTCCCCACAAGGTGATGCTGGCCTGGTCGGCCCACTGCAGGTCGTCGACGACCAGGACGGTCGGCCGCACGGCGCACTGCTCGGCGACAAGCGCCAGCAGCTGCTCCGCCAGCACCGCTGGCACGTCCGCGCCGCGGTCGGCGGCGACCTCGCCGCGCAACAGCCGGACGATCGTGTTCCGCCGGGGGTTGGTGGAAGGCTCGCGTACCCGCATCCCGTCGAGGAACGGCAGCAGCGGCAGGGCCTGGCCTAGCTCGTCGCCGGCACCCCAGAACACCTGGCAGCCGGCCTCCGGTGCCCCTGTCACCGCCGCCCGCACCAGCGCGGACTTGCCGATGCCCGGCTCGCCCTCGATGAGCACCGAACTGCCGCGCCCCTTAGCCACCTCTTTTATCAGCCCGGTCAGGAGCGCCATCTCGCTATCGCGGCCGACCAGCGCGCCGGCCGGGGTCACCGAGGGCATGGGACAAACTTTACTACCAGAACATTTACGGAACAAGCTGGCCATTTCCGGACATTAATTCGGCATCCGGAGCGCTTTCTGGCGGCAATATTGCCACGTTTCTCTGCACCATGCAGCGCAAATTGCATGGCATCTTGCGCTGCATTAACAACTGATAATTCCCTGCATGCGAACATCGAATATTGCATAACAGAAATTTGAAATATTTAGTATTTGAAAAGCTTGTAGTCGAGGATTTACGCTAGGTCATGTAATAGCCGAAAGGCGGTTATTGCATCAGGTAACTCAGATGTGCCGTGCGTGGCGACGGAGACATGCAGCGGGCTGCTGACCTCGGCAGACGCCATGGAGGAATCATGTTCATAAGGCGAACCATTATCATTCCCGCTATCCTAGCACTCAGCGCGGCTGGGTCAATTATGGCTGGCTCGGCGGTATCCGCGACAGCGGCGCAGGCGCCCAGCGTCCACGTGCTGGCAGCGACCTCTTCCGCAGCCCCTAGCACTTACTATCACGGGTGAACTACCTGGCGCACGACTAACGGTCCTTGTCGCTGATTCGCCCAATCTGCGGCAGGCCGATCGTGCGATTACCGCCAGGCGTGCCAGGTTTTATTCCGCGAGCCTGACTGACTGCCGGAGCCCGCTCGCGGCTCCGGTCGGCCCAGTAACTCCAGGCGTATTTCTTCCCGACTGTCCCCAGCGCCATGTAGCTGTACTGCAGTCGCAGCACTAGGCATTCTCCCGCGATAAGCGCTGGCAAGACCGGCGTGACGTGGCGTATCAACGGCCAGTCCATGAGCTGGCTGCACCCCGATACCGGCTAGGCGGCCGGCCCGGTTGGGGTCCCGCCTCACCTTTCCAGGCCGGTCCGAGCCGACGCTGTCCAGACCGCCGCCTCGGAGCTTGTCCAGCCCTCCAGGGCGATAGGGGCACATGGCCAGGCGTGCTCGCTTCGGCCATACACGGCCGAAGCGAGCGCACCAGGGTGCGCTTCCGCTACCGCCCGGAAGCGCACCCGCCCGACGCTAACCGGCGCAATCTCAGACGCCAGGGAAATCCATCGGCGTCCGGTTGTACATCCTCGTCCAGCCCAGCAGGCGGTATGCCGCCACGAAGTATTGGCGCCCGATGGCGCGGTTCGGTGCGGGCTGCATCCTTGGTTGCGATGTGCGAGTGTACGGTGTACTAAAGATTTCACAAATGGTTTCCGTGAAATCTGCGCGACCGTCCCTCTAGTCCGCGCGGCACCGAGGAGGAGACACGCCCGATGATCGCGCCAGGAAGCCCCACGGTGCGTCGGCGTCGGCTTGCCGCTGAACTGCGCGGGATCAGGGAGAGCAAGGGCAAGAGCGGAGACACGGTCGCCGCCGCGCTCAGATGGTCGCCTTCCAAGATCAGCAGGTACGAGCGGGCCAGGACCGGCTTGCGGCCACGGGAAGTCGAGCGACTGCTCGACTACTACCAGATCACCGGGTCCCGCCGCGAGCTTCTTCTCGCGCTCGCCGAGGATGCGGCGCTGAAGGGCTGGTGGGAAGAATTCGGGGACAGCCTTTCAGATGACTACCAGCAGTTCATCGGCCTGGAGCATGAGGCGACTTCCATGGCCGTATGGCACGTTGATGTTGTCACTGGCCTGCTGCAAACGGAATCTTATGCCAGGCATATAATTAGCAGCTACAGCCGGGTCGAGCCAGTCCCGCCGGGAATGATCGGACGGTTGGTCAGGGTCCGCATGCAACGTCAGCAGGTGCTGGATCGCGACGGACTGCAGCTATCGGTCGTGCTCGATGAATCGGTCTTGAAGCGCCGGATCGGTGACGCGCCGGTGATGTATGAGCAGCTTCAGCGTCTCGCGCGAGAGGCTGAGCGGCCAAACCTGACGTTGCAGATTCTTCCCCTTGACACGCAGCACACGGTCTTCGGCGAGTCCTTTGTCATATTCGGCTTCGGGGCCGATAGCGAGGCGATGCTGCAAGATGTGGTGAGCACTGAGCATTTGCGGAGCGGCTTCACCTTGGAGGGGGAGAGGGAAACGTACCTGCACAGGATCGCATTCCAGATGCTCGCCCAGGCGTCGCTCGACCCGGTGGCGTCTAGGGAACTCATACTCGAGACAGCGGAGTCGCATTGGTCAGGTGCCTCGCGGCACGCTAACGCGTAAATGACGTTAGTCGTTTGTCCCCTTACGGACGGTGATGGCCTTCTGGCGTTCCCGTTCCCCGACTGCTCGGCTGCCCGGAAGCTGACGTCTTCTTGCTGAAAGTGACCAGTTCTCGCCAGGAGCGGCCAGCGACGCTGCTGGGAGGCCCCGCGTCGCCATGCCTACTCAAATTTGAGGTGTGCGGTACACCCTGGGTCCAACAGACATTTACCGGGCCGTAGTGTTACTTGGGCCGAGAGGGACCCGGGATACCACTGATGTCTGCTAGTCTAAAAGTTAAGTGACTACGGTAAGTAGGATGTTAACTACATTCCGTAAATCGCTCATTTCGGATAATACACAACAATCAGTGAGGTAGTAACGTGGAAAGGCCTACGTTCGGAAGTTCGCCCGAAAGGTCGGATTCAGGTTCTAACTGGGTTAAGAGCTCTCTGAGTTTCTCCAACGGCAACTGCGTCGAGGTGGCAAGCCTACCCGATGGCGGGATCGGCGTTCGCAACAGCAGGGACCCCGAAGGGGCGGTTCTCCGATTTACATCGGACGAATGGCACGCGTTTCTCGGAGGCGCACGAAAGGGAGAATTCGACAGTTTCGGTAGGAAGTGACCGCACAAGCAAAGTGCTGTAGCTTCCCGCTCGTGATAGCTGTCGATCAGTACAGAAGCGGAGGGCCCTCCGAAATCCAGGGCCCTCCGCTTTTTGATATAGCCGCCGCCCGCTATCAAATCGGTGGATTCATCCGCGAACGTTCCTAACCGGGCATAGATCTATTCCGGTGTGACGCCGGGAAGGCTTAGGGCAGGTGTCGCATGTTGTGCGGGTGGGTGTCCGCGCGTAGGCGCGGCGTCGTGGCCGGGTGGGGCGCCGAATAGGCGGCGGTTTACCTCGACCTGTACTGGCTGCTGACGCTAGGGGAAATGCTGCCCAACGACCAGGGAGGCGGGGCTGTGCTGTGGCTTGAGCGCCGCGATGGCCAGCCGGCTGGCACCTGGGCGCCATGACGCTATCTGCACCTTAGTCGTGAAGCTCAGCTCAGCAACTAGGTTGTCGCTGCTGGCAGGCCAGCCAAAGCCGATCAGGGCATCGCTGCTGACCCAGGTCTGTGGCACGAGGCCGGTGGCCAGATTCAGCACCTGCACACGACAGCGTGCGATGCACGGCGGCGCCCAGGCGATCTGGGTCGCGCTCGCCGCGATCACTCCGTCAAAGGTGCGACTGGCCTGCGGGGTGGCTGGATCCCACAACTTGTCGGCCATCGTTCCAGACCGCTGGGCCACTGGCGCCAGCAGCAGGCCGTGGTCGGTTCCCTGTTCGATCAGGTATCCGGCCGGAAGCCTGAGCTGCGGCCCGAGCAGCCTGCCAGCGGTGCTGACTTCCCACGCCATGGCTGCGGCAGTGCGCGGATCGGCATCTGACGGGTAGCTGGTCAGCCACAAGGCGCCAGCGGTGCCCGGGGCGACCGCGTCCGCCAGCCCCGCCCGGGTCACCGACCGCCCGCGATCGGCCAGGAAATAGACTGCACGCCGCGGTCCAGCGCAACTGCCGCAGACGGCCTGGGCACCCGGAGCGGCCTGCACCGTAGACGGCCAGATTGATGCATCTGGTGACCGAACGGCATGGGTCTTTACCGATAGCGGAAGCCGTCGAGGAAGCGGCGGAAGACGCCGCCTTCGCGGGTAAGGGCGGGGCCGGGTGGGGGCGCAACGGTGCGCTGGCGGGCGACGGGCTGGTCGTAGTCGGTGCGGGCGATGGCGTCGACGATCCGGGACTCGTCGAAGTCCTCGGAGCCTTCGATCTGGGGCACGTAGCCGACGAGCATGCCGTCGCGCATGACCTGGGCTTCGAGGCCGGCCGTGCCGTCGGTGTCCCACTCGGCTTCGCAGCCGCCGGGCAGCGACACGCGGACACCGAACTGGCCGACGCCGCCGCGGAGCAGGTGGGCATCGACGCCGCGGTCACGAAGGGCGTCGACCACCCTGCGGGCCCGAAATTCGTCCATGCGAACAAAGTAGGGCACGTTCCTGAAAGAGCGCTGCAAGTTAGCGTGGGCTATACCCGAAGTTGGCCGCAGACGTCGGCGGATGGAGACGTTGTCGGATGGGCAGATCTGGCACGGTGCCGGACCCTGACCATCACCCGCAAGGGCGGCAAGGTCTGACCTGTCAATGTGGTGACGTTATTGACTGGTCGAACGGGCCGATCCTAGGCTCGTAACCCCGGCGGGTTGCGCTGAGAGTTGGCTGCGGATTGCGGGCGGGCGCGGTCTGCGGCCGCCGAGTCGCCTGGAGGTCGCGCATGGCTGTCCGTCCCCCCAGCAAAGACGAGCTTGCGGCGATCGCCCGCGGTTACGGCATGCATCTGAGCGAGGAGGACCTTGGCTCGTTCGAGCCAATGGTTGCCGGGCTGCTGTCCTCTTACGAGGCGGTCGAGGAACTGTACGCGCAGACCGCTCCCCAGCCTCCCGCCGGGCGGACCTGGAGGCAGCCGGAGCCGGCGGAGAACCCGCTGGGCGCCTGGTATGTGAAGACCGAGATTCAGGAGACGCCGGAGGGGCCGCTGGCTGGGCGCCGGGTGGCGGTCAAGGACAACATTGAGGTGGCCGGGGTGCCGATGATGAACGGCTCGCGCACCCTGGAAGGGTTCGTGCCGAGCCGTGATGCGACCGTGGTGACCCGGCTGCTGGCGGCCGGGGCGACGATCACGGGTAAGGCGGTCTGTGAGGACCTGTGCTTTTCCGGCGCGAGCCACACCTCGGTGACCGGGCCGGTCCGCAATCCGTGGGATGTGACCCGGACGACGGGCGGGTCCTCGAGCGGAAGCGCGGCGCTGGTAGCGGTGGGGGAAGCAGATCTCGCGCTGGGCGGGGACCAGGGCGGTTCGGTGCGGATTCCCAGCGCGTGGTGCGGCACGGTGGGGCACAAGCCCACTCATGGCCTGGTCCCTTACACGGGGGCGTTCCCGATCGAGTTCACCCTTGATCATCTGGGGCCGATCGCCCGCACGGTGGCTGATGCGGCGCTGATGCTGAGCGTGATCGCGGGCCGGGACGGCTGGGATCCGCGGCAGCCCGCCGACGTGCGGCCGGGTGACTACGTCGCGGCGCTAGGCCGTGATGTAGCCGGCCTGCGGGCGGGCGTGGTCAGCGAGGGTTTCGGCATCCCCGGCCTGTCCGAGTCAGGGGTGGACGAAACCGTCCGGGCGGCCGCGGCTCGGCTGCGGGAGGTCGGCATGCAGGTCGATGAGGTCAGCGTGCCCTGGCACCGGCACGCGATGCACGTATGGAATGTGATCGCCACCGACGGGGCCACCGTGCAGATGATCGATGGTAACGGGTACGGCTACAACTGGGATGGGCTGTATGACCCGGAGCTGATCGCCTATTACGGCAGGCAGCGCGCGGAGGTAGCCGACGCCTGGTCGGAAACCGTCAAGCTGGTTGTCCTCGGCGGCCGCTATTCGGTGGAGAACTACCAAGCGCGGCACTACGCGATGGCCCGCAACCTTGCTTTCGAAGTGCGCCGCCGCTATGACGAGGCACTGGCCTCCTTCGACGTGCTGGTCATGCCTACCCTGCCGATGGTCGCTACTCCGCTGGTGACTGCCTCCGACCCACGCGAAACCTACATCTCTCGTGCTTTGGAAATGATCCCCAACACCGCGCCGTTCGATGTCAGCGGCCACCCGGCCATCACCATCCCGGCCGGCCTGGTTAAGGGCCTGCCAGTCGGAATGATGCTCATCGGCAGACGGTTCGACGACGCCACCTGCCTGCGCGTGGCGCACGCCTTCGAGGCGCTGTGCGGCGGCTTCCCGGCCCCACCCGATCGCGGCCATCAATGACACCACCCGGCTCATGGTCCAGCGCGGACTACTCACTTTCATAGGCCGCGGCGCAGGGCGGCGCGCCGCGCGGTCAGTATGAGCCAGCGGCCCAGCGCCGCCGACGAGAGGTAACGTGCGTGACGTGATGGAAACGACCTGGATGGATGCCACGGCACAGGCCGACCTTGTCCGTCGTGGCGAGGTGAGCCCGCGGGATCTGGTGGAGGCGGCGATCGCCCGGATCGAGGCGCTCAACCCGGAGCTGGATGCTGTGATCCGGACCCGGTTTGACCGGGCCCGGGAGGAGGCCGCAGGCGTGCTGCCCGATGGCCCGTTTCGCGGTGTGCCGATCCTTTTCAAGGATCTGGGTTGCTTTGTGGCCGGGGCGGCGACGGCGTTCGGCCTCGGGCCACTCCGCGAACTGGCCTGGCCGGTGACGTCCTATCTCGCCGGGCAATTCCTGGCGGCTGGCTTCGTCCCGCTGGGGCGCACCAACGTGCCGGAGTTCGGCACCACGGTGACGACTGAGCCGCGCAGCTTCCCGCCTGCCCGCAACCCCTGGCATCCCGGCCATTCCACCGGTGGCTCGTCGGGCGGGTCGGCGGCTGCGGTGGCCAGCGGCATGGTGGCGGTGGCGCACGCCAACGACGGTGGTGGATCCATCCGCATCCCGGCGAGCGAGTGCGGGCTGGTAGGGCTCAAGCCGACCCGGGGACGGGTGAGCCAGGGCCCGCTGATCGGCGAGGCCTGGGCTGGCGGCGTCATTGACGGCGCCGTGACGCGGAGCGTCCGGGACGCGGCTGGCGTGCTGGATGCGATCAGCGGCCGGATGCCGGGCGAGCCTTACTACGCCCCGCCGCTGCGGCGGCCGCTAAGGCAGGAGGTCGGTGCCGATCCAGGTCGGCTGCGGATCGGGGTGCTCGACCGGCCAGGCGCCGAGGTATACCTGGACGATCCGCAGTGCCGCGAGGCGGTGGCCAAGGCGGGACGGCTGCTGGAATCACTCGGCCATCATGTGGAGGAGTCCGCGCCGGCGAGCATGTTCGAGCAGGAGTTCGCCGGGCATTTCAACACGATCATCGCAGCCGACACCGAAACGACGTTCCAGGCGTTCGAGATGATGCTCGGACGCCCGATCGCCGACGGCGAGATCGAGCCGCGCAACGTCGCCTACCGGCGGGCCGGGCAGGCGCTCGGCGCAGTGGCGTACCTGCAGAGCCGCGAATGGCTGGGAATGTGGGCGCGCCGCATGGCGCACTGGTGGGCCGAACACGATCTGCTCCTGACACCCACCCTCGGCGCACCGCCGCCCGAGCTTGGGTGGTTCACCGCTGCCGGGCCCGAGCACGAGGGCAGGCGAATCGCCAGCTTCATCCCATACACCGCGCAGTTCAACATGACCGGCCAGCCTGCCATCAGCTTGCCCCTGCACTGGACACCCGCCGGCCTGCCGGTCGGCGTGCAGTTGGTCGCCGCCTACGGCCAGGAGGACGTGCTCATCCAGGTCGCCAGCCAGCTGGAACAAGCTGCACCCTGGGCTGGTCGGCGTCCGCAAGTCCACCCGGACCGGCCGGCTAATCCCTGACACGCCGGGCCTGGCCGCGCTGTTCCAGCGAGCCGGGAAGCCGGGCGGCGAGCCGCCGCCGCCAGGGGCTGCGGCGGCTCGCGACCGTGACGGGAGCTGCGGCCCCGGCAGCCGATCTTGACGCCCCCTATATCGAGGGTTAGCGTGAGCCCGCCGGAATTTCGCTGAAACGCTTACATCCTGGCACGCACCGAACACGGCAACGCCGCCGATCGAGCCATCATGGTCACTCTCTACGATGTCGCCCGCCGGGCCGCCGTCTCCACCGCGACGGTCTCGCGGGTCATGCACGGCCAGGACCGGGTCCGCGAATCCACCAGGATCCGCGTGCAGCAGGCCATCGAGGAACTCGGCTACGTGCCCGACGGCGCCGCCCAGAGCCTGTCCCGCCGCCGCAAGGACATCATCGGCATGATGTGCCTTGAGCGCGAGAACGCAGGACAGCATGACATCGAGACCGAGTGCCTGCTCTACTACGACGAGGTACAGCGCGGCGTACAGGCACGGATCCGTGACAGCCAGTGGCTGCTGCTCAGCACCTTTATGCAGGCAGACGGGGCCGGCGAGCCGGAACTCTCCCACCTCAATCCCCTGTCGGGCAAGGTCGACGGGATTCTCATCGGCGAAGGGTTCGCCGCCTCCCCGTACATCCAGCGCCTCGCCGCACGGCTCCCCGTCGTCGTCATCGCCGGGACCCTCGACGCGCAAGCCGCAGACGTGGTGGCGGCCGACAACTTCTCCGGCGCAGCCGCCCTCATCACCCACCTCATCGCCGACCACGGCAGGCGGCGCCTGTTCCACGTCGGCGGGCCGCCGAACTCCCCTGACGCCATCCAGCGGCGGCTCGCCCTCGACCACGCGCTGCGCGGCAATCCGCAATGCCAGCTCACCGGCTCCGCGCAGGGGATCTTCAGCATCTCCAGCGGCGAGCAGGCCGGGGAGGAGCTACTCGCCAGGCACCGCACGGCGCTACCGGACGCCGTGGTGTGCGCCAACGACCAGATGGCAATCGGCGTCCTGCGCACCCTCACCGCAGCCGGCGTCCGCGTCCCCGACGAGGTAGCCGTGACCGGCTTCGACGACCTCTATCCCGCCCGCCTGGCCGATCCGCCCCTCACCACCGTCCGCCAGCCGATGCGCACGCTCGGCGAGCGAGCCTGCGCCCGTCTGCTCGACCGCATCGCCCACCCGAGCCTCAGCCCCGTCGTACAGCTGCTACCCACCGAACTCGTGCTGCGGTCAAGCTGCGGCTGCCCGCCCGGCACGGTAACCCGCCAGCCCGTCAAGACCCTCAAGCCCGGTTGAGCGCACCAGTCAAGATCCGGTGGGTAAAAATATCCACGGTGATGCACCTACGCCTCGACGGTGGTCCTGCGCTCGAAGCTAAGGTGAGGCGCTCAGCCCGGGCCCAGGAACCTCTCGACGCTGACCTGCTCGGCGCGTAGCTCCGCGGATTCAGCATTGCGCCGGAACCAGTCGATCGTCACCGTGCGTCGCTTGCTCTTGGCGGTCAGGGTCCAGGTCCCGGCCGCAAGTCCGTCGATCAGGACCGGGGGGCGCAGCATGCCGCCTCCGGGCAGGATGTGGCGGTCATCTCGGGTCGCGACCAGAGGTTCGCGGGTACGGTAGCCGAGCATGGTGGTGTCGAAGGCGGCGAGCAGCAAGGCTGGCGGCGCCGGCGGTAGTGGTGTCGCGTCGAGGGTGCCGGGCAGTGCGAGCAACTCGCCGGCCGCCTCGGTGTGATCCAGGGCGGCGAGGGCCCGGCGGACAGTGATCAGCGGCAGGCCGGACCACGACGCGAGGTCGGCCGCTCCTGCCGGTCCGTACCCGGCGAGGTAGCGGTGGGCCAGCGTCGCCAGGGCTAGGTCGCCATCGACGGCGGCCGGCGGCTGGGCCGCCCGGTAGCGGCCGTCGGGCAGGCCCACGATGAGTCCCTGGGCGGCCGCCCACGGCATGAGGACGTTGATCGAGCGCTGGCCAAGGCCGGGATGTCCGCGAGCGGCCAGCTCCCGGAGCAGACCGGCCCGGTCCAAGGGGCGCTCGCCCAGCAGGGCGACGAGGTCGTTGAGCATCCCGACGGCGACATCATGGTCGCCCCGCTTTCTCATCGCCGCGTCGAACCGGGCCCGGTTACGCGAGCCCACCACCGCCTGCAGCCACGGCAAGTCCGATGGGTCGATCAGATGCACCGTGCCCCGCACCGTCCACGTCCGGACCAGCCCGGAGTCGTCGACATCGACCCGTCGCAAGCCAGGCACCCGGGAACGAAATGCCAGGCCGGCCGCCCGCACGTCTTGGGCCTGCACCCCGACGACCGCCCGCGCCGCCGCGGCCACGTCAGCCGCCGCCGTCGCCGGGGTCAGCCGCTGGGCGGCGAGCCGAAGCCGGCGCAGCCGCTCATCGTCAAGCTTCGCGGCCATGTGCTGACCGTCAGCCACGCGGGAAC
>WNGQ01006573.1_pt1 | contig 27837 bp, 27 predicted proteins | sample 5407661 | NCBI WGS metagenome assembly WNGQ01 (sample SAMN13153382, study PRJNA577476) | soil metagenome | isolation source: 60 cm soil or saprolite under Garry oak tree replicate 2 | place: USA:California | collected 2016-06-15 | reverse complement strand
CCAGGCACAGGAAGACGTAAGAGGTCTCCGGCCGGCTCCCCACGAGGAATCGGAGGTTCGTGTTGTTCGCGACCTCGGCGCCCTCGTACTCCCCGGAGGAGGTGCCGCAGTTCCCGTCGACCGTCGGTCCGATGGTGAGCGGCGTGGCGTGCGCTGTGAGCGGGTTGGTGCCGGACATGATGACGAGCCCGGGCTCGTCCGAGGCGAGAAGCCCCATCCCGACCGAAGCGGGCCGGATGGACGAGGGGGCTGGGATCGAGACCGTATCGTCGCCCGCTGAGGACCAATCCGTCGACGCGAACACCATCTGCGTCTGGTTCGACGTCGGCCCGATCGCCAGGGAGCCCTCAATCTGGACGTTGTCCTTCGCGAGGGCCACGCCGGGGAGGGGGACGTTTGTCCATCCGGACGACCAAATGGACAAGGAGCGGGACGTGATCCGACCTCCTTCGCCCCGGATCTCGAGGAGGTAATCGGCGTAGATCCCGCCGATCCGGGTGCCCGCGGTGTCCGTCGCGTTCAGGTCGATGTAGACGCGGAGGACGTCTTCCCCCGTCTGGCGAGGAAGAGGAATCGGTCGGCCGGACGTGTTTCCTCCCTGGCCGGGAGGCCACGGCACGATCCGCTCCGGGACCGCGCCCTCGAGCAAGTCGCCGGCGACGGCGACGTGGAAGTAGGCGGTCGACGCGTCCACCGCCGCGCCGTATCGGACGATGTTCACATTCGAATCGTTGACGGGACTTGGGTCCGAATCGGGGACGTCCCGTCCGACCCAGTCCGCGAAGAGGCCGTCGATCCGCACCACGGACGGCGAGGAAACGAAGTAGGCGCGGACCGGCCCGCCGTGCACGAAGACGGGCAGCGGGGCGAGCGCTCCGTTACTCGCCGACGCCCCGGTCACGTCGACCTGGACGGATTGCCCAGGCAAAAATCCCGGGGCCGAGACCGACGCCGTGATCACGGGAGCCGGCTGGCCCTGGGTCAAGGTTACGGATTCCGCTGAGAGGGATACGAAGACGCCGGGGGTAGCGTTCAACCGAATCGACGATGCGGCCCACGTCGTGGCGGCGGGGATGCCGAGCGCGCGGACCCGGATCGTGAAGAGCGGGGTCGGACCGGCGTTCAGGACGGATGTCAAGGACGACACCTCGAGGAGGACGGCTCCGCCCTCCGGGCCGAGACGAGCGAGGCTGCGACTCGATTCCCCGCGGAAGTCGTCCATGTACACCAGGACCCGGAAGTTTGCGGGATCGAATCGGTCGATGTCGTACCTCGAGACCTTCGCCTCCACGCCTTGATCGGAAGACGCCGCCAACACGGATCCTCGCGGCTGCCGCTGGCTCCAATTAACCTCGGCCCCGGCTGGGAAGGAGTACATGCGCGCACCGGCGAGCGAGTGATTCCCGCCGAACACGTCGACGACCGAATCCGCCCCGATCCCGTCGAACGACAGGCCCGTCGATGCGTTTCCGTCCGCATCGATCAGGAAGTATGCGCCGTCGAATCCGCCCGAATCGCCGAACGTCGACCCTTGCGTCGAGGCGAAGAGGTATAGGGAGTCGCGATCGAACAGCGACGCGTACTGGGCGATGGAGATGTCGGGATTCGCCGCCTGGGTCGCGGCGTCAAACCGCGGGACCGGCCCCCAGTCGGCGAAGGAGCCGTCGATGGAGATCGGAGACGTCGGGCCGGGGACCGGGACGAACAGGAGGGCGGCGATGACGATGGCGACCAGCGTCCCGGAGGCGATGGCCGCGTACCGCACGCGACGGGACGGGCCCATGAGCTGCGCGGGCGACCTTCCGGATCGCACGAACTGCGTCCCGTTCACGAGCCCGTTGATCCGGCCCTGGGCGCCGGCGAGGCCGTTCACCCGTCCGCGGGCGAGGCCGTTCACGCGGCCCCCGGGTTCGACGAGCCCGTTGACCCGACCCATCCCGTTCACGAGTCCATTGACGCGGCCCATGCCGTTCACGAGGCCGTTCACCTTGCCCGTCGCCGGACGGGCCCCGCTCTTCGGACGGACGCCGCTGACGAGCCCCCGGCTGCCCCGCATCCAGCCCGAGAGGAAGCCGACGGACGACGCGAGAGGGGACGCCGCCGGGGCCCCGGTCTCCCCTGGCTCCTTCTCGGGAATCGGGAGGGCCTTTTCCTCGGGCCGCATCGACTCCTCGAGTTCCTGGATCAGCCAGTCGAGCACCGCGGCCTTCGTGCGGTCGAGTTCCTCCGAGGATAGGGATTCCTCGAGCTCGCCGACGAGCAGGTCGTCGACCAAAGTGTCGAGCTCGGGCGATGGAGGCTCGGCCTGCGCCGCCGGCGCCGCTTCCGGGGCACCGCCGACTGCGGCCCCACACGCCGGGCACCGGTCCGCGTCCTCCGGGAGTGGCCGACCGCATTCGTCGCAGACCGCGCCGGCGCGGGCGATGACGTCGTCCAGCTCTGCGACCTCTTGATCCCAGAAGACGTCGTCGAGGAGGGAGGTGGCGGTGGACCGGATTTTCTCGGCCAGCTCGGGCTTGCGCGCCTGGGTGGCCTGGATTCGCAGGAGGGCGACCTTGAATTTGCGGGCGTCCGGCGCCCGGGACCGGGCCCGGTCGAGGGACTCGATCGCCTCATCAATCCGGCCGAGGGATTCGAGGAATAGGCCGCGCGCGTACAGGATGTCCGGGTCCTCGGGTTTGTCGGCGAGTCGGCCGTCGTAGAACGCGAGGACCCCCGCCTCTCCCTGCGCCGCGAATTGCCCCCGGATCTGCTCGTCCATTTCTTCCTCGTCGAAGGCGGTGCCGCACTCGGAGCACGACGGAGCGAAGGCGGAGGTGACGCAGCCGCAGAGCGGGCATTCATACTCCTGTTTCGCGACTTGCTCCCGCGTCCGCTGCGGAGGGGAGACCTTCAGCAGCTGGAGCGATGCGAAGATCTTTCGGGCGGCGAGCGGTCCGACCTCGGGAATCCGGCCGAGATCGGCTTCCTTCGCCCGGGCGATCTTCCATAGCGCGTTGTAGCCTCGGTCGACCAGGGCCTGCGCGCGGGACGAATCCAGGCCGAACGCCTTGAGCGTGTCCAGGACCGCGATCGGGTCGACCTCCCCGCGGAGTTTGCGCTTGGGCCGGCCTTCCGCGACGACGGCGGGGGGCAGTTGCGGTGGGCCGGCGAGGGGAGCTTCCGGCTCCGAGGTGTCGCGCGTCTTCTCGGGCCCTTCCGCGGCGCCACCGGGCGCGGCAGATGACCTGCCACGGATTGAACGTCCCGCACTCCGGACACGGGGCGGCCCACTCAAGCTGGTCCGCGTCGTGGAGGATCGATGCGGCACCGCACGAATCGCAGAGGACGAGCGGGAACAGCTTGCCGCCGCAGGCGCTGCACGGCGGGAAGTCCTCGACGCGGGCGCTCAACGAAGGCCCTCCCGGCGAACGACTCGCTCCCGCGCGGAAGCGAGGACGGAGGGTGCCCTCTCCCTGCGGCGGAATCCTGCGACCATCACGGATCGCCTGCGCGACTAGCCTTTATACGAGATTATGGACTTTCGCCCGCCGTTATCACGAGGGATTGGTTCGATGGAGCGAGCCGTGATCCTGTGCGACGGCTATTTCGGCCAGAACACGGGAAAGACCGCGAACGGCCTCGTGCGATATTCGAAACGGTACGAGATCACCGCCGTAATCGACCGAACGAAGGCGGGCCGGGATGCCGGCGATCTCTTGGACGGCCGCCCGAACGGTATCCCGATCGTCGCGACCCTTGATGAGGCGATCGAGAGAGGCCGACCGGAGTGCCTCGTGATCGGCGTCGCGACGTTCGGCGGGTATATCCCGGCCGAGTTCCGAGCGGTCATCCGGCACGCGATCGAGCGGGACCTGAACGTCGTCGCAGGGCTCCACGAGTACCTGGGCGACGACCCCGAGTTCGCGGCCCTCGCGGCACGCCACGGGGTCCACCTGATCGACGTCCGAAAACCGCGCCCGATCCGCGAGTCGAAGCAGTTCAGCGACCTGTCCAGAGGGCTTCCGTGCCTTCGGATCCCGGTGCTCGGGACCGACGGAGCGATCGGCAAGCGGACGACGGCCCTCCTTCTGACCGACGCCCTGAACGCCGCAGGCCTCCCGGCGACCTTCGTCGCGACCGGACAGACCGGCCTGTTGCAAGGCTCGGCCTACGGCGTCCCCCTCGACTCGATCAAGGCCGATTTCATGGTCGGTGAACTCGAGTCGGAAATCGTCCGCGCGTACGCCGAGACGAAGCCGAAGGTCATCGTCGTCGAGGGCCAAGGGAGCATCTCCCATCCCGCCTACGTATGCGGGAGCCGCGCGATCATCAACGCGTCGATGCCGTCGGGCATCGTGATGATGCATGCGCCCGCTCGCAAGACGCGGAGCTTCCGGCGCGATGTCGTCGCATGGCCGATGCCGACCGCGGAGGAGGAGATGCGCTGGCTGGAATTCTTCTCGCGCGGTGCGAAGGTCTTCGGGCTGGGCATCAACCACGAGAACATGACGCGCGAGGAGGTCGAGGCCACCGTGCGGGAGTGGGAGGCGCAGTACGGCTTGCCGGCCGCGGACCCGCTCTGGCACGGATGCGGCAAGTTCGTCGAGCGAATCCGGTCGATGCTATGAGGATCCCGAAGTCACACCCGCGGTACGAGTCCCTGATCCGAAGGGAGAAACTCGTCCGGGCCTGGAAGGCCGGCATTGTGGTCCCGGAAGGACTCATCGCCCACGGTCGCGGCGAAGCGTTCGATTACCTCCTCGGGGAAGAGACGACCGCGCCAGCCCTCGTGGCCGAGAAGGCGGCCGCGGCGTTCCTCGTCCGGGCGAAGCGGCCCGTGATCTCCGTGAACGGGAACGTCGCGGCGCTCGCTTCCTCCGAAGTCGCGCGACTCGCGAAGCGCCTCCCGGCCGTCGTCGAAGTCAATCTCTTCCACCGGTCGGAGGCGCGGGTGCGTCGAATCGTCCGGATCATGCGAGACGCCGGGGCACCGACGGTCTTGGGTCTCCGACCGGACGCGACGATTCCGCATCTTGAATCGAAGCGCGCTCTCGCCCACCGGCGCGGGATCTACCGCGCGGACGTCGTCCTCGTTCCCCTGGAAGACGGCGACCGGACCGAGGCGCTCGTGCGCATGGGAAAGACCGTCATCAGCATCGACCTGAACCCGCTCTCCCGCACATCGCGGATGGCATCGGTGCCAATCGTCGACGAAGTTCGCCGCGCCCTCCCCACGGTCGAGAAGTTCGTGCGGGAGCTCCAAGCCGATCCGGATGAGACAGCTCGCATCTGCACCGAGTACGACCGGCTGGGGAACCTCGCCGCGGTGTACTCGTTCCTCGAGTGGCGGCTCGGGGTCCTCGCGAGGCGGCCGAAGGCGAAGCCACGGGCAACGCGCAATCGTCGCGCCCCACGCTGACGATTGTAGCGTCCGTCGTGGGGACTACTTCCAGTGGTCTGCCTTCCACTTGATCGAGCAGCCCATCGGCGGGACGAACGTCACGGGGGGTTCCTGACCCGCGAGCAAGCGGTCGAGGACCTCGCGCATGTATGGATGCTTCACCCCGCGCGGCTCTTTCGAGTCGTCGAACTTCCCCCGGTACCGAAGTTTTCGGGACGCGTCGAAGACGAAGAAATCGGGCGTGCAGACGCCGCCGTACGCTTCGACGACTTTCTGGCTCTCATCCCGAAGGTACGGGAAGTTGTATCCTTTCATCTTGGCGCGCTCGACCATGTGAGCGAAATCGTCCTCCGGGTAGCTCGCTTCGTCGTTGGCGTTGATCATCACGAACTGGACGCCTTTCCCCGCGTACTCCCGCTGCATCGCGACCGTCCGGTCCTCCCACGCCTGCACGTACGGACAGTGGTTGCACCAGAACGCGACGACGAGGATCCGCTTGTCCTTGAACGATGACAGGGAGTGCGTCTTCCCGTCCACGGCGGGCAAGGAGAAGTCGATCGCCGCGGATCCAAGCGGGAGGCCTTCGTACTGTTTCAGTTCCATCGTCTCAACCCGGCGACCTAAAGCGACCGTCCGTTAAGGGTTTTGCCGCCGCGAAAGAGTTATTCCGCGACACGGGCCTCGTGGGGGCGTGGGGAGGAGCGTCGCGAGATTCTTCTTGGCCGGACAGGCGGCCGCGGGGATCCTCCACGCCGCGAACGCATACGGCGATTCCGTGGGCATGCAGGTCGACTCCTTGTCCACCAATCACGTGACCCTCGTCAAGGGCAGCATCTGGGTGACGGGGAAGCGCGTGCTCTCGGTCGGCGCGTGGGACGCTCAAGGTGGCGCGAACGTCCAAGTCGAGGCGTACGTCGAAGGTCTCGTGGAGCTCAATGCGGACCCGAAGCCGATCGTCGGCATGATCCCCCGCCGGGACATGTGGCGCATCGCATCGGCCTTCGTCGCGAGCCTGCGCGTGAACCCCGAGGCCGTGTTCGTCCATTCATGACAGGTTCTGTCACAAGCTGGGGGATATGACAGCCTTCGCCTGCAACTCCACTCCGCTCGGCTCGTCCCGTGCGCCTCCTCCTTCTCGGAGGAGGTCGTAGAGGGGACTCACGACATCATGGCGGAGGGCACCGGGCTGGAACCGTACAGCCCTTGCCAAGGCCTCGTTCGAGGCCAAGGCGGTCTTCAGGATGTTCATGCCTGCGTTGATCTGCCGATCCATCTCCCAGTCGCACGCGAGGCACACGAACACCTTGCCCACCCTATCTCGGCGCCGGGCGCCACACACTGGGCAGGTCTTGCTGGTCCATTGAGGGTTGACCTTGATGACCGGCACGCCCGCAAGGGCGGCTTTGTACTCGATTTGACGGTGAATCTCGCCGCGAGGCCATGAGGACAAGCGACGGTTCATCCGATGGGAACGGCCTCCCGCGCCGTGGAGCGTGAGATCCTCGAGGACGATTGCGGCTTGCCGGCTTAGAGCCACGCCGACGAGCTCCTTGCTGAGGCGATGCAGCCGCTGGCGAACCCGATTGCGTTCGCGACGGCCTTCGCGACCCAAGAGGCGGCACATCACGCGACGGTCGTGCCTTTTCTTGCGCGCGAGGCGACGGCGCCTGCGGAAGTGCGTCGCTTGGACGACGGGAACATCGCGGAATGCGACGCTCACGAGCCTAGCTTCGCCCTCTCGAACCGCCACGCCATCGAGGGTGGCTTCGTTCGTGTCGAGTGCGACGGCCGACACGGGCTCGTACGGCTGGGGCGCCTCTTTGCGTACCACGACGACTATTCGAGTCGGTGTGACCGTAAGCGAACCGAGCCTCCAACTCTGATCCTGGAGAATAGAGCGATGCCATGACGAAAGCGGGAGGTCCAACTGCACGCCCTCCGTGCCGTGAATCGGGATCCGCAGGCGCCCGGTATTCCGGTCGAGGCGATACGACTGGTTCTCCGCTTTCAGCATCAGCTTCCGCAGGTATGGCACGCTTGTCCGTTTTCCTCGGCGCATCCGCTTGCGATAGTTCTTGAGCGTACCGAGAGCGACGTCGAACGCGGCCGGGATGTACTGCTTGTATACCCTGTGCTCGGCTGAGAGCGTACGGTAAGCCGCCTTCGTCAGGCGAGCGCGGGAGCGGATGTTCTCCCGGACCGCAAGTCGGATCGACCGGTTCACGAGGAGCCGGAATTCTCCGAGAAGCCACAGGAGGGCCGGCGGGTGCCGGTCCATAGGGAACCCGAGGCTGCGGACAACTTTGCCCGGCATGGGATGGAATCCTGGTCCATAGGAGCTAATAAGCGTGCGGGCCACCACTCCGAAAGTGACAGTGCTTCATGACATAAACTATAAGTGGAACTCGCCCAATGGACCAATCCCGTGAATTGACGTGAAGTATGTCATCGTCACGGGTGGCGTTTTGTCGGGCCTCGGAAAGGGGATCAGCACCTCTTCCATCGGGGTCCTGCTGAAGTCGAAGGGACTGAAGGTCTGCCCCATCAAGATCGATCCCTATCTGAACGTCGACGCGGGCACGATGAATCCGTACCAGCATGGGGAGGTGTTCGTCCTCGACGACGGCTCCGAGGTCGACCTCGACCTCGGCAACTACGAGCGATTCCTGGACGTCAACCTGACGGGGGACCACAACATCACGACGGGGAAGGTCTACCGCGCAGTGATCGAGAAGGAGCGACGCGGCGACTACCTCGGTAAGACGGTCCAGATCATCCCGCACATCACGGACGAGATCAAGGCGCAGCTCCGGGGTGTGGGGGAGAAGGAGGGCGCGGACATCGTCCTGGTCGAGGTCGGGGGCACGGTGGGCGACATCGAGGGGATGCCGTTCCTCGAGGCGGTTCGCCAGCTAAGCCAAGAGATTGGGAAGGAGAACGTCTTCTTCGTCCACACGACGCTCGTGCCCATCATGGGCGCGGTCGGAGAGCAGAAGACGAAGCCGACCCAGCAGAGCGTGCGGGAACTCCGGTCCATGGGGATCCAACCGAGCGTCATCGTCGCGCGCGGCGAGCACTCCCTCGAACCGGACATCAAGAAGAAGATCGCGTTCTTTTGCGACGTCCCGGTCGAGGGCGTCATCAGCGCGCCGGACGCCTCCACGATTTACGACGTGCCGCTCCTCTTCGACGGCCAAGGCCTCACGGAGTACATCATGAAGACGCTCCAGCTGGAGCCGAAGGCCGAGGACATGCGGGAATGGAAAGAGTACCTCGAGAAGCTGAAGAACCCCGAGAAGGAGGTCACGATCGCGCTCGTGGGCAAGTACACCCACCTGAAAGATTCGTACATCAGCCACATCGAGGCGTTCCACCATGCGGGCGCCCACGCCCGCGTGCGCGTGAACCTCAAGTGGGTGGAGTCACTCGACATCGAGAAGCACGGGACGAAGGCGCTCGAGGGATTGGACGGCATCCTCGTGCCGGGTGGGTTCGGGGATCGGGGGATCGAGGGGAAGATCGCCGCTACCAGATACGCGGCGGAGAAGGACATCCCGTTCCAGGGCGTCTGCCTGGGGTTCCAGCTCGCGACGGTCGGCTTCGCTCGGGAGGTCCTCCACCTCAGGGACGCGAACAGCTCCGAGTTCTCTCCGAAGACGCCGCACCCAGTCATCGACCTGTTGCCAGAGCAGCGGAGCGTCAAGGGGATGGGCGCGACCATGCGACTCGGCGCGCACGAGATCGACCTCGAGCCGGACTCGATGACCGCAAAGCTCTACGGGTCCACGAAGATCTTCGAGCGGCACCGACATCGCTACGAAATCAACCCTGCGTACATCGCCAAACTCGAGGACGCCGGATTGCGGTATGTGGGCCGTTCCGACACCGGCCGGCGCATGGAGGTCCTTGAGCTCAAGGGCCATCCCTACTTCGTCGCGTCTCAATTCCATCCGGAGTTGCGATCCCGTCCGCTGCGGCCTTCCCCGATTCACCTGGGCCTCGTTCGCGCCGCCGCGTCTTCAGCCCGCAACCTTTAAACCGACCCCGGGCTTCGTCGTCCTTCGTGTCTACGTTCAGTTACGACCAGCTCCTCACCCGAGCGAAGAAGGCCCTCCCGGCCGCGCTCAGCAGCGGTGAGCGATTCCAGGTCCCCGCCCCCGACGTCGTGATCGAGGGGAAGACGACGATCCTCCGGAACTTCGAGGACATCGTCGGCGCGATCCGGCGGGACCCGGACATGGTCCTTACGTACCTTCTGCGGGAGCTCGGGACCGCGGGAGCGCTGGAAGGGCGGCGGGTCGTGTTCAAGAGCAAGGTCACGTCGCAACAGCTCGAAGAGCGAATCAAGTCCTACGTCGACGCGTACGTCCTGTGCCAAGAGTGCGGCCGCCCCGACACGCGGCTCGTGAAGGAGGACCGCATCGCGATGCTCGAATGCGACGCATGCGGCGCCCGGCGGCCCGTGAAGGCGGTCAAGAAGGCCGCGAAGGTCGAAGAAGCGCCCCTCGTCGAGGGCAAAGTCTACGAGCTGATGATCCAAGACATCGGGAAGAAGGGCGACGGGATCGCGAAACTCGACAAGTACGTGATTTACGTGCCCGGGACCGCGAAGGGCGCGATCGTGAAGGTGTTCATCGAGAAGATCGCCGGGACCGTGGCGTTCGGACGCGTGACGCGGGAGTAGGCGGCCCATGCGCCGGGAGTACGCCCCGATTGCGGCGATGGCCGCGATTCTCGTCGGGAGCCAGATCCTCGCGATCGCCCTCTCGCCCCTCTTCTTCGCGGGCGGCTTCCAGGCGTTCTCGAACCCCGCGGACGTGACGAACACGGCCGTCTACATCGTGATGATCCTCGCCTTCACCGCCGTGATCCTCGGCCTCGTGCGCTACCGCCGCCAGAATCTCGCGAAGTACGTGATCATGGCTTCGATCTTCGTCACCCTCGCGTTCATCCTCCTGCTCCCGCTCTACTTCGGCCTCTACTATGCCTCCGGCGGCGCCATCGACGGCGATTTGCTCGTCAACGTGTCCACGCTGATCTCGTTCGTCCTGGCGGGGCTCATCGTATACGTGCTCGTGAAGTTCCCCGAGTGGTATGTCGTCGATGCCGTCGGAATCATGACCGCGGCGGGCGTGACCGCGATCCTCGGGATCTCGTTCGGCATCGTGCCCGCGATCCTGCTCCTCTTCGCCCTCGCGGTGTACGACGCCTGGGCCGTCTACCGGACAAAGCACATGATCACGCTCGCGGACGAACTCACGAGCCAGCGTCTCCCGATCCTCCTCGTGATCCCGAAGAAAGCCGGCTACTCGTTCCGGGAACAGAAGAGCCTGAAAGAGCAGGTCGCGTCCGGGGAGGAACGAGAGGCGATGTTCATCGGTCTTGGCGACCTCATCATCCCGGGGATCCTGAGCGTCTCCGCATTCACGTTCTTGTCGCCTTCCGGTGGCGACTTCATCGGGATCCCCTCGAATGAGTGGATCGCGATCGCCACGGTCGTCGGCAGCCTGCTCGGGTTCCTGTTCCTGATGCGGTTCGTCCTGAAGGGGAAGCCACAAGCCGGCCTCCCGCTCCTGAACGGAGGCGCGGTCCTGGGATTCCTCATCGCGAACGTCCTCGCGTACGGCTATCTCAACCTCGGCTAGCGGCGCAACCGTCATATAGACCCGGGTCCTTGGGACGCATCCCTCGAGGTCGATCGTGGCCCTGTGGCAAGGACGTTCGAAACGGAAGCCGACCGGCGGCCGGTATCGACCGCTGCGGAAGAAGCGCAAACGAGAGATCGGCCGGGAGCAGCAGTACGCGTTCATCGGACCGCAGCGCCTCAAACTCTACCGGACGAAAGGCGGGAACCGGAAGGTGCGCATCCTCAAGGCGGAGCACGCGAACGTCCTCGACCGCCGCACGGCCGCGACGAAGAAGGTCAAGATCATCACCGTGAAGGCGAACCCGTCGAATCCGAACTTCGTCACGCGGAACATCATCACGCGCGGCGCGACGGTTCAGACGGAGATCGGCCTCGCCCGGGTCACGTCGCGTCCGGGCCAGGACGGCGTGATCAACGCGGTCCTCATCGAGGGCCCGGCGAGCTAGACGGCTCATTCCGCGGACTTCGTGATGCCGACGTCCTTGATCAGGGCATAGGGCACGAAGTTCGGGATGCTGACTTCGCCCCACCACATCATCTGCTCCGCTTTGTTGCTCAACGCCACGATGTTCTTCATCATGCGGAGGATGTTGTCCGTCAACCGAACGTCCTTCCAGGTCTCGACGACCTCTCCTTTTCGGATGTGGAAGATGCCGTCCCTCGGGATCGTCGAGAAGTCGCCCGTGACGTACGATTGGTAGCGCGTGTACCAGGTGTTCGTGAGCCAGAGTCCATCCTTGACCTCCGAGAAGATCTCGTCCTTCGTCCAGTCACCGGGCTTCACGAAGAGCGCGTGCGGCTCGGGCGAGACGAGTCCCGCGTTGCCCGTGGTCTTCGCCTTGAACTTCTTCGCGGTCGTCGTGTTGTGAAGGTAGGTCTTCAGGACGCCCTTGTTCACGAGCACGTTCCTCCGTGTAGGCGCGCCTTCTGCGTCGAATCGCTTGCGGCCAATCGAGTCGGCGGATCCGTCGTCGTAAAGGGTGAATTGCGACGAGGCGACCGCCTTGCCGATCTTCTTGCCGAACGGCGAGAACCCCGCGAGCACGGCCCAGGCACTGAGGCGCCCGCCGATTTGGTCCGATAGAGAGCCGCAAATCAACGGGTCGAAGATGACGGGATAACGCCCGGGCTTGCCCGGTTTCGGATCGCGCGCGAGCGCCGCGATGCGACCCGCCTTGTGGCCCGCTTTCGCTGGGTCGAACTGAGTGAGCTTCGTCGCGGCGGCGACGCCATGGCCGCTCGACTCGAGGGCGACGAGGGCCCGGATCGACAGGTAGACGCTCGCGCGGTGGTCGTGGGATTCCGCGCCATTCGAGGTCGAGAGAAAGTGTTCGTCTTCGTACTTCCAGAATGACCCCGCGCATTCCTTCGCGCCTTCGTCCAACGCGCCGCCGATCGCCGCCTCGACGTACTTGCCGCCTTCGTCGAGGGCGACGACCTTGGGGTCCGGACGCATGCGGGCATACTTGAACGGTCCTTTCGCAATGCCGGCGTATTCCGGATTCTCCTGAGAGCCTTTGACGATCTTCACGAGGCGCTCGACCGCCTCGTCCGCCCGCGAGAGGTCCTTGATGTCGCTCGCGAGCACCCGCTTCCGGTACACGAAAAAGACCGAGGCACTGAATTCGCGCCAGCGATTGCTGATCACTGGCTCGTTCCGGGCGAAACGGATCTGATAGGAGCGGTTCGCCACCACGTCGGCGACCGCATCCTGGCAGCCGAGCGAGATGGCCTTCTCGACGATCCGGGAGGCGATGTCTTCCATCGGATCACCTCAGATACACGTTACGGAGGCGGATCGTCGGGCCGCCCATGCTCGCGTCGAGCGCCTGACCCGGGTCGGACTTGCCGCAGAATCCCGCCTCGAAATCGAGGTCCTTCCCCACGGCGTCGACGGCCGACCAGAAGGCGGGGGTCGTGAGCTCGACGACGGTCCCGCGGACGGGATGCTTGACTTCCCCGTTTTCGATGAGGTATGCCTCACGGCCCGCGTATTTCGCATTGTAGCGCTTGTCGTCGATGTTCCATTCCATGAAGCTCTTCATGTACACGCCGAACTTCACATCCTCGAGCATCTCGTCGACGGCGTAGTCCTTTGGCTCGACGAACGTGTTCGCCATTCGGACGATCGCCTCGACGTTGTAGTTGACCGCCCGTGACGCGCCGTTGCTCCGGGTCCCGAGCGCCGCTGCCGTTTCCCGATTGTGGAGGAACTCCGCCACGCGGCCCTCCTTGTAGAGATATCGCCGCCTCGCCTTGACGCCCTCGTCATCCGTGGCGTAGTACGCAATCGAGTGCTCGACGGTCGGATCGTCGACGACGTTCACCACCTCGGATCCGACCCGCATCCCCGCGCCGTCGGGGGGGATGAACGACTTCCCGGCCTGGCTCGCCTCGCGTCCGAGGACGCGGTCCGCCTCCGTGGGATGGCCGCACGACTCGTGGGAGGCGATGCCGGCGACCTGCGGTCCCGCGACGAGGTCCATCTTCCCCTCCGGAGATTTCTTGCCCTCCGTCAGCGACCGTTGCATGGAGCGAGCTTCATCGAGCACGCGCTTGCTCAGGTCCCACATCCGTACGCCTTCCCAACCGCCGGACCAGCCGTAGTTCCGATGCGTCTGCTCGACGGCTCCTTCGGCCATCACCGTGAGGAAGTAGAGCGCCCGCAGCCGCGGGCTGTAAGACCGGATGCGGGACCCTTCCGAGTTCGCGAAATACTTCGAAATCCGGTTGTTGCTGAGCTGGAAGGTGCGGGCAGGGATCTTGAATCCGAGGGCGGTCAGGTCCGCGTCCACCGACCGGATCTCCGCGATCTTGTCCTCCACCGAGACGTCGGCGAGTTTCTTCTGCTCCGGGACGGACCAGTTCATCGTGATCGCGTCCTCGTGGGCGAAGACGATCCTCGATTTCCTTCGGGATGCCTTCGCAATCTTCACTGCGTCGTCGACGATTCCACGTACGTCCTGCTTCGCCAGGGAGTTCGTCGCCGTGAATCCGAGGGCGCCATCGACGAGGACCCGCACCCCGATCCCCCGATCGTCGCCGATGTAAAGGGCGTCGAGGACTCCATTCTTCAGGATGAACGACTCCTGGTCGTGGGCCTCGTAGCGGGCCTCGGCGTACGAGGCCCCTTTCTTGGTCGCGTAGTCCACGGCAAAATCCACGAGCTCCGAGCGGTCGTCCTCCATGGTGCTCCCCCGGAAATCAGGCCGGACAAAGCGGCCGCGGGAATGAATATATCGGCGGCGCACGAGCGGCCGACCAAAGGCTTTGCCGAAGGGGGAGCGCCCGATCGTCCTGTACCCGGCGTATTTCGACATCGGACGTTCGCGGGACGACGGCCGGCGGGTCGCGAAGCGGTGGGCCGTGGAATCGCCGACCGTGCAGGAGATTGCGTCCGCCGCCAAGGCGCTCGGGCTCGAGCCAAAAGTCGAGGACGAGAAGGCGTTCCCGTCGACGCCCTGGCGGAAGGAGGGCCGCGTGCTCGTCCGCGCGGATTATTTCAAGACGTCGATCGTCCAGAAGGTCGCCCAACGGATCAAAGACGACCGGTAGGACCGCGCCGCGGATCAGCCATGGTCCTGGCCTGTGCGGACGTCCTCCACGAGCCGCTTGCCCGACGAGACCAGGTCGACGGAGTGGATGACGGCGCCGAGCTCCCGCAACGCCTCCTCGACGCTCGGGTAGTTGATCGATGACCCCTCGATCGTCACCTTCACGCTCTCGGTCTCCTGGTCCACCTCGTCGAGGGTTTGAGGCCGCTCAGCCGGAGCGACATGTCCACGAGGGACGGCTTGTGGGGCTTCAGCACGTCCAGGACGATTCGCTTGATGTCGCTCAACCGATGGCCGCTCCGAGGGACGGCGTCGATGGGGGCGTTCGATAATAAACTTACGGGCGAATCCGGATTGCGTCAGACGGCCTGCCGGAATTGGCGTTCGAACTGCTAATCGCAGGTGCCTTTATCACAATCGCCGTCATTGGACGAATAGAAGCGGGGTGCTGACGACCGCCCATGACTTCATCGACTCCGCGTTCAACCGACCCAAAGGGCTCGGACGCACTTCGATTTCCGTTGGCAGGGGGGCCGCGCCTGATATGGTCGGCGGGAGGAAGGCTGGAGCGATTTTTCTTTTTGACTACTTTCGCGTGGGCTGCGTACGCTGTTGTGTTGCTCGGTTATGCGGGTCTTTCGATGCATTCTCTCAACGCAGCGCAGAGAGTGTTTCTGGTATTCATCTCGTACATGGGTTTGGTGGACTCACGGAGGACGCCTATGATGAGCGCGTCCGTCTTGCGCGCGTCGTTGGGAACCGGCCTGAACACGAGCGACGAGAATGCAAGGCTCTTCTCCGAATACCTTGACTCCTTGGGACACGGGGGCCATTGGCGGCTCGGAAACATCCTCAGTCTCGCTTATCTGGGAGGCATGGTGGCGTGGGGCTTCGTCGCGATCGACTTCGGGTCGATTGCTGGCGTGGATGACTTCTTCACCTTCGCCGCCGTTGATACGGTAGTGTTTCTCGCTCTTGTGTTGGGATACCGACTCTTGCTAAAACAGCTTGTGCACAAGGCGAGGCGAGCGGGCTACCCAATCGAGTACCCTTTTCGAGTCTCAGGTTGAGGATTGCACGTAGGGTGGGACTGAAACCTCATCCACAAGCACCACAACAAGGAACCCGTAAGGGATGGAACGAGTTCCAGAGCGTCACGCGGTCGTGACTTCCGCACCGTCCACGCCGACGATCAGCGTGTGCTCTGTCTGCGAGACAATCCCGCCGTCGGCGTCGAGGAGCGCGGGGTACGTCATCACGGCCCCGCTCCGCACGAGCCGGTTCAGGAGGGCGGGTGCGCGTGGGTCGAGACGGTGCGCCCAACGCTCTGCGAAGGGGAGCGTCTTGAATTCCTTCGCCAAGGTCTGCACGAAGTCGTCCGCCTCCGCGTGGCCGAGCGCGTTCGGCCGGAGCACGCGGTAGATGTTTCCGGTCTTCCGGCCTTCGACGTGCCCCGCGCCCGCCGAGGCGAAGGGCTCGATCGCGACGACCTCGCCCGCCTCGAGCACGTCGTGACCGTGCGGCACGTTCGGGACGCTCTTGCCCGCGTGCAGGACGTACCGCTCGATCGTGTGCCCCGTGAGGTTCCGCACGGGTCGGTAGCCAGCGGACTCGATCGCACGCCGGATTCCTCCCCCGATCGACTGGGTCGCGACGCCCGCGTGGACCGCCTCGATGGCCGTCTGCAAGGCGAGCTCCGACGCTCGGATGAGCGGGGTCCAGTTCCGCGTCCCGACCTCGACCGTCACCGCGGTATCCGCGATCCAGCCGTCGACGTGGGCGCCGAGGTCCAACTTGACGACGCTCCCGCGCCGGAATCGGAGCGGGTCGTCGTGCGTGGGCGTGTAGTGAGCGGCGACGTGGTCGATCGAGATGCAGGTCGGGAACGCCGGACGCACGCCGCGTTTGCGGAAGAGCCCCTCGACCTCCTCCGCGACGTCGAGGAGGAGCGCGCCCTCCTTTACGAGCCCTACGGCGTGCTCGCGCGCCTCACGCGAGATCCGTCCGGCTCGCAGCAGGGAATCGCGCGCGGAGGCGTCCATGGGATTACGCTCCCGTCGGAAGGACCCCTCGCCTAAGGACCTTTGGCCGATTCCCGGAGAGGTCGACGACCGTCGACTCGCCGGCGAGCGGCGTCGGGCCTCCGTCCAGGTAGACGTCGACGCGATCGCCGAGCTGGTCGTGCGCCTCCGAGCACGTCACCGGGGACGGTCGACCGTGGAGGTTCGCGCTCGTCGAGGTGATGGGGCCGTACGCCTTCGCGAGGAGCCGCGGGATCGGGTGCGCCGGGATGCGGATCGCGATCCGGCCGTCCGTCGCGACGACGGGAGCCGGCGCGTCCTTCGTCGCGCGCAGGACGACCGTGAAGGGACCCGGGAGGTTCTTCGAGCAGAACGCCTCGGCGATCGCCGACTTGATCCCGAACCGGAAGACGTCGGCGAGTTCGGCGACGGCGATGGAAATCGGTTGATCCCGCGGACGGCCTTTCGCGGCGAAGACGCGATCCACGGCCTCCGGCTGGAACGGATCCGCTCCGAGCCCGTACACCGTGTCCGTCGGATGCACCACGAGCCCGCCGGCCCTCAGGGTCCCCCGGAGGCGGTCGAGCGCCGCGGCATCGAGGACGTATTTCGTGCCGAGGGATTGCGCCACGATCGTGATGGCCACGGCCGCGCAACGGCAATCCGCCTAAAGGCTTTCGCGGCCTAGATGTACAGGAGATACGCGAGCGTCCCGGAATCGTCCATGGGAGGAGCGTACGCATCGAGGCGCATGCCTCGGGCCCGCAGGAGGTTCGGGACGATTGCGCGCGTGAACGGAGCCGAGTCCTCGGACCGCGACAGCTCCTCGACCGGACGGAAGGCAGCCTCGCTCACCTCACGGCCATCGGGCCGGGGCTCGCCGGATTCGTACGCCATCGCGAAGACGAGGAAGGTGTCGTTTGCCTCTCCGGTGACGCGGTTCCGAACGCCGACGATCGACCCCGCGCGGGCGGCGACCGCCGTCTCCTCGCGGACCTCCCTCTCGATCGCCTGCACGATCGACTCGTCAGGCTCGAGGTAGCCGGAGGGAATCGTCCAAAGGCCCTTCGAGGGGCCGTACGTCCTCCGCACGACGAGCAGTGCGCCGTCTCGGATCACAAACGCGCCGACGCCGACCGTGATGGGAAGGGACGCCACGTTCAGAGCCATGTGGCCGGCGAAGGGATCCGGCGAGATGGCTTTTATGCCCGTCCCGTTTTCGGGCCTCCTCGGTGGGACGATGGGCCGGACCGTCACCTTCACGCCGCGCCGCTTCTTGCGCAAGATCTGGCAGCTCGGCAACTTCGACGTCTCGCCGGACGGAAGGAGCCTCGCCTACGCCGCGAACAAGGGGGAACAGTGGTCCGTCTACTGGATGGACCTCCGGACGAAGCGCGAGAAGATCCTGCTGAAGTCCGAGCAGTCCGTCGTGAATCCGGAGTTCTCGCCCGACGGCCGCTCGCTCGCGGTGCAATCCGACTTCGAGGGGGACGAGAACTACAACGTCTACGTCGTGCCCGTGACCGGGACCGGCGTCCGAAAGATCACGGACACGCGATTCGACAGTTCGTTCCCCCGGTGGTCGCCCGACGCCACGAAGATCGCCTTCATCTCGAACCGAGACGGGGACCGCGACAACGTGTTCGTCGTGGACGTCGCGGGAGGAGAGGCGAAACAACTCACGGACGTAGACGACATCGCGACGGAGATCGCCTGGCGCCCGGACGGCCGGAGCCTGGCGTTCTCCGCGGGCGTCGGACTGCACGACTACGTCGGGCTCGTCGACCTCGCCGGGCACATGGAGAAGATCGTCGCCTTCCCGGAGTCCGAGAGTTCGATCGGCGGCGACATCGGTCGTCCGCGGCCCTGGTCGCCCGACAGCCGGGAACTCGCGTTCGTCTCGAACGTCCACGACTCCCTCGACGTGGGCGTGCTGGACCTCGAGACTCGCGAGGTGCGGTGGCTCGTCGAGAACCGCTGGGACAAGACGATGCCCGTTTGGTCCCCGGACGGCCGACGCATCGCGTTCCTCGAGAACCACGACGGGAACATCCGGCTGAAGTCCGTGAGCTGCGACGGCGGAGAACCCGTCGCCGTGTCGCCCCCGAAAGGATCCGTATCCCGGCCTCTCTGGTCGCCGGACGGACGAACGCTGTTCTACATCGGATCGAACTTCGTGTTGCCGGAGCGGCTCGTCGCGCGGCGGGGAACGCGGACGACGCGACTCATCGACTGCAGCCCCACGAAGCTCCCCCGAGGAGAACTCGCGGACGGAAAACTCGTGCGGTACCCCACCTTCGATGGCCGCAACATCCCCGCGTGGCTGTTCGTGCCGGCGAAGAACCGCTCCCGCCACGCGGCCCTTGTCTGGCCGCACGGCGGCCCGGAATCCCAGACCGTGAACGAATGGTACGTCCGGCCGCAGCTCCTCGTCGCCCAAGGCTTCACGGTCCTCGCCCCGAACTACCGCGGCGGCACGGGCTACGGACGCGCGTGGCGTCGGATCAGCGACCGCGACCTCGGCGGCGGCGACATGCAGGACATCATCGCCGGAGGCCGGTGGCTCGTGAAGAACGGATACTGTCCTCCGGACCGACTCGGGATCATCGGGGGGAGCTACGGCGGATACGCGGTCGCCCATTGCCTCGAGCAGGCCCCCGAGCTCTGGCGGGTCGGCGTCAGCATCGTCGGTTACTTCAACTGGACCACCGCGACGACGAACGAGCGAGGGTACCTCCAGCGGTACGACCGACAGAAGATGGGTCACCCGGTCAAGGACGCGGACCTCTTTCGCAGGCTCTCGCCGATCTTCTACCTGGACCGGGTCCGCGTGCCCGTGCTCTTCACCGCCGGCGCGCACGACCCTCGATGTCCCGTGACGGAAGCGAGGGCGATGGTCGAGGCGATGCGACGAATGGGCAAGGTCGTCGACTATCTCGAGTTTCCCGACGAGGGACACGCGCCCCGCAAGGTCTCGAATCAGATCGTGTTGTACGAACGCGCGATTGACTGGCTGACGCGATATCTGCCGGACGCGTGACAAGTCAGACGAGGGACCGAACCGCGTCGAGGAGCCGGTCGACGACGTCCGGCTCGGCCTGCGTCCCCATCGTGCCGATGCGGACGGTCTTGCCGCGAAGCGGCCCGAGCCCGCCCGAAATCGTGATGTTGTGCTCTAGGCGGAGGCGCTTCACCAGCGTGTTCGCGTCGATGCCCTCGGGAGGTGACATGCACGTGACGGTATTCGAGACGAGGTCCGGCGCCGCGAGCGCCGTGAACCCGAGACCCGCGAGGCCGTCGCGGAGTCGAGCGGACGCTTTCGCGTGGCGGGCGTAGCGGGCCTCCAGGCCTTCCTCCTTGACAAGCAGGAGCGCGCGGTGGAACGCGTAGAAGAGGTTCGAGGAGATCGTCGTCGGCGTCGGGTGCCACTCGCCCCACTCGCGGGCGTACCGTTCCCACGTGAAGAGGTTCAGGTACCAGCCTTCCGCGCCCTTCGGATCGGTCGCCTCCCAGAGCGAGGGGGCGACCGCGACCGGGGTGATGCCCGCCGGCGCCGCGAGGCATTTCTGGGATGCGCCGAACGCGGCGTCGATGCCGATCGCGGCCGCCGGAAGGCGAATGCCCCCGAGCGATGAGACCGCGTCGACGACGACGAACGCTCCGACCGCGTGCGCGGCCTCGACGATCGGCTCGAGCGGGTTCGTGACTCCGGTCGAGGTCTCGTTGTGGACGACCGCCACGGCTTTCGTCGGCCGCTTCAACGCGTTCCGGAGGCCGTCGAGGTCCGGCCCGGCGCCCCACGGCGATGCGACGACGTCCGCCTTGAGTCGATGCGTCAGGAGGACCTCTCGCATTCGGTCCCCGAAGAAGCCGTCCGAGAGGACCGCGACCCGATCGCCCGGACGCAGGAAGGTGTAGGCGAGCGACTCGAGGCCCGTGTGGCCGGGTCCGGCGAGCGGGAAGACGCGGTGCTCCGGGGCGGACCAGAGATAGCGCATCAGGGAGACGGTCTCGGTGAACGCCCGAACCCACGCGTCGCCGTAATGCGGGAGCGCCGGCTTCGCCAATTCCTCGAGGACCCGGGGATGCAGCGGCACGGGACCCGGAATCAATAGGAGACCCGGATCCATTGGAACCGCGCCAATTATGGGTTCGACGCTACTTCAATCTGTCCCGACACATCGTGTCACGCGTCGCCGCCGGCTCAGTCCCGGATTCCGTCCTCCGAGACGCTGAAGACCGCCTCGGCCTCCGGGAGGTTCGGAGAGTCGATCAGTCGAGCAATCCGCTTTCCCCCTTTTGATTTGCGCAGATAGACGCGGAACGTCGCGCTGTGGCCGACGATGTGACCGCCGACCGGCCTCGTGGGGTCGCCGAAGAACGCATCGGGCTTTGCGTGGACCTGGTTCGTGACGTAGATCACGGCGTTGTGGATGTCCCCGAACCGCATCAATTCGTGGATGTGCTTGTTCAGGAGCTGTTGGCGCTCCGCGAGCACGCCGCGGCCGATGTACTCCGCGCGGAAGTGCGCGGTGAGGGAGTCGATCACGATGAGCCGGATGGGGAAGTCTTGCGCAAGCTCCTGTGCTTTCTCAACGAGCAGCATCTGGTGATGGCTGTTGAACGCCCGCGCAATATGGATTCGCTTGAGGATTGCGTCCGCGTCCAGATCCAACGCGTCGGCCATCTGCCGGATCCGCTCGGGACGGAAGGTCTGCTCCGTATCGATCCATACGACGTCCCCGTTCAGGCCGCCGTCGTCCTCCGGACGCGTAACGTTGACCGCCAGTTGGTGCGCAAGCTGTGACTTGCCCGCCGAAAATTCACCATAGCATTCCGTAATGGCCTGCGTCTCCAGGCCGCCTCCCAGCAATTCGTCGAGGGCCTTCGAGCACGTCGTGAGCTTCGCGACGGACTTGCGCCGCTCGAGGATCACGTCCCCGGTCTCGAAGCCCCCAATGTCGACCGCCTCGCGCGCCGCGATGATGATTTTCTGAGCGACATTCGTGCCGATTTCTGCAGCGTCCGCGACCATGGTCGGGGAGGCCACGGCCAGCCCCATGAGGTCCGTGAACCCGGCCTCGCGCAGCTTCTCCGCCGTCGCGGGGCCCACGCCAGCGAGTTCCTCGATCGACTTGACCGCCTTGACCGTAATGGCCACCTTTTCACCCTTCTTCTCATCCCTGGCCATGCTTAAGGCGGTAACACAGGGGGGTGTGTGAAACTATCGTTATTCCCGCGAGGGCCGCCCCGCCCCCGGTCCCGCAAATCCATCCCTCCAAGTCGAGGCGAACACGTTTTTCCACCGCAACGCCATCCTCCGCCCGGATGCCGGACCGCCTCTCGTTCGATCGCGTCGCCCCGATCTACGATGAGACGCGGGGCCTGCCGCCTCGAGTCCTGTCGCGGGTCCTCGGCGTCCTCGTCGACGAGCTCCGTGGCAAGCGCGTCTTGGAAGTCGGCGTGGGGACGGGCCGATTCGCGGTGCCGCTCCAGAAGAGCGGCATCGACGTCGTCGGCATCGACATCTCCCACGCGATGGTCGAGCTGGGCCTCGCGAAAGGCTTGCGGAACGTCGTCTTCGCGGACGCGGTCCGGCTTCCCTTCCCCGCGAGGGCGTTCGACGTCACGACATCGAATCACGTCCTCCATCTCGTCCCCGACTGGAGGGATGCCCTGCGAGAGATCGCTCGCGTCACGGCGGAGACGTACTTCAGCGTCATCGGCCGCTCCAACGGTCCCGACCTGAACCGGGAGTACCACGCCCTCGTCGAGGAAGGCGGCTTTCACTGGCAGCCTCCGGGGCTCCACGAGCGCAAGCTCGCCAACCTCCTGAGGCCCGACGTGGTGATGCCGGTCGGACCGTTCCCGGAGACTCTCCCGGCGGACCGCGCCATCGCGGAGATCGAGCGACGGGACTACACGTCCCAGTGGGAGGTCCCGGAGGAAATCCACCGCAACGCCGTGCGCGCGCTGCGGGAGCGGTGGGGCGGGAAAGAACTCTCGTGGTCCACGACGTACGAGATCACCTCGTGGGACGTCTCCCGCCTCCCGGAACTCGCCGCGGCGGAGGGCGGTCAGGCCACCTGAGCCCCCGCGAAGACGGCGAGCGCCTCCTTCTCGAGGAAGTGCAGCGCTCCGGGGATCACGAGGCAGTGTGGCGGCGGTCCCGGATCCCGCGAGAGCAGCGATTCGAGCGGGCCTGCGAGGGCGATGGCATCGGGCGAGCCGACCCGACCGAGGACGCAGCCGAGGGTCTTCGGTCCGAACGCATCCGTGCGAAGGTCCGCGGCCATCCGCAGGAGGGACGCGATCGCGTCGTGCGGCGGGAGGAACGTCCCGTCCTCGCGGACGTCGAGCAGGACGAGCGTGTGGAGGCCCCCGCGACGGTTCTCCAGGATCGCCTCGAGGGGGCTCGTCGGCGCGAACCCGGGCCCCGGCCACGGGACGGTCGTCGTGCGGCCGAACTTGTACGCCTGGAGCCCGAGGGCCCCCGCGGCCGCCGTCAGGATCGAGACCCCGTGGATGATTCGCGTCGGGATGCCGGCCTTTGCGGCGCGAAGCCGCAAGTCGACGTGGGTCGTCGCCGCCATCGGATCTCCGACGACGAGGAACGCGACCCGCCGGGTCGTCGCGGCCTCGAGGATGAGCGCCCCATCTTCGACCTCCGCACGCATGACCTTTCGAATCGGCCGGCCGACGAGCCGCTCGACCGCTTCGAGCGACGCTCCCGCCAGCCCGGATGTGTAGAGCTCCGCGAACACGACATCCGCGGACCGGGCCTCCTCCAGCCCGCGAAGGGTGATGCCTTGCTCATCGTGCAGCCCGAGGCCGATGAAGACGAGTTCCCCCATCGAGGCCCGGAGCAAGCTTCCTCGGCTATACCTTTTCCTCGATCTCGGAGGAGACGCCGGAGCGAGCCGCGCGGACCTCCAGGGAAAACGCGCGGACCGCCAGGACGACCATCACGACGCCGACCGCGGCGACGAGGACCACGAGATGCTCGTGGTGCAGGCTCGTCGCGTCGAAGAAATCGGCGGAGTTGAAGAAGTCCTCGTCCAGCGCTGCACCGACCCCGGCGGCAAGGAACAGCGCCAGCGCGGCGAGGGAGAACGCCACCCAACGCCGCACGGGCGGAGCGAGGCGAACCGCCTTCATGAACGTTTTCTCGATACACGAAAACGCTTAACGGCCGGACGCGGCATCGCCGCGTCGTGAGGGCCTGGTGCGTCGCAGTCCCGAAGGGGCAAGGCGAGTCGACCCGGAAGCAGCTCCTCGAGAGCGGCCTCCTCTTGAAGCATCTCCGCATCGTACGGGAAGGCAATCTCCTCCTGCTGCCCACGGCGCGGCGCGTGGACCTCGGCTTCCCGGTCGACCAGCGAGAGTTCTCCGAGGAATTCGTGGCGGTCCGGAGCTACAAGGACGTGGCCGACGTGCCGGCCTCCCTCCGACGATCCCTGCCGAGTTCGTTCGACGTCGTCGGCGATATCGCGGTCATCAAAATCCCGGAGGGTCTTCGGCCGCATCGGGAGGCGATCGGGCGCGCCATCCTCCGATGGAACCCGAAGATCCGGGTCGCCGCGGAGGACCGCGGGGTCAAGGGGGAGCGACGCGTCCGCCAGATTGGGATCATCGCCGGAGAGCGACGGACCACGACGGTCCACGTGGAGCACGGGCTGCGATACCGGGTCGACCTCGCGGCGGCGTACTTCAGCCCGAGGCTCGCCTCCGAGCGAGGGCGGATCGCAGACCTCGTGCGGGAAGGGGAAGTTCGCCGACCCGTTTGCAGGCGTCGGGCCGTACGCGATCTTGATTGCGAAACGACGAAGGCCGCGGCAGGTCCATGCATCGGACGCGAATCCGGTTGCGGTCGAGTTGCTCCGGACGAACGTCGCGGCGAACCGGGCGGAACGCGTGGAGATCCGCGAGGGAGATGCCCGCACGGTGCTCCGAGAGCTCGGCGCGGTCGATCGGGTGATCCTGGACCTCCCCCACTCCGCGTTGCAGTTCCTCCCCGACGCGCTCGCGGCCATCGGCCCCCGCGGCACGATCCACCTGTACCGGATACTGGAACAGGCGGAGGAGACGGAAACGGAGCGGAAGATCCGTTCCCTTGCCCGCACCGCGGGGTTCCAGGTGGTGGACCTTCGGCGGCGTCACGTCCGCGCGTATTCGCCGACGCAACACCATACCGCATTCGACGTCACGGTCGCTCGAGGGTCACGCCCTTCTGGCCCTGATACGTCCCGGACCGGCGGTCGTACGTCTCGGATGCGGGCGAGTCGAGCGTCAGGAAGACGATCTGGGCGAACCGCTCGCCGATCGGGAGCTCGAGGAAGTCGGCCGCGGCGTTGAACGCGCCGAATGTGAGGGTCCCGGAGAAGCCCGCGTCAATCATCCCGAAGGACGCGATCACCCCGCGCCTCGCCCACGTGGTCCGGAGCCAGATCTGGGCCACGACGTGCCGGCCGAGCCGGACCTTTTCCTGCGTGCTCACCGCGAACCGGGTTGTCGGCGGGATGCGAGCCGTGCCTTCATTCGTCCGGGCCCCGGCCGAGGGCACGACCACCTCCTCGACGGACACATCGTACCCGTTCGGCGTCAGGTTCTTCTCCGCAAAGGGATCAATCTGAATCTCCCCTTTCGCGAGGTATTGGCGCACGTCCGCATCGGAGAGGACGCCCACGTCCGCTGGCATCTGAGCGCACAGGATAAGGACTTCGTTCGCGACGACGGTCGAGTCCTTTGCCGGAGCGACGCGCGAACGCGGCCCGCCCATCCTCCTTGCCCGCGCGTCCGTTCCGAAGGTTTATGCGACCTGCGCAAGTTAGGCCGCGCGAGGATGGCCCGATGGACTTCCGGTTGACGGATGAACAGCGGTTGGTCCAGGAGACCGCCCGCGATTTCGTGGACCGCGAGCTGATCCCTCACGTGCGCGCATGGGAGGAGAAAGGCGAGGTCCCGCGGTCCTTCTACGCCAAGATGGCGGGCCTGGGGTTCCTCGGCGCGCCCGTGCCGGAGAAATACGGCGGCGCCGGAATGGACTATGTCTCGTTCATGCTCCTCGTCGAGGAGCTCAGCCGCGGATCCTCCTCCGTGCGCACGACGGTCTCCGTGCAGACGTCGCTGTCCGAGACGTCGCTCATGTGGTTCGCGAGCGAGGAGCAGAAGCAGCGTTGGCTCGTGCCTCTCGCGAAGGGCGACCGGCTCGGCGCATGGGCGCTGACGGAGCCGGAGGCGGGCAGCGATGCGGGGAACTTGCAGACGACCGCCCGCCTCGAGCGAGGCCAGTGGATCCTGAACGGCCAGAAGCGGTTCATCTCGAACGGGAGCATCGCGGACCTCATCCAGGTCTACGCCCGCGAGCCCGGTTCGAAGCGCCACGAAGGCATCTCCCTCTTTCTCGTACCGAAAGACGCCCCCGGATTCAAGGTGACCCACGTCGAGACGAAATCGAAGCTGGGCCTTCGGGCGAGCCCGACCGCGGACCTCGCCTTCGAGGACTGCCGCATCCCGGAAGAGAATCTGATCGGGAAGAAAGGGGACGGCTGGACGCAGGCGATGAAGACCCTCAACAGCGGCCGGATCGGAATCGCGGCGGGAGCCGTTGGGGTGGCGCGCGCAGCCCTCGAGGCGGCGACGAAATATGTGAAAGATCGCAAGGCGTTCGGCCGGCCAATCGGGGACTTTCAGCTCATCCGCGAGATGATCGCACAATCCGCCGTCGAGATCGATGCCGCTCGGCTGCTCACGCTCCGGGCGGCGCACATGCGCGACCAGGGCCTCGATAACACGCTCGAGGTCTCCATGGCGAAGTTGTTCGGCGCGCAGATGGCGCAACGGGTGACCGACTGGGCCGTCCAGGTGCATGGCGGGTACGGTTTCAGTGGGGAATTCGACGTCGAGCGGTACTACCGGGACGCGCGCATCCTCGGCCTATACGAGGGGACGAACGAGATCCAGAAGCTCATCATCGCGGAGCGGATCCTCGGTCCCGCGGCGAATAAGTGAGGTCCGACGGATGGCCGCCTCGGCCGAAGACTGCATTTTCTGCAAGATCGTCCGCCGCGAGATGCCCGCGAGCGTCGTCCGCGAGGACGACTCCACCCTTGCGTTCCTGGACATCCGGCCAATGAACCCGGGGCACGTGCTCGTGATCCCGAAAACGCATGCCGTGTACGTCGAAGACCTCCCACCCGGAGGTGCGGGGCCCGTCCTCGAAGCCGCCAAGGAAGTCTCGCGTGCGTTGCGCTCGAGCGGAATCCGGTGCGAGGCCGTGAGCTTCTACCTGGCGAACGGGAGCGAAGCAGGACAGGAGGTGCGTCACGCGCATCTCCACCTCATCCCGAGGTGGCGCGGAGACGGATTTGGATTGCGGACGGCACCGGGCTACGGGCGGATCGCAGGACGCGAGGAACTCGACGGCATCGCTGCGAAGATCCGCAGGGCGATCGGGACTCAGTGAGCGAAGCGTTTCCGGATCGCCTCGAGATCGGACACCGCCAGCCGTTGTCGTGCGGTGGGGTAGAGGCTCGGCGGTTCGCCTCCTGGATCGCCGACCAAGAGGGTTGTCGACCCAAGGCCCGGCGGGCGTCTTTGAATTTTTCGATGCCCCGGCGAATTTCGGCATGCTCATACCCGACGACGTTCACGAGCGTCCCGTACCGACCGATCACCGCTTCCAGCCGGGGGAGGATCGTCTCGTCCTCGGCCGCGAGGAACGGCAGCAGCTCGTCGTCGAAAAACCGGATTGCTTCGTCGAGGATGATCCCGTTCCCTTCGCTGGCATCCCGCGTCGCCATCATCTCATCGAGGGTCGCTTCGAGCTCCGTGAGCTTGTCGACGAAGTCCGCCTGGCCTGCGAGGACCGCGGAGAACGGATTGTCGTCCGGGACGTCCCCCATCGACGAAGGCTAGCCGGCTTCCGGCGTAAAAGGATACGCTCTAGGGCGCGAAGCGCGCGGGCGTCCTCGGGAACGGCACGGCGTCGCGGATATGCTCGAGTTTGCAGATCCACTGGAGAAGGCGCTCCATTCCCATCCCGAATCCCGCGTGCTGGACGCTCCCGAACCGACGGGAGTCGAGGTACCAGCCATACGCCTTCGGATCCTCGCCTTGCTCGACGAGCGCCTTCTTGATGGTCTCGAGGTCCGTCTCCCGCTCGCTCCCGCCGACCAGCTCGCCGACGCCGTCCCCCGCGATGACGTCGAAGGCGAGCACGAGGTCCGGATG
>WNGQ01007273.1_pt1 | contig 27838 bp, 26 predicted proteins | sample 5407661 | NCBI WGS metagenome assembly WNGQ01 (sample SAMN13153382, study PRJNA577476) | soil metagenome | isolation source: 60 cm soil or saprolite under Garry oak tree replicate 2 | place: USA:California | collected 2016-06-15 | reverse complement strand
GCCCACCCGAGGTCGGTTCGTGACGGCGTGACGAGGGCGAGCAGGAGCAGGACTCCGGCCACGCACGACCAGACCTTCCACCGGTTGAGATTCATTGGCGGTTGAGATTCATTGGCGGTTGAGATTCATTGGCGGTTGAGGTTCATTGGCGGTTGAGGTTCACAGGACGCGGACCTGGACCTCGAGGCCGTCGCCGAGCGTGAGGGCGAGGATGCCCTCAGTGGAGACGCGGGCGCGCACATGGCGCGTGCCCTCGCTCCCGCTGATCTCGACCTGCCTTTCCTCCCCCGCCCGCAGTCCCCCGATCTCGGCGGACTTGGCGCCTATGCCTTCGAGCTTGAAGCTCCAGTCTTTTCCCTCCCGCTGCCACCGGGAGACGCGATGGCTGGCCCCCGCCAGGTAGGGGCCGGGGCCCGGCGTGGCCGAGGGCACGATGAAGGCCTCGCCGGGCCCTTCGAGATGGACATAGACCGAGCCCTGGTGGCGGGTGAAGCCCAGCACGCCCCGCGAGCGCGTCATGTCCACCGCCCCGTGGCCCGCGTCGAACCGACCCGCGTCGAATCGACCCGCGTCGAATCGAATGGTCCGGAGCGCCCCATGGTCCCACACGCGGTACCCCGCCCCCGCGCGCGCGACGCGGGCCGTGCGGAAACCCTCGACCATGGCCAGGTACTCGCTGGTGAAGACCGGGGCCACCGGCTGTCGTCTCGCCCAGTCGTAGACGACACGCAACGCGGCCAGCGAAGCCACGCGCTCCCCCGAGTAGAAGTGGTAGTAGACGTTGACGGGGCTGACCCGGCGCGGGCTCTCCGTGCTCTTGAACGTCTCCACGACGTGACGAAAGCCATAGAAGGGCCCCGCCCAGAGATTCGTGTAGAGGTTCTCGTTGGCCGCCGAGGTGTAGCTTTGCCAGTACCGCCCGACCGCGCGCCCGAGGGGGGCGACCTTCGTGTACGACGGCCACTCGCGATCGAACATGGAGTCGCCGCCGTTGATGTTCGGCAGCCCGAGCCGCTCCACGAGGGCGAGGGCCTCCTCGCTCACCCGCGTCGACCCCGACCACTGGAAGAGCCGGACACGCTTGCCGCGGGGCAGAAGCCGCTCCTCGATGTAGCGGACGGAGCCCGCGATCTCGGTCTCCACGGAGTACGGCAGACGCGGCAGATCGAAGCTCCGCGTGCGCTTCTCCCAGTCGAGCGGGTGCGTGAACGAATGGCTGGCCGCCTCGACATTGGGCAGGGCGAACATGGCGCGCGCCAACCCCTGGGTCCGCGCCGAGCCCAGGAGCTCGGGATCGACCTCGGCCACGACCACCGACACGGAGATGGGCAGGGGCACCTTCGACAGGATCTCGTCGTGGATGATCTCGCCGGACAGCGCCTGGGGTCGCACCTCGGACACGTTGCGCATCCCGTCGCCGTCGATGTGGCTGTAGAAGAGGCGCCGCCCGTTGAGCGTGGTCACGTCGGGCCGGGGCCAGTCCTCGAGGCCGAGCGCCGCCTCGAAGAAGGCGAAAGGGTTGATCCACCAGCGGGTGCGAAAGGCCTCGAGCTGCTGGTACGACGCGTCCACCCGCGCGCTGCCTCCGACGGCGGGCGCCGCGTAGGGCACGGCTTGCTGGTAGCGGACGTAGTCCTCTCCCGCGAACCCGCCCCACGGGCCCGTCACGACCAGGTGGCTGTCCGAGTCGGGAGCGTCCTTGCGGCCGATCGTGAGGTGCACGCGGTTGTCCGCGCGGCGCGAGACGACCTGATAGTAGTTCGGCAGGGCGGGCGGCAGGGTCCGCTCGAACTCGACCATGGCGGCATTCTTCTGGCGGAGCTCGATGACCCGCGAGTTGCCCGTCCAGCGCCCCCGGAACTCGAGCCCGGTGGGCGCGAGGGCAAGAGAGATCTCGTCCAGGCCCGGCGTCTTGAGCGTCTTGCGATCGCGATAGGCCCCGAGGTTGCCCAGGATGACGAGGCGGCGGCCCGCGCGAACCTGCGCGGCGAGCCACTGGAGATAGCCGAGGGGGTCGTCGATCTCCTCGGTCTGGTGCCAGGTGAGCACGCCGCGGTAGCGTCCCATCTGCGCTTCGTCGGGGAGCCCGCGCGCGACGTCGTGGTAGTCGACCATGAGCCCGAGCCAGTTCAGCGGCATCTGGGCCCAGGCGTGGACCTCGTTGAGCCAGGCCGTCTTGGGGCGAGCGCCCTCCACGGCGTTGTAGAGCTCGGAGGACTTGTAGAGGGCCAGGACCCGGCGGGGAAGCTCGCCATCGCCCGGGGCGACCTCGGGGCGACGCGGGGCGCTGGCGGCGAGGACGGCCCGAGGGTCCAGAGTCAGTGCTCCCGTCGCCAGTGACCCCTTCAGGAGGGCGCGCCGGGAAAGCATCGCCTCGGGCATCGGGCCCTAGCGTAGCGTCTGAGTGAAAACTTTGTCCAGTCCGATTGTTGAAATGTACGGAATGAGGCCCGCCGCGCGGGTCTTGGCGATCAGGCTCTGCGTCCAGGCGGCGTCATCCGGTGGCGCGTACTCCAGGGCCAGGACAGGGAGGCCGAGCGCGGTGACGCGTCGGAGGGCCGCTGCGCGCTCGCGCGCCGCCTCCGGCGCGCGCGCCCGATACCGCTGGGCCTTGAAGTCGTAGTCGGTCAGGATCGACTCGACCGCCACGCCGGCGAGCATGGGACGCGAGCGCTCCACGAGGGGGAGCCCGCCGTTGAGGACGAGCAGGGCGCGCGGATGCGCCCGGTGGAGCACGCCCAGCACCCGCTCGAGCGCCTCGGCGGCTCCGCCATAGCGCTCGGGCTCGGCCCGCTCGAGCTCCATCGGCGTGTCCGCGGTGTCGAGAAAGAGCCCATTGACCGGCCCCGTGAGGGCCGCCGGCACGACCCGCTCGAGCAGCCAGCGCTCGTAGCCCGGAGCCCGCGGATCAAGTCTTCGAGCCTCGGGCCAGTTCGGATTGGGGGCGAGCACCCACGGCTCCGTGGCGATGGACGCATAGGCGGGCGAGTGGATATTGACTTCACCCAAACTCACATACATGAGCAGCAAAGCGCCGTGGCGCTTCACGTTGTTGAGGGGCGGGTGGCGGGTCGGGTCGAGGACGACGAGATCGAAGCGGGCGAGCTCGGCGGCCGTCTCGGGCGCCGCGCCGTAATACACGGCCCAGGTCTTGACCCCGCCCAGCGGCCCGGCCGGAGCGGGGCCGGCCCATGCGGTGCCGCCGGACATGATCGCCAATGTGATGGCGAGCAGCCGGCGGCTTATCGCCCTGTCCAAATGATTCCCATACCCTCGCGGAGTAGAACCTTGCGCTTCGAGCGCCGGCTTCGCCGGCGCAATCTATTGGGGGGAGGCTTCGGAAGGGGGGCGGAGCCCCCCTCCGAGCTACTCAACGCCAAGAAGCGAGCGCCTCCTGACGCGTCGGGTGGACGCTCATGGCTTTGATGAGCCGGGTCATCTCGAAGATGGCGCGAACGTCCTCCTGCAGGCCGCAGAGGCGGACGTCCCCGCCCGCGGCTCGGGCCTGCTTCATCGACGCGACGAGCACTCCCATGCCCGAGCTGTCGATATAGCCCACGCCGCCCAGGTCCATGACGAGCCGCGATTGACCCTGCCCGATGAGTCCGGTGAGCGTCCGCTTCACCTGGTCCGCGGCCGCCATGTCCAGGTCGCCTTTCGGGGCGACCACGGTCACCTCGCTGGACTGGGTCACATCAATGTCCATGCTCTCCTCCACTCACGAACGGGAAGCCCCGTCCTTCTTGCCGACCGCGGGTCCGCGGCCGGGGCGGTACTTGACGATGGTCCACCGGGTGCCGCGTTCCCGGGCAATGTCAACGGAGAGGTTATCGGCAATCGTCTTCACGAGGAAGAGGCCGTATCCGTGATCGGGCACGGCGTCGAAATTCGGCGCCTCGTACTGCTCGGCGTCGAAGGGCTTGCCGAAGTCCTCCACCTCGATGGTCAGCGCCTCGTCGCTGGATCGCACGGAGACGCGGATGGGCTTGCCGGACTGGCCTTCATAGGCGTGCTGGATCGAGTTGTTGCAGAGCTCGCCGACGGCCAGGAGCAGGTTCGACTGGTCGGGCCGCGGCACCCCGTGCCCTTCGAGCTCCTCGCGCAGCCACTTCCGCAGGCGGACGAGCTCGCCCGCCTCGCTCGTCATGGAGAAAGTGCCCTTGGCGGCGGGACGCGTCATTCGACGGTCACGCTCTTGGCGAGGTTGCGCGGCTGATCCACGTCCGAGCCCTTGAGGACCGCCGTGTGATAGGCCAAGAGCTGGAGAGGGAGCACGAGGAGGATCGGCTCGAGCCACGGCGAGGTCCGGGGCACCACGATGAGCCGGTCCGCGGCGCTCGCCGGCGTCTCGGAATCGGTGGTGACGAGAGTGACTCGCGCCTCGCGCGCCCGCACCTCGGAGAGGTTCGACAGGAGCTTCGCCTGGTCCTGACCGCTCCCCGCCACGGCGACCACGGGGAAGCGGGGATCGATGAGGGCGATGGGCCCGTGCTTCATCTCGCCCGCCGGGTAGCCCTCGGCGTGGATGTACGAGAGCTCCTTGAGCTTGAGCGCGCCCTCCAGGGCCACGGGATAGTTGATGCCTCGCCCGAGGTAGAGGACGCTCCGCGCGTCCGCGAGCACGCGAGCCTCCTCGAGGAGGGCCGGCTCGACGGTGAAGGCGTGCTCCACCAGACCGGGGAGCCGGACGAGATGGTCGAGGAAACTCTCCGCGTCCACCGGGCTCAGCGTCCCTCGCGCCACGCCCCAGTGGGCGGCCAGGAGGGCGAGGGCGAGGATCTGTCCGGTGAAAGCCTTGGTCGAGGCGACGCCGATCTCGGGGCCGACCAGGGTGAGCAGCGCGTCGTCGGACTCCCGGACCATCGAGGAGGTCGGCACGTTGCAGACCGTCAGCGTTCGCACGCCCTGCCCCCGGATGCCCCGGAGCGCCGTGAGGGTGTCGGCGGTCTCTCCCGACTGCGAGATCGTGAGGAAGAGCGAGCGCTTCGGCAGCAGCGCGGCGCGCCCTCGAAATTCCGATCCGTAGTCCACGCGGACGGGGATGCCCGCCAGTCCCTCGATGAGATAGCGGCCGAGGAGCCCCGCGTGCCATGACGTCCCGCAGGCGACGATCTGGACATGCTCGAGCTCGCGCACCTGGTCGCCGGTGAGGCCGACGCCGTCGAGCACCACGTCGCAGCCGCTGTCGGCGATGCGACCCGAGATGGTCTGGGCGAGCACGCGCGGCTGCTCGTGGATCTCCTTGGCCATGAAGTGGCGATGGCCTTCCTTGCGCACGGCCAGGCTCTCGCGATCTACCTTGTGGCGGGGCCGCTCCACGGGCCGTCCCTCGAGATCGCTCAGGGTCACCCCCGAGGCCTCGATGACGCAGACGTCGCCGTCCTCGAGATAGCTCACCGCCTCCGCGTAGGACTGGATGGCGAGGACGTCGGAGGCGAGGAGGAACTCCTTCTCGCCATACCCGACGACGAGCGGGCTCGACCGGCGGGCGCCGAGGATCACGCCCGGATGGCTGGCCGAGACGAGACCGAGGGCAAAGCTGCCCTCGAGGCGCCGGAGGGCCGCACGGAACGCCTCCACGAGGCCAAGCCCTCGAGCCATCCCCGCGGCAACCAGGTGGGGCACCACCTCGGTGTCGGTGGCCGAGGTGAAGTGATCGCCGGCGGCTTCGAGCTCGTGGCGCAGCTCCAGATAGTTCTCGATGATGCCGTTGTGCACGACGGCGATACGTCCGGCCGCGTCCGTGTGCGGATGGGTATTGGCCTCGGTGGGGGCGCCATGCGTGGCCCAGCGGGTATGCCCGACGCCCACGTGCGCCTGCAGGGGCTCCTTGAGCACCTCGCGCTCCAGATTGACGATCTTGCCGACCCGGCGACGGAGCTTGAGACCGCCGTCGAGAGGAACGGCGAGACCCGCGGAGTCATAGCCGCGGTACTCCAGGCGCTTGAGACCGTCCACCACCACGATCTCGGCGAAGTTGTCCCCGACGTAGCCGACGATGCCGCACATGACCTGGCCAGAATATCATCATCGGGCCGCAGGCCGGGAGTTCCTCGCCCGGTCCATTTGTCACACGGAATTGGCGACGTTCCCCTCACAGGATGCCTCGATTCCTGGGAGCCCTCTGCTACTCTCGACTCATGGCGAGATCGCTGAGCCTTCATGGCCGCCGGCGATAAGGGTCTCTGGCTCATCGGAGGCTTCAAGCTGGTCAAGGGCCTCCTGCTCGTGATCGTCGGTATCGGGGCCCTGCGCTTGGTGCACAAGGACGTGGCCGACGTGGTCGCGGGCTGGCTCGAACAGATCCACGTGGACCCGGACGGTCGCTACGCGGATCGTCTGCTGACCCGACTCCTGTCTGTCGATGACCGCAAGCTGAGAGAGATCAGCGCGGGCACGTTTGTCTACGCCGCCCTGCTCCTGACCGAAGGCATCGGTCTGCTCCTTCGGAAGCGCTGGGCGGAATACTTCACCGTTATCGTCACGGGCTCCTTCATCCCGCTCGAGCTCCACCACCTGTGGAGACACGTGACCCTGACGCGCCTCACCGTCATCGCCGTCAATGTCGCCATCGTGTGGTACCTGATCGTCTTGCTGCGCCGGGGCGGCCGCCAGGGCGCTCATTGAGCCCCCACGTCGCTGATTGTGCTCGAACTCGCCCGGTGGCCCTGAAATTGCTGTCATGGGTACGGGGGCGATCTTGCTCATGACTCCAGCATTCACGCGGCAGTAGCGGGGGAACGATGGTTCTATCGCGATCGCAGGAAGAACGCGTCCTGGCTGTGCTCCAGCGCCAGCTGCCCGAGAGTCTTCCGCTCGGCTATTGCGTCGCCCATCTCGCCACCGCCGCCAAGGTCAAGCCCGACCAGCACGCGCATCTGGCACGATTCCTCTACGCCGTGGTCCGCAAGGGCCAGTGCGAGATCCTGGAAGAAGGGCTGTGCACCGCCGGCGGCCACGAAGTACGCGAGCTCGTCGCGCGCGGCCGATCGCTCACTCCCGCCGAACTGCCACGCTGACCGCGCCGTCGCGGGGACAGCCGTCGGCGACTAGCTCGACGGCTTGAGGACGCAAGGCCCTGGAACGCACGCCCGCAAACCCCCGCTTATGGATTTCTTGACTTGTTCCCCCCCACGCACAGTAGCCTGGAAATCGTGAGCAGTCACTCAACCGCGAGCATGGGAGGACGACCTGATGCGAATGAAGGAGCTGACGAGACGGCACGGGCAGGTCGCAGTACCGGCATGGCCCCCGAGAGTGTGGGCGTCGGGAGGAAGCGTGTTTACTCAGGGCCACCTGGGCGTGCTCAAGTCGGTTCAACGGATACACGACCGCGAGATCGGTGACTGGCTCGCCGTCGTCGCGGTCCACGACGGTCGCGACCACCATGCGGCTTTCCGGTGTGAGGGGCCGCTAAGCTTGACCGAATGCGAGCGCCTGCTCCGAGACCACATCGGGCGGCCGGTCCGGGACATCGGCGAAGTCCAGGTCTGAGCGATACCAGACAACGACAGCAAGCGACCAGACCCGGACAGGAGCAGACCACGTGAAGCGCATCTTTTCCGTACAGTTGTTCGGTCTCGGCTTGATGTTTGCCACCTTGGCGCTGTTTCTGTTCGGTGCCGGCGATGCTTCGAATGATGCGTGGCTCTTGGGCGCCTGGTCGGGCAAAGGAGCCCTAGAAAACATTACCGAACCGGCTACGCTCAGGATTCGCGATGATGGCGGTCAGTTGACATGGACGTTGAGCATCGATGGACGAGCCCTAAAAGCTGAGGCGGAAGGTGCAGTGGCCACATCTGATGCATCTTCGGCGGAACTCGTAGGCAAGTACGTTTCGCATTCGCTTGCCGACTACACAGGAAGCGGAGTGAGGATTTCTCTCAAGGGTTCGCCGAAGGCGCTTTCGGCGTCAGGGATTGGCGAACGAGGGAATCGCCCATTCACGCTGGACTTGACCAAGAGCTAACTGATCGCGGCCGGCCGCGCGGGTAGCATTCAGAAATTCCGTCGCTTCGGCTCCCACATGAACGGATGCAGCGCTTCCTGCACGGTGAGGCCGCGCACTTCGATCGCGTCTGGACGATGAGTACCGATGTTCTGCTGCGCGGCAAGGGCGAGATGGTTGTCACCGGGGAATGCGCCGGTGCCCGGGGCCGCCGTGGGGTCATACCCCATGCACGCGCAGGCGATCGCATCGGTGCAGACAGGATTGCGGCCCACGATCAGCAGCTTCGGCTTCTGAAGCGTGGGGCCTTGCGCCCACGGGCCTTCACCCCCCGAGATCGTTTCGATGCCGTCAATGATCGCGAGATCGATCGGGCGGATACCGATCATGTCCACCGTGACCCGAGGGACGCGGGCGGTTGGCCGTCGAGGCGGTGCCGGGTCGACTTCCCTGGGCAATCCATGGGGCGGGGGAATCTTGCCCATGTGAAGCATGTCCAGCCGGTTTTCCGTGCTGGCCTCATCGTGAGCGCTCTGCCCATAGAGCGCGTTGGGCGTGATGCCAAAACTGTTCTTCATGGAGAGCGTCACGCCCGCCGTCTCATGATTTTTCAACTTGGCCACGGAGACAAAGACGTCGCAGTCGGTATAGGAATGGTTCAGGTAGTACCCAGGATAGACACTTCCGCCCCAGGGCACCTTCACCCCGACGTAGTGTTTCATGCTTCCCATGTTGCGCGTGTCTTCGAACTCGACCGAGGTTTTGAGGGTACGAAAGGCGTCGATATCCCAGCCCGCCGTGCTCAAGGTCCGTTCCAGAGAGCTGGTGAATTTGGTGCTTTCCAGGATCCGGATGCGCTTCGCTCCCGCGCGATCGAGGACAATCGCCAGAGCGTATACGAGGCTGGGATGCACCTGATATGTGCGCCCCGCGGAAAGCCCACGAAATGACTCCCGTGAGCCTCCTGCCACGTTGACCTTGACTCCAACGGTCTTGCCCGCGACCAGGCTATCCAGCCCCCCCAACTGATCCATCGCGAGGGCCAGACATTTCACCAAGTCCCCAAGGTCATACGTCTCGCACCGCGCCAGAACCACCGGCGACGTAGGCGCCGGCGCAGCCCACATCGCACGCGGCCCCAGGAGGCCGAGGGCGGTGACGCCTGCCGTGGCGCTCCCGACAAAGGCTCGACGACTGAGTCGATCGTCGATCATACGCGTCCTTCAGAATAGCCCAGGCGGTTGGCGAGAGCTAGGATCCGGACGAGGATGGTTGCTCTGTGCTCAGGGGGAGGACGCGCTCGGCTAGTGCGGGAGAACGCAGAACCCCTGCGCTTCGATCCCCAGGGGCACGTTGAACTTGCTGCGGAAGTTCTCCAGGGCCACCGCCGCCGTCAGCTCCACGATCTGGCCGTCGTCGAAGATCGCCTTGAGGCGCGCGAAGAGCTCGTCGCTCACCGTCTGACCCGTGATCGTCATGGCTTCCGCGTACTCGAGAGCCACCCGCTCCATGGTCGAGAAGCGCCGGCTCTCGCGCCAGGTCGGCACCTCGCGCACCTTGTCGTCGTCCGCCCCCGCCTGCATCCCCCGGGATGCGTTGATGTCAATTCAGAACGGGCACCCGTTGATCAGCGCCACGCGGAGGTAGACGAGAGGCAGCAGCGCCGCGGGGAGCCGGCCCGACTTCTCGATGGAGCCCGAGAGCTGGGCGGCGGCCTTGAGGATGGGCGGGCAGTGCGCGAGGACCTTGGTGGGGTTCAAGAGGTTCCCAAAGACCTCGCGCTGCTTGGCGAACGTTTCCTTCAGGATGGGATCGCCGCCGTCGTCTTCGATCTCGCGCACTCTGGGCACGGCCGTCTCCTAGGGACGCTTGAGGATGAACGTCGTCATGTCGTCGTGCACCTGGGCCGTCCCGCGCTCCAGCACGTCCGCGGTCAGGGCCTCGGCCTGTCGCTGCGCCGTGAGCTCCCGCGCGCGAACGAGGGCGTCGAGCACGCGCGGGAGCCCGGGACGCTTGCCCCCGCTCTCCGGCGCCTCGATGAGGCCGTCGGTCAGGAGGACGAGGCTGTCCCCCGGCTCGAGGTCGATCTCGACCTGCTCGAAGTCCGTCACCTCGAACACGCCCAGGATCATGCCGCCGACGCGCACGGGGCCTGGAGCCCCGGCGGCGCGCATCAGGATTGGCTCAGGGTGCCCGCCCGAGGCGAGGGCGATCCGTCCCACGTGCCCCGGAGAGAGCACGCCGAGGACGAGGGTGACGAACATGGACGGCGGCATGTCGCGGCACAGGGAGGTGTTGAGCTTGGTCAGCACCTCCGCGGGCTCGCTGAGCCCACGCGCGATCTCGCGCAGCAGCGTGCGGACCATGACCATGAGGAGGGCGGCGGGGATGCCCTTGCCGGAGACATCGCCCACGGCCACCCCGATGCGCTCGCCCATCGGGAAGATGTCGAAGAAGTCGCCCCCGACCATGGTCGAGGGACGGAGCATGGCGCCCACCTCGAGCCCGGCGAGCGCGGAGGGCACCGTCGGCTGCAGGCGCTGCTGGATGTCGCGCGCGGCCTCGAGGTCCCGGGTGAGCTGGGCCACGCCTTCTCGATTGAACCAATCGCCCAGCACACCCATGAGCGGTCCGGTCAGCCGCGCGAGCGCCGTGCGCTTGAGGAGCGACTGCACGCGGGCCAGCATCTCCGAGGGCTCGAAGGGCTTGGCCACGTAGTCGTCGGCGCCGCGATCGAAGCCCTGGATCTTGTCGGCGAGCTGGGCCTTGGCCGTGAGCATGATGACGGGGAGCTGCGCGGTCGGCGCGTGCTCGCGGATGCGCTTCAGGGTCTCGAGCCCGTCCGCGCGCGGCATCATCACGTCCAGGATGACGAGGTCGGGCGGCTGCCGCCGGATCTGGTCGATGGCCTCCACCCCGTCGCCCGCCGTCTCCACCTCGAAGCCCGCGCGGCGCAGCGTCACCGAAAGGATGGTGCTGATGTCCGCTTCGTCGTCCACCACCAGGATGCGCGAGGAGGTCATCGGCCGACGCTCCGATCCAGACGCAGGTTGGCGCGGATCGTCGCCAGGAGATCCGCGGAGGAGAACGGCTTGGCGAGGTGCACGGTCGGCCCCAGGGCCCGGGTGTCGTCGTCGCCCAGCTCGATGGCGGAGAGGATGATCACGGGCGTCTCGCGCGTGCGCTCGTTCTCGCGCAGGAGGCGGATGGCCTCGAAGCCGTCGAGATCGGGCAGCATGAGATCCATGGTGATGAGGTCGGGCAGCCGCTCGCGCGCGAGCTCGACCGCCTCGAGGGCGCGGCCAGCTTCGAGCACGCGGAACCCCTCCAGCTCGAGCTGATCCCGCAGGAGCATCCGGATGTCGGGCTCGTCGTCCACGACGAGGAGGAGCGGACCGCCCGGAACGCCGGATTCCCGATCCGCGGGCGCCACGGCCTCCACCGCCGGGAGAGGCAGCTTGACGATGAAGGTCGCCCCCTGCCCGAGCTGGCTCTCCACGCCGATGGAGCCGCCGTGCTCCTCGACGATGCCGCGACAGATGGCCAGACCCAGCCCCGTGCCGCCCACCGAGCGGACGTTGCTGCCGTCGAGCTGCTGGAACTTCTTGAAGAGCTTGCCCATGTCCTCGGCGGCAATGCCGCGGCCCTGGTCGCGCACGCGCAGCTCGGCCTGCCGGCCCGTGGCCTTGACGGTCACGCTGACGCCGCCGCCCGGAGGCGAGAACTTGATGGCGTTGGAGAGCAGATTGGTCACGACCTGGACCATGCGATCGACGTCGACCTTGAGGGAAGGCAGGCCCGCGTCCGTGTCCACGGTGATGGTGATGCCTCGCGACTCCGCGAAGGCCGCGATGCCGTCGACGGCCACCGACACGAACTCGTCCACGCGGTGCGGTCCCAGGTCGAGCTGGATGTGGCCCGCCTCGATCTTGGAGATGTCGAGGATGTTGGTGATGAGGCGGATGAGACGGTCGGTGTTCTTGACGGAGATGTCGATGAGCTGGCGCTGGGTGTTGTCGAGGGTGAGCGAGGGGTCGGACAGGAGCAGGTGCAGCGAGCCCTTGATGGAGGTGAGCGGAGTGCGGAGCTCGTGCGACACCGTGGAGACGAACTCCGTCTTCATCCGGTCGATCTCGCGTTGCCGGGTGACGTCGTGAAAGGTGATGGTGACGCCCACGGCCGCCCCGAGCAGATCGCGCATGGGCGCCGCGCGCCAGCCGAGGGTGCGCGGCTCCGGCGCCCGCACCTCGAGATCGCCGAGGGCAGCCTCGGGCCGCCCCCCCGCGATCACGTTCTCCAGCGCCTGCCCACCCGGCGTCTCCCAGCCGACGGCGGGGCCCAGCGTCTCCACGAGACGATGAAAGGGCCGCCCGATCACGTCGTCGGGGGAGATGCCGAGGAGGTCGCCGCCCTGACGGTTGAAGGCCACGATGCGGCCCGAAAGGTCGGCCACGAGAAAGCCGTCGGTGGTCGAGGCGAAGACCTGCTCGAGCTGCGTCTTCTTGTTCTCCGCCTCCTCGAAGAGCGCGGCGTTGTCGAGGGCCATGGCGAGCTGGTCGGCATAGGCCGCGAGCAGCCGCGTCTCCGCCTCGTAGAGCGAGCGCGGGCCCGCGAAGACGAGGACGAGACCGCCGAGCACGCGGCTCCGCCCGCGCACGGGGAAGGCAGCGAGGCCCCGGGGCCCGGGCTCGAGGAGACCTTCGGGGAGAAGCTCCGTGCGAGCCGTCACGTCGGGCACGAGGAGCGGCGCCTCCCGCCGGCGCAGCGGCTCGGCGAGCGCGCGCACGGCGTCCTCGGGCAAGGTGCCCCAGCGGATGACCTTGGCCTGCACGGTGCCGGTGTCGCCGAAGAGCATGACGGCGGCGCCCACGGCGCTGAAGGTCTGCCCGAGGCTGGCGAGGGCGTCGGGCAGGAGGCGTCGGGCATCGAGCGTGCGATGCAGCGTGCGTGCCGCATCGTTCAGAAGCGCGGCCGCGGCGAGGTTGTACTGGGTCACCGTGTAGAGCCGCGCGTTCTCGATGACCACCGCGGCCTGGGCCGCCATGGTCGAGAGCACGTGGACGTCCTGGTCCGAGAAGGGGCGCGGCTCCCGCGACCCACCCATGAGCACGCCGAAGACCTCGTCGCGGATGATCACGGGGGCCGCGATGAACGCGCGCGGGGCGCCCTCGACGGACATGGCCTCGCGTGTGGCCTGGGAATAGCGGAGGGCGGGGTCGGCATGCGCATCTGCCGTCCAGCACGGCTTGCGCTCCGCAAAGGCGCGGCCGCTCACCCCTTCCCCGGATCGGAGAATGACCGCGCGCGTCATGGAGTCGGGCACGTGACGCCCGCGCACGAAGACGAGACCGTCGCGCGCCGCGTCCCAGCGGTAGAAGCCGGAGGCGTCGCACTCGAGGACCCCGAGCGTGCTCTCCGTGATGATGTCCAGGACCTGCTCGAGATCGAGCGTGGAGGAGAGGCGCCGGGTGACGTCGAGGAGCAGGGTGGCGTCCCGCTCGCGGCGCTGGGTCTCCGCCCACAGACGGGCATTCGAGACGAGGTTCTGGAGCTGCTGGCAGAAAAGCTCGAGCTGGGCGACGCCTCGCCGCATGATCGGGCGGCGGCTGGTCTTGTTGTCCACGAGCACGACGCCGATCGAGCGCTCCTGGAAGCGCAGCGGCACCACGGCGAAGCGGCGCAGCCTCAGGAGCGGGTGCTCGCGCAGGTCCGGCCCCAGCGGAGGCAGGGTCGCGAGATCGGCATCGGTCAGGACCATGATCGTCTGGCCAGAGGTCCAGGCCTGCTCGAGGGCGCCGCTCCCTGCGATGGGCAGCACCCGCCGGCCCGCAGCCTCCGCGTCGCTGCTCGCGGCGACGACGAAGGTGTGCTCGTCGGCGTCGGCCAGCAACACGCTGATCCGGTCGAAGTTGAGCGCCTCGCGGGCTCCGCGGACGAAGGTGTCGATGCGCTGCTGGACGTCCATGGAGCGCATCATGCCCACGGTGAGCGTGTACAGGTCCTCGCTCACCTTGCGGCGATCCTGGATGTCCTGGAAGAGGCGCGCCTTGGTCAGGGCCACCGCGGCGTGCTCGGCGAAGGCCTCCATGACCTTGATCTCGCCGGGAGTGAACGAGCGGCGCGTCGCGCTCATGAGGCAGACGACGCCGATCGCCTGGCCCCCGACGAGGAGCGGCAGGGTGGCGGCCGAGACCATCCCCGCCTTCACGAAGGCGGGGGCGAGCGAGGGGTCGGGCGTGGTCGTCAGGCGCGCGGGCAGGTCGTCCACCAGGATCGAGCGCCCGGTGGCGGCAACCTCCCCGACCACTCCCTCGCCGAGGGCGAGCTCCGGCGGCCGACGCCGCTGACCCCCGCGCTCCTCGCCGGATTCCGCGCGCAGGCGCAGACGGTCGCCCTCGAGCGTCCAGAGCTGGCAGGCCCCGCCCGGAAAGAGCGTGAGCGCCGCGTCCACCACCGCGGGCAGGATGGTCTCGGGATCGAGGGAGGCGGTGAGCGTGCGGCTCAGGCTCGTCAAGGTCTCGAGCCGGTTCGCGTACAGCGCAGCCTCGGCGTACAGGCGCATGTTCCGAACGGCCACGGCGGCCTGCGCCACGAAGCTCTCGAGCAGCTCGCGCTCGTCGGGTCCCGGATGGAGCGGGGCCCGACCGGAGATGGCGAGCACGGCGAGGAGCGAGCCCTCGAGCATGACGGGCACGCCGAGGAAGCTCCTGAGCCCGCGCGCGGCCCACCAGTCACGGAGGACGAAGCGCTCGTCGCGCGTCACATCCGGCACGTCGAGGCTCTGGCGACGCTCGGCGATCCAGCCCAGGGCGCCTTCCCCGTACGCCACGGGCGCCGCGGGCAAGCCCTCGGCCATGGCCTCGTCCGATACCGCGCGCCGCGTGACCGTGTGGGTGACCTCGTCGGCGACCCAGAAGGAGACGAAGGGGGCGCCCATCATCTCGGCGGCGGCGCGGGCGATGGTGCCCAGGACCTCGCTCTCGTCGAGCGAGGAGGAGACGACCTGGTTGACGCGGGAGAGCGCCCGCAGCCGCACGGCGCGCCCCTCGAGGGCGTCCCGCAGCCGCGCGTGATTGAGCAGGATGCCGGCCTGCTCGCCGATTATCTGAAGCGGGGCGAGCTCCGCGGCGTCGAAGCGCCGCCGCCGCTCCCACCAGATGAGATGGAAGGCGCCCGAGATCTTGCCGTCGAGGACGATGGGGATCACGAGGCCGGCCTGGTGCGGGAAGCGCTTGAAGGGCTGCGCGGCGAAGCGCGGGTCGGCGGCCACGTCCTCCGACCACACGACCTGCGCGTGGCTGAAGAGCCCCTCGGCCACCGCGGGCTCGTCGAGAGAGAGCGCGGTCGTGCTCAGCGCCTCCACGGCGTGCTTGGGAACTCCGTGAGCGGCGATGGGCCGGAGGAGGCTCGTTCGCCCATCGTGGAGATAGGCGGACACCGTCTCGGCGCCCGTGAGCCGCCCGAGCTCGCGGCAGATGAGCCGGAGGGCCTCGGGCAGATCCGTGGTCGAGCTGACCACGCGGGCGACGGCCAGGAGTCCCGTGGTCTCGCGCAGCCGGGCCTCGAGGACTTCGCTCGCCGCGGGCGGCTCCGCCGCAGAGCCGGCGATGGGAGTGGGGGTCTCGTCACTCATCGTGAGTCTTGGTCAGTATAACCGGACGAAACCCAGGAGACCGTCAGCCTTTCCCAGGTTTTGCCCGGAGGCTAACTCCGCTAAGAATTTGACGAGAGCCGAGGCGCCCGAGCCCTCGACACTTCCGTTCAGTCGAAGTATTCGGGCAGGATCTCCCGGAAGAGAGCGAGGAGGCCGCCCTTGTCCGGCGTGGGCGCCACCCGGCCCGCCTGGTTCCGCACCGCCTCGGGCGCTCCCGGCATGGCCACGCCCAGGCCCGCCGCGCGGATCATCTCGACATCGTTCTCCTGGTCGCCCACGGCGACGATGTCCGCGAGCGGCACGCCGAGATGGTCGGCCACCACGCGGAGCGCCGCGCCCTTGGAGGCGGTGGGCGGAATCATCTCGAGGTAGTCTCGCCGGGTCATGACGAACCTCGCCTCCTCGCCCACGGTCCGCGTCAGGTCGTCGCGGACGATGGGAAGCGTCTCGGGATGGCCGATGAACAGGGTCTTGACGAACCCACCCATGCTCAGGAAGTCGCCAGGCTGGTCGATGACTTCCAGGGGCACCGCCTGCTCTTCCGAGTAGAGGCGGGCCGCCCAGCTCTCGTCGAGACAGTACAGCTGGTCGTCTCGATAGAAGAGCGGGTTCACGGGCGCGTGAGCGAAGATCTCGTGGGCCCGCCAGATGAGCCCGCGCGGCAAGGTCAGGCGCATGAGGTCGCGCCCGTCCTCGGAATCGCGCACGAGGGCGCCGTTGTAGAAGATCCCGGGGCCGGACGCGTCGAGCTCCGCGAGGTAGCGCTCGGCCCCGGGAGGCATGCGACCCGTGGCCACGCAAAAGATGAGCCCGCGCGAGACGGCCCGGCGGCAGCCCGCCACGAGATCCGGATCGAGGTCGGGGGGTTGGAGCAGCAGGGTGCCGTCGAGATCGCAGACGAGCGCGCGGTACGGCACGCGGCTCAGGAGACCGGGCGATCGCCTCGCGCAAAGCGCGCGGCGCACTCGGCGCTGCAGAAGTGGAGCGCTTCGCCGCCGCTCTCCCGGCGAATGGCCCGCGAGCGCAGCACGTAGGTGCCGCAGAAAGGATCCTTCACGAGGGGGTCTGGTCGCTCGGTGTCGGCGCCGCTCAGCCGGAGCCGCCATCCACGCAGCAGGGGAGCGATGAAGACGAAGGCCATGATCACCACCAGGAGCAGCAGCACCCCGCGCACGGCTAGCCCCGATCGGGTCGGATGCCGAGTGAGCGGAGGAAGTCGCGGTCGCGCTCGGTCAGCTCGAGCTCCGAGACGGGGGCGCCACCGCGCGGACGCGAGAACAGGATGCCCGTCTCCGCCCCGCGCTTGAGGATCTCGGCCACGGCATCGCGCGCGGCCTGGGTCGCTTCGAGCGACACCTCCACCGCGCGCACCAGCTTGGCCATCAGGCGCTCCACGTGCGAGTCGGACGGCATGCTCCGGAGGATAGCACAGGTATCTGGATCGATGCGCTAAGTGGCCGATACTTAGAGAGCACCACCTGGCAAGGAGCGGCACAGAGCGGCACTGAAATGCAACCAAGGCGAAACCGGTAACCAAGATCCACGGCGGCGCCCAGGACATCGGGCGCCGCCGTCTGAACAACGACCTGCCGACCTAGCGGCTACTACCGCCAGTGATGCCGATGAGGCGCGTAATATCCAGGCCGAACAACGACCTGCCGACCTAGCGGCTACTACCGCCAGTGATGCCGATGAGGCGCGTAATATCCAGGCCCCGGATAGGCGTTGTAGTACGCGCCCCCGTAGTAGCCGGGACCGACCCAGATGAACGGCGCTGGAGCAACTGCGACGGCTGGCGGCTCGGCGGCCACCACACAGCCTCCGGCTGCGAAGGCGATGGACGCCAACAGCAAGCACAACAAACCGAATCGGTGTCTCATGGGTGATACCCCCTTCCCATGAGTTGAAAAGCAAGTTTCGCGCCACTCGAGTGGTTCCTGTTTTTCCGGGTACTTCTGAATTGGCGTTCATTCCTGACCGTGAAATCTTTACTGTCCCCTGACGTTGGCTGCCATTTGGAATTGCCTCCCTGGTACGATCTGGTCCGATCTCTATCGTCGAGAATGCGACCAGGCGCAACCAGTTTCAGCGGAGTCGAGAGGAGTCCTCACCAGAGATCATTCAGTCCGTCGCCCCCTTCCTACGCAGGACCTGCTCGATGTCCTTGTGGCCGCCCTCCTTCGCCATAGCCAACGCCGTCTTGCCGTCCTTGGCGCGAAACGTGACGTCCGCCCCCCCGCGCGAGCAGCACATCGACGACCCGCACGTACTCGTGCGCCGTGGCCGCCATCAGCGCCGTCTGCCCGTCTTCGTTCTCCGCGTTGACGTTCGCGCCCGCCGAATCATCGCTTGCACCAGTTCATCTCCATTTACTGCAGCAGCAAACATCAGCGGCGTACGCGCGTTCTACCAGAACCAGTTGCTCACGACCGTCGTGGTGGTCTTCCTGTACCTGCTGATCGACAAGACGGTCCCGCTGCTCCGGCAGAGCACGGTGGTCGGCCTCTCCCGGCTGCGGGCCTGGTCAGTCTTCCTCGTGCGGAAGGATAAGGTCTAGCGATGCCTTCACCAGACGTGTTGGCACTTCTGGCACTTCGCGCGATTGAAGAAGAAGTCGGCCGCCTTTCTGGTCCGCGGCGCGCAGGTCGGGCAGAGAAGTCGAAAATACCGCAGCGCGGGGACGGCGTTCAGGAGATGGAGGATTAGCACAGGTATAATGTCGGGCCGGAGGCAACCCCGGAGACATCAATGGACCGCGCATGGCACTTCCTCGGCTCCTCGACCCTGCAGCCCCTCGGCAAGCTCACGCTCCGGGAGGACGCCTGGAGGCTGCCCACCGGAGCCGAGCGGCGCTACCCGGTGCTGCAGGTGGGCCTGACCGTCGGCGTTGTCCCTTTCGTCGACCGCGAGCACGTCCTTCTCATCCGACAGTTTCGTCATCTCGCCCGCGAGACCTCGTGGGAGCTGCCGGGGGGTGGCGGACAGCCCGGCGAGTCGCCCGAGGCGGCCGCGCAGCGCGAGCTGCGCGAAGAGGGCGGTCATCGCGCCGGCCGTCTGCTCTTCCTCACCCGCTTCTACCCGTCCAATGCCTACCTGGACGAGACGGCGCATTGCTTCGTGGGCCTGGACCTCACCCCCGATCCCCTCGCCGCCGATGACGACGAGTTCTTCGAGCGCCGCGTGGTCTCTTTCCGAGACGCAGTGGCCATGGCCCTGGACGATCGCATCACCGAGTCGGTGTCCAAGGTCGCCCTCCTGGCCGCCGCGCTGAGGCCGGATCTCCTGCCCTAGGTAGCCGCAGATGATTGCCCCGTGGACCTCCGTGATGCTAGGCTCGGCCGGATGAGAAGAGTACGCCGCTTCGCTCTCTTCTTGATCGCGGCCTTGCTCGTGCTGGGATTCGCCGACGCAGGAGCCACCGCCAGCGCCCAGACGCCGGACAAGGGACGCGGACGTAACAAAGCCTCGCCTGCCCCGCTGGACGAGAGGGGCGCGCGCGTCGACGAGGCCATGCGCCTCTCCGGCATCCGCAGCCACCTCGCTCTCGTCCGCATTCGGATGAAGCAGATCCTCGACGAGGACGCGCGCGTCGACTACGACGCCCGGCGCTGGCTCGCCCAGACCCTCGACGCCGCCTTCTCGCCCGAGGCCTTCGCCAGGCCCATCCGGCAGGCGCTCCTCGACGACTACGACGGTGACTCCCTCACCCGCGTCCTGGCGTGGTACCGCTCGGCCACCGGTCGGAAGGTCGTGCGGCTGGAGCAGGCGGCCACGGAGCCGAGAATCGCCCAGGCGCGCAAGGTGTACCTGGCCAGCCTCGAGAACAAGCAGCCGTCCGACTATCGCCTCGTGCTCATCTTCAGCCTGGACGAGGCCTCTCGCGCCTCCGAGGGAACCCTTGCCGCCGAGAAGGCCGCCGTCAACGGCTGGAACCGAGGGATCGAGCAGATCCTCTCCGGCCAGGAGCGTCAGGAGGTGGCGCAGACCCAGGTCGCCCTCGACGTCTTTCGCGCCCAGATCCGGGACATGGTCAGCGACGATGTCCTGCGCGAGATGCTCTACACGTATCGCGAGGCGAGTGACGTCGAGCTGCGCGCCTACGTCGAGTTCCTCGAATCCGACGCGGGCAAGTGGTTCTTCAAGACCGTCTACCAGGGACAGCAGGCCGTCGTGGAGAAGGCCGTGGACAAGGTCGCCGACGATTTCGTGGCCACGGTCCTGACCAAGAAGGTCACGCGACCGCCCGCCCCGCCCACTCGTAGATAGCCTCGCCGGCTCGCTAGTATGTAGCGCGACCTCCCGAGAGGTCGTGCACCGCCCCCGTCGTGAAGGAGCATTCGTCTGACGCCAGCCAGGCCACCAGCGCCGCCACTTCATCGGGACGCCCCACGCGCCCCATGGGGATCTTGGAGACGAGCAGGTCGACGGTGCTCTTCTCCATCTGCTGCAGAAGCTCGGTCCCGATGACGGCGGGAGCGACGGCGTGCACGAGAATCCCCCGGGTGCACACTTCCTTGGCGAGCGCCTTGGTCAACCCGATGACGCCCGCCTTGGCGGTGGAGTAGGGTACGAGGGTCGGATTGCCTTCCTTGCCGGCGATGGAGGCGATGTTGATGATGCGTCCGGCGCCCTGCCCGAGCATGATCCTGACGGCAGCCCGGCAGCACAGGAAGACGCTCGTGAGGTCGACGTCGATCACGCGCCGCCAGTCCTCGTCGGACAGCTCCCAGATGGGAAAGGACCGGCCCGTGATGCCGGCGTTGTTCACGAGGATGTCGAGCCGGCCCCATTGCTGGACGACGCGGCTCATCGCGGCATCGACCTCCGACGCCTTGGTCACGTCGGCGGCGATGACCATCGCCCCCGCCCCGATCTTGCCCGCGGCCACCTGCGCCTCCTGCGCATCCAGGTCGAGGACGGCCACGCGCGCGCCGTCGGCGGCCAGGCGCGAGGCGATGGCAAGCCCGATGCCTCGGGCGGCGCCCGTGACGATCGCGGTCTTCTTGTCGAGCGACACGTCAGCCTCCCGTGGCCGCGAGCTTGATGCTCATGCTCGGGCCGCCTCGCTGACCACGCGGAGTACGGCAAGGCCGTAGCGCTCCGCCTTGTGGCGGCCGATGCCATAGGCCATGGCCAGCTCGTCGAGCGTCCGCGGGCGCAGCCGCGCGATGTCGCGCAGGGTCCGGTCGGAGGCGACCATGAAGGGTGCCATGGCCTCGTCGCGCGAGACACCGAGCCGCCAGGCGCGAAGCGCCTCGAAGAGGGCCTGCCCTTCGCTATCGAGCTCGTCGCTCGCGGCGGGGCGGCGCTTCGGTCGCGGTGCGGAGGCCACTCGCGCGGCATCGCGGGTCGCCGGAAGGAGGAGCCGCGCGGGGTGCTCGCCCTTCATCACCGCGCGTCCCTCTTCGGTGAGGGTCACCACGGGCCGCTCCGCCCCCGTGAAGCCGACCCAGCCCGCGGTGACGCAGCGGCGGAGAAGGCGCGTCAGCCACTCGGATGAGCGCTCGCGAAGATTGCCGAAGGTTTGCGTGGAGGCAAGCCCGCTCCGATCGAGCCGCTCGTCCGCGTCACCATGGATCAGAGACACGACCGTCTGCAGGCCGAAGCGTCCGTGCACGCGCGCCACCCCGGAGAGTGCCTTGCGCACGATGAGGGTGACCGCATCCGCGTCGTGGGCCTCGCCGGGATCGACCAAGGCGCGGCAGACGTCGCAACGGCCGCATCCGTGCAGGGTCTCCGCCTCGTCGCCGAAGTAGCGCAGGATGGCATCGTGTCGGCAGCTCCCTCCCTCCGCCCACCGCATCAGCTCGAGGAAGAGTCCCCACTTGTGCTCGACGACCGCGGGGTCGGGCGCGGCGCCGTCACCCCCGCGCTCGATGAGGGCGCGGCGCAACGGCAGATCGCGCGAGGAGATGAGCACGAGTCCCAGCGCCGGGGCGCCGTCACGGCCGGCGCGCCCGACCTCCTGATAATACGCCTCCAGCGAGCTCGGGGGCCCCAGGTGAACGACAGCGCGCACGTCCGCCCGGTCTATGCCCATGCCGAAGGCGTTGGTGGCCACGATGACGTCTGCCCGGCCCTCAAGGAAGTCGCGCTGGGCTCCGTCTCGCTCTCCGGGCGAGAGCCCCGCGTGGTACACGCGCGCGCGCCAGCCGAGCCCCGCGAGCCGAGCGCCTTCCTCCTCGGCGGAGCGTCGGGTGAGCGCGTAGACGATGGCGGCGCCACTCCCCGCGGCTGGGCCTCCGAGCGCTTCGACGAGCGCAGCGTCCACGCGCCCATCTCGCTCGCGCCGGCCCTCCACCTCCATCGCTCGCAGCGACAGGTTCGGCCGCGCAAAGCCCCGGACGAGCTGCGGTGTGTCGGCGGACAGCCCGAGACGCGCCAGGATCTCGTCGCGGACCACGGGGGTGGCGGTGGCCGTGCAGGCGAGCACCCGGGCGCCGGAGAGCTCCGCGAGGAGCGCGCCGATCTCGAGGTACTCCGGCCGGAAGTCGTGCCCCCACTCGCTGATGCAGTGGGCTTCGTCCACGGCTACGAGCGGGCAGCGGAGACCCGCGAGCACGCTCTTGAAACCCGGGAAGCTCAGCCGCTCGGGGGCGACGTAGAGCAGCCGATACTCGCCGCGGGCGGCCGCGGCCATGCGCGCGCGCATCTGCCCGCTCTCCACCGTGGACGCGAGGAAGGTTGCCGCCACGCCGCGCGCGTTGAGCGCCTCCACCTGATCCTGCATGAGCGCGATGAGGGGCGAGATGACCAGGGTCGTCCCCCCGAGGAGGAGAGCGGGGAGCTGGTAGATGAGGCTCTTGCCGCCGCCCGTGGGCGCGACGAGAAGAAGGCGGCCCTGGGCGAGCAGGATCTCGACGGCCTCGCGCTGGCCGGGGCGGAAGGCGACGTAGCCCAGCCGGGAGAGCCCCGCGTCGAGGTCGAGCCCCGAGGGGAGCGCCGGCTGAGCCGCGCCGCGCGACGTCACCTTACGCGGACCTTATTGGGCCATGAAGCCGCCGTCGATAACCATCTCGGCGCCCGTCATGAAAGACGACTCGTCCGACGCCAGGAAGAGGGCGGCGTGAGCGATGTCCCGGGGCTGGCCGATGCGGCCCAACGGTATGCCCGTGTTGAACTCGGCTCGAAGCTCGGGCGTGAGGTACGGCGCCTGCAGCGGAGTCTCGACGATGCCGGGGTGGATGATGTTGGAGCGGACCTGATCTTTCGCGAACTGGATGGCCAGCGATTTGTTCAGGGAGATCAGCGCGCCCTTGGCCGCGGTGTACGCGTCCTGGGCGCGGGTGAATCCGGCCAGGGCCGACACCGAGCCCACCAGGATGATGGAGCCGCCCCCGGCCTTCTGCAGGTGCGGGATGCCGTGCTTGGTCACCCAGAACACGCTCTTGAGATTGATGGCCACAACACGGTCCCACTGCGCGCCGTCCGTCTCGAGCACTGAGCGGTCCTTGTCCTTCCACAGGACGCCGGCGTTGTTGTAGAGGACGTGCAGGGCGCCGAAGCGGCGGGCCCCCTCCTCCACCATCCGCTTCACGTCCTCCTCGACGGCGACATCGCCCACGGCGGCCAGCCCCTCGCCTCCCGCCTTCCCCACGAGGGCCACCGTCTCCTCGGCCGCCTGCTTGTTGATGTCGCAGACCACGACACGCGCGCCTTCCTCGGCGAAGAGGACGGCCGCCTCGCGGCCCATCCCCATCCCGGCGCCCGTGATCAGCGCCACCTTGCCTTTCAGCCTTGTGCCCATTCGTTGCGTCCTCATCCTCGCTTCCCCTCATTCACTCAGCCCTCGCCTCGCCGCTCGAGGCGAACGTCTCAGCTCTAACAGCGGCCCCCTCCCCCTCCGGGGGCGAGGGATTCAAAAAGGATCCCTCTCCCCTCTGGGGAGAGGGCAGGGTGAGGGGCGCCGTCAGATGCGCTCGAACAGTCTCGTGAGCTCCCAGTCGGTGACGGCCTGGTCGAAGGCCTGCTGCTCGAGACGCCCATGGTGAAGGTAGTGCTTCACCACGGTCTCGCCGAGGGCCTCGCGAGCGACCTTGGACCGCTCGAGCGCGTCGAGGGCCTCGCGCAGGGTCTTCGGCACCTGCGTCAGCTTCGGGTCCTCGTACGCGTTGCCGTCATAGAGCCTGGGCGGCTTGAGCTTCTTGTCGATCCCGTGGAGGCCCGCGGCGATCGTCGCGGCAAAGGCGAGATAGGGATTGGCGTCGGCGCCCGGGATGCGATTCTCCACCCGGAAGCCCGAGCGCTCGCCGCAGAGGCGGAAGCCGCAGGTGCGGTTGTCCCAGCCCGCCGCGATGCGCGTGGGCGCGAAGGAGCCCGCCTGGTAGCGCTTGTAGGCGTTGATGGTGGGCGCGTAGAAGTACGAGAACTCGCGCGCCATGGCCATCTGCCCCGCCAGCCACTGCTGGAAGAGGGGCGTGCCCTGCCGGCCGCGGCCCGCGAAGAGATTGCGCCGGCCCGCCTTGTCCCACACCGAGGAATGGAGATGACAGGACGAGCCCGCCGCCCCCATGTCGTACTTCGCCATGAAGGTGATGGAGCCGCCCTGTTGCCAGGCGATCTCCTTGGCGCCGTGCTTGTAGAGCACGTGACGGTCGGCCATCTCGAGCGCCTCGGCGTAGCGGAGGTTGATCTCCTCCTGCCCCTTGCCCCACTCGCCCTTGGAGAACTCCACGGGCACCCGCGCCGCCTCCATGCCGTTGCGGATGGCGCGCACGAGAGGCTCTTCCTTGGTCGTCTGGAGGATGTGGTAGTCCTCGAGATAGCCCGACACGGGCGTCAGGCCCTGGTAGCGCTTCGCGCGCGCCTCGTCGAAGGACTCGCGGAAGAGATACAGCTCGAGCTCGGAGGCTGTCTTCACGGTGAAGCCGCGCCGGCTTGCCCGCTCGAGCTGCCGCTTGAGCACCCAGCGCGGCGCCTCCTCGATGGGCTTTCCTTCCTCGGTGTACACGTCGCAGAAGACGAGGGCCGTCTTGGGGAGCCACGGCAGGAGCCGCCACGTCCCCAGATCCGGCACCATCTTCATGTCGCCATAGCCACGCTCCCACGACGTGAGCGTGAAGCCCGGGAGCGGCTCCATCTCCATGTCCACCGTGAAGAGGTAGATGCAGGCGTGGACGCCGTCCTCCAGCACGTGGTCGAGGAAGTACCGGCCGACCACGCGCTTGCCCATGAGCCGTCCCATGCCGTCGGGGAACACCGTGAGCACGGTGTCCACCTCGCCCTTGCGGATGAGCGAGTCGAGAGCTTTGGGATCAGCCCGGTCGGCCAACGAATCTCCTCTGGATGGAATGAGCCTGGCGCGATCGGCGAAGGCCGCGAGGCTGACGAATCTTAGCGGGGTTCAGCGCCGGAGGCAATAGCCGGCCCCGCTGCCGCTACTGTATCGCGATGGGAACAGGCGGGATGAGCAGGAAGAGCAGGATGAGACAGCCGATGCCGACGGCATAGCGAGCGGGCGAGAGAGGCGAGAGGTCGTCGAGCGGCGGCTGATGCTGGAAGCCCATGACGAAGAAGAGCAGGAACGCCCAGACGAACCAGTTGCCCGACCCGGTGACCGCGCCGAGCACCAGCAGCGCGAGAAATGCCGCGAGCGAGACCTGCCGATGGCGCGCGCCGAAAAGCGCGTAGGCGATCCGCCCCCCATCGAGCTGGCCGACGGGGATGAGATTGAGCGCCGTGACGAAGAGCCCCACCCACCCCGCCAGGGCCACGGGATGGACGAATACGTCGTGCCCCGGCGGGAGAGGACCGAAGGCGAGCCACGTCATGAATCGCATCGCGAGTGAATCGCCGAAGACGACGGCGCCCCCTGGAGGAACGGGACCGACCTTCGACCAGCTGAGGCCCAGCCAGAGGGCGGGCAGGGCCACGATGAGGCCGGCCAGCGGCCCCGCCGCCGCAATGTCGAACAGCGAATTTCGATCACGCGCGGGCGAGCGCATCCGGATGATCGCCCCGAGGGTGCCGAAGAGAAAGGGCGGCGGCGCCGGGATGAAGTAGGGCAGGCTCACCGAGGCGCCGTAGTGGCGCGCGGTGAAGTAGTGGCCGAACTCGTGGGTACCGAGGATCCCGAGGAGCGTGAACGCGAAGGGAAAGCCGTTCGCGAGCTTCAGAGGCTCGGTGAGCGGGTTGAAGTCGAAGAATGCGCCCGAGCCAGACACCACCGTGGACAGCACGGTGAGCACGAAGAGGATGATGTTCAGGCGCGGGCGCGAGGGCGCCTCGACCTCGACGAAGGGCAAGGCGCGCACCCACGTGAGCCCATCGCTGGCCTGCAGGAAGGGCGTATAGCCGAAGGACCGGAAGCGCGGCTGGAGGCTCGTGATGGCCGCCTGGGGCGCCTGGAGGAGCCGGCCGCCGAAGGCGAGGGCGTGCCCCTCCGCCCTCACCTGCTCGACGGCGAGCACGCCGCCGAGCTGGGGGGCGAGCTCGGCGATGGCGAAGGCGGAGGAATCGGCGGACGGCTGGGCCGGCCGTCCGCGAAAGGGCCAGAAGCGCATGAGTTCACGTTACCACACGGCCAGCGCGGCCACGGTCCGGCGGGCCGCCTCGAGGCCGCCCTCGAGGTAGATGACGGCCAGGACGGCTTCGAAGGCGGTGGCGAGCACCGACTCCTTCTCGCGTCCGCCCGTCTGTCCCTCGCCCCGACCCACGCGCAGGACGGACCCGAGTCCGACATCGGCCGCCCAGCGAGCGAGATTGACGCCCGAGACGAGAGCGGCGCGCTCCGGGGTCAGGGTGCCTTCGGTGGCGCCGGGGTGGAGACGCCAGAGATGCTCGCCGACCACGAGCCCGAGCACGGCGTCGCCGAGAAAGGCCAGCGCGCCATTGTCCGACGCGCCGGGATGCTCGTTGGCGTAAGAGCTGTGGGTGAGGGCCTGCTCGAGGAGGGCGGCGTCGCGGAAGCGGAAGCCCAGGCGCGCGCCCAGGGCGCCGAGGGCGTCGGCCTCAGCCGGCACTACGGGTGGAACTTCTTCAGAGCCAGCGTCGCGTTGGTCCCCCCGAACCCGAACGCGTTGGTGAGGGCAACCTCGACCTCCTGCTTGCGCGCCTGATTCGGGATGTAGTCGAGGTCGCAGTCCGGGTCGGGCGTGTCGTAGTTGATGGTCGGGGGGAGGACGCCGTGATGGATGGCAAAGGCGGTGGCGATGGCCTCGATGCCGCCGGCGGCGCCCAGCAGGTGTCCGGTCATGGACTTCGTGGACGAGATCGGCACCTTCTTCGCGTGCTCGCCGAAGACGCGCTTGATGGCGATGGTCTCGAACTTGTCGTTGTAGGGCGTCGACGTCCCGTGCGCGTTGATGTAGCCGACGGCCGACGGCTCGAGGCCGCCGTCGCGCAGGGCTGCCGCCATGGCCCGCGCGGCGCCGTCGCCCTCGGGATCGGGCGCCGTCATGTGGTGGGCGTCGCCCGTCATGCCGTAGCCCACCATCTCGGCGTAGATGCGCGCGTCCCGCTGGCGCGCGTGCTCGAGGGACTCCAGCACCACGAGCCCGCCGCCCTCACCGCACACGAACCCGTCACGCGCGGCATCGAAGGGCCGGGACGCCTTCGTGGGCTCGTCATTGCGCGTGGACATGGCCTTCATCTGCGAGAAGCCCGCGATGGTGAGGGGAACGATGATGGCCTCCGAGCCGCCCGCGATCATCACGTCGGCGTCTCCCCGCTCGATGATTCGCATGGCCTCGCCGATGGCGTGGTTCCCCGTGGCGCAGGCCGTCACCACGGACGAGTTCGGCCCCTTGGCGCCGAATCGCATGGCGATGACCCCGGAGGCCATGTTGATGATGATCATGGGGATGAAGAAGGGCGAGACGCGGTCGGGCCCCTTGGTGCGCAGCGTCTCGAAGTTCTCCAGCAGCGTCTCGAGGCCTCCGATGCCCGAGCCCACGAGCACCCCGAAGCGGGAGGCGTCGACGCGGTCCGTCTGGATCCCCGCATCCTCCACGGCCATCGCCGCGCAGGCCACCGCGTACTTGAGGAAGCGGTCGAACTTGCGCTCGTCCTTCTTGTCGATGTACTTGAGAGGGTCGAACCCTTTGACCTCGCCGGCAATGCGCGTGGCATAGCCGGTGGTGTCGAATCGGGTGATGGCGCCGATGCCAGATCGCCCCTCCAGGAGCGCCGCCCAGACCTCCTCGGCCGTGTTTCCGACGGGCGTGACCGCGCCCACCCCGGTCATCACCACGCGGCGCTTGTCCATGGCCATGGGTGAAGCCGGACTCCCGGCTACT
>WNGQ01002730.1_pt1 | contig 27839 bp, 26 predicted proteins | sample 5407661 | NCBI WGS metagenome assembly WNGQ01 (sample SAMN13153382, study PRJNA577476) | soil metagenome | isolation source: 60 cm soil or saprolite under Garry oak tree replicate 2 | place: USA:California | collected 2016-06-15 | reverse complement strand
AAGACCGGCAAGCTCCTGTGGTAGCGGCAGGTTGTCGCCAACGACATGCATGACTGGGACCCGAGCCAGGTCAGCCCGATCTTCCGCGCGCCGTTCAAGGGCAAGCCGCGGAACCTGATGGCGGTCAGCGGCAAGGATGGCCTGCTGCGCCTGCTCGACCGCGACAGTCGCGAGCTGCTCCACGAGATGCCGATCACGACGCGCGAGAATGCCGATGCCGAACCGACCGTCACAGGGACGCACATCTGCCCGGGCTTGCTTGGCGGCATGGAATGGAATGGCCCGGCCTACAATGCGAAGACGAATACCTTGTTCGTTGCGACCGTCGACTGGTGCGGCACATTCAAGAAGCTGGATAGTCCGCCGGAGTTCGCCCTGAACGCGCACTATTACGGCGGCTCGGTCACTCCGGACGCGCGTGACAAGGCGCGGGGCTTGCTCCAGGCGATCGATGCCGGGTCCGGGCGGGTGCTTTGGCGCCAGCAATGGCCGACGCCGCTCGTGGCCGGCATCCCCGCCACGTCGGGTGGGGTGCTGTTCACCGGGGATCTCAACAACGACTTCCTCGTCATCGACGCGCGCGACGGCAAGACGCTTTACCGCTTCAACACCGGAGGCTCGGTCGGCGGCGGCGTCATCAGCTACCAGCTCGGCGGCAAGCAGTATGTCGCGACCACCTCCGGCGTCGTATCGGGCTTCTTCGGCGGCTCCGGCACGTCGGCGGTGATCATCTTCGCTCTGCCATGAGGACGATTGCCTCATGAACGCATCAGTCGTTACCGCCCTCGCGGCCCTGGCGGGAGCCGCCATAGGCGGACTCACATCCGTCCTTGCGTCGTGGTTGGCTCAACAGGCACAGGCGCGTGCCCAGTGGCTCGCGCAGGACAAACTCCTCCGACATGAACTCTACAACGAATTCATCGAGGAGGCTTCAAAATGCTATACCGACGCACTCCAGCACGACAAAGCAGACATTCCCGCCCTGGTCGGGCTTTTCGCAAAGCTGGGCAGGATGCGCGTCCTGTCCTCGCCAAAGGTCGTCGAAAGCGGGGAACAGATCGGACGAAAGATCGTCGATACGTATCTGGAGCCTGACAAGACCTTCCTCGAGCTGCGGGAGATGCTAAATACCGGGTCGATCGACCTTCTTCGCGATTTCAGCGAAGCCTGCCGCGCAGAGCTCGAGTCGCTGCGCGCTTAACAATTCTGAAAACAAAACGCGCGATCTGGCCTCGAAAGTGACAATGCGGATGCCGACCCTCCGGCCATTTGGGGAAGGAACACGCGCACCCGCTCGATCCCCCGGGGAGTGGGCATGGCATGACGCCGGCGGTGGGTACGTGGTTTGCTTGAAATCGCATGATCTCTTATCGTGCTCTGATGCCAGCTGCGGCGCCGGGGGCTCACAGTGGCGGGCATTCGGTACGCTTTTGGAATCGGAAAATACATGCGACCCGTGCGTCAGCCTGACGGACGGCCGAAGCCATGTGATCAGAGGGTCGAATGGGTCAGCTACCTGACATGATCTACTTGGCATCGATCTGGGTGATCCCGATCATTATCGCCGTCACCTTTCATGAAGCGGCGCATGGCTTCGTCGCGCGTCTCCTTGGCGATGAAACGGCATGGAGACTTGGACGCGTCAGCTTCAACCCCTTGAAGCACATCGATCCAGTGGGGACGATCTTGTTGCCTGGCTTGCTGCTGCTCCTGCGCTCGCCCTTCCTCTTCGGTTATGCCAAGCCGGTGCCGGTCAATTTTCGAGCGCTTCGAAATCCGCGACGCGACATGGTGTGGGTGGCCGCGGCAGGGCCTGCCATGAACATTGCGCTCGCCATTCTGGCCGCTCTGGCCTTCCACCTGATCGGCTACCTGCCCGAAACCGCAGTGCAATGGGTCGCGGAAAACTTGAAGAATGCCCTGATCATCAATGTGGTGTTGGCCGTCTTCAATATGTTTCCGCTGCCGCCGCTCGATGGCGGACGCATCGCCGTCGGGGTGCTCCCGGACGTCGTTGCCTCCCCGCTCGCCCGGCTGGAACCCTACGGGATGCTCATCCTCATCGGTCTCCTGTTCATCCTGCCGATGCTGGGGACGCAATTGGGGGTCGATCTCAGCATCGTCTCGCGAGTGATCGCAAGCTCGACTGACTCCATCATCGGCGCCATACTCCGATTGACCGGCAACACATGACGGTATGCATCGATGGCCGCGCAAAGCTGGCCCAGTGCCTTCTGCATGGCTATATTGAGTTGGCGGGCCAAAATGCGAAACACCGGTACGGAGTTGAAGATGAAGGGTCTGTGCCAATTTTTATCCCAATCGGGACGCCGCATGGCAGTTGCGGTCACCGTGCTCGCCGCAGGTTTGCTTGTACCTGACCTTGTCGCCATGGGCCAAGACCAGAGCGCTGCGACCGCAGAAGACGTGATTCTCGCGCGCAAGACCCTGATGAACTCCATTGGCGACAATTCGGATCGGATCGCAAACATGATCTCGGAGCGCAACATCAATCTCCACGACGCGCATGTGTACGCCAACAATATCTCAGTGATGCTTACGGCATTTCCGCATCTGTTTCCGCCGAACTCGAACCAGTGGACGGAGGGCGCCGACTTGGACCCCGCAACCGACACCGTAGCATCGCCCGAGATTTGGACCAATTTTGCCGACTTCTATCAACTGGCGTTAGCGGCCGCGAAACGCGCCGATGAGATGAAGCGCGCTGACAACGAGGATGACGTCAAAAGCCTCCACAGGGCGCTTGGGAACATCTGCGACTTCTGCCATGCGCTCTATTTTAAAGAGTAGCGGCTATTTGGATTGTGGCTGGTTGGCCCTGTCCGCCGCCAGCGCTTGACCTAATTGCCTCGCTACAATAATGCTGCAAAACATCATGAGCGCTAAAGGGTCGACGACATGCGATCGGAAAGGTCAGGAAAGATGACGCCCTGCAGTTACATCCTGGGGATCGCGATTTGTGGGATGATTGCCGTAGCTCTCATAGCCCACGATTGGGCAATGGCCGGTCCCGCCGAGCCGGAGTTGGAGGCCCAGATCGCACAGCTCAAAGCCAAAACGGCAGCACTTGTTGCATCCGCGCGGTCGCGTCTTGACGCCTTGTCGCCGCAAGATCGCCTTTCGGCGCCTCCAGCCATCTGGAAGGTGCCCGGCGCTATCACGGAATTCAGAGACTGCGCCGGATGTCCGCACATGGTTGTGATACCCGCCGGCGAGTTTACTATGGGCTCGCTACCCGCCGAGCTGGCAGCGGCAACCCAGCATCGGGTCACCATCGAGACGCCCTTCGCCGTCAGCAAATTTGAGATTACCTTTGACGAATGGGATTCGTGCTTGAATGAGGGTGGTTGCGACGGCTACCGGCCGGGCGACGAAGGCTGGGGACGCGGGAAACAACCTGTAATGAACATCTCCTGGTTAGATGCCAAAGCCTATGTAAGTTGGCTTAGCCACAAGACCGGCAAGCCTTATCGGCTTCTATCTGAATCGGAATGGGAATACGCGGCACGGGCGGGTACGACAACCACTTTTTCATTTGAAGACACCCTTTCGCCCAGGGAGGCGAATTACGATGCCAGCACTGATGGATCGGGCCCGTCGGAGATGAATCGACAACAGACGATGCCGGTTGGGAGTTTCCCTGCCAATGGGTTTGGCCTTCACGACATGCATGGCAATGTCTCGGAATGGGTAGAAGATTGCTGGTTCGATAACTACACCGCGAGGACGCCGAACGACGGTTCAGCTTCGCTTGAGGGCAACTGCGATGGTCACGTGGTACGAGGGGGATCGTGGGAGGATTCTGAAGTTGAACTTCGATCGGCCGCCCGCACGGGAGGGGACAAGACCGATCGGTTCTATACCGACGGTCTCCGCATCGCGAGAGGGCTTTGATCGTTTGGCGCGTTGCCTTGCCGACGAAAGGCACCGTGAACTCCCGGAGAGCGTCACCAAGCTAACCGCGCGGCGCTCGCAGCATGTCTCTCATGGGCTAGTCGCGACCGATGCGGCTACAAGGGCACGTCCGAGGAGGACGCCAATTGCCAGAAGCCATTTCAGGGGCGAACAACAACAGAGACATGAATTTGGCTGCGGTGTTGTATGCGCTGGCCTCGGCTGCCCTGTTTGGGGTCTCAACGCCTGTCGCCAAGGTGCTGCTAGGATCAATTCATCCCGGCATCCTGGCCGGCCTGCTCTACTGCGGAGCGGGAGTGGGCATTGAACTGTTTCGACGGGCCCGGCGGAATGTGCTCAGGTCAACCAACGCGCAAGAGGCGGCTCTGACCCGCTCCGACCTGCCGTGGCTCGCAAGCGCGATAGCTGCTGGCGGCGTGGTCGGGCCAATTCTGCTGCTGGTAGGGCTATCGCGAACCGATGCCAGCACCGCGTCATTACTTCTTACGTTGGAAGGGGCTGCGAGCGCGTTGATCGCCTGGTTCGTCTTTCATGAGAGTTTCGATCGTCGGATCGCATTCGGTATGCTTTGCCTCGTCGTGGGCGCGGCCGCGCTGTCATGGTCCGGCTCCCCGACATTAGAGAGCGTCATCGGCCCGCTCGCTGTAATCGGTGCCTGCGTTGCATGGGGACTGGACAATAATTTGACGCGAAAGGTTTCGCTTGCCGATCCGCTGCAGATCGTGGCGCTCAAAGAGATTATAGCCGGTCCGATCAATCTGCTGCTGGGCCTTGCGGCGGGAGCTGCGCTGCCCGGCCTCGTGCCGGGCCTTGTGGCGGCGCTCGTTGGTTTCTTGTGCTACGGAGTTAGCCTTGCATTGTATGTGCTCGCGTTGCGGCATCTGGGAACTGCTCGAACGGCCGCATATTTTTCGACGGCTCCGTTTCTCGGTACTCTCGTGGCCGTAGCCACTCTGAATGAACCCATCACTTATCAGCTCATCGTCGCAGGTGCTTTCATGGCCATTGGCGTGTGGCTGCATGTGACCGAACGACACGAGCACGAGCATGTTCATGGTCCGCAGGTGCACTCACACTCGCACGTCCATGATGAAAGCCATCAGCACGGTCACGAGCCGGATGATCCAGCTGGCGAGCCACACACACTTGCATGTACACGAACGCCTGAAGCACTCGCACCCGCACACACCCGATATGCATCACCAGCACCGGCATTGAAATGATGCAAGCATTTGCCGAGAACGTCTATCAAATGCGCCTAGCGCATAACTGGAGTTTGCACGTGAGAAATAACCGCGTGTTATCCGCCAGCGCATATCCGCCCACGGCGCTAACCAATCCCATCATCCAGTCGCGAACCGCGTAGCGACCCGGAGCGCCAGCACCAGGATTGCGCTCGCCGCGATCCAGGAACCCAGCACCCGCACCACGATACGCTGGGCGTCGCCCCGCAAGAGAACCGAGCCTTCGGCCACGAGCGCGAGCGCAATGGCGGCGCCGAGACCGCTGCCGATGAGCATGCGAATTGCCTCCTCGATCGAGGTCACCTCCGGCGGCGAATCAAGCGCGAGCGCCAAACCGGCGATCGCAGCCAAAGGCCAACCGAGGAATGGCGGCGCCCAGGCTGTGGCGGTGAGCAGGCCCAGAATCCCCGTGGCCACCAGCAGGACATCGGCTGCCAATGTCTCCTCGACCGCGAGGGCCGTCGCCACCAGCCCGCAGGCCAAAGCCGCCGTGAAAATCAACACCCCGGAACGGCGCACGGCCGGTTGCTGCCGCCCCAGGACCAGCCCGAGGGCCACCAGGCTCATCCCGTGCTCCGGTATCAGCAGGGCGTGCAGGACCCCGCCGAACACCCCGCCGATGCCCATGATCGGCGCATGCGCCACACGGCGATCCGGCCAGCGGGCCAACGGGCAAGACCCCCAAACGCAATGCCGGTGAGGTGCAGCATTCCGGTCGCGCCGACAAAACCCATCGAATAGGCGACGGCATCCGCGCCGACGGGAAGCTCGGTGCCATGCGCATGGCCGTGAAAGACGGCGAACGCTCCGACCAGCACCGCCGCGATCCACAGCGGCGGTTTTGCAGCGAGCGCCACCATCGTGCCAAGCATGATGGCCGACACGGCGATACCCGTTTCGACGCCGGCGAGCGGCATGCCGAGAACGCCGAGGGCTCCCGCCATGGCCATCACCAGCGGGAACACGACCGGGAGCAGCCAGATCGCCGGCGCCCCCAGGAACGCGCCCCACAGTCCGACCGCGACCATTGCGATCACATGGTCGGGCCCGAAAATCGGGTGGGTGAAGCCGCCCCAGAAGTCGATGGCCACGCCGCTCTCGGAGTGGGCGAAGGCGGGGGTCGCCATCAATGCGAACGCGAGTGGAAGTAGACCGCGCAACGCCTTTGAGATGGTCCGCCTCGTCATCGGCTCGAAGCGTGCTCCTCGGATAGTCATGGTAAGTTCCCTTAGTTGGTCGTGAACCTTGCCTGAAGGTTGTGGCCTTCCACCTTCGCCGAAAACACCACGCGGGCCTTGGAGCCGAGCGGCATCTGCAGCTGTCCGACAAACCTGTTGGGTTCGGCGGGCGAGAGGTTTACGGCTGTCGTCCTGCCGCCGTCCTGGATCACGGCGCGGCCCGCAAATCCTTTGGTTGGAGTGGGCGTTTTGCCGTCGTCCTCCAGGATGTAGAAGGTGATCTCCTGGCCTTTGCTGACAAATTCGATCGGGTGTCCTTCCATGACAACGACATCGCCTCCGTTGGCTCCTTTGTTTGGAGTCTGAGCCGTGGCGCCCCACGCAACCAAGGCAAAGAGCAGTGCAACTGACAAGCGCTTCACCATGCTGAGCTCGTCCTTCATGGCTAGAAGACTTCGGCGGGCGCGAGTGCGCTCGGGCGGGCGGCCGAAAGCCGTTCGAGCGGCTTGCGGCCGAAGCTGAGAAACAAGATGGGAGTGAGGATCGCGTCCAGCAGCGTGGAACTCAACAGACCGCCGAAGATGGTCACCGCCACCGGGTGCAGAATTTCCCGTCCCGGCTCGCCGGCGCCGACGAGCAGCGGCGTGAGCGCAAGCCCGGCGCACAGTGCCGTCAGCAGCACCGGCGCCAGGCGTTCCAGGCTGCCGCGGATGATCAGATCTCGTCCAAACGGCTCGCCCTCGTGAACCGCGAGATTGACGTAACGGCTGATCTTGAGAATGCCGTTGCGGGTGCTGATGCCGGCGAGGGTGACGAAGCCCATCATGCTCGCAATCGAGAGCGGCAAATCCGAGATCCAAAGGGCCGCCACGCTTCCGATGAACGCCAGCGGAACACCGCCCATGATGATCAGCGCCAGCACCGCCGAGCGATAGCGGCTCTGCAGCACGACGAAGATCATCGCAAGCGCCACCAGCGAGAGCATCCCGATATGAAGCGCGGCCTCTTCATAGGCCTGGTAGTTGCCTTCGAGGCTGGTGCTGTAACCCTGCGGCCATTGCGTTTCCGCTGCGACCCTTCGGAGGTCCGCTATGATCTGCGCCCGATCCCGGGTGCCGTCGCTGTTGGCGTAAACAGCTATCCGACGCTGGCCGTTCTCACGGAATACCTGATTGGGGCCGTCAGTCTCCTGGATTCGCGCGACCAGGCGCAGCGGGACGTGCCCCGACGGAGTGGCGATGAGAAGGTCGCCCAGCCCGGTCGTAGAACGGTCCGTGTCCGACAGGCGAATGACCACGTCGAAGCGGCGGTTGCCTTCGGTCACCACCTGCGACACGGTTCGTCCGTTCGACATCCCTTCAAGGGCGCGGGTGAGCGCGGCCGGGGTGATGCCGTAAAGCGCCGCACGCTCGTGGTCCGCCTCGATCCGAAGCTGCGGGATGCGAATCTGCTTCTCGACCTGGAGGTCGGCGAGCCCTTGAACCGACGACAGGCGGTCCCGCAGCGTTTCGGCCAGGTTGCGCAACATGTCGAGATCGTCGCCGTAAATCTTCAATGCAATCTCGGCGCGGATGCCCGAGAGCATGTGATCGAGCCGATGGGCGATCGGCTGGCCCACGCTCAGCGATGCCGGCAACACCGCCAGGCGGGAACGGATATCCGCGAAAATCTCGTTCCTGGAGCGCGACGATGCCCTGAGATCGACATCGATCTCGCTGAAATGGACGCCTTCGGCGTGCTCATCGAGCTCCGCCCGGCCGGTGCGGCGGCCGACGGACGCAACCTCCGGCACCGTCATCAAGAGACGTTCGGCAATCAGACCCAAGCGGTTTGATTCACGCAGCGAGATGCCGGGATTGTACTGCAGGCTGACGTCGAGCGTGCCCTCGGCGAATGGCGGCAGAAAGGTGCGGGGCAGCAGGGTGGCCGCGTAGGCCGCTGCCGCGACTGCGAGCAGCGCGGCCGAGAATATCGGCAACCGGTTGTCCATGGCCCAGGCGACGAGAGCCCGATTGCCGGATTTCAGATGCCGCAGGAGAAAGCTGTCGCGGTCCTGCCCACGGCGGCGCCCGAACAGATAGTACGACAACACCGGCGTCACGGTGATCGAGACGAGCAGGCTTCCCAAAATCGAGACGATGTATGCAATACCGAGCGGGGTGAACAGACGGCCTTCAATGCCGGACAGGGCGAAAAGGGGCAAGAAGACGAGAACGATGATGATCGTCGCGTAGAGAACGCCGGACCTGACTTCCTGGCTTGCCTTGGCGATCACCTCCAGGATCGGCCGCGGCTCGGGGCGGGCTCGATTTTCGTTCAGCCGCCGCAGGATGTTTTCGACATCGACAACCGCGTCATCCACAAGCTCGCCGATTGCGATGGCGAGCCCGCCCAACGTCATCGTATTGATGGTCAGTCCGACGACATGAAAGACGACCATCGTCAGCAAAATGGAGATGGGAATGGCGGCAAGCGAGATGAGAGTCGCCTGCACGTCCATCAAGACGACGATAAGGACGAGCGCGACGACCAGTGCGGCCTCGACAAGCACCTCTTTCAGGCTGCCAATCGAGGTTTCGACGAAGGTCGCCTGGCGGAACTGAACATTGGTCGCCGAGATGCCGGCCGGAAGCGTCTTCTGGATGACCTCAAGCGCGGCCTCGATCTGCTTGGTGAGCGCCACGGTGTCGGCGCCCGGCTGCTTTTGAACCGACAGGATCACCGCCGGCTTGCCCCGGTAGCCGGCATCCCCGCGCTTGACGCGCGCGGCAAAATCGACAGTGGCCACCTGGCGCAGCAGAATCGGTTGACCCTGCCGGTACGCCAGAACGGTGTCGCGCAGGTCTTCGAGGCGCTTGGTCACTCCGACATTGCGAATAAGATATTCCCGGCCTTGCTGGTCGACAAAGCCGCCGGCGGTGTTGGTGCCGAAACGCGCCACCGCCGCCTCGATCTGCTCATAGGTCACGTCCAGTCCCTGCATCAGAGCGAGGTTGGGGACGACCCGGTACTGGCGCACTTCTCCGCCGATCGGAATCACCTGGGCGACGCCGGGAATGGTCAGCAGCTGCGGACGGATGACGAAGTCCGCGATCTCGCGCACCTCCATGGGCGATGCGGTGTCGCTTGCGACTGCGATCAGCATGATCTCGCCCATGATCGAGGTGACCGGCCCCATCTGCGGGGTCGTGCCCCGAGGCAGCTGCTCCCTTACCAGCGCCAATCGCTCCGACACGAGCTGCCGGTTGCGGTAGATGTCCGTGCCCCAGTCGAACTCGACATAGACAATCGACAGGCCGACGCCCGATACCGATCGCACGCGCGTCACCCCGGGCATTCCATTCATGATGCTTTCGATCGGAAAGGTGACGAGCTGTTCGACTTCCTGGGGCGCGAGGCCTTCGGCCTCCGTCATCAGGGTGACAATCGGTCGATTCAAATCCGGGAACACATCGATCGGTATTCGCGGCAATATGAAAGTGCCGTATCCGACAAGCACCAAGGCAACCGCTAGAACAAAGACGCGGTTGCGCAGGCTGATCGAGACCAGAATATTGAACACGGCCGTTTCCTAACGGATTTGATTGATCAATTCGGCGCCCCGAACCACGACGCGATCGCCGTCCCCGACACCGGCCACGACGAGGACGTTCGCGGCGTCGAACGGTTCCGTGCGAACCGGGCGCGCCTCGAAGCGCTCCGGCTCGACGTGACGCCAGACAATGGCCTCGCCGTTGCCGCCACGGACAACCGCGTCGCGGTTGATGATCACCCCGGTGACGGAATCGCCGCGTTTGGCCGTCACCGTGACCGGCTGGCCGACGCGAATCGACGCAGGCGGGTCAACGATTGCGAACTGCACCACGGTGGCTTGCTGCTGGAGCGCCCGACTCCACCCCTGGAAGGAAAGCTTCATGGGCTTGCTCGCGGCGCCGACGGCGGTCGCATATTTCAGTGTCGCAGGGTCGGTCTCGCCATAGTCGAAGGCCTCGACCCACAAGCTCGCCGGGTCGACGATCTGCAGCAGCACGTCCTGGGCTTGCACGACCTGCCCGGCAACCACGCGGGAGATTGCGATCACGCCGGCTATCGGCGCGCGCAGCACCTCGGGCGCAATCCTGGTTTCGCGAATCACATCGCGCCGGCGGTAGAGACCTTCCAGCTCGGTTTCCGCATCGATGACTTGGGATTGCGGCGTCACGCCCCGTTCTGCCAGGGGACGCAGGCGCCGCAGCTTGGCTTCCGCGACCGCGATCATTTGCTCCAACTCGCCCGAGCGCTCGGAGATGGTGGTGCGGTCGGCAATGGGCATTGCCGGCTCGATCATTGCCAGAATGTCGCCCTGGGCGACCACCTGCCCGAGCCGGGGAAGCCCCTGCTCGGGCGCAATCACGCGTCCGCCATTGATGCTCTGGACGAGGCCGCTGCGGTTCGGATTGGTTATGACCCGGCCGACGAGAACGGCAGCCCTTGCCACCGTCTCGGGCTTGGCGACGACGGTGCGGACATCGAGGATGCGCTGCATCGGCTTCGGCACAAAAACCTGTCCGTCGGCCAGACGGCGCGCCGTGTCGCCCGGCGCGACCACCGCCTTGCCGTCATCGCCCTGGTCGTGTCCTTCGTGGGCTTGTGCCGCGCGCTCCATGACCGGGAGCACCAGCAACAGGATCAAGGATGCGGAAAGGCGCCGGCGACGGCGGAGCGCGAGGCCAAGCGCCAGGCCCGCGAGCAGGGTCAGGCCCATGAGAGTCAGGTGATCCTGCGAACCGTGTCGCAGCGCCGACCATGCGCGGGCAGGCCAGGAGATCGGATTTGAAGCCCCCTCGGTTGCGGCAGCGGCGGGCAAAACCAGCTTGCCGATGAGGAGATCGTCAGCTTCCGGCGCCTTGATGTCGAACACTAGCTCGACAAAGCCAGGTCCGCGGAAACGCTTCGACGTCACAACATAGGTGTTGTCAGCGGCCGGTTCCGCCTCCGCGGTTTCGCCGTCGATCAGCAGCGTGATCTTCGCGTCGGCAACCGGCGAATTATCTTCGAACCGGTCGAGGTAGATCGTCAGCCGCTCCCCGTCCAGAATGGCGACGAGGTCGTAAGCATCCGATTTGGTGGCGAGCCTCGGCTGGCCAGCCGCTTTCGCAGCCGCAGATGTCCCGTCTGCGGGGTCGTGACCTTCATGGGCGACCGCAAGCGACGCCGCCGAGCAGAACATTGCGACGAGCACAAGCACGGCGAGGGTGGATGCGCCAATGAGCGCGAAGTTCCGGCGCGCAGCCGGGCAAAAGAGTCGAGATGGCATGAGCGACCCCAATATCCGCAAGTCTTCCGTGGCGCGGCCCGTGGCCACGCGCGGCTAGGCTATGCTGGGGGGTCTTGGCGGTCGTCTGAGCCGGATCGGGTCAGCATCCGGATGCGGGCTCGACATGGCGATGGCGAGCTTCCGGACCGCAGTCGAGGCAACCGGGCAAACGCTCAAGCTGGGGAGAACGCCGACAACGATGGCCATGTTCCAGCAACATGGACAGCCTTGTTCGTTGATATGTTCATCCAGGGCGCCATCATCGTCATCCACGGCGTGCTCATGAACCGTGCCGTCGGCATGAACATGCGCGACAACATGACTGTGGGCGGGGGCCCCTTCATGCAAATGGCTGGGCGCAAAACCGTGGTGATAGCGACTGGCTTCGCCTGTCGCGGCCGCTGACGTGGGGATAAATGTCCCCTGAAGGGTAAACGCTGCCGCTGCCGCCATCATGACCATGACGGCAACACGACGATGCAAAGGCCGCGCACCGAAGACCAACTTCGGCCCTCCTGGGGTAGTCGACAACCGAACAGGGCCAAAGTCTACACCAAGCAACGCGGATTAGTCGATACCTGTTCGCCGCCCCCGCCACTCCGTGCCACAGGCTCGCATCACAGCGAGGATGTGGTTTGACGGCAGCGCCGGCGCCCTGATAGGCTTCGCTGGTCAGGGGCTCACCGGATGACCTCGCTCGAAACGATGCGCCGCTTTGCTCCGTGGCTGCTGGGCCTGTTCCTGGTCGCTCAGATCGCGGGCGTCGTTCCGTTGCTCTTCGACCACACGTTCCATTCCTTGGAGGACCAACGCGCCGTCTCGCTAGTCCACGATCACGCCGCACCCGGTCGGCATGGCGACCATCGTCACGGCGTCGGCGACGTGAAGGATGAGTGCTGCTCGCTGCACCATTTGACCGGCGTCTTCCCTATTGCCGCCATTGCTGCCCCGTCATCCTTCCTTGCTACGCGGATGACCGCAGCAACCGTAGGGGCGCTTTTCACCGACAGCTCCATTCGAATTGACCGTCCACCTAAGACCCTATCGTTGATTTGAAGCGTCCTGCACGGGCCGTAGAGGCCCGCTTAGGCATTCTTTTCCGACAGGTAGGGGATCATGGTCACTCATCGATGGCGGGTGCTCGCTTTCGGGCGGGCACTGCGGAGCTTTTGCTTCATTCCGTTTGCTGCATTGTCGGTTGCGACCAGTCATGCGGAATCCGCCAAGAGCACCCCGCAGGAAGTGGACACGGAGCACATGTTCGGCTTCACAGAGGGGTCGGAAATCGGCGAGAAGGGTGAAACCGAACTTTTGAGCGAAACGACTGGACGCTTTGGCAAGGTGAGCGGCTCGTACAATCAAATTGCGAGCATGTTCGAGGCCAAATACACGCTCACCGACCGTTTCCGCGTCTCAGCGGCGAGCACGCTTGCCTACTACGATATTTCAGGCGTGGCAGGTTTCGATGATCGGCGGCAGGCATCTGTGCAATCGCTTTCGTTTAGTGCGCGCTATCGTCTACTGGATCACCAAGATGCACCATTTGCGCTCACTCTGAGCGCAGAGCCGCGATGGGGGTTCGTCGATGAAACGAGCGGTGCCCACGCTGATGCGGTCGGCGTGGCGTTCGCCGCGCTCGCGGATGGTGAACTAAATTTAGTTCCTGAGCGGCTGTTCGGTGCCTTCAACCTGAGCTATGAACCGGAACGGACGCGGTTTCATGGAAGCTCGGACATTTCGCGCGAAGCCGCATTCGGCGTCGGAGCCGCACTAACAACGCGAACGGCGTTTGGCATCTACGTCGGGGCCGAAATACGCTACTTCCGCAAGTATGATGGCTTGCCACTGAATCATTTCGCGGGGCAGGCGCTCTATGTTGGCCCCACGCTGTATGCCAATCTTGGCGAACACGCGCTGATTTCAGCGGCGTGGAACACCCAAGCATGGGGCGCGAGGGTAGGAAGTTCGGGCGCTCTCGATCTTGTCAACTTTGATCGCTCCCAAGCAAGGCTGCGACTAGCGATCAGCTTTTAGCCGACCCGCCTGCTCAAGAACAGCAAGCCCCGCATCCGTCGCCCGACCATGCCTCACGACCTTCCTCGACCAAGAACCATACGATTGCCAGCGGGCCGACAGACCGCTCCCGGATATCGCTGCGCTCATCCGGGCTACGCTGGCTCGATCTGGTGAACTTCGAGCGCCATCAGGCGAGGCTGCGGGTCGGTGTTGATTTCTGAGTGCGCTGCCCGAGTCCTCCGTAGGATGGGTTGAGCGGAGCGAAACCCATCATCTCTCCACAAATCCACCAGCCTCGCGATGGGTTTCGCTGCGCTCAACCCATCCTACGAACCTTCACTTGATCGCAAACGGGAATCCGACGGTGAGAAGGACGCTGTAGTCGGTGGTCCGGCCGGTGCTGCCGGTCTCGGTGAACCCGAATGCAGGAGAGAGGAGGCTCACCGAGCGCGAGCGAAAGAAGCGCGCGCGTCCCTCGATGCCCACGTCGAGCGGGCCGCCCGCAATGCAGGTGAGGCAGGCGAAGGTCGAGAGCCCGGCGCTTGCCACCAGACCCGCCTGCCAGGTCGAGTTGCTGATCGAGAACACCTCGGCGCCGAGAGCGGTCTGATCGCTCGCAAGCGTCAGGGTCGATTGGCGCAAAGTCGGCCCGGCGCCGGCGGAGAGAAAGATCGGTCCCATCCAATCGGCACTGGTCGGGCGGGTGAGCGCGACCTGGCCCTTGAGCAGCACATCGAGAACGAAGGGCGAGCTGGCGGTGAGCGCGACGAGCCCATCGGCGTTGCGCGGGATCGAGAAGAAGGTGTGGCGGTGCATCTGCGTGCAGGCGCTGACATCGATCATGACCGCGACATCTCCGCCGGTGCCCAAGGAGGCGCCACCGCAGAACTGGGGGCGGGTGATGGCGAAGCGAGTGGCGAACGGATCCTGCCCGCCGTCGCTGGCGTAGGTCGCAGTGCCGGATGATCTGAAGCCGCCGAACGAGACCTTGGGGTTCACGAACAGCACGCCGAAACCCGGCCGCGGCAGCGTCGCGGCCGCCAGGGCAGCGCCCTCGCGATAGAATCTCTCTCCGGTGCCGGGGCTAAAGGCTTTGTCGGGGTCGCCCGGGTCGACCTCGGCGCCGTAGGGATAGCTGCGGACCGCCACTCCCGTCCGCATGTTCCGCCAGGTGCCGTCCTCATCCCGATAGAAGTTATCCTCGGTAATGGGCCGCAAGGCTCGGTTGGGGTGACCGGGATCGGGCTCCGCGCGGTAGGGATAGTCGACGACCGCTTTTCCGGTCTGTGCCTCGCGCCAAATGTCCTGGGCATTCGCGCCTTGACCGATGCCGCCCAGGGCCAACATCGACAGTGCACCCAGCGCGACGGCTTTAAGAGCGCCCCGCGATCCGCGTGGGCAAAGGCGCCCAACACCGGGTCCGGGCCGAAACATCAGTTCCTCGCCTTTGCCCACCCTACGACTCCTGGCTCAATCATGACTGCGGATCGCGGCGATCATTTCCGCTGTCGGAACATCGTTGCGGTTCCACCAGCCGCCGCCGAGCGCCTGGAACAGGGCCGCGGTGTCGGCGAGACGGTTGGCCTGCGCCTGGACGAGAGCGATCAGCGCCTGGAGATAGGTCTGCTGCGCATTGAGCACCAACAGGAAGCTGATGTCGCCGAGCCGCAGGCGCTCGCGGGTGATGTCGAGGCTCCGCAGCGCGGCGCGCTCGGCGGCAACCGCCTTTTGCAGTGCGACGGCGTCGTTCTGCAGCGCGGTCAAGCTGTCGGCGACGTTCTGAAACGCCGTGATCACCGTGCTGCGATACTGCTCCGCCGCCTGATCGTAGGCGGCTCGCGCGGCGAGCTCGCGATGCAGGAGCGCGCCGCCGCGGAAGATCGGCTGGGCGGCGACGCCGGCCACGTTCCAAAAGCCCGTGTTCGGAGAGAACAACTGGTCGAGCGCGAGCGCGGTGCTGCCGGAATTGGCGGTCAGCGTGATGTTGGGCAGCCGATTGGCGACTGCGACGCCGATCAGGGCGCTCGCCGACTGCAAGTTGCCTTCGGCGGCGCGGATGTCGGGACGCTGCTCCACCAGCTTCGAAGGCAGGCTGAGCGGGAGATCCTGCGGCAGGTGCAGCATCGCGAGCTCGAACCTCTCGGCGCCTTCCTGGCTCGGGAAGCGGCCGGTCAGCGCGGTCAAGAGGTGCCGCTGCTGCGCCAATTGCCGCTGCAGCGGCGGCAGGGTCTGCTCGATTTGCGCCAGCGCCGCCTCCTGCACCACCACGTCCGCGAGCGCGATCTGACCCAGGCCCTGCTGCCGCTTGAGCAGGTCGAGCACATCGCGCGCGATCTTGATCAGTCTCTGCGTCGCCGCGATCTGGCCGCGCAGGGACGCCTCCTGCACGACCGCAAGGACGATGTTCGACGTCAAGGTCAGATAGGTTGCTTCGAGCTGGAAGCGTTGCGCCTCCTCCAGGCCCTCGAGCGATTCGACCGCGCGCCGCACGCCGCCGAACACGTCGGGCGAATAGGACACGCTCACCTGGCCGGTAAAAAGGTTGAAGATCGGGCCGGTCGTGGCCGGCGTGGCGGGATCCGAAGGCGGGCTCGAAATCGCTGATTTCTGCCGCGTCGCCGAGAAGCTGCCGTCGACGCTGGGATAGAACGCGCCTCTTCCCGCCGCCGTGTTCTCGCGCGCGACACGCAGCGCCGCCTGCGCCGCCATGAGGTCGGGATTGTTCTTGAGCGCCCGCTCCATCACGGTCTTGAGCGGCCGCGAACGGAAGAGCGTCCACCATTCGCCGGGAATGTCGCGGCCGCGGATGAAACGCTGCGCCGCGCCGGCGGCGACATTCGCGGACACGGTCCGTCGCGGCAACCGCTCGCGCGTGTAGCCGGTGACGTCGGGAGCCGGCGGCTCGTCAAAATCCGGGCCGACGGCGCAACCCGAAACAAGGACGATTGAAATCAGCGCAACGGCGCGGTGGACGCAAGCCTTCCACGGGCAAACAGACTGTGTCGCCGCGCCCGACCGATGCGCGCGACCGAGACCACCCAAACCCCCACTCCGCCACAACACTCGGCGAACTCCACCCGACGATACAAACCTGACAACCCCTGGACCGGCCGCGCCCTCGGGTCGGACCGGCCTTGCGTCTTAACGATTTTCGTTAACCAACCATACGCGCCCCCGATTCCTGTGGAAAGGATGTGGAAAACCAATCGCAAAAGAAAAACGAGACATGGAGTTTTTCAGCCACACACTTGATGTGGATTAAGCTGTGGAAACGGCGTCGGCTCGGTAACGAAGGCCGCCGTCTTCCGTAGGGTGCCGGATGGAGCGCAGCGCAATCCGGGTGTGCCGCTCGAAACAAGGGATGGGTCTCCGCTAATTGGATGGGCGGGTCCCGGATTTCGCTTCGCTCCATCCGGGCTACGATTGCTACAGTTGCTACGTCTCCACGGATCGCGTGTCGGTGTACTGCTCTTGGGCCGCGACCGCCGGGATGCGACTCGCCGCCCTCCGTTCGAGGACAAAGTAGAACGTCGGGACGAGGAAGAGCGTCAGCAGCGTCGCCAGGATGAGCCCGCCGGCTACGACCGTGGCGAGACCGCGCTGCACGTCGCTGCCGATCCCGGTCGCCAGCGCCGCAGGCAGCATGCCGACGGTCGCGACCACCGCGGTCATCAGCACCGGCCGCAGACGTTCGCCGGCGCCGGCCAGCACGGCCTCGAACAGGGGCACGTCCAGATCGCGGAAGCGGTTGAGATTCGCCACCATGATGACCCCGTTCATGACCGCGACGCCGAACAGCGCGATGAAGCCGACCGCGGAAGCCACGTTGAGGGTCACTCCGGTGACATGGAGGGCGATCAATCCGCCCAGCGTCGCCAGCGGCACGGCGGCGAGAATCAGGAATACCTGGCGCAGCACGCCGAACTCGGCATAGAGCGGGACGACCATGAGTCCGAGAACCAGGCCCAGGATCAGCACCAGACGGGCCTGCGCCCGCTGCTGGTTCTCGAACTGGCCTCCCCACTCGATGTGATACTTCTTCGGGTCGAACGACACCTTCTCGGCGACGCTGCGCTGGGCTTCCGCGAGCAGCGAGGAGAGGTCGCGGCCGCGATAATTGAGCGTCACCGTGAGGTAGCGTCGGGTCATCTGGCGCGAGATCGTGCTTTCGCCCATCTGCAAATGGACGCGCGCCACTTGTGACAGCGGAATGAGCGCGCCGGAGCTCGAGGCCAGCACCAGGCTTTCGATCGCTTCGGGGTTGTTGCGAGCCCATTCCGGGAAGCGGACACTGGTATCATAGCGCCGCTCGCCAATGAACACCTGGCTCACGGGCTCGCCGCCGATCCCGGTGCGGATGAGGTCGGAAATGTCCGCGACGTTGATGCCATAGCGCGCGGTCGCCTCGCGATCGACCTTGATCGCGATCTGCGGCAGCGGCGGCTCCTGGGGAATGAACACGTCGGCGGTCCCCGGGATGGCTTCGAGCACCTCGACGACCTCTCTGCCGATCCGGCGCAGCTCGCCGAAGTCGTCGCCGAAAATCTTGATGACGAGCTCGCTGTGGGCGCCCGCCATTTGATCGTAGACCATGTCGATGATGGGCTGGTTGATGCCGATCTCGAATCCGGGCAGCTGCTTGATCCGAGCGGCCATGCGCCCGACCAGCTGCTGCTTGGTCTCGCCCGAGGGCCAGGTTCCGTAGGGGTGAAGTCCGACTGCCGCTTCGATGTGCGACGGGGTCCAGGGATCGATGTTGTCGTCGCTGCGCCCGAGCTGGGTGACGATAAAGGACACCTCGGGGAACTCGCGGACCGCCTTGCGCAAATCGCTCCCCATCTCGATCGCCTTGTCGAGCGAGATGCCGGCCGGCATCTTCACCTGCAGCCAGAGCGCGCCTTCGTCGAGATTGGGCAGGAATTCGCGCCCGATGGTGAGGCCGAGCCATAGCGTGGCGGCCATGGCGGCGGCGCTCAGCACATAGGCGATGCCCGGCCAATCGAGCGAGCGCCGCAGCGCCCACCGATAGCTCGCTTCGAGCCACTCCAGGACCGGGTTGCGGAAGACGCGCCGAGGTTTGCGATAAGCCAGGTAGGCGAGCCCCGGGATCACCATCAGCGCGAAGACCAGCGCGCCGAACTGCGCATAGCCGACCACATAGGCCATCGGCGCGAAGAGCTTGGCCTCGACCCGCTGGAACGAGAACAGCGGGAAATAGGCGGTGATGATGATCAGGGTCGCGAAGAAGATCGGCCGCGCGACTTGCAGCGCGGCATCGCGGGCGTCGTATACGGTGAGAGGCTCGTCCGGTCTGGCCTCGCGCCGCCGCAGGATGGCGTCGGTCATCACGATGGCGCCGTCCACGATGATCCCGAAATCGATGGCGCCGAGCGACAAGAGATTGGCCGGGATCTTGGTGAAATTCATCAGGACGAAAGCCACGACCATCGCGAACGGGATGGTGACGCCGACGATCAGCGCACTGCGTGGGCTGCCGAGGAAAAGAATGAGAACAATGAGAACGAGGCCGATGCCCTGGAACACGGTGTGCGAGACCTTGTCGATCGTGGCATTGACCAGGTTCGAGCGGTCGAGGTAAGGCACGATTTGCACGTCCTCGGCCTTGAGCCTCTCGTTGAGCTCCGCGACTTTCGCGTGGACGCCGTCCATCACCCGCGAGGGGTTTTCGCCGCGCAGCAGCAGCACGATCCCTCCGATCGTGTCATTCTTCCCGTCCTTGCCGAGGACGCCGTGGCGTTCCTGGTTGCTCAGCTTCAACTGGCCGAGATCGCGCACAAAGATCGGCATCCCGTTGCGCTGGGTGATGACGATGTCGCCCATGTCGTCAAGGGTCTGGACGAGGCCGATGCCGCGGATGACATAGCCGAGCTCGCCGCGGGTCATGACGCTGCCGCCGGAGTTGGAGCTGTTGGCGTTGATGGCGTCGGTGACGCTCTTCAGCGAGAGGCCGAAGCGCATGAGCTGCTGGGGATCGAGCTCGAGCTGGAACTGGGTGGTGATACCACCGAAATTGGCGACGTCCGCCAGTCCCGGCACCTGTCGCAACGCCGGTATGATCGTCCACCTCTGGATCTCGGAGAGCTCCCGCAGGCCCTTGGTGTCGGACTCGAGCGTGTAGCGGAAGATCTCGCCGGTGGGCGAGGTCAGCGGGGAGAGGCTGGGCGTGAATCCCGACGGCAGGCTGATGCCGTCGATGCGCTCCTTGACGCGCTGGCGCGCCCAATAATCATCGGTGCCGTCGCGGAAGACCAGCAGGACGATCGACAATCCGAAAGTGCTGTTCGATCGCATGACCGCCACGCCCGGCGTGCCGTTGAGCTCGCGCTCGAGCGGGACGGTGATCTGCTGCTCGACCTCCTCGGCGGCCAAGCCGAGAGCCTGGGTGGCGACCAGCACGCTCGTGTCAGCGATGTCGGGATAGGCTTCGACCGCAAGCTGGGTCCACGAATAGTAGCCGTAGATGCTGGCGAAGACGCAGATCATCACCACCACCAGGCGCTTCATCAGGGCATAGCCGACGAGCCAATCAATCATTGAGCAGGACCCCGCCCTTCACCACCACGCGCTCGCCGGCTTTGACGCCGCTCTTGACGATCGCCTCATTGCCCTGCTGGAAGCTGAGCTCGACGACGCGCGCTTCGAAGGTCCAAGGCTCGACCTCGACGTAGACCTGATTGGCGTCGTTCTTGAGCACCAGCGCGGTCGTCGGGACGACCGCTACGGTCTGCATCGGCGTGAGGAAGGTGACGTTGGCAAACATGTTCGGCTTCAAACGGATGTCCGGGTTGCGAAAGTTGATGCGGACCTTGGTGCGGCGCGTGTCGGGGTCGAGGACGTCGCTGACGAAGAGGACCTGGCCCTTGAAGACCTCGTTGGGATAGGCGCCGAAGACGACCTCGACCGCCTGCCCCTTCGAGATCAGGGCGGTGTCCTTCTCCGGGACGTTCGCCGTCACCCAGACGGAGCTGAGGTCGGCCACCGTCATCAGCGCGGCGGTGGCATCGTTCCAGTAGGCGCCGGGCGCCGCTGCCAGGTCGATCACGCTGCCGGGCATCGGCGCCGAGACCGTCACCGTGCGCGACTTGTTGGTCGTCTCGGGGTCGACCCCGACCTGCTTGAGCCGCGCGTCGGCGCGCTGGAACTCCGCCGCGGCAGTGACGTAATCGGTTTCCGCCTGCTGCTGCTCCTTGAGAGGCGCCCCGCCGATCTTCGTGAGACCGCGCAGCCGATCGCGGTTCTTGGTGGCGATGTCCAACAGCACCTTGCCCTTATCGTAGTCGGCATAGGCGGCCGCGAGATCGGGCGAGTCGAGAACGACGAGCGACTGGCCGGCTTCGACCCGCTCCCCGAGCTGCACGTCGAGCTGCATGATGCGGCCCGAGAGCGGCGGCAGGATCTTGACGAGACGCCCGGGATCGGCCTCGACCACCGCCGGCAGCACCAAGCTGCGGTGAATGTCCTTCTCCCCGACCGCGTCGACCGTCAGCTTCTCGCGCAGCGGCGAGCCCTGGGGAATCGTGATCCGTCGGCCTTCCCTGATGAGCTGCGGCACCGCGGCGGGTCGCGCCGGCGCCTGGGCGAGCGATGACTGGGCGATCAAGCGGTAGACACCGCTGCCGAGACCCGCCCCGAGCAAGACCAGCGCGAGCGCCACCGCGGAACGCAGGAGGACGCGCGCCAACCTCACGTCGTTCGGCTCGGCCGCCTCATTGCCCGCCGTCATCTGGGCCCTCCCAACCGACCATGACCGAGCCCCTGGCTTGACGCACGCCCAGTTGTGACGTTACTATCAAATCATCACATCGGATGCGATGTTGTCAATAAGACATCATACGGGGTGGCAAATTAAAGACGGGCACCGTGCCAACAGGCGGCTCCTGATCAGCCAGCCCGTCAGGGAATGAATCGTGCTGGATTGACGGCAATCCCTTCGAGGTCCCATGTCGTACCGGTTCCTGCGGTCCTTCAACGACAGCGCCAGCAATCTGCGGGGCAAGATCGTTGGAATCTACTCGCTGCTGATCGCGGCGAACGTGGCGATATGGGTATGGGCGCTGATCGCGTTCAACGAACATCCGCTGCTTCTGGGGACGGTCTTCCTGGCCTACAGCCTCGGGCTGCGGCACGCGGTCGATGCCGATCACATCGCCGCCATCGACAATGTGACGCGCAAGCTCATGCAGGAAGGCAAGCGGCCGGTGGCGGTCGGCTTCTTCTTTTCGCTCGGGCATTCGACCGTGGTGGTGCTGGCCTCGATCGGCGTCGCCGCGACGGCGGCGGTCTTCAATGACCAGTTGGAGGATTTTCGAACCATCAGCGGCATGATCGGCACCTCGGTCTCGGCTGCCTTTCTGCTCCTGATCGCGGCCATCAACGTCTTCATTCTGGTCAACGTCTACAACACGTTCCAGCGGGTCAAGAAAGGCGGCAGCTATGTCGCCGAGGACCTCGACGTCCTTCTGGCCAATGGCGGCTTTTTTGCGCGGCTGTTCCGCCGCCTGTTCCGCCTGGTCGAGCGCAGCTGGCACATGTATCCATTGGGGTTCCTGTTCGCGCTCGGCTTCGATACCGCGACCGAGGTCGGCCTGCTCGGCATTTCGGCCGCGGGCGGTTCCTGCGGGCTGCCGATCTGGTCGATCCTGGTCTACCCGGCGCTATTCACCGCCGGGATGGCGCTGATCGACACCACCGACAGCATCCTGATGGTGGGCGCCTATGGCTGGGCGTTCGTGAAGCCAGTGCGCAAGCTCTACTACAACATGACCATCACCTTCGTGTCGGTCATCGTCGCGGTGATCGTCGGGGGGATCGAAACCCTTGGCCTCATCGGGGCGAGATTCAGCCTGAAGGGGGCGCTCTGGGACACGGTCGCGAGCCTCAACGACCAATTCGGCACTCTCGGCTATCTGATCATCGCCATCTTCATCGTGAGTTGGGCGATATCGATCGCGGTCTACCGCTTCAAGGGATATGACCAAATCGAGCTTCGGGGGCGCGGAATGGGAGGCCCGATGACCGCGATATCCCAAGTGCGAGACTGAGCCAGGTGCGTGATGAGAGGTCTCTAGCAACTGTTCCCCCAGCCTGCGATGATTGCTTGAAATGTAACGGAGGAACCAGATGGTTGACAGCGGACCAGATGTGGCGTGCCGTTCCTTCCTGCCGCCGTCGAACAATCGAACCTGCTGCATCATTTCGACGGCCGTGCTCGCATTGGGACTCTGGGTCTACATTCCAACGGCGAACACCGCGGAACAATCGGCCGCGCCGCACGAACCGGAAGAAGAATATGGCGAGCACCTTGCCAGGCCCGAGGAGTTGGCGACCGTTTCGGTCAACCGGATCGCCAGATCGCTTCGCCTGAACGCACAGGCGATGACGCTGGGCAAGAAGGTCTACGCGAGGAGTTGCGCGGAGTGTCACGGCGCCGACCTCAAAGGTATTCCCGAAAAGCACACGCCTGATCTGACCGACGCCGAATGGCGGTTTGCGGGTGATGACCTGCAATCGGGCGGGTTGACCAAATTCCCCTCCGATGTCGAGTGGACCGTCCGCTACGGCATCCGCTCGGAGCATCCGAACACGCGGGGGGCGGAAGCGGACATGCTTGCTTACGATCCCCAGTATCGCAATGAAGAGGACAAGAAGGACTTCGGAGACGGGTGGTTCCTGACCCCCGAAGAAATCGACGACGTCGTCGAATATGTCCTCCAAATCAGCGGTCAACAGGCGGACGCCGGCAAGGCCGCCCGCGGCGACGTTCTCTTTCATGACGGAGCGAAGGGCAATTGCTATGACTGCCACGGCGACGACGCGACCGGTATCGATACGTTAGGATCGTCAAATCTGACCAATACTTCGCTGTCATGCCTCCGCTCATTCCCGCGCAGGCGAGAATCCGAACGGATACAAAACACCGATTCCACCTGATCGAACCCGCTCCAGCCTGCGGAGGCATACGATGAGAGTTTTCGCGCCAGTGTTCTCGCGGCCACGACAGCGGATTGCCATGCCGCTCGGCGGCGCTTTGCTCGCGGCGGCTGTGCTTGCGACCGGCTGGGTGGCATGGGCGCAGGACCAGAGCGCGGCCACGCCCAAGGACGCGATCTTCGCGCGCAAGGTCGTCATGGGCGCCATCGGGTCGCACATGGATGAGATCGACACGATGCTGGAGACCGGGAAGATCGATCTCGCGGAGGGGCGCGACCATGCGGACGCGATCTCGGTCCTGCTGATGGCCTTCCCTCACCTCTTTCCTCCGAGCACCAACCAATGGAAACCGAATGTCGAGCGCGACCCCGGGACCGACACCTTTGCCTCCCCGGAGGTTTGGACGCGCTACGCGGATTTCTACAAACAGGCCGCGGACAGCTCCAAGACCGCATTCAACGCGAGCCGTGCGCAAAACGCCGAGGAGTTCAAGAAGCTCGGCGCGCAGCTGCGGGCGTCCTGCGACGCCTGCCACGCGGCCTACATGAAGCCCCAGTGACCGATGCGCGGAATTGGGACGGATGACAACCATGGCGAACGCTTTGTGGCGGACGATGGTGGTGACGCACCGCTATCTCGGTGTCGCGGTCGGCCTGCTGATGGTGATGTGGTTCGCCTCCGGCATCGTCATGATGTATGTCGGCTTTCCCCGCGTCACGGAGGAAATGCGGACCCGCACGCTGGCGCCGATTTCCTGGCAGGCGTGCTGCCGCTTCGGCGAGCGGCTCGCTGCCGACGATGAGACGGTTCTCCGCGCCCAGGTCGAGAACCTCGCGGGCGGTCCGGCGATGCGGTTGCAGCGTCCCGGGCGGCTCGATACTCCGATCGATCTCGCGCATGGCGTGGCCATGCGCATCGATGCCGATCAGGCGCGCGCGATCGTCCTCGATGCCGCCCCACGCATCATCGGGCCGGCGGCCACGGTGGTTTCCACCGAGCAGGCGCAGACCGATCAATGGACCGTCGGCCGCCTGTTTCGCGACCGCCCGCTCTATCGTTTCGAGTTCGACGATCCCGAGCGGACGAACGTTTATGTCTCGGGCACGGCCGGACAGGTCGTGCACTGGACGACCGCAACCCAGCGCTTCTGGAATTGGCTCGGCACCATTCCGCATTTCCTCTATTTCGCCGACCTGCGCAGCGATGTCGCGCTGTGGAGCCAGATCGTCATCTGGACCTCGATCCTCGGCGCGTTCCTGACCTTGGTCGGAATCTATCTCGGCATCGCCCAGTTCAGGCGCGGGTCGGCGGGCAAGCTCTCGCCCTACCGCGGCATTTTCTATTGGCACCACCTGGCTGGGCTCGTATTCGGGGTTGTCACGCTCACCTGGGTGTTCAGCGGGCTGGTTTCGATGAACCCTTGGGGCTTCCTTGAGGGGCGGCGCGCCGGCGGCGAACAGGGCCGGGTACAAGGCCAGGCGCCCAAATGGAGCGATGTGCGGGCCTCGCTCGATGTCATCCGCGCGCGGCCGGCGCTGGCCGACGCGGTCAGCCTCGTCACTGCCCCGCTCGCGGGACAGCTCTATTGGCTGGCCACGCTGAATGACGGGACCGTCGTCCGCCTTGACGCGACCGGCAATGTTGCTGCGCCGACGGCGTCCGATCTTGCCCAAGCGGCGCAACGAATTGCGGGCACGACCGGCATTGCCGAGCAACGCCTGATGGACCAGGAGGACGCCTATTATTTCAAGGGCCGCCGCGATGAGTTCGTCCTGCCGGTCTACCGGGTCATCCTGAACGATGCCGACAGCACGCGCTATTATCTCGACCCGAACACGGGCGCGTTGCTGCAACGGGCCGACGCCAATGGCCGCTGGCATCGATGGCTGTTCGGCGGGCTGCACCGCATCGATTTCACGGCCTGGATGCGTACGCGGCCGATCCGGGACATCATGGTGCTCACACTCATGCTGGGCGGGCTCGGGGTGACCGTGACCGGCTGCTATCTCGCCATCCGCCGCATCCGAAGCGATCTCGCCGGCTTGCTTCGTTCCCTGCGTCGCCAACCAGAGCGAGTCCAGGGCATCCCCTCATGACGCGTCCGCGACTGTTCCTGCCATGATCTGGTAACCTTCCGGGAGATTGCCTGCTCCAAAGGTGACAAATCATGGAAACTCACCAGCTGGAGTGGACCTGGCGCGACAAGAAGATCACTGTCGGCTGCGATTCCAGCGGCGCTGGATCGACGGTGCTGCTGCTGCCGGCGCTGAGCTCGATCTCGACCCGGCGGGAAATGCGGCCGCTGCAGGAGCGGCTCGCCCGGCGCCATCGGACGGTCGCGATCGACTGGCCCGGCTTCGGTGATCAACCGCGTCCGGCGGTCGATTGGGCCCCCGAAGTCTATTCTTCGTTCTTGGCTTTCCTGCTCGACAAGGTCGTTGCGCACCCTCACGCCGTCATCGCCGCCGGGCATGCGGCAACTTATGCGCTCGCGCAGGCGGCCGCGCGGCCGAAGTCGCTCGGCGGCCTGGTCCTGGTGGCGCCGACCTGGCGCGGTCCGCTGCCGACCGTCATGGGAGGCCGTCGGCCATTCTTCGACTGGCTCTGTCGCGTTGTCGATCTGCCGGCCATCGGTCCCCTGGTCTATAAGCTCAACGTCAATCGGCTGGTTGTCCGCTTCATGGGCGCGGGTCACGTCTATGCCGATTCGGCCTGGCTCGATGGCGAACGGTTGGGCGAGAAGCTTGCAGTGACCCGCGCGCGCGGCGCGAGATTTGCATCGGTCCGCTTCGTGACCGGGCGGCTCGATCCGCTGGAGAGCCGCGGCGCATTTCTCGATCTGGCGCGGCGGGCCGAAATCCCGATCCTGATGGTCTATGGCGCCGAGACGCCGCCGAAGTCACGCGCGGAGATGGAAGCGCTCGCAGACGTCCCCGGCATCCGCATTGCGTGCCTGCCGCGTGGCAAGCTCGCACTGCATGAGGAATTTCCCGACGCGGTCGCCGAGGCGATCACACCCTTTCTCGCAAGCTATTTGGACCCAGCCGGCCCCTGAGCGAGCAAAAAACAACAGCGTCGCCAAGTTTTCTCCAGACGTGCCAGTGGCTGAACCTTGTAAATCCCGACTGGCTAGGGGATAGGATATTCCGATGGAAGATGTTCATCACGGTCACTTGGAAAACGTCAACTCTAAATACTTCTTGTATGTTCGCGGCGATGTGGGCGCGCGCATGCGAAAGCTGACAAGCAGATCGTAGCCCGCATGGAGCGAAGCGCAATGCGGGACAGAAGTCCGGGATTGCACTTCGCTCCATCCGGGCTACCAGCAAGCATCCGGTGCCGTCTTGATCGACTTCACGCTGCAGCAGCTCGTGCTCCGCCTTTGCGCGCTGGTATTCATCGCGGGCGTGCATGGCGCCTCGGTCGCGGGTCTCGCCTGCGCGTTGGGCGATCAAGGGCCCCGCTATGATAGACGCTTGCGGCTCAACCCGCTGGTCCATCTCGACCTCCTGGGGACCGTGTCGGGTGTGCTGTTCCTGGCCGGTTGGATGAAGCCGATCGCCATCGACCCGGCCGAACTGCGGCAGGGCCGCATCGGACTGGTTGTCGTCGTCGTCGCGGGGCTGGCCGCGACCCTGTCGAGCATCGTCGTGCTGCGGCTTGCGCGGCCGCTGGTCTTGCCCCTGCTTCCGGACAGTGCGTCCGAGGCCGCCTTCGCGCTCGTCGAGACGATCGGACAGCTGAGCATCTGGTTCGTCCTCATCAATGTGCTGCCGATCCCCTGTCTCACCGGCGGCCACATCCTCACGGCCGTGAAGCCGATGTGGCGCGACCGCTTTCGCCGCTCGCAACCCTATGCGGCGCTGCTGCTCACGCTCCTCGCTGCCCTCGGCGTCGTCACGGGTGCGCTCGAACCCGCCTACCGCGCGCTCGCAGGATCGGTTCTGGGCGAGTGAACCCGAGCTCGCGTAGGATGGGTTGAGCGGAGCGAAACCCATCACCTCTCGGCAAAAGCCGACGCGATGGGTTTCGCTATCGCTCAACCCATCCTACAGCCGATCGGCGCCGAGGTAGCGGGTGATGATCCCTGCGAGCTCGCCATCACGATCGAGGCTCTCCAACGCCGTGACGATGGCGCGCTTGAGCGTGAGGTCGCCCTTCCACAGGCCGAGCACGACTGGATAGCGAGGGAGATCGGCGGGAGTCCACTCGACGCTC
>WNGQ01001119.1_pt1 | contig 27871 bp, 27 predicted proteins | sample 5407661 | NCBI WGS metagenome assembly WNGQ01 (sample SAMN13153382, study PRJNA577476) | soil metagenome | isolation source: 60 cm soil or saprolite under Garry oak tree replicate 2 | place: USA:California | collected 2016-06-15 | reverse complement strand
TGCACGGCCTGCGCCGCGTACCCCGTGGCTGCCTCGTCGCCGGCCTCCTCGGGAAGCAGGTCAACTTTGCCCTGCAGGTAGGGCTTCGAGTCGTCCAGATCCGCCAGCCGGAACCGCTCGGTGCCGGCCGTGACCAGGTCGAACCGGCCATCGTCGCGCTCGGTGACCTGGCGCAAAGTCGCCGTGCAGCCGATCTGGTACAGCGCGGAGATGCCGTCTATGCCGGTCTCGCGGCCCTTACGGATGGCGATGACGCCGAAGCGCCGTGGCGCGGGTTCCGCCAGCAGATCGCGGACTAGCTGCCGGTACCGTTCCTCGAAGATGTGCAGCGGAAGCAGCAGGCCGGGGAAGAGCACGGTGCCTAACGGGAAAAGCGGCAGCGACTCGGTCATGTTGCGACCCTATGCCGGCCGACGATGGGCGGGCGAATCGTGGCGATCGCGCGCGTCGTCCGGGCGGGCTGGTGGTCAGGGGTGTGCGCGGCGGTAGTGTGCGGCGAGCACGTCGCCGTCGAAGTCACTGTGCGGACGGCGCAGCACGGTGTGCGCGTGGTTGCCGTCGCTGCTGGTGTTGTCGTACTCGATCAGCAGGTCGTCGCCCTGCACGCGGTAGTAATGCCGCTGGCCCGGTGTTGTCGGGCCCTCCCAGGCGAAATACAGCTGGCTGGCGGCCACCCGGGCGGCTTCGCGGACAGCCAGGCCGTCGGTCAGCCGGCCGAGGTAGAGCGCGACCAACTGGCCAAGGACCGCCCGCGGGGCTGGCCCGAGCCGGGCGGCGGCAATTCCGTGCGGCTCGATGTTCTCCTGGGCGCGGGGCCTGGTGCCGGTCCGGATGTCGGCGGGGGCCCGGTCGGACACCACTGCGATCGCCCGGCCCGCCGGGCCCAGTGCGTCAAGCAGCGCGCGCGCCACGTCTTCCTCCGGGGCGAGCGGCCTGGACACCGCGCGGCCTGCGTAGCTGACGCAGGCGGGATTCGCCCCGAGGAAGACCGGAGCGGGCGAGACCTCAGCACCGGACACGGTCATCGTGACCGAGAGGTGGTGCCCTTCGAAGCGCCACGACCACGGCTCGTCGCCGGCCGGGTCACCGAAGACCCGTGACCCAGTAGTCGCCGCTGTGCCGGCCCTGCCGCCAGCCCTCACGCCGGTCGAGCACTTCTTCCAAGGCGACAATCGCCATCGCCTGCGCGTAGGCATGCTCGCTCAGTGCGGTGGCCAGCAAGCGGTGGGCGACCTTCCGGGCGGGACCGCCCATGTCCGCGATGCAGGCACCTGGCCTGAGCCGCGGACGGTATTCGAGCCGCCGGCGCGCGTTGTCGTCGGTGAAGGACCGTGCCGCAAGCTCGCGCTGCGGGCCGTCGAGTGCCGCCAGCAGCGTGGTCGCGGCCGACCGCATCTGGCCGGGCAGGGAATCGGCAGCCATGCTCCCGGTATATCAGGGCAAGGCGGCCCCGGCAGGCGCCTCCGGCCGCGTCTGGGCCCAGCCTCTTCATGATCAAGGAAACCGCCCGGGGTGCTTCATGATCACGGAAGCTTTGCGGGGCGCTGGCCGGGGAGCGGGATGCTGGAGGCGCTTCATGATCCCGGAGACTTTCGGGGGGGCGCGCCCCCGAAAGTCTCCGCGATCATGAGCGTGCCAGCGGGCGGGCGGGCGCATGGCTGCGCTGCGCGGGCTCAGAGCGGCAGGCCGGCCTCAAGGTGTGCCAGCGCCGCGTCGATCCGGCCGAACATGCCGGCCGGGCTCAGGTCGGACTGCCCGAGCGTGACCGCCATGATCACGCCGATGATGGCGCCGGCCACGTTGCGCGCGGCGAAATCATCGGGATCCCGGCCGGCCCGATTGGCCAGCGCAGCCGCCATCACGTCGATAGTGCGGGTGAACTCATCCACCGCCCTGGCCCGAACCTCCGGGACCGACATGCTTAGCTCGGTGGTCTCGGCTAGCCGGGCCAGTTCCTCGGGGGTCATCCCGGCGAGCATCGCCCTGGTCGCCGCGCGCATGGCAGCGATCGGGCCAAGCTCGGCTGGCTGCGCCTGAAGTGCCGCCAGTGTGCCGACGTCCAGGTCGTCCTGCAGGACAACGTCCTCCTTGGTGGGGAAGTAGCGGAAGAACGTCGCCGGGGAAACCTCGGCCGCCGCCGCGATCTGCTCGACGGTGGTCGCCGTGTAGCCCCGCTCACGGAAGAGGCGCAGCGCGTGCTCCCTGATGGCGGCGCGGGTCTTGGCCTTCTTCCGCTCGCGGAGCCCCATCGGCTTGACCGCGCCGGCCACCTCGCTCATGTTCATCATTCTGCCCTGGCCTCGCCCGCATCCGCGGTGACCGCGTCGGCCGCGGCCGCGTCGGCCGCGCCAGCCGCGGGCGGCTGCCCAGTGCGGGGCAGGAACGCCAGCCCGAGCAGGGCGGACACCAGCGCGATGGCGGCGCAGACCCACAGCATGACGTCCATGCCGTGCACGTAGGAAACACCTACGGCGTGCAGCAGAGGCGCGGAGTTGACCGCATGCGCTACCGCGACACCGCCGGCCACGCTGCTGCGGGCCGCGGCCGCCGCCGAGGCAGGAAGCTCGGTTACCGACAGCCCGCTCCGGTAGACGGAGTTCAGCACGGTACCCAGGACCGCCACCCCGATCGTGGCACCGACCTGGCGCAGCGCGGTGATCAGCGCGGAACCCGAACCGCTGCGCTCCGCCGAGAGCGCGCCGAGAGCGGCGTTCAGCGCGGTGGGCATCGCGATTCCGAGCCCGAGGCCGGTGCAGGCGAACCAGGCGGCGCCGAAGCCGGTACCGCTGGTGATGGTCGTGCCGGCGCCGACCGCCAGGGCGGCCGCCATCACCGCGAACCCGGCGGCGACCAGCATCTTGGCGCTGACCAGCGGGGCGCCGGCCTGGCCAGCCGGACCGTCGGCCGGACCGCCTGCCGGAGCCTTGGCCGGGCGCGCCAGACGCTGCCCCAGCACGAGCCCGACCGCCAGGCCGCCGATCAGCGGCAGCAGCCGCAGCCCGCTGGCCAGCGAGTCGAGCCCGCGGACGTCGCGGAAGTACTGCGGTACCCCGAACAGGATCCCGAACAGCGCGAACGAGACCATCGTTGACAGCGCGGTGCCCCAGGTGAAGCTGGCTGAGCGGAACAACGTCAGGTCGACAAGCGGCTGGCCATTCGCGCGGCTGGTGACATGACGCTCCCAGGCGACGAACCCGGCAAGTGCGACGGCGCCGGCCAGCATGGTAGCGATGGCACTGACATCGCTCCATCCGTCTTGCCCTGCCTTGATCACGCCATACGTCAGGGCAGTCAGGCCTGCGCTGGAGATCAGCACCCCGGGCAGGTCCAGCCGGAGGCGCCGCTCGCTCCGCGATTCCGGCATCAGCACCGCGACGGCGATCAGCGCGATCACCACTACCGGGAGGTTGATCAGGAAGACCGATCCCCACCAGAAGTGGTCAAGGAGCCAGCCGCCGAGGATCGGCCCGACCGGGTAGCCAAGGAACGTCGCGCCGCCCACGGCGGCGATGGCGCGGGGCCGCTCCTCGGCAGTGAACAGCACTGGCAGCACGGCCAGCGATAGCGGCAGGATGACCGCCGCAGCCAGGCCGAGCACCGCCCTCGCGGCGATGAGCTCACCGGCGGAGCCCGAGTATGCGCAGGCCAGTGACGCCACGCCGAACAGGATCAGGGCTCCGGTCAGCAGCTTCTTGCGGCCGAACCGGTCGCCGAGCAGCCCGGCAGGCAGCAGGGCAGCCGCCAGCACCAGGCTGTAAGCGTCGATGAACCACTGCAGGTCCCCCGTCGACGCATGCAGGGCGCCGGCCAGCGTGGGCAGCGCCAGGTTGAGGACTGTCAGGTCGAGCCCGACAACGAGCACGCTCAGCGCCAGCGCGCCGAGTGCCCACCAGCGGCGGTTCTCCGGACTCCCGATCATGGCAGTCACCTTCTTTCTATACTCGCTTCTAGTTGAATGCTACACAGATTTGAAAGTGACTGTCAAGATATCGCGGATCACTGTACTGGGCCAGCGGTCGCGCCCGTCTGGCCGCCGCCCTGCCGCCACCCGGCCAGGGCACGCCGTCCGGGGCACGCGGGCCGGGGCACGCCGGCGGGGGCGCGCCGGCGGGGGCACGCCGGCCAGATTTCCGCTCGGATCCCTGATCGCCGCGCATGGACTCCATCAGAACGGAAACCTGCCCCGGCAGGGACGGATTCACAGGTAGCGAGTTGTTTACTAGATGAGTAGGATCTCGTCCGGAAGGAGCCTTACCGTGTCCCGCGTACGTCGGGTGTTCGCAGGCGTCAGCGGGTCGCCGGGCAGCCTGCAGGCGCTCAGATATGCGGCGGGCCTGGCTCGCTCGCATGACTCGGTGCTGATTCCTGTCCATGCCTGGATGCCTCCGGGTGGTGACCTCGCCGACCGTGGCGGCCCGTCCATCTACCTGCGCCAGGTCTGGAAGGACGCGGCCTGGCAGCGGCTCTGCAATGCCCTTGAGCTGGCCTTCGGGGGATTTCCTGCTGACGTGCCCGTCGAGCCGCTCGTGGTTCGCGGCGAGGCAGGCCACGTCCTGGTCAGCGTCGCGGACGCCGACGATGACCTGATCGTGGTCGGAACCGGCCGCCGGGGAGCGCTCGGCCGGATCACCGCATGCCGGGTCAGCCGCTACTGCCTGGCGCATTCGACTTGCCCGGTTGTCGCGGTACCGCCGTCGGCGCTGGCCCGGCTGGGCCGTGGACTGCGCGGCTGGGCGTTCCGGCACCGCAATCTGAGCCTGGACGAGGTGAGCCTGCCCGCCGCAGGCAGCTAGCCTGCCCGCCGCAGGCAGCTATCCTGGCCGGCGCGCGCAGCAGTCGCGGAGCGGGCCGTCCTGGCCGGATGGCGCTTGCGTGCTTCCTGGCACCGCGGTGGCCGGATCACCGCGGGCCAGGAGAGAATCATCTTGCCGGACCACGTCAGGGAGGTCGCAGTGCCACAGCCAGCAGGCAAGGAACTCGAGGACATCAGGGCCCGCCGCGAGGACCTGCGCAAGCGATATCTGCGCCCGGAGGGCGACCGGCCGCGCAGCACCGTGCGCGGCGTGCATCACCTCGCGCTGATCTGCCGTGATACCGAGGAGACGATCCGCTTTTACCAGGAGTTCCTCGGATTCCCGCTGGTTGAGCTGGTGGAGAACCGGGACTACGCGGGTTCCAACCATTTCTTCTTCGACATCGGGAATCACAACCTGCTCGGGTTCTTCGACTTCCCCGGGCACGACCACCCGGCGTTCACCGAGACCATCGGCGGGGTGCAGCACCTCGCGATCTCCATCTCGGCCGAGCAGTTCGATGCGGCGAAGAAGAAGCTGGAGCAGGCCGGGATCGACTACCTCGGCCCGGACCGCGGCGTAATGGACAGCATGTACTTCCGCGACCCGAACGGCATCGGGCTCGAGCTCTACCAGGAGGAACTCGGCATCTTCGACGGCCACCGGATCCTCGACTGACCTTTGCCGGGCATCCGGCCGGCCGCTGGCGAGCGGGCCGTTAGCAAGCCCGCCAGCCCTGGCAAGCCGGCCGCTGGCAGCCCGGCCGGCCGCCGCGCCGCTAGCGGAGTTCGCGGCGGATGACCAGGCGCAGGCCGGACCACACCTGGTCGATTGCGCAGACCTTGTTGTCAACCAGGCCGGTCGGCAGCGCGATCTCGCGCACGACGTTCTCGGTCATGTCGGTGGGGATCTTTGCCGCGCGCTTCGGCCAGGCGACCCACAGGCCGCAGGCCGGGGCCATCCGGGCCCGCAGCGCGTCAAGCTGGGCAGCCAGCTCGGCGCGCCAGACGACGAAGCAGACGATCACGTCCAGCGGCATGTCGCCGGCCAGCCCATCCAGCACGGTCACCGGATCCGGCAGCGGCGCCAGGGTGCTTGCGAAACCGGGCGGCGCGTCGATCAGGGCGATTGCGTGGCCCGCCTTGATGCCGAGCTTCCTCGACAGCGGCGTCCCCGAGTAGCCAGCCGGCCGCGCCGACGGTACCGGGTCGGGGGCCAAGGCCGGCCGCTAGCTTCGCGAGCGGAGCGTGGCCAGCCCGTCGCCGGACAGGTCCGCCAGCGCCGCAGACCGGCCAGTGATCGCCAGCACGAGGGACAGGGCAGGACCGGACACGACCGGCCCGCTGCCCGCTGACCAGTCGGCGTCCGTCGCATGCAGCGTCAGCCCCGAGCTTCGCGTCTTGCCGCCGAGCAACAGGTTGGAGCGCATGCAGAAGTCTGCCACCCTGGTCACGGCTGCCGCCGGGTAGGTCCGCTGGATGCCAAGCGGCCTGCGGATGTCCGCGCTGTGAACGATCACCTCGCCGAGCATCGCATCGACCGGGCCCGGCGGGTGCGTGCTCGCCGGGATCACGGCACGGAACCGGGCCTGCCCGTCGGCGGGCGTCCCGGTCGTCTCCCCGATGACGTTCTTCGCGTTCATCGGGTGGAAGCGGAAGCCCGAGGCCGCGAAGGCGGCGATGAACCTGGCAGGCGTCATCCTGGCGGTCGCGGTCAGGTGACCGAGCACGTCGCGGACGGTCCAGTCCGCGCACAGCGAGGGCGTCACCCACTGCTCATCGCTCAGACCCGCGAGATCCTCGGCGAGCGCCGCGCGCTCCGCATGGATCTCCGGCCACGGACTCTCTGCCGCCATGGTTCCCACCTCCGCGAACGTCATCTTGTCATCATCTTGTAACGGGAGTCGGGCACAACATCAGAATGAGTCCGCCCGCCTGAGTCTCTACCCGGTGCCGGCCCGTCCGGCCTGCTAAGCCTGCCCGGCCTGCTCGAGCTGGCCGGGGGTGAGGCAGTGCTGCCGCGGAGCGCCGGCCAGAGCTCGCTGGCCGGGTCCCGCCGGCTAGGCCGGGTAGCTGAACCCGCCGGGCCGGCCGTTGTAGTCAGCGATCAGGCCGGCCAGGGTCGAGATGGCGATCTCTGCCGGGGTGTGCGAGCCGATGTTGAGGCCGATCGGCCGGTGCACCCGGGCGATCTCGGCGGACGGCACGCCGAGCACGGCGAGCGCCGGGACGTGCGGCGCGGGGTGCTGGGGCTTGCCCATCACGCCGACCCAGCGCGCGGGGCTGGCCAGCGCATCGCGCAGCATGGCGCCGAGCTCCGGCCGGTGGTGATCGGTGACGACGACGTCGGCGGCGTCGCCGAGGGTTGCTGGCAGGCCGGGTTCCGCGATCAGGCCAGCATCCCGCGCGGCCTCGGCTTGCCCGGGGTCCGGCTCTACCAGGACTGCGGCGAATCCCGCGTCACGGCCGAAATGCAGCAGATACGCGGCGACCGGCGAGTAAAACACCGCGACGAGCGTCCGCCCGTTCGCCGGGGATGGGGCGTTCCCGTGCGCGACAGCACAGGCAGGGTCCTCGTGCAGGCTGGTCATGTTGCCGAGCTTGCCACGGTCCAGGCCGCCGTGCGAAGGCGGCCGGCCAGCCTGGCCGGATCGCCACGCGGTCGGCGGCAGGCCAAGCACCGCGGCACGGCACGCCGTCCAGCTGCGCGGGATGCGGCACAATGTGAAGGCCGTCAGCCAGTCGGCGCGGGCACGAGTCCCTACTATTTTGAAACGGGGTAGCACGCCGCAATGAAGCTCAGCGCACGTAATCAGATCAGCGCGCGGGTCACCGGCATCACCCGTGGTGAGGCCACGGCGAACGTCGAGCTGGACGCGCGCGGCGTCCGTCTGGTGGCCTCGATCACCGTCGAGGCCCTCGCGGAACTCGGGCTGGCCGAGGGCAGCGACGTGGTCGCGGTGGTCAAGGCATCGGACGTGATCCTGGCCGTCAGGGACTAACTCGGCCGGCCTGGTGGATGCGCCAGCCGACAGCGTGCACCGGCCGCCGCCCGTCAGCGTGCACGGGGCTCATCGAGCAGGCGCTAGCCGGCCAGCAGTGCCCGGACGGCATCGCGGAGGGGCTCGATCCGGGCACCGGCCGCGCGCCGCGCCTCCGCCAGCCGCCCGCTGCTCACCGGCTCGACCACCTCAAGGTAAGCCTTGATCTTCGGCTCGGTGCCGCTCGGCCGGATCACGACCCGCCCCCCGGCCAGGCGGTAGATCAGCACGTCGGCTGGCGGCAATTCGGTTGTCCCGCCTGCCAGGTCAGTCACAGAGATCACCTCAGCCGCGCCGAACGCCCCGGGCGGCGCGGCCCGCAGCCGCGCCATGGTCTCATCCGGTGCGCCGGTGCGCAGTGCGAGCTGCCCGGTCAGGTGCACGCCGTGCGCGATCTCCAGCGCGTCATAGGCATCGAGCAGCGAATCGCCGGCGGATCTCGCCCTCGCAGCGAGGCTGAGCGCGGCAAGCGCTGCCCCGATCCCGTCCTTGTCCCGCACTACGGTGCCGATCGCGTATCCGAGCGCCTCCTCATAGCCGTAGCTGAAACGCACGCCGTCCCTATGGTCGGCGGCCCGGACGATCCACTTGAACCCGGTCAGCGTCTCGGCGTACCTGGCGCCAGCCGCCGCCGCGATGCTCGCCAGCAGCGTTCCTGACACCACCGTCGTCGCGACCAGCCTGTCCTGGGAGTCTGGTCCCGCGGCGGTGCGTTCGAGAATGTAGGCGCCAAGCAGCGCGCCGAGCTGATCTCCGGTCAGCGCCCGCCAGCCGCCTGCGGCCTGCGGATCAGGGACGGCGACTGCCAGCCGGTCGCCGTCGGGATCGTTGGCGATCACCAGGTCGGCACCGGACTTGCGGGCCTGCGCGAGCGCCAGGTCCAGTGCCCTGGGTTCCTCTGGATTCGGGAAGCTGACCGTCGGGAAGTCGGGATCGGGCGCTGCCTGGGCGGTGACGACATCGGCCGCCGGGAAGCCGGCCTGCTCGAACGCCCGCAGGGCCAGCCCGGCGGCGACGCCGTGCAGCGGGGTGTAGACGAATCGCAGCCGCGCTGCGCCGGACGGGGCGTGAAACTGCGCAGTGACCGCGCCGGTGTAGGCGCGGGCCACCTCGTCCCCGTGCCGGATGATAAGCGGGCTGTCCTGGGCCGCGACCGGCACCCGCGCGAGCGGTCCGAGCGCGCGGATCGCGGCCTCGATCTCGGCGTCGGCCGGGGGGATGAGCTGCGCGCCGTCGGCCAGGTAGAGCTTGTAGCCGTTGTCGGCCGGCGGGTTGTGGCTGGCGGTGATCATGATGCCGGCCGTGGCGGAAAGGTGCCGGACCGCGAACGCGAGCAGCGGGGTCGGCTGGCGCGGCGGCAGCAGGTGCACCCGCAGCCCGGCCCCGGCGAGCACCCGGGCCGCCTCGTCGGCGAACTCATCCGAGCGGTGCCTGGCGTCGCAGCCGATCACCACGCTGGCCCAGCCCGCTGCCGCAGCGCTAGCCGCACCGCCCGCGCCGTCAGCCGCACCGCCCGCGCCGTCAGCCCCACCGCCCGCGCCGTCAGCTTCACCCGCACCGCCCGTACCGTCAGCCACGTCACCAGCCGCACCACTAGCACTGCCCGCACCGCCAGCCTCAGCGCTAGGCGGATTGCGCTCAGCCGGATGGCGTTGAATATGGCGTTCAACGGCATCCAAACCGCTCGATGCCATATCGAGCGGGTTAGGCAGGCCTGCCGGGGCCCGCTCGCGCAGCCAGCCGGCCAGTGCCGCGGTCGCTCCGCGGACGACCGCGCGGTTCATCCGGTTCGGCCCGGCGGCGACCACGCCGCGGAGTCCCGCGGTGCCGAACTCCAGCCGCCCGCCGAACCGGTCCGCAAGCTCGGCGGCCGCCTCCGGGCTGCCGGCGGTCAGCAGCGTGCGCAGCTCGGTCCGGTCCCGTTCATCCGGGTCATCGGCGATCCACGCGTCGACCCGCGCGCGGAGGTCCGGATCGATCATGTCAGCCGGTCCCTGGCAGGATCCTGGCGAGCAGCGAGCCCATCCGCACCGCGGCAGCCCGTCCAGCCGCGATGACCTCCTGGTGATCCAGGCCACCCGGCGCCAGGCCGGCCGCGAGGTTGGTGACTAGCGAGATTGCCAGCACCTCGGCGCCGAGATGCCGGGCCGCAATGGCCTCGAGCACGGTGGACATGCCGACCAGGTCGGCGCCGAGCCCGCGCAGCATGGCGATCTCGGCCGGGGTTTCGTAGTGTGGCCCGGGCAGCGCGGCGTAGACGCCCTCGGCTAGCCCGGGATCGGCGCGCCGGGCCAGTGCCCGCAGCCGCGGCGAGTACAGGTTGGTCAGGTCCGTGAACCGGGGCGCATAGCCGTCCGGCGGCGGGTCACCCGCCAGCGGCGAGCGCGCCGTGAGGTTGAGGTGATCGCGGATCAGCACCGGCTGCCCGACCTGGTATCCGGCCCGGATGCCGCCGGCCGCGTTGGTGAGCACGACGACCCGGCAGCCGGCCGCCACAGCAGTCCGTACGCCGTGCACGACCACGGCGACCGGATGACCCTCATACAGATGCGTCCGGCCGAGGAAGACGAGGACGCGCAGGCCACCGAGGACCAGCGAGCGGACGACCGGGGAGTGGCCGGCCACCGTCGGCGGCGGGAACCCGCCGAGGGCGGCCAGCGGCACCTCGATGCCGGGCTGGCCCGCCCCGCCGGTCTCGGCCTGCCTGCCTGCCTCGGCCAGTGCGTCCGCCGCGGGCGCCCAGCCGGAGCCGAGCACGACGGCCACATCGTGCCTGGGCCGGCCGGTGTGCTCGGCCAGCGCGGCCGCGCTGGCCGCCGCCGCGGCGTAGGGGTCGCCCGCCGCCGCGGCATGGGAATCGTCTGGCGCCGGGCCGTGGGGGTCGCGCGCCGCCGCGGCATGGGAATCGTCTGGCGCCGGGCCGTGGGGGTCGCCCGCCGCCGCGGCATGGGAATCGTCTGCCGCCGCGGCGTGCGGCCCGCGGGCTGGCCCGGCGGCGGGTGCGTCGCTGCTCAAGCCTTCACGTACGGCTTTCCGTCGGCGGCCGGCGCTCGCACCCGGCCGACCAGGCCGGCCACGGCAATGATGGTGGCGACATAAGGGGCCATCAGCAGGAAGTAAGACGAGATCGGGACGTTGATCGTGGACAGCGTGGCCTGCAGCGAGTTGGCGAAGCCGAACAGCAGCGCGGCCGCGGTGGCGCCCAGCGGGGTCCACCTGCCGAAGATCATCGCGGCGAGCGCGATGTAGCCGAGGCCGGATGACATGTCCTTGGTGAACGTGCCGACCGAGCCGACCGTGAGGTATGCTCCGCCGATGCCGGCGATCAGGCCGCCGAGAATGACGTTTCGGTACCTGGTCGCCCGCACCCGGATGCCGACCGTGTCCGCAGCCGTCGGATGCTCGCCGACGGCGCGCACCCGGAGCCCCCATTTGGTGCTGAACAGGCCGATCTGCACGAAAATGATCATGCCGTACATGATGTAGAGGAAGATCGTCGAGTCGAAGAAGATCGGCCCGATGATCGGGATATCGCCGAGGCCCGGGATCTTCACGGCACTGAACGTGAGCCCCGAGTTCAGCTCTGGCCTGCTCACCAGCACCCGGTCGTTGAGATAGCCGGTGAGCCCGGACGCCAGCACGTTGAGCACCACGCCGAGGATGATCTGGTCAACCAGGAAGTTGATGGCGAAGGCGGCCAGCACCAGGCCGAGCACGCCGCCGGCCAGCGACCCGGTGATCAGGCCGACCCACAGCGTCCCGAACGCGCTGGCAACCACGGCCGCGGCGAACGCGCCGAGCAGCAGCTGGCCCTCGATCGCGATGTTGATCACGCCGGATCGCTCGCACATGCAGCCAGCCAGCGCGCCGAGCACCAGCGGGATCGACAGGTTCAGCGTGCTCTGCAGCAGGTTCACCACGTTCAGCGGGATGCTGCTGGCCGCATACGCCCAGCACAGCAGGGAGATGACGAAGAACAGCACTACCGCCGCGATGCTCAGGCGCTTGACCAGCGTGCCGGGATCGGTGACCGCGCGGAGCATGCCGATCGCAACCGACACGGCGCCGAGCGCGTAGGCGACCGGCGCGGCCGGCGCGTGGATGCTCGGCACGTGCACCGACGAGCCCGACACCGTCAGGGCGAACGTCGCGTCGCCCTTGTGCGCGAAGAACCCGAACAGGAAGATGTCGATCAGCCCGAACAGGATGAAGGTTCCTGAGGCGATGGCACGGCGGCTGATGCCGGCCTGAGTCCGGATCGGGACGGCGAGCGCGGTCATGCATTCCACCCCTTCGGCACTGCCTCAAGGCCCGCAGACCCGGCCGCGCGGAGCCGGAACAGGACCCGGATGAGCGGTGGGGCCGCCACGAACAGCACGATAAGGCCCTGCAGAACCTGGACGATAGCGGAGGGCACCTGGGTGGCCGCCTCCATCGTGGTCCCGCCCGCATGCAGGGCGCCGAAGAGCAGGGCGGCGAGCACGACGCCGAACGGCCTGGCCCGGCCGAGCAGCGCGACGGTGATGCCGTCGAAGCCGTAGGTGCCGTAGCTGTTGAACGTGAGGTTCTGCAACGGGCCCTGGATGACGACCGCTCCGGCCAGCCCGGCCAGCCCCCCGGCCAGCAGCATGACCAGGGCCCAGCTCCGCTCGACGTTCATCCCGGCGGTGCGCGCTGCCCTGGGGTTAGCGCCCACCGTCCGAAACTGGAAGCCAACGGTCGATCTGGCCAGCAGCCACCATACGGCAGCCGCCGCGGCCAGGCCGACGAGGAAGCCCGCGTCGACCTGCGGCGGCGGCCCGCCGACGTGCGGCAGCCGGGCGTTGGCCGCCACGTTCGGGCTGATCAGGTTCGCCTGGCCGGGTTCCTGCAGCGCCGTCGGCGTGCCGAGCAGGAACGCCAGGAGGTTGTACATGATGTAGTTGAGCATGATCGTGACAATGACCTCGTGCGCCCCGGTGCGCGCCTTGAGCTCGCCGACTACCCAGCCGATCACCGCGCCGCCGATGAAGCCGCCGATCAGGCAGACCAGGACGTGCACCACCGGGGGAAGGCTGACGCCGAAGCCGAGGTAGGTGGCGACGATCGCGCCGCCGACCCACTGACCCGCCGCGCCGATGTTGAACAGGCCGGCCCGGAAGGCGACCGCCACCGCGAGTCCGGTGAGGATCAGCGGAGTCGCATCGGACGCGGTCTGGGACAGCGGATAGAAGATCGCGCCGACGGATCCGCCGTGGAAGGCGGCGGACACGGTGTGCGGGTTGAAGATCGCGCCTTCGAACATCGCAGCGTACGCGGCAGAGGCAGAATCCCACGTCAGCGCGATCGCGTTGCCCGGGTTGCTGAAGAAGCGGCTCCACGCGCTCAGCACGGTCGTGTCGCTGAACGCGATGAGCAGGCCGCCGAGCACCACGGCCGTGGCAATCGCGAGGATGGTCAGGACGGTCGGCCTGCCCTCGAGGACTGCGCCGATGATCGCCTGGCCGGCCGATTCGCGCGGCCGCCCGGGGCCGGCATCCGGCGGGGAGCCGGCGGCCGCCGATGCGGAGCTGGCCGCTGCCGGGGACCCGGCCGCAGGCGAAGGCCCGGCCGCAGGCGAAGGCCCGGCCGCAGGCGAAGGCCCGGCCGCAGGCGAAGGCCCGGCCCGTGCGGCCCCGGCATCTGGTGACGGGCCGGCCTCCGGCTCCGGCGGGCGCTGCTCGTCGCTCATGACGGGCCCGCAGACTCTGATGCCTCCGGCGGATCTGGCGCCTGCGGATCCGGCAGTCCCTCCGGCTTTGCCGTCGGCGGCCCCATGACGCCGCCGATTGCGTGATCATCCGGCTCCGGCTGGTGCGGGCCGGCGTTCGCCGCCTCGCTGTCGCTGGCCCCGGCCATCAGCAGCCCCAGCTCCCCGACCGAGACTGTCGGCGGCCGGAATCCGGTGATCTTGCCTTCGTACATCACCGCGATGCGATCGGCGAGCGCGTAGATCTCATCGAGCTCGGAGGAAACGATAACCACGGCAACCCCCCGGTCCCGCTGCTCCACGATGCGGCGGTGCACGAACTCGATCGACCCGACGTCCAGACCACGGGTCGGCTGGCTGGCCAGCAGCACGCGGATGTCGCGGCTGACCTCGCGAGCCACGATCACCTTCTGCTGGTTCCCGCCGGACAGGGTGCGGGTAGGCGTGGCGATCGATGACGTGCGCACGTCGAATTCCGCCACCCGGATGGTGGCGTTCTTCTCGATCGCGTCCAGGTCCAGCGCGATGCCCGAGGCAAAGGGCTGCCGGTCGTAGACGTCCAGGATGAGGTTGTCGGCCACCGAGAAGTCGCCGACCAGGCCGTCCTCCTGCCGGTCCTCGGGGATGTAGCCGATGCCGCCGCGCAGCCGGTCCCTGGGCGATGCGCTGCTGATGTCGGTGCCGTCGACAAGCACCGAGCCTGCCGCGACGGGCAGCAGGCCGATCAGCGCCTCGCAGAGCTCGGTCTGCCCGTTGCCCTGCACGCCCGCCAGGCCGAGGATCTCTCCCGCCCGGACCTGGAACGAGACGTCGTCGACGGCCGCCGCCCCGTGCTCGCCAGCCACGGTGAGCCCGCGCACGTCCAGCACGACCTCGCCGGGCCTGGCCGCCGCCTTGCTGACGCGCAGCTGTACCGCCCGGCCGACCATCAGCTCCGCGAGCTCGGTGTCGGCGGCGGTCGGCGGCCGCTCTCCGACCACCTTCCCGCGCCGGATGACGGTGATCGTGTCGGCGATCGCCTGGACTTCCTTGAGCTTGTGCGAGATGAACACGACCGACCGGCCGCCGGCCCGGAGCTCGCGCATGATCCGGAACAGGTCCTCGGTCTCGCCCGGGGTGAGCACGGACGTGGGCTCGTCGAGGACGAGGACGCTGGCCTCGCGCAGCAGGGCCTTGATGATCTCTACCCGCTGCTGCACGCCAACGGGGAGGTCCTCGATGTACGCGTCCGGGTCGACGTCGAGGCCGTAGCGCTCGGACAGCTCGCGGACGTCCCGGTGGGCCTGCCGCCGGTCGAGCAGCCCGAGGCGCCGGGTGCGCTCCAGCCCGAGGGTGACATTCTCCGCCACCGTGAAGACCGGGACCAGCATGAAATGCTGGTGAACCATGCCGATCCGCGCGGCGATCGCGTCCTTGGGCGACCGGATGACCACGGCCTTGCCATCGAGGAGTATCTCGCCCTCGTCCGGCTGCATCAGCCCGTAGAGCACGTTCATCAGCGTTGTCTTGCCGGCGCCGTTCTCGCCGAGCAGGGCGCGGATCTCGCCGGGCTGGACGGTCAGGTCGATGTGGTCATTGGCGACGAGGCTGCCGAACCGCTTGGTGATGCCGTGCAGCTCAAGCTCCACCCGCAGCCTCCTCCCGCTGGCGCCTGAGCGCAACCGCGCGGAAATCGGTTCCCGCCGCTAGCGCCCGCGTGTCCGGGGCAAGGCTGGGCACCTCGCCTGTCCGGGGCGGGGCGGTTTCCCCGCCCCGCCCCGGACAGCCCGTCCGGTTACGCCGGGCTCTTGGTCGCTGGCTTGATCGTCCCATCCTCGATGCCGGTCTTAATCGTCGCGAGCTCGGCCTTAAGCGACGCAGGAACCTTCGAGGCGAAGTCGTGGAAGGGCGCGAGCCCGACCCCGCCGTTCTTCAGCGTGCCGATGTAGTTGCCGCCCGTGAAGGTGCCATTCTCGGCTGTCGTCACCGCGTTCCTTACTGCATTCTGGATGCCCTTGTTCACGCTGGTGATGAAGTACTTGCAATACTGCGCAGCGCTAATGCACCCATCGGTGTCCACCCACATCATGTTCACCTTCTGCGTGCCTGCCGCGGTGTCGGCGTTCTGGACGGCCTTTGCCGCGCCGAGGCCGACGTTCCCGGCGACCGGGAAGATGATGTCGGCGCCCTCGCTGATGAACGTGTTGGTGAGTCGCTGGCCGGCCGTCAGGTCGGTGAAGTTGCCGGTGAAGCTGCCGTTCTGGGTCTTCTCGTTCCAGCCGAGGACCTTGACGTTCTTGTGGTGCTTGGTGTTGTAGTACTGGACGCCGTCCCAGTACCCGTCCATGTAGATGGTCACGGTGGGCAGCTTCTGGCCGCCGAAGGTGGCGACCTTTCCGGTCTTGCTCATGCCCGCGGCGAGGTAGCCGCCCTGGAACCCGTCCTCCAGCGTGTTGAATATCAGCGCGTCAACGTTCTTCAGCGGCTTTGGATAGCTGAAGTCGACGATTGCGAACTTCTGGCTGGGGTTCGCCTTCGCCGCGGTCTGCGTGGCGGCGCCCATCAGGAAGCCGACCGTAACGATGATCCCGCACTTCTGGTTGATGAACGTGGTGATGTTCGACGCGTAGTCCGATGACGAGGCCGACGGCAGGAACTGCGCGGTGATCTTGCCTCCGGAAGCCGTGGCCGCCTGGGTGGCACCCTCATACGCGGACTGGTTGAAGGACTTGTCGTTGATGGTGCCGGTGTCGGATATCACGCAAGCCTTGAACTTGGCGGCTGCGGCCGGCGCGCTGCTTGATGGCGTGGCGCTGGGCGAACTTGAGCCGCATGCGGCGGCAAGCAGGGTAACGACGCCGAGTACCGCGACGCTCCCGAGTTTCTGTCTCACGGTTACCTCCTCAGCCGGGGGCAGCCAGCGGGCCGCCCCGAAAGGACCGCCGGCTCTGTAGGGCAGCCCCAGCCGGCCAGGGCAAGGAAGTCCCGAAGCCCCCCGGGATCTCCCGAAGGCTAGCCCCGATGCTGCCGTCCGTGAAGCAGGAAAGTGCTGTCCGGACTGGGCTGTTGCCGAATCGAGACCGTTAAGATCGTAAGCCGCCGCATAGATAGCGGGAAGGTCAGGGACTGAGTGCCTGACGTCCAGGCCGGTAGCTCCCCGGTCACTGCCTGGCGGCCTCGTCATGCTCTCTCAGCCGGATGGCCTGACCAGGTCCGCGTTTAAGTTTCAGCACGTTGGAGGCCCGGATGGCGATCGACTGGCGGACGCTGCGAACCGCGGCGACTGCTGCAGCGCAGCGCGCCTACGCGCCTTATTCGCGGCTACATGTGGGGGCAGCCGGACTGACCTCGGATGGCCGCATGGTGACGGGCTGCAATGTGGAGAACGCCTCTTATGGCCTCACCCTTTGTGCCGAATGCGGGCTGGTGTCGGCGCTGCACGCGTCCGGTGGCGGGACGCTGGTCGCCGTCAGCGTGGTGGCCGGCGACGGCGACCCGCTGCTGCCCTGCGGCCGCTGCCGCCAGCTGCTGCTGGAAGCGGGCGGGGACGGGCTGCTGGTGGAGACAGCCGCCGGGCCAACCGAGCTCGGGCTGCTGCTGCCGGCCTCGTTCAGCGGCACGGACCTGGCCGGAAGGCGGGCTGCCGATGCCTGACGTGGTAGAGCTGATCCGGGCCAAGCGGGATGCCCGGCGGCTCGCCGACGGCGATATCCGCTGGCTGATCGACGCCTACACCCGCGGCACCATCGCGGACGAGCAGATGTCTGCCCTGCTGATGGCGATCTGCATCCGTGGCCTCGACCCGGCGGAGCTGCGCACCTGGACTGCCGCCATGATCGAGTCCGGCGAGCGGCTCGACCTGCGCGCCGTGCCAGCGCCCACCGTCGACAAGCACTCGACCGGCGGAGTCGGCGATAAGGTCTCGCTGGTGCTTGCCCCGCTGGTGGCGAGCTGCGGCGCGGCGGTGCCGCAGCTGTCCGGCCGCGGCCTCGGGCACACCGGCGGCACGCTCGACAAGCTGGAGTCAATCCCTGGCTGGCGAGCCGAGCTGACGAATGACGAGATGATCTCGGTGCTGCGCGCGGCAGGCTGCGTGATCTGCGCCGCCGGCCAGGGCCTGGCACCAGCCGACCGCAAGCTGTACGCCCTGCGGGACGTGACGGGCACCGTCGAGTCGATCCCGCTCATCGCCAGCTCGATCATGTCCAAGAAGATCGCGGAAGGCACCGCCGCCCTGGTGCTCGACGTCAAGGTCGGCAGCGGCGCGTTCATGCGGGACATCGAAGAGGCCAGGCTGCTGGCGCAGACGATGGTCATGCTCGGTGAGGAGCACGGCGTCCGGACCACGGCCCTGCTCACCCGGATGGACACTCCGCTCGGCCTGGCCGTCGGCAATTCCGTAGAGGTCGAGGAGGCGGTTGCCATGCTGACCGGCGGCGGCCCGCCGGACCTGGCCGAGGTAACCCTTGCGCTGGCCGCCGAGATGCTCGCGCTGGCGGGCATCGCGGCCGACGCGGCAGGCCCGCTGGCCGATGGCCGGGCGCTCGACCGCTACCGCGCGATGATCGGGGCACAGGGCGGTGACCCGGACGCCCCGCTACCGCAGGCTGCTCATGCCCAGGTGATAACCGCCCCGGAGGCGGGCTGGCTCGGGCGGCTCGACGCCCGTGCGGTTGGCGTGGCTGCCTGGCGGCTCGGCGCTGGCCGGGCCAGGAAGGAGGACCCGGTGAGCCCGGCCGCTGGAGTCATCTGCCTCGCCAAGCCCGGCGACCGCGTAGAGCGCGGCCAGCCCCTGCTTGAGCTGCGCGCTGGCGCCGAGTCCCGGTTCGCAGCCGCGCGGGAGGCACTGGCAGGCGCGATCGAGATAGGTCCCGCCCGGCCGGCCGCCGGCCCCCTCGTCCTGGAGCGCATCGGCGGGTAGCGCATTGCCCGCGCCCCTGCGGCCCACCTGAGGCCGCTGCGCAGCGCCATGAGCAGGTCCTCCGTGGCATCCCTGCCCATCCCGGCGTGGGCCGGGCCCTGCCGCCGGGGCAGACATAGCTTGGCTGGGTCGGTTGAGTTGCCCGAATAACTCGGAATTGCCCCGATAGAGGTCGATCAACGGCCAAGATGTAGCGGGTCGCGGGCGCACGACGGTACGGCCCGGCGCCTGCCTGCTTCCCCGGCGAGCCGGCCGGCCGGCGGTGTAACGCCGTTGAAACGCCCCTGCAACGCCGTGGCCTGACGATCGGGCCATCTCACCCCAGCTCGACAGAGAGGCTTGCCATGAACGCCCTCCAGCGATTTACGCTCCCAGAGAAAATCACCGCCGCCGCCGGGATCGTGCTGCTCATCGGCATGTTCGCCTTCCCGTGGTATCACGTCGGCAGCCCCAGCATCACGGTTGGCGGCCATACGTTCGGCGGCGAGAGTTTCGACAGCAACGTGCTCAAGGGCCCGGGCTCCTTCTTCAGCATCGTGGCCCTGATCGTGCTGATCGCGCTGCTCGCCGAGTTCCTCGTCAGGCGACTCACCACCGTGGCGCTGCCCGAGATCCCGGTCGCCTGGAACGCCGCCGAGTTCTACGGCGCGCTCGCCGTCCTGGCGCTGCTGGTAATCAAGATCCTGTTCCACGTCGGCAACTTCGGCTGGGGCTTCTACGTCGTCCTCGCCGCTGCCCTCGTGCTGGCCTACGGCGCCTTCGGCGTCAGCCGCGGCAGCTCGACGATCCCGGTGCATGTCGCCGCCCACGGCGGCTGACCGGACCGCCGCGGCGTACACGGGCCCGGCCGGCCGCAAGACGGCCCGGCCGGGCCGCAGCGATGCCCAGCCGGCTCTTGGCGCCCGGAAGGTGATAATGGGGGCGTGTCCCTGACGCTCGAGCAGCTGCGCACCGTTCCCAAGGTGCTGCTTCATGATCACCTCGATGGCGGGCTGCGGCCGGCCACCATCGTGGAACTCGCCCGCGAGACCGGCTACCAGGGGCTGCCATCCAGGGACGTCGGCGAGGTAATCCGCTGGATGACCGGCCCGCCGCAGCGCGGCAACCTGGAGCTGTACCTGGAGGCGTTCAAGCACACCGTCGGCGTGATGCAGACCAGGGACGCGCTGATCAGGGTGGCGGCCGAGTGCGCGGAGGACCTCGCAGCCGACGGCGTCGTGTACGCCGAGGTGAGGTTCGCCCCGGAACTGCACGTCACCAAGAGCCTTAGCCTTGACCAGGTTGTCGACGCTGTGCTGGAGGGCTTCCGGCGCGGCAGCGCCGGGCGGGGGATCACCGTCTACGCGCTGCTCACCGCGATGCGAACCGCGGCCCGGTCGCTGGAGATCGCCGAGCTTGCCGTGCGGCACCGTGACGAGGGCGTGGTCGGATTCGACATCGCCGGCGCCGAGGCGGGCAGCCCGCCGAGCAGGCACCTGGACGCATTCCAGTACGTGGCCAGGGAGAACTTTCATATCACCATTCACGCCGGGGTGGGATTCGGGCTCCCGTCGATCTGGGAGGCGCTGCAGTGGTGCGGCGCCGAGCGGCTCGGCCACGGGGTGCGGATCGTCGACGACATCAGTGTCGGCGCGGACGGCGCCATCTCGCTGGGCAGGCTGGCCAGCTACGTGCGGGACCGCCGGATCCCGCTGGAGATGTGCCCGACATCCAACGTGCAGACCGGCGCCGCCCCGTCGATCTCGGAGCACCCGATCGGGCTGCTGCGCCAGCTGTCGTTCCGGGTGACGGTCAATACCGATAACCGGCTGATGAGCCAGGTCAGCCTGTCGTCCGAGTTCGCCGCGCTGTCCGGTGCCTTCGGCTACGGCTGGTCGGATGTCGAGTGGCTGACCATCAACGCGATGAAGAGCGCGTTCGCTCCGTTCGACCAGCGGCTGCACATCATCAACACGGTGCTCAAGCCAGGCTTCGCGGTGGCGAAGGCCGCGAGCGACGCGGTGCTCCGGGCGGCCAGGTAGCGTCGGGGCGTGGGCATCGAGCAGGCGTCGCAGGTGATCGCGGACCGTCCCTGGCTGACCGAGGTCGCGACATCCGACGCCGCGCTCCGGCAGGTGCTGCACGGGCTGCCCGGCGTCGACCAGGTCGGCGCCGCAGCCCGGGCAGCAAGCCTGGCGACCAGGTCGATCAAGCGGGACGCCAAGCTCTGGGCGCTCGACACCTCGATCCGGATGATCGACCTCACCACCCTGGAAGGCGCCGATACGCCCGGCAAGGTCCGCGCCATGTGCGCCAAGGCGCTGCGGCCCGATCCGGCGGATCCGGCCGTGCCGCCGGTCGCCGCGGTGTGCGTCTACCCGGACCTGGTTGCGGTCGCCCGCGCCGAGCTGGCCAGCCGCGGTGTTGCCATCGCGTCCGTGGCCACTGCGTTCCCGTCCGGCCGGGCCTCGCTCGCGGTCAAGCTCGCCGACGTCCGCGACGCGACGGCGGCCGGGGCGGACGAGGTGGACATGGTCATCGACCGGGGCGCCTTCCTGGCCGGGCGCTACGGCCAGGTCTACGAGGAGGTGCGGGCGGTGCGGGAGGCATGCGGCTCCGCGCACCTCAAGGTGATCCTGGAAACCGGCGAACTCGCCACCCTGGACAACGTCGCGCGAGCCTCCTGGCTGGCGATGCTGGCGGGCGCCGACTTCATCAAGACCTCGACCGGCAAGGTCAGCCCGGCGGCGACGCCGCCGGTGGCCCTGGTCATGCTGGCCGCGGTGCGGGACTATGCGCACGCGACCGGCCGCCGGGTCGGGGTCAAGGTCGCCGGGGGGATCCGCACGGCCAAGGACGCGATCCGGTACCTGGTGCTTGTGCGGGAGACCGCGGGGCAGGAATGGCTCACCCCCGGCCTGTTCCGCATCGGCGCGTCCAGCCTGCTCAATGACCTGCTGATGCAGCGCAGCAAGCAGCTCACCGGCCAATACGCCGGGCCCGATTACTTCACGCTGGACTGATGGCCAGGGAGTGCAATTGACTGGAATACGAGCCAGCCGGGGTCAGTCCGCGCGGCCGCCGGATGAAGTCGCCCCGGCCCAGTCAGCGGACGTGGCCGGCCAGCGGGGCGAGGCCGCCGCGTCAACATCGCCGGGCGGGACCGCGGCGCGGCCGCCGGATGACGTGGCCGGCCCGCGCCCGGCTGGCCGGGGATGGGACTACGCGCCCGCGCCGGAATCACGCGAGATCGTCACGATCGCCGCGGAGTACGGCCTGTTCGTCGACGGCACGTTCAGCCCGGCGGCGGACGGCCGGGAGTTCCCGACGATCAATCCGGCCACCGAGGAGCCGCTGGCCCGCGTCGCGCTGGCCGGCCCGGCCGACGTGGACCGCGCCGTCGCCGCCGCGCGGCAGGCCTACGAGCAGGTCTGGGGCCCGATGCCGGGCGCCGAGCGGGCCAAGTACCTGTACCGGATTGCCCGCATCCTGCAGGAGCGGGCACGCGAGTTCGCGGTGCTTGAAAGCCTCGACAATGGCAAGCCGATCAGGGAGTCGCGGGATGTCGACGTCCCGCTCGCCGCGGCGCATTTCTTCTACTACGCGGGCTGGGCCGACAAGCTGGAATACGCGGGCATCGGCGGGGCCAGCAGGGCCGGGGTGACTGGCGGTGATGGCGGGGCCAGCAGGACCGGGGTGACTGGCGGGGCCGGCCGGGGGATGGCGCCGCGGCCGCTCGGCGTGGCCGGGCAGGTGATCCCGTGGAACTTCCCGCTGCTGATGGCCGCGTGGAAACTCGCGCCCGCGCTGGCCACCGGCAATACCTGCGTGCTCAAGCCGGCCGAGACGACCCCGCTGACCGCCCTGCTGCTTGCCGAGGTGTGCCAGCAGGCTGGGCTGCCGCCCGGCGTGGTGAACGTCCTGACCGGCGCCGGCCAGACCGGCTCGGCACTGGTCGGCCATACGGGGGTCAACAAGATCGCCTTCACCGGGTCGACCGAGGTGGGCAAGGAGATCAGCCGCGCCGTGGCAGGCACCGGCAAGCGGCTCACGCTCGAGCTCGGCGGCAAGGCGGCCAACGTCGTCTTCGACGACGCGCCGGTCGACCAGGCGGTCGAGGGAATCGTGAATGGCATCTTCTTCAACCAGGGCCATGTCTGCTGCGCGGGCTCCCGGCTGCTCGTCCAGGAGTCGGTGGCCGACATCGTGGTCGAGCGGCTCAGGGAGCGGCTCGCAACCCTCCGCCTTGGCGATCCGCTGGACAAGAACACCGACATCGGCGCGATCAACTCGCGCGAGCAGCTCGACAAGATCAGCGCCCTGGCCGCGGTCGGCGAGGCCGAGGGCGCGCAGCGGTGGTCGCCGCCGTGCCGGCTGCCGGAGCGAGGCTACTGGTTCCCGCCGACGGTGTTCACCGGCGTCAGCCAGTCCTACCGGATCGCCCGCGAGGAGATCTTCGGGCCGGTGCTATCCGTGCTGACCTTCCGCACCCCGGAAGAAGCGGTGACGAAGGCGAATAACACGCCGTACGGCCTGTCGGCCGGGGTCTGGACCGAGAAGGGCAGCCGGATCCTGTGGATGGCGCAGCGGCTGCGCGCCGGGGTGGTCTGGGCCAACACGTACAACAGGTTCGACCCAGCCAGCCCGTTCGGCGGCTACCGCGAGTCCGGCTTCGGGCGGGAGGGCGGCCGGCACGGCCTGGCCGCGTACCTCGATGCCTGACCGGGCCGGGACGAAGCGGCCGGCCAGGGCAGCCGCGGCGAAGCAGGCCGGCCCGAAGCGGGGCGCCAGCGGGTCCGCCGCCGGGCCGCCGGCCGGCCCCGCCGCGCCGCCGGAGACGGGGCCGCCGGAGACGGCGCCGCCGGAGTCAGCGCCGCCGGAGACGGCGCGGCGGGAGACGGCGCCGCCGGAGTCAGCGCGGCGGGAGACGGCGCCGCCCAGTGCGGCGCAGCCAGCGCGGCTCGGCATCAGGAAGACTTACAAGCTGTTCATCGGCGGCGCGTTCCCGCGGTCGGAGTCCGGCCGGTCCTATCCGGTGACTGGCGCCGACGGGGCGCTGCTCGCCCATGCGGCCCGGGCGTCGCGGAAGGACGCCAGGGACGCGGTGACTGCGGCCCGGGCCGCGGTCGGCAAATGGTCGGGCGCGACGGCATATAACCGCGGTCAGGTCCTGTACCGTGTCGCCGAGCTACTGGAAGGTCGCGCTGCGCAGTTCGCCTGCGACTGCGTAAATGCTGAAGGTCTTTCCGCTGCCGGTGCGCAGCAGGAGGTAGCGGCCGCGATCGACCGCTGGGTCTGGTACGCCGGCTGGCCGGACAAGATCGCCCAGGTGGCAGGCGCCGCGAACCCGGTCGCCGGGCCGTACTTCAACTTCAGCGTGCCCGAGCCGACCGGCGTTGTCGCCGTCGTGGCGCCGGCCAGGCCCAGCCTGCTGGGCCTGGTCAGCGTGCTCGCCCCGGTCATCGCCACCGGGAACACCGCCGTCGTGGTGGCCAGCGAGGCGCACCCGCTGCCGTCGGTCACGCTCGCCGAGGTGCTGGCCACATCCGACGTCCCGGCCGGCGTCGTGAACGTGCTCACCGGGTTCACCGCTGAGCTCGCGCCGGTGCTGGCCGGCCACATGGACGTCAACGCGATCGACCTGACCGGCGTTGCGCCGGCCGGCCGCGGCGAGCTTGAGCGGCTTGCGGCGGGCAACGTGAAGCGGGTGTTCGCGGCCGACGAGGACTGGGCTGCGCCGCCGGGCCCGCGCCGGATGCTGGCGTTCCTGGAAACCAAGACCGTGTGGCATCCGGTCGGCATCTAGCCGGTAGGGGCCGCCTTCTGCCTTCATGATCGCGGAGGGTCTTCGGGGTGGCGGAGGCTGTCGCACAACTCGTGATCTTGAAAAGTCAACCTGCTGAAGCACGCCGTTATGCGAAGTTGATCGATATTTGCGGGGTCGGATGACTGCCTCAGATGCGTCCGGTGATCCACTAAGCGTGATTAGGCGGGAGTTGTGCGACAGTCTCGGCGGCACCCAGAAGTCTCCACGATCATGGATCACCCGGGAGAAGCCCGAGGGCGCGCAGATCCTGCCTGAGCTGGCCGACCGAGGTGTACCGCAGGGCGACGATGCCGAGTTCGCGGGCTGCCTCGACGTTGGCGGCCGAATCGTCTGCGAACACCGTTGCCGGCGGCTCCAGGCCGTGCCGCCGGAGCAGGATCTCGAAGATGCGCCGGTCCGGCTTGGCCACGCCCTCGATGCCCGAGATGACATGGCCGTCGAACCACTCCAGGAAGGGAAAGCGGGCCTGCCGGACGGCGAACAAGTCCGGTTCCATGTTGCTCAGCGCATAACAGCGGACGCCGGCCGCCTTCAGGTCGCTCAGCACCGTGACAGCCGCGTCGAACTGTCCGGCCACCATTTCCTCGCTGCGCTCGGCCCAGGCCATGATCTCCGCCGCGTAGCCGGGGTGCAGCGCGGCGAGGCGGCGGCAGGACTCGGTGATATCGGCACCGAGGTCATGCGCGCGGTGCCAGTCGCTGGTGCAGATCCGGGCGAGGAAGGTCTCCATCTCGGCGGGCTCGGCGAACAGCTTCCGGTACAGGTAGCGCGGATCCCAGTCGATCAGCACCCCGCCGAGATCGAAGACGACGGCGTCAGCGAGCTGGCCCGGCATGCCCCGACGCTAACACCAGCCGAACAGCGAGGTGCTAGATGGCGCCGAACAGCCGGTCCCCGGCGTCGCCCAGGCCTGGCACGATGTAGCCGCGGTCGTCGAGCCCCTTGTCCATGCCAGCCGTCACCACCCGGACGGGCACCGGCAGGTCATCAGGGAACGCCTCGGCAAGCCGGGCGACGCCTTCCGGCGCGGCCAGCAGGCAGATGGCCGTCACCGCCGCAGCTCCCCGCGCGACCAGCATGCCGATCACCGTCTCCAGCGTCCCGCCGGTCGCCAGCATGGGGTCGAGCACGAACGCCTCGCGCCCGGTCAGGTCGGCGGGCAGCCGGGCCGCATAGGTCGACGCCACCAGGGTCTCCTCGTCGCGGGCCAGCCCGACGAAGCCGACGTCGGCCTTCGGCAGCAGCCTGGCCATCCCGTCCAGCATCCCGATGCCGGCCCGGAGCACCGGCACCACGAGCGGCACCGGCCTGGCCAGCTTGACCCCGTCCGCCAGTCCGATGGGCGTGTGCACCTGCACTTGCTCCACGCGGATCTGCCTGGTGGCCTCGTATGCGAGCAAGGTCACCAGCTCGTCGCTGAGCAGGCGGAACGTCGGCGACTCGGTCCGGATGTCGCGTAGCGCCGTGAGCTTGTGTGCGACCAGCGGGTGATCAAGTACGAGCGTCTGCATGCTCGGTAGTGTGACAGCCCGCCCGGTGCCGCGGCTAAGCCCGCCACTGTCAGTCAGCCAGTGCAAGGTCAGCCAGTGCAAGGTCAGCCACGGCAAGGTCGGCCACGCAAGGTCAGCCGCGGCAAGGTCGGCCAGTCGAGGTCGGTCACGTCAAGGTGAGCCGCGACCTGCTGAGGTATCGGGTGCAGGCGGCGGCTTGCTGCCGGGCGTGCGCGGCTGTCTGCAGCCGCCCGGCGCTGGGAGATCAGCTGCGAAGCAGCAGGCAGCTGTCCCCGAACTCGTGCCACTGGTAGCGGTGCCGGATCGCTTCCGCGTACGCGTCGCTGACCAGCGTCGGGCCGGCCACGGCGACCAGCAGGTCCAGGTGCGAAGCGCCAGGCGCGTGCCAGCCGGTGATGATGCCGTCGACCGCCCTGGCCGGCCGGTCCGGGCCGAGCACCAGGTCGGTCCAGCCTTCGGCGGCGGTCACCACGCCATCCGGAGCTGCGCCGCTCTCCAGGGCCCGGGTCACGGTGGTACCGACGGCGATGACCCGCCTGCCGGACGCGCGAGATTGGGTCACCAGGTCGGCCGTCGGCCCGGGAATCCGGAACCACTCGGGCAGCGGCGGCTCGCCCGCCTCCAGCGAGGACACCCCGCAGTGCAGCGTGATCGGTGCGATCAGCACGCCGCTTGCGACCAGGGCGGTGACGAGCTCAGTGCTGAACGGGCGCCCCGCGCTTGGCATCTCCGCGCTGCCCGGATCGCGGGCGAACACGGTCTGGTATGCCGCCAGCGGCCATGATCCCGCCAGGTAGGCATACGTGATCGGCCGTCCGTGCGCGGCCAGGTAAGCGCGCACGTCACCCTCGACGGCGACCTGCACGCGCCACAGCCGCGGGCTCGCGGCCTGGCGCAGGATCAGCCTGGCGCCTGCCGCCAGCCCGATCCGCTGGCCGGCCCTGGCATCGGTGACCGGGCCGGTTGCCCGGCCCGGCGGCCGCAGCTCGACGAGCCAGCTGCCGTCATCAAGCCGGGTGGAGAAATGCACGACCACCAGCGAGCCGTCCGGCCGCCTGCCGTCGATGGCGGCGGCGAGCGTCGCCGAGGTGTTGACCACGAGCACGTCCCCTGGGCACAGGAACCGCCCCAGCGCGGAGAACCGCACGTGCCGCAGGCCGGAGCTGTCCGCGACGAGCAGCCTGACCTCGTCGCGGGCCAGGCCGCGGGCCTCGGGTGGCTGGCTGGCCTCAAGTCCCGGCGGTAGCTCGAAGTCGATCACGACCATCGCACTGCCTCCGCCGTAATCGGGCCGCCCGGCGGTCCAGTGTCCGGTGGCCCGGCCGCCGGCGGCCCGGCGGCCAGCAGGTCGGCGGCGCGGTAGCGTCCGCTGGGCGGCCGGTCCTGCAGCAGCCGCAGCACGGCGGGCACCACCGTGGCCGGTTCCGGGCGGTCGGAGATGTCCTCGCCGGGGAATGCCTGCTGATGCATGTCGGTGCGCATGTCGCCAGGATCGAGTGCGTACACGCGGAGCGCCGGGTGCTCGACGCCGAGGATCGCGGAAACCTGGTCGAGCGCGGCCTTCGATGAGCCATAACCGCCCCAGCCACCGTACGCCTCGACAGCGGCATCGGAGCTGACGTTGATGACCGTCCCCCCGGCGCCGAGCAACTCGCTGATGACCAGCCGGGTCAGCGCGACCGGTGCCAGCACGTTCACGCCGTAGACCGCCGCCAGGTCGGGCTCCGGATAATCGGCGAGACCCGGCTGCGGGCTGGGGCCCAGGTGGCTTGCGTTGTTCATCAGCAGGGCGATCGGGCCGAGTGCCCGGGCGGCGGCCACGAGCGCGGCGCGGTGCCCCGCGTCCGTGACGTCACCTGGGACGGCGACGACCCGGCTGGCAGGCAGCCCGCGCAGCGCGTCCCGCAGCTGCGCGCCATGCCGGGCGTCGGCCGCGACCGACCAGTCCTGCCCGGCGAGTGCCCGGGCCGTGGCGAGGCCGAGGCCGCGGGATGCGCCCGTGACGATAGCTACCGGCATGACGTCCTCCTTGCCGTCTGCGACTGTTGCCCCCATACTTAAGGTTGAAGTCAACTTGAAGTCAAGGCGATCGT